>Ga0210377_10005768_pt1 | contig 10128 bp, 8 predicted proteins | sample PLM4_65_b1redo_FD_155480 | JGI IMG/M metagenome (GOLD analysis project Ga0210377, IMG submission 155480) | Groundwater sediment microbial communities from an aquifer in East River, Colorado, USA - PLM4_65_b1 redo | ecosystem: Environmental > Terrestrial > Soil > Riparian zone | place: USA: East...
CGCGTCCTGAAGCTCGCGGGCGGCAACAAGAGTCGCGCCGCGAGGCTCCTCGGGATCAGCCGGCGCACGCTCTACCGCAAGAAATATCTCGGCCGCTGACGGACCGCGTGCCGGTCCCCGGGCGGATGGCGTGACAAAACGCCTCTGTATAATCCTGTCACGATTTTGGTGTAAAGTTCGTCGGCAGTGGATGATGCACGTTCCGGATGCGCGACTCCGTCGGGAAGTGTGCCAATTCGCCACGCTCCGGGCGGGATCGCGATGCACGGTCACATACAGGTCAAGTCGAGACGGGACAGTGAGTTGGAGCCGAACCAGCCGTTTCGAGCCGGGTGGCAGAGGGCTTGCGCTCTCTCTCCGCGAAAACCGTGAGAACTTCCGCTCTTCTCTCCCGCGAGCGCTTCGACGCGACCGGCCTCCTCTGGGCGGCGCTCGCGGGAGAACTCTTTGCCTTCGCGCTCCTTCTCACCTCCGGCAACGTTCCCGCCGGGCTCGTCCGCTCACTTCAGCTCTTTCTCCGCTTCTAGGGGCTCCCCCATGAACTGGCCGGGAGTTTCCGAGACCCTCGGTTGGAGGGTCGCGCGGACCAAGAGGCGGGTCGAGTGTCACTCGTCTCTCGCCCGCATCGGCTCGTGCCGCCGCGCCGCGGGCTTCGAGAGGGTATCCTCGCCGCGGAGGGAAAACCCCCCGACGAGCCCGGGAGTGACCTGATGGCGCAGCGAGGACCGGCACCGAGCAAGCCCGTGACCGCCGGGGCGCCCGAGGTCTCGCTGACGATTCCCGTGGCTCCGGAGATGGAGATCGTCGCGACCGCCCAGGCGGACGCCCTCGGCGAGTACATGGACATGTCCCGGGACAAGATCGACGAGGTCAAGCTCGCGCTCGTGGAGGCCTGCATCAATGCCTTCGAGCACGCCCACACCGAAGACAACCAGGTGCACATCACGTTCCGCGTGGGTGGCCGCGGCGGAGAGTGCCTGGAGATCGAGGTCCGCGACAGGGGCCACGGTTTCGACGCGGAGGGGATCGAGTCTCCGACCCCGCAGAAAACGTTCGAGGAGAGGAGACGCCGCGGGTGGGGTCTCCACATCATCAAGAGTCTGATGGACGAGGTCGAGATCACCTCGGGCGAGTGGGGCACGCGAATTCTCATGAGGAAGTACAAGTGAGCGAAACCTGCAAAGTCTCGGTCGAGCGGCGGGGGGATGTCGCAGTCTTCTGGACCGACGGCTACATCAACAATCAGGGGGGGGAGGAGATCGCCCGGGAGGCCTACTCGGAGCTCGAGCGGGGCGCGCGCGCCCTCGTGATGAACCTGGAGAAAACCCGGATCGTCAACTCGATCGGTATCTCGATCCTGATCGAGGTTCTCGAGAAAGTGATGGAGCGGAAGGCGGTCCTCGCCTTCTGCGGGCTGACGCCCACGATCGACAAGACTTTCCGGATCATGGGGCTTGCTCAATACGCCGCGATCTACCCAACCGAGGCCGAGGCGCTCCGCGCCGTTGCCACTCCGGCCTGAGATCCCGCCGAATGCGACCAAATGAGGAGGCGGGTGCAGGATGAATCCTGTCCCCGCGGCTGGATGAGGAGGCGGGTGCAGGATGAATCCTGTCCCCGCGGCAGAAGAGGGTGACCGACTCCGCCGTTCGCGCGTCGGGAAGGCTCGACGAGCTCGCCCGGGCGTTCGCGGTTCTGCGCCGGGAGACCGAGAAGCCGCTTCCGGCGCGCATCGCGGATGCCGCGCTGGCGGTCGCGGGTGCGCGCCGCGCCGCGGTCTACCTGCGCGAACGAGACCGCTGGCTCCTCGCTTTCGACTCGGCGCAAGGCGCGGCGCCGGCCGAGCCTCCGACCTCGCTTTTCGACGGAGCGCTGCTTCACGGCGGCTTTCTGTGGGTTCCTCTCGACGCGGAAGGGGAGACCCACGGCTGCCTCGCGCTCGAAGGGCTCGCAGGAGACGAACCCGCCGAGCTCGCGGCGGCGCTCGGGTTGATCTTCGGCTCCGTCCTCGCTGCGAGCCGGCTCTCCCGCCTCGTCAAGGACGCGGAGTTCGAGATCAAAGCCCGGCTGCTCGAGCTCGAATCTCTCTACGACCTCGGACTCTCGCTCTCCGGACAGCTCGACCTCTCGGCTCTCGCCGATGAGGTCCTCTACCGGTCGATCTCCTTGACCGACGCCCGAAAGGGCACCCTCGTCGTGTTCGGAGAGCGGGGAACCGCGCCGCTCGCTCGCAGCGTGGGGGGCGACCTGCTCCCGCCCGAGGCCGTATGGTCGTGGGAGCTGCCCGCCGGAGAGGTGGCGATCAACAACGACGCGGCGCACGTTCCGACCGCGGGCGTGCGGCTGACGGAGTGCGAGAAGTGCCTCGTCGTATCGATCGCCGTGCCCGGACGGAGGCTTGGGGTTCTCGCGGTCGCCGACAAGGAGTCGCGCGACGGGCGCGTTCTCGACTTCACGCCCGGCGACGCGCGGCTCCTTTCGCTCTTTGCGAACCAGGCGGCCGCCGCGATCGAGACGACCCGCCTCCACCGCGAGGCGATCGAGAAGGAGCGCATCGAACGGGAGCTCGAGCTCGCCGCGGCCATTCAGAGACAGCTCCTCCCGCGGGAGCTGCCGCGGATCGCGGGCGTCGAGCTGGCGGGCTCGACCCTCCCAACGCGGCAGGTCGGCGGCGACTACTTCGACTGGTTCCCGCTCTCCCGCGGCCGGCTGGGGTTCGTCGTCGCGGACGTCGCCGGAAAGGGGATCCCGGCCGCGCTCCTCGTTTCGACCGTCCACGCCGCGATCCACCTTCAGATCGACGCCGCGGAGACGATCGTCGACCTCGTCTCCCGAATCGACCGTCACCTCCAGCGCTTCTCGGCGGCCCACAAGTTCCTGACGCTCTTTTTCGGGATTCTCGAGCCGGATGCCGGACTTCTCCGCTACGTTTCCGCCGGGCACAACCCCGCCCTCCTGGCTCGTGGCAACGGCGGAATCGAGCTGCTTCCCGCGACCGGCGTGCCGGTCGGCCTGGTCCTGCACGCCTCCTGGCACGAGGAGACCGCGAACCTCGCGCGCGGCGACCTCCTCTGCGTCTACACGGATGGATTTACCGAGGCGACCAACGCGGACGACGAAGAGTTCGGCCTCGCGCGAATGGAGAAGGCTCTGGTGTCCCGGCTCTCTTTGCCGGCGCGGGAGATCTCCGACGCGCTGTACGGCGAGGTCGCCGCCTTTGCCGCGGGCGTGCCTCAGTATGACGATCAGACGCTCATGCTCGTTCGCCGCGAGCCGTGAGCCGTGAGACGGGCGCGCTAAACTCCCCCCCGTGCTCATTGGCCTCGCGCTTCTGACGCTTCTCGCTTCGTCCCGGCCGGCCAGCCCGGACCTCATCCTCGAGAACGCGACCGTCTATACGAGCGCGGAGGCGAAGCCGCAGAGGCTTTCGATCGTCGCCCGCGACGGAAAGATCGCTTTCGTCGGCGTGGCGACCCGCGCGCGCCGCCTCGCCCCGCTCGGCAAGCGCGTGGATCTCTCGGGGGCGTTCGTGTTCCCGGGCTGGTCCGACTCCCACGGTCACCTTCTCGGGCTCGGCAAGTCGCTCGAGGTCGCGCAACTGAGAGGCGCGGCGGACTCCGCCGATGCGGCGCGGCGGATCGCGGAGCTCGCTTCGAAGCTGCCCGCCGGGAGCTGGGTCGAAGGACGCGGCTGGGACCAGAACCTCTGGCCGGGGAAGTCCTTTCCCGACGCGCGGGATCTCGACGCGGTCGTCGCCGACCGGCCGGTCGCCGCCCGTCGCGTCGACGGTCACGCCCTCTGGGTGAACTCCCGCGCTCTCGCGATGGCGGGGATCGGAAGAGAGACCGCGGATCCGTCCGGCGGCCGGATCCTGCGGCGGCCCGACGGAACGCCGTCGGGGGTCCTGGTGGACAACGCGATGGACCTCCTCGACCGCGTCGTTCCGACCCCCACCCCGGAGGATTTTGCGCGCCGGATTCTCGCCGCCGCCCGGGCCTGCGCCGGGGTTGGGCTCACGCAGGTCCAGGACGCCTCCGGCTATTCTCCCGAGGACGTCGCGGTCCTCGAGCGCCTCGCGGGGGGGCACGAGCTTCCGCTTCGGGTCTACGCGACCGTCTCGCCGGAACCGGCCGCGCTCGAGGTCTTCTTCCGAAAAGGCGTCCGAGTCGGGGGCGGCGAGGACTTTCTGACGGTCCGCGCGATCAAGGCGTACGCCGACGGCGCCCTCGGCAGCCGCGGGGCGGCGCTCCTCGCGGACTACTCCGACGAGCCCGGCAAACGGGGCCTTCTCGTGACCGCGCCGGAGCGCCTGGACGAGGTTGCCCGCCAGGCGCGCGAAAAGGGCTGGCAGCTCTGGATCCACGCGATCGGAGATCTCGGCAACCGCGTGGCGCTCGACGCGTTCCGGAAGGCGGCCGAGGCGTTTCCGGCGGAATCGAGTCGGGGTACCGGCCGCCCGCGCATCGAGCACGCGCAGGTCGTGGCGACAGACGATCTCCCCCGGTTCGGCCGGGAGGGGGTGATTGCTTCGGTCCAACCGACCCATGCGACCTCCGACATGCCCTGGGCGGAAGCGCGCGTGGGCAGGGAGAGGGTCCGGGGCGCCTACGCCTGGCGGAGCCTGAAAAACGGGGGCGCGCGCCTCGCGGGAGGGAGCGACTTTCCCGTCGAGTCGGAGAACCCGCTCTCGGGCTTCTACGCCGCGATCACGAGACAGGACCTTCGCGGGGAGCCGGCCGGGGGCTGGCGGAGCTCCGAGAAGCTGACGCGCCGGGAGGCGCTCGCCCTCTTCACGTCGGACGCGGCGTACGCCGCTTTCGAAGAGAAGGCGCGGGGGAGGATCGCGCCCGGTTTCGCTGCCGACCTGACCGTGTTCCGGAGCGATCCCATGACGGTGCCGGAGAGAGAAATCCCCGGGATCGCGACGGTGATGACGATCGTCAACGGCCGCATCGTGCAGCCGCCCGGGGACGCGGAGCCGGGTCCGTGAAGCATGCCGCGGCACTCTTCCTTCTCGCGGTCGTCGGCGCAGGCGCCCCCGGCTGCAGCCGGCCCGCGGCGGATGCGCAGAAGGTGACTCCCGTTCCCGGCGACGCCGACGTCGATCGTCGCGCCCGAATGGTCGAGACGCAGATCGTCGCGCGCGGAGTGCGCGACCCGCGGGTGCTCGCCGCGATGCGGAAGGTGCCCCGGCACCTCTTCGTCGATCCGTCCCAGCGCTCGCAGGCTTACGAGGACCATCCGCTCCCGATCCCCGGAAACCAGACGATCTCCCAACCCTACATCGTCGCCCTCATGACCGAGCTCCTGGATTTGAAGCCGGGCGCCCGGGTTCTCGAGATCGGCACCGGCTCGGGATACCAGAGCGCCGTCCTGGGGGAGCTGGCCGGCGAGGTCTACACGATCGAGATCGTTCCGGAGCTCGCGCGGCTGGCGGCGGAGCGGCTGAAGGAGCTCAACTACGGGAACGTCACCGTGCGCGAGGGGGACGGCTATCGCGGGTGGCCGGAGAACGCGCCGTTCGACGCCATCATCGTCACCGCGGCGCCCGAACGCATTCCGGAGCCCCTTCTCGACCAGCTCGCCGTCGGAGGAGTGATGGTGATCCCGGTCGGCGGCTTCTTCCAGGAACTGAAGGTCTTCCGCAAATCCGCGGACGGTAAGATCACGGAAAAGGACATCCTGCCGGTCCGCTTCGTCCCGATGACCGGCGAGGTCGAGAAGACGCCGACGGTTCCCGAGAACTGACCGCTTTTCTCGAGCGAGGCTACCGGCTCTCCGCGCCCGGCTCTCCACAGAATCGGCGGACGCAGGCCAGCAGCCGGGACGGGTTGATGGGCTTAGAGAGGAAATCCGACACGCCGGGCGCGTTCGGGATAAACGGGAGACCCGACAGGAGGACCACCGGCGTCTCGCGAGCGGCCGCGTTCTTCCCGCGCTCCGTCAGGAACTGCCAGCCGTCCATGACCGGCATCTTCAGGTCGAGCAGGATCAGGCCGGGCTCCTCGCCCGCGGCGGCGAGGGTTTCCAGCGCCTCCCGGCCGTTGTGCGCCTTGTCGACGGAGTAGCCCTCGAGCTCGAGCAGCCCGCCGAGCGAGGCGAGGATGCTCTCGTCGTCGTCCACGATCAGGATTCGGGTTCTCTTCCTCATTGCGGCTTCACGGGCGGAGTCGCGTTCGGCTCGCGGTCGACGAGACCGGCCACCTCCAGAATGAGTTTCTCACCGGATTGCTCCCGCTCCGAACGGCGGCGGCGGCGCAGCTCGAGCTGCGCCATCACCTGCCGGGAGAGGGCGCGCAGCGATTCGACCTGCTCGGAGGTGAGCTCGCGGGGCTCCCGGTCGAGGACGGCGAGAGTCCCGACCCCATACCCGTCGGGGGTCAGAAGGGGGACGGCCGCGAAGAACCGCACCCGTGGATCGCCCGTGACGAGCGGGTTGGCGGAGAAGCGCCCGTCGGCGGCGGCGTCCCCGACGACGAAGACGTCCCGGCTGCCGATCGCGTGGACGCCGAACGCGAGCAGGCGCGGGAAGGAGCTGCCCGGGATCCCGACCTTCGCCTTGAACCACTCCCGGTCCCGGTCGAAGAAGGAAATCAGGGCGAAGGGCGTGCCGCAGATCCGGGATGCGAGGAGCGCCAGGTCGTCGAATTCCGGCTCGGGTTCGGTGTCGAGGATGTCGAAGCGTTCGAGCGCGGCGAGACGACCCGATTCGTCGTCGGGGAGCGCCCCCAGAAGGTCGGCGAGGGTCGCTTCGGCCGGCGCGATCTGGTGCTGGATGGCCATGAGTGCGTCGCGCAGCTCGCGGGCGGAGGCGAAGCGGTCCTCGGGTTTCTTCGCCATCGCGCGCTCGACGATCGTGACGAGGGGGGGCGGCACATCCGTCGCGATCTCGGCGAGCGGAGGGGGATCGTCCTTGACGATCTGCTCGAGCAGCAGGAACAGGTTCTCGTTGCCAAAGGGCTTGCGGCCGGAGAGGAGCTCGTACGCGAGGACGCCGAACGAGAAGATGTCCGTGCGGAAGTCGAGCGCGTCGCCGCCGATCTGCTCGGGCGACATGTAGGACGTCGAGCCGAGTGTGATCCCGGTCTTCGTGATGTCGTCCGCGGGATCCACCGACTTCGCAATCCCGAAATCCATGATCTTGACGGAGTGATTCTCCAGCACCCGCACGTTGGCCGGCTTGATGTCGCGGTGCATCACGCCGGCCTTGTGAGCGTACTCGAGGCCGAACGCCACCCCGAGCAGGATCCGCAGCTTGTCCTCCAGCGACGGGGGGACGTTGCCCTTGATGATGCGGTCGAGGTCCTCGCCCGAAAGGAACTCCTGGACCATGAAAGGGACGTCTCCCTCGAAGCCGAACTCGTAGACGAGGGTGATGTTCGGATGCTGAAGCCCGCCGGCGAGCTGCGCCTCGCGGGAGAAGCGGTTGCGGATGTCCTTGCTCCCGACTTCGCACGTCTTGATGGCGACGTGCCTCTTGATGAGGGGGTCCCACGCCTTGTAGACGGTCCCGAAACCGCCCGAGCCGATCTTCTCGAGGATCTGGTACTTCCCGATCCGCCCCGTGGAACGCTCGTCGTTTGGGGGAGGAGCTTCCTCCGGCATGGACCGGGCGGCCGTGTCATCCTTTTTCCTCCGGCCGAAGAGCTCACGGAACGTCATCGCGCGGATTGTAAGAACAAGAAGCGTGCCCGGCTCCCCCCGGGGCGCTAAGCTCCCGGCATGGAAAACGTCGCGTCGACCTACGACCTCGCCGTGATCGGCTCGGGCCCGGCCGGGCAGAAGGGCGCGATCGCGGCGGCGAAGCTCGGCAAGCGGGTTGCGATCGTCGACCGGAAGGAGATGGTCGGCGGGGTCTGCATCCACACGGGCACCATTCCGTCGAAAACTCTGCGGGAAGGGATTCTCTACCTCTCGGGCTTCCGCGAGCGGTCCTTCTACGGCCGCGACTATGCCGTCAAGGACGACATCTCGGTCTCCGACCTGAGTTTCCGCGTCCAGGCCGTCCTCGCCCGGGAGGTGGAGATCATCCGGGCGCAGCTGAAGCGCAACCACGTCGAGCTGGTCCCCGGAACGGCCCGCTTTCTGGATCCCCATACGTTCGAGATCCAGGCCGTCGCCGGAACGAGCCGGCTATACGCCGACCACGTCCTGATCGCCTGCGGCACGCGCCCGGCCCACAGCCCGACCGTGCCGCTCGACGGACGGCGGGTGTTCGACTCCGATCAGCTGATGAACGTGGAGCGCTTTCCGAGGGAGCTGATCGTCGTGGGCGCCGGCGTGATCGGCCTCGAGTACGCGTCGATGATCACGGCCCTGAACGTCAAGGTGACGATCATCGAGCAGCGGCCGACCATCCTCGACTTCGTCGACCGGGAGATCCTCGAGGACCTCGACTACTTCATGCGGCAGCGCGGCGCGATCTTCCGGCTCGGCGAAAAGCTGCTGTCCGTCGAAATCGACGAGAAGGACCGCGTGGTGGCGAACCTCGACAGCGGCAAGCGCGTCCACGGCGACTCTCTTCTTTACACGGTCGGGCGACACACCAACGCTGACCTGTTGAATCTCGAAGCGGCGGGGGTCGCCGCGGACGCCCGCGGGCGCATATCGGTCAACGAGTTCTTCCAGACGTCCGTTCCTCACATCTACGCGGCCGGCGACGTGATCGGGTTTCCGGCCCTCGCTTCCACCTCGATGGAGCAGGGCCGTCTCGCGTCCTGTCACATGTTCGGCGCGTACTGCCACAGTCGGCGAGAGGCGATCCCCTACGGGATCTACACGATTCCGGAAATCTCGATGGTCGGGAAGACCGAGGAGGAGCTGACCGCGGCGAAGGTCCCTTACGAGGTCGGGAGGTCGAAGTTCGAGGAGCTCGCGAAGGGTCAGATGCTCGGGACGGAGGTCGGGTTGCTGAAGATCCTCTTCGACCCGAAGACCCTGAAACTCCTGGGCGTGCACGTCATCGGCGAGAGCGCGGCGGAGATCGTCCACATCGGCCAGGCGGTGCTCGCGCTCGGCGGCACGATCGAGTACTTCCGCGACACCGTCTTCAACTACCCGACCTTCGCCGAGGCATACAAGGTCGCGGGCCTGGACGGTCTGAACCGACTCTGATCTTCAGCCGCGGTAGCCGCGGCGCCACCCGTCGATATATTCGTCGGGTTCGGCGGAGGTGGGAATGACGGAACCTCTGACTTCCAATGAGCTCTCGAAGATCGACCGCTACTGGAGAGCGGCGAACTATCTCTCCGTCGGTCAGATCTACCTTCGTCAGAATGCCCTCCTCCGCGAACCGCTCCGACCGGAGCACATCAAGCCGCGCCTCCTGGGTCACTGGGGAACCACGCCGGGCTTGAACTTCATCTACGTCCACCTGAATCGGCTGATCCGGAAGCGCGGGCTGAACGTCCTCTATGTCGCCGGTCCCGGACACGGCGGTCCGGGCCTCGTCGCCAACACGTATCTCGAAGGTTCGTACTCCGAGCTCTATCCCGAGGTCGGGCCGGGCGAAGAGGGGATCCGGAAGCTGTTCAACCAGTTCTCCTGGCCCGGGGGGATTCCCAGCCACGCGGCTCCCGAGACGCCCGGATCGATTCACGAAGGCGGAGAGCTCGGATACGCGCTTCTGCACGGGTATGGTGCCGTCTTCGACAACCCGGATCTGATTGCCTGCTGCGTCGTCGGGGACGGCGAAGCCGAGAGCGGGCCCTGTGCGACGAGCTGGCACTCGAACAAGTTCCTGAATCCGTCGCGCGATGGAGCGGTCCTGCCGATCCTCCACCTGAACGGCTACAAGATCGCGGGTCCGACGGTGCTGGCGCGTCTTCCCGAAGAAGAGCTGCGGTCCCTCTTCGTCGGCTATGGCCACGAGCCCTTCTTCGTCGAAGGACACGAACCGGAGGCGATGCACCGGAAGATGGCGGAGACCCTCGACCGCGTGGTAGACCGGATCTCTTCGTTTCAGGCGAGCGCGCGAACGAGCGGCTACAAGGAGCGCCCGCGCTGGCCGATGATCATTCTCCGAACACCGAAGGGCTGGACCGGGCCGAAGGTCGTCGACGGCAAGCAGGTCGAGGGGTCGTTCCGGTCGCACCAGGTCCCCGTCGCGAACCCGCGCCGGAATCCCGA
>Ga0210377_10005769_pt1 | contig 10127 bp, 5 predicted proteins | sample PLM4_65_b1redo_FD_155480 | JGI IMG/M metagenome (GOLD analysis project Ga0210377, IMG submission 155480) | Groundwater sediment microbial communities from an aquifer in East River, Colorado, USA - PLM4_65_b1 redo | ecosystem: Environmental > Terrestrial > Soil > Riparian zone | place: USA: East...
GTCATTGATCGGTTTGAAGTTATCTATGTCAATCATGAGCACCGAGAGCGCAGATCCCTTCCGCTGAGCCCTGGCGATTTCCGTAGCCAGGTTTTCAGCAATACCGCGCCGATTGAAGATGCCCGTGAGCTCGTCGGTCAGTGATGTCAGCTTGAGTTCATCGCGCAGCTTGCGCTCTGTGCTCAGCGCCGCATTGAGCTCATCGGTCAGATGTAAAACAGAAAGGTGATTGGAAATAGCAGCGCGGATGCCGCGGTTCGTATTGAATGCCTGCCCGACAAGCATCACCATGTAGAGAGCGATGCTCAGTACCCAAGCGCTAGTGGGCTGAACGTAGGGGTGGGAAAGGATAAACAGGATGACCAATCCGCCGATGGGCACTGCGTAGGCAAGAAAGATACGAAATAGCACAGCCGTCGAGGCGACGATGAACGCCATTGCACCAGCAAGAATCATCAGTCGGACATAGAACGCCTGGTCCATGACCAGGGTGTCGAACACGAATACTGAACTGCCCCACCCGATTCCAATCAGCGTGCAAAGAATGGTCTCTGGGTGAATCAGGCGCCTTGCATCTACCCCCTGCTTGAGTTTTTCAAGGGAAAATCGAGCGTGCAGGAACCTGGCCATCAGCAAAGAACTCATCACGGCAAACCAGACCAGGGTGTTTTGCCAGGGACTGGATTTCAAATGGGGATAGACCATGATGCCCACGCCAATCGTTCCGACCGAAGCAGAAAATTTGGTTCGATTGAACAGTTCGACTGCCAGAGCAGTTTCGAATTCTCTTGCCTCTATTGCCATAGTCCCAGAATCAATGTGATCCTGCCTCTTTGAGTCCTGGCCAGATAAGCCATTATTTGCACAGTCTAGCGCCAAGTATGAAATGACCCTGACCCGGCCACCTGAGCCCGAGCTTTGCCAAGGCCGATGTGGCGATGATGCAGGAGGGGAAGGGCGGCTGGGGCAGGCTTTGTAGTCGCAGGCGCTGTTATCTCTGAATAGCGTTAATTTGTCACAGACAGAGGATGGCGAGTACGCAAATTGGCCATTAGTATCGGTTCAGCCCTTTGTGTTACTTGAACGGGGGCAAGCCCAATATGCCTCTGCCGTGGTCTCAACTCTTTGCTGAAAAAGCGCCCTTCGACGACTTTCCGGAACTGATCGATGACAAGCACATTCCGCTACTGAGAGTTGCCCTCTGGGTCATTTTTGTCGGGGCGCTGATTTTCATGGCGGTGTTGCTGACCTCCCCGAAGGACTACCAAAGTCGGATCTATGCCAGCGCAGGTCTCGCGGCTCTTGGGGCCACCGCACATGTAGTGCTGCGACGCTGGGGCGTCATTCCGACACTGCGCTTGCTTGCCATCGGTTGCTGGATTCAGGTCACGGTAGCCGCTGTCGTTGGTGAAGGCGTTCGCGCCCCTGTCCTGATCGCCTATCCGATTATTTTGATTTTTGGTGGTTGGCTACTGGGCGCACGGACTTGCATCGGTCTGTTGGTTGCCAGCTGCGTTGCAGTGGCCGCTATGGCTATTAGCCAACAAGCAGGGTTGATCGGCGCAGTCAAGCCAATCCCCCTGGCCATGGTGGCATTCGCCTACATGATGACTCTGGCATGCGGTGCCGTAATCACCTTGTATCTGTTGAAGCTGTTCCGGGAGCGTTACGCGGAAGAGCGTCGTTTGAACGGCGAGATCAACCTGACCCTTCAGACCGTCAAAAAGCACGAGAGTGAACTTCGCCTCGCCGCCGCCGCCTTCGAGTCGAAGGAAGGCATGGTGATCACTGACGCCGGCAATGTGATTGTGCGGGTCAATCGCGCCTTTACCGAGATGTCGGGCTACACGGCCAAGGAAGTGATTGGCCAGACGCCGGCCATTTTGCGTTCAGGCCGTCATGACGCGTCCTTTTTTGTCGAGATATGGGAACGTCTCAAGCAAACAGGCGCCTGGCAGGGTGAAATCTGGGAGCGGCGCAAGAACGGCCAAATCTACCCCAAATGGTTGACGATCAAGGCGTTGAAATTGGATGACGGAACCGTCACGCACTACGTCAGCACGCACACTGACATCACGGAGCGCAAGCGGGCGGAAGAAGAGATCACGCATCTGGCCTTCTACGATCCGCTGACCCAATTGCCCAACCGGCGGCTGCTGCTGGACCGGCTGCAGCAGGCACTGGCATCCAGCGCGCGAAGTGGCTTCAATGGTGCGCTGTTTTTCCTTGATCTGGACAATTTCAAGACGCTGAACGATACGCTCGGTCATGACAAGGGGGACATGTTGCTCCAACAAGTAGCGAAACGGCTTGTCGGCTGTGTACGCGAGGGTGATACCGTGGCGCGTCTGGGCGGCGACGAGTTTGTGGTGATGCTGGAAGGTCTGAGCGAGAACGCTTTGGAAGCTGCGACGCAGGCTGAAATCCTGGGCGAGAAGATTCTTGCTGATCTGAATCGGCCTTACCAGCTCAATGGTTTCGAGAACCGCAGCACGCCGAGCATCGGCGTCACCCTGTTTTGCGGCCACCGGCATGCGATCGAGGAACTGCTCAAGCAGGCTGATCTCGCCATGTACCAGTCCAAGACGGCCGGCCGCAACACCCTGCGCTTTTTCGATCCCAAGATGCAGGCCGTGGTGGCCGATCGGGCCGCGCTGGAGATCGAGCTGCGCGCGGCGGTGAAGCAGCAACAGTTCGTTCTTTACTACCAGGCGCAGGTGGTTGGCAATGGCCGCCTGACGGGTGCTGAGGCACTGGTACGCTGGCAACACCCGCAGCGTGGCCTGGTGTCGCCTGCCGAGTTCATTCCACTGGCGGAGGAAAGCGGCTTGATCCTGCCCCTGGGCCTCTGGGTTCTGGAGACGGCTTGTGCCCAACTGGCGAAATGGGCTGCCCAGCCCGACACAGCGCATCTTTCGATGGCGGTGAACATCAGTGCCAACCAGTTGCATCAGGCCGACTTTGTTGATCAGGTGCTGGGGGTACTGGCCAGAACCGGTGCCAATCCGAAGAAACTCAAACTGGAGTTGACAGAGAGCCTGCTGGTCACCAATGTGGAAAACTCCATCGCCAAGATGGCGGCGCTGAAAGCGCACGGTGTGGGTTTTTCAATCGATGACTTTGGTACGGGCTATTCGTCGCTCACCTATCTGAAGCGACTTCCTCTGGATCAACTGAAAATCGACCAGAGTTTTGTCAAAGACATCCTCATCGAGAGCAATGATGCCGCCATCGCAAAAATGGTTCTCGCCCTGGCCGAGAGTCTGGGTCTCAAGGTCATTGCTGAAGGGGTGGAAATCGAGGCGCAGAGGGATGTTCTTGCCCGCCTGGGCTGTCATGCCTATCAGGGATTCCTGTTCAGCCACCCGCTGCCGGTGGATGAGTTCGAGGCGTTTGTTCGGCGTAGTTGATCACAGGGGTGCGCGGCCTACAATGCCTTGGCACAACGACTGTTTGCGTTGCCATGACGCCCAATATTCGCCTTGAATACAGCTCCCGGCCTTCGGCCATCGTCTACATGGCAGGGGCGCTCCATCCCTCAGCTGGTTTTCGGGACGGCGGCATGCCGGCGATCAGTGCCCGCTGGTTGCAGCACCGGGCCGATGCGCGCGAGCTGCGCGACTTCATCCACTTGAGCGGCCTGGCCGGGCTTGAGCCATGGACGCTGCTCTACCCGCACACCATCAGCTTTGCGCTGCAGATGGCGATACTCACCCACAAGGCGTTTCCGGTGCCGATCTGGCGCGTGCTGCAGGTGCGCAACCAGTTGCTGCAAATCCGGCCGCTGGACCTGGCGGCCCCGCTCGATTTGTCAGTGAACATTGCCGCGCATCGCTTTCTGGACAAGGGCGTGGAGATCGACCTGCATACGGTGGCCCGCAGCGACGAAGTTGTGGTGTGGGAGAGCCTGAACACGTTTTATGTTCGCGGCCGCTGCGCCGGATGCCGGGAGCGCATGGCTTGACCACTGGCGCATGCCGGTGGGTGGCGGGCGGCGCTTTGGCGCGCTCACCGGTGACTACAACGGCCTCCATCTTTTTGACTGGTATGCCCGGCGCCAAGGCTTTGAGCGCGCGTTTCTGCACCCGCAGCGCGTGCTCGGGCAGTGCTTGGCGCGCTTGGGCCCACCCGACCCCGACAAGCCGTTGCGGCTCGATGCCTGGCTGAAAGGGCCGGTCTTTTACGGGGCGCAAGTTGGTTTGCGCGCAGCCGTGCAGGCCGATGCCACCGTGTTCGCCCTCCATGTGGGCGAAGAAGAGCGGCCGGCACTGGTGGGGCGCATCAGCCAGCCGGCGCTTGGCTGCCGCTTGCCGCTGGGCACCTGACTTGACCAACTCTGCGCCTGTCATTTGTCACAGTAAGCGCGGATAAGATGGCGCAGAGGATTACCAGGCAGGACAGGCGCTTTAAATGTGTGTCACAGTTCAGGCGACACAATGGATCAAAAGGGAAGAAGGCATGACGACACGCAGGCGTTTCATTCAAGGCATGGCGGCATTTGCGCCGGTCATGCCACTGGGCATGGTGTATGGCGCCAGCCCTGATCCGTCGCGCCTGGCCCTGGTCATCGGCAACAGCGCTTACGGGGACGCGCCCCTGATCAATCCGGTCAATGATGCGCGCGCAGTGGCCGCTCTGCTCGGTCAGGCCGGGTTCACGGTGTCCTCACAGCTCAACGCTCCAAAGGTTGACATGATGGCCGCGATTGAGAGATTCGCGGCCGATGTGCGTAAATCCGAGACCAGACTCGTGATGTTTTACTACGCCGGGCATGGCGCCCAACTGGACTGGCGCAACTATCTGCTGCCGGTCGATGCCTTGGCTGATAACTCGAACCAACTCCGCCAGAGCTGCATTGACCTCAACGAGTTGATCGGCCAGCTTGGAAAATCCAAGGACAAGACCTTTGTCATCATGCTCGATGCCTGTCGCAATAACCCGTTTGGCAGCAGTTACCAGCCCGAGCAAAAAGGCCTGTCGCAGTTCGACGCCCCCGTGGGCAGCCTGCTGGCCTATGCCACCTCGCCCGGCAATGTAGCGTCCGACGGCGCGGGCCAGAACGGTCTGTACACGGAAAACCTGGTGCGTGAACTCTCGGTTCGGGGTGTCCGGATCGAAGACGCCCTCAAACGGGTTCGTCTGAATGTCCGCATGGCTTCCCGTGGGGCGCAGATTCCGTGGGAAACCACTTCGCTGGAAGATGATGTCTTTATTTTCAGCGACGGGAAGAAGAAGCTGACCGAAGCAGAGCAGGAACAACTGCTGGAGGCCGATCTCAATGAATGGGCCCGCATTAAAACCTCGCGCAATGTAGACGACTGGGTCAGCTATCTGCGCAATTTTCCGAATGGACGCTTTGCCGAGATTGCCCAGACGCGCCTGACCCGTTTGCTGACGCCCATCGCCAAACCGGAGCCGGTCAGTGTGGCCGCCAGCAAGCCTGCTTCGCCGTCACCTGTGAGTGCGCCGGCACCAGAACCCGTCACGACTGCCGCAGCGACGCCGCAGGCCATTGACGTGGCATGCGCTGCGCCGTCTGGCGAGCTCAAACGCAACCTGGCGGTCCGCGACAACTGCGCAGTGAGTGCGCCGGTACCTGTGTCCGCTCCCCTTGCTGCCGCTACATCGGCTATTGCCGCAGCCACTGAAACTGTCGTAGCTGTTGCATCTTTACCGGTAGCCGTACCTGCGTCCGTTGCCGCCGCGCCGGCTGTTGCACCCGTACCTGCGCTTGCGCCTGTTGCGGCAGAAACTGTTGTCCAATCCGCGCCGGTGACGCCTGCGATGCCTGCGATCGAACTGGCTCCCGGCATGCCGGCGCCTCAGACGCTTCAGGTTTCGGCCAATCCGTTTTCTGCAGGGCGTTACCCATTGGGGCGCATGTATTCGCTTGGCGACGCGGCGAGCTATCGCTTGAGTGATCTGTTGACCGATGTTGAAAAGGACTCCGTCAGGTTGAAAGTGACCGCGGTCGATCTTGACAATGACCGCATCGAACTCAATAACGGCAAGTTCATTGTTGATTCAATGGGCAACTATCTGCGCACACCGGGTGGTGGGGAGTCGGATGTGCCTCAGCAGTTCAATCCGGCTGAATTGCAGGTTGGAAAATCCTGGTCTGCTGGATGGAAGCAGGCCAATCCCAGTCAGGGGAATGAGGTCATTACGCTGGATCTGCGAATTGCTGCCTTTGAGAAGGTTAGCGTTCCAGCGGGAGAGTTCATGGCATTTCGGATTGACATACTTGGCTGGCAGCGGCGAAATTCCGGCGTCTTCAAAAGGGAGCAGCGAATCTGGGTGGTGCCCGGAATCAACTTTGCGATCAAGGGCGAAATCACGGTTCGCAACCCTGGCTCCTATCGGGTTCGCACGGACCGGCTCGAACTGGTCTCGATGCGCCAGCAGACCATAGACACCAAGTGCGCCGTCCCTTCTGGCGGGCTCAAGCGCAGCATGGTGGTGGGCAATAGCTGCGCCTAGAATCCAGGGCAATGGGTATGAACACCTTGATTGGCCTCTTTGTAGCCAGCTTGCTGCTTGCTGCCTTCATGTTATGGATGTACTTTCGTGAACGCCAGCGCAGCTTGAGTCTTTCTGCCGAACTGGACAGGATATCGAAGCAGATGTCTGCCCAGTTGGAGCGTGACAAGTTGACCGGCTTGTTGACTCGTTCCAGTTTCGTTGCCGTCCTGGACAAGAGGCCTCAAAAGGGTGACAGTGGCAGTGAGGCATTCTGCGTTCTCTACGTCGCATTGGACAATTTCGGCATGCTGAACGACGCATTTGGTCACAGCATTGGCGACCGCCTGCTCAAGGATGTGGCACAGCGACTGGCGGTGTGTGCTGACTCAAAAGCCGAAGTCTGTCGTATTTCGGCAGGTGAATTTGCATTTATCGTCAATGGCGGGATGGCGATCGGTCGCTCCGCAGCAAACCGTGTGGCCAAAGTCTTGGCGGAGCCCTACAAATTTGATGCGATTCAGACCCAGCTGACTTGTTCCATCGGAATCGCCGCGTATCCGGAGCATGGGGCGCGCTCAAACCTGCTGGGGCATGCCGCACTGGCAATGCGAAGCGTCATGCTCAATGGCGGGGGCGACTTCTGCCAATACGACCTCAAAATGGGGATCGAAGTACGTGAACAAGCCCTGCTGGTCAATGACCTGCGCAGCGCGCTTGAACTTGGACAGTTCGAACTATTTTTTCAGCCGAAGATCGATGCGCTCAGCTTGCAGGTCACTGCGGCGGAGGCTTTGCTGCGCTGGCACCATCCGGAGCGCGGATTTGTGAGCCCGGTCGTTTTCATTCCGCTGGCTGAGCGATATGGATTGATTGGATCCATCGGCAATTGGGTCATTGAAGAAGCCTGCCGCACGGCTGCGCGATGGCGTGAACGCGGTCTGCGCATGCGTGTGGCGGTGAACATTTCGGGCTACCAGATGCGCGAGGATGACTTGGTTGATCGCATTGAGGCGGCCTTGGAGCGCAATTTCATACAACCGGGGCGATTCACCTGCGAGATCACCGAATCTGTCGCCATGGAGGACACCAAGGTGACCCAGCACACCTTCGAAAAGATGCGCAACGCAGGCTTCCATGTCTCCATCGACGACTTCGGCACCGGCTATTCGAGTCTGGCGACATTGCGTCGGCTTCCCGCTGCCGAGTTGAAAATTGACCGTGCATTTGTCTCTGACCTGGAAGAAAGTGAGGATGCCCGATCGATTGTCAAATCCATCGTCAGCCTGGCAGCCGCACTCAATCTGCGCGTCGTGGCCGAGGGTGTGGAGACCGTCGGTCAAAGTGAGCTGCTGGTCAGCATGGGATGCAACGAACTTCAGGGTTATCTTTTTTCAAAGCCCATCCCCGCGAACGAACTGGAACGGCTGGCGCTTGAAGACCATCGTGCGCAAAATGTCGAATTCCGACAGTCCTTGTTCTCGGCGACAGTGCCCGGGGAATTGGCGGGTGATCTGCTGGAGAATCCCGGAATCATTGATTCGAAGTTCTGAGGCATTGGCACCTTTTGCCATGTGCAGGTTGGCAAACCGATTCCGGCACCTGCTGCCGGCCTGTCACTTGCCGAGCAGGCCTTTCAGGCGGTCCTGCAACTGCTCCTGAATTTTCCCTTTCTGCTCGTCGAGTTTTTTCTGCGTCTCGGCCTTGATCTGGCTCTTTTTTTCTTCGACCAGTTCCTTGGCCCGGTTGCCCGCCATGCCGCCAAAGTCGATTTTCCAACTGATGGCGGTGAACGGGCCGTACAGGCGCACCGGCACCGTCAGGCCCTTGAGTTCCTGCAACTCGGGCCCGCCCTGGCCTTGCAGCGAGGGCACTACCGTCGCCTTGGCGGTGTAGTCCAGGCTGCTTTCGCCGATGTTGATGTCGCCGCTGCCGCCCAGTCGGAACAGCGGAGTTTTGGCGGACAGGTCGTCGTTGTGGGCAACACCGTTGGCAATTTTGAAGCTGCCGCTGAGTTCGGTGAAGTCGGTCTTGTCCTGCGGTGCGGCCGTGCCTTGCTGGGGCGTGGCCTGATCCAGGCCGATTTTGGCTTTGGCGTTGCGTATCGCAGCGGCGAGGTTGATGCCGTTGATGGCGCCGTCTTTCAGCGAGAGGCTGGCCGTGCCGTTCAGCCCCTTCTTGAGTTGCGACACGGTGGCGCCCGTGGCGCTGACGTCCAGCGCCACATCGCCCTTGCCGTCGACCGGCTGTTTGGCAATGGCGTCCTTCAGCAGCGGCCCGATCTGGATGCTGCGCAGGCTCTGCCTGGCGGCGAAGCGCGGCGGGCTGCTGGCGTTGGCCGACAGCGCACCGGCCAGGCTGCCGCCGTACAGCGTGGCTGACATGGGGTTCACATCAATCTTGCCGCCATCGGCATGCAGTTCCAGCCGGATGTCGGCCGCCCGGATGTTGGCTATCTTGAGCGAAGCCACTTTGAGCGAGCCTTTGGCGTCCAGCGTCTTGAGTGCTGACAGGTCGATGGGCTGCTCCGGCCCGGCGGCCTGCCCGGCTTTGGCCGCAGGCTGCGCGCCCTGGGGCAGATAGCGGTCGGCATCGATGTCGCCCAGTGCAATGTCAAAGGTGTAGGCCGGCTGCGCAAATTTCTTCAGTCCCACTTTGGCGTCAAAGGTGGTGGTGTCCAGTTTGCCCGCCAGGGCGGCCTGCACCACCTCGCGGGCCAGATTGACCGAGGCCTTGCCCTTGGCGCTGATCGTCAGCGTGCCGCCGGCAGGGTTGGGCGTCGCCAGCTCAAGACTGAGGCCATTGAATTCAAACAGCTTCGTCTCCAGATCGCCACTCAGCGCGCCGCCCAACTTGGCCGTGGTGGTGCGCGTGCCTTGGGTAAGCGATGCGTCCAGCGACAGCGCGGGTGTTTTGAAGGCCTTGGGTGAAACCTCGAAGGAGGGCGCCGACAGTTTGACCTGCAGGGCAGAAATTTCCGCAGCGGCACCAGTGACGGTGGCGGTGAAGCCTTCCAGCAGATAGCGCTGCTGCTCCAGATCGAGCGTGAAGTTGCTCTTGATGCTGGCGTTCAGCGCGAGTTGGGGCTTGTCGCCCTTCACCTCGGCACTGAACTCGAAGCTGCTCTTCTTGCCATTGGCAATCGGCCCGGTGCTGAGCTTGAGCTTGGTGACCGAGAGCTTGCTGTTCTTGGCGTCGTCGGTCAGGCTCAGGCTGGCGTTGGTGATGGCAATGCCGCCCACGTCCAGCATGACCGTCTGGGACTTGTCCGGCTCGGGCGCGGCCGGTGCTGCGGCGTCGGCTTTGTCCTTGGGCAGCAGGTCGTCGTAGTTGGTGGTGTTGTCCTTGTAGCGGTGCAGGTTGACAGCAAGGCCATCGACCAGCACCTTGTCCACCACCAACTGCTTTGAGAATAAGGGCATCAGCGCCACGGACACCCGGGCGTGCTCGGCCGACGCAAACACCTGCGTGCCATTGCGCTCGCTGAGCGCCACCTTGCCCAGATCGGCGCCGATCCGGGGGAAGAACGTCAGCTTGATGTCGCCGGGGATGGACAGCGTGCGCTGGGTCTTGTCCTGCACCAGCTTGAAGAGGGCCGGCTTGTAATCGTTGGGATTGAAGGTCGCCACGATGATGGCAATGGCCAGCACCAGCAGGGCGATGAGGGC
>Ga0210377_10005770_pt1 | contig 10126 bp, 5 predicted proteins | sample PLM4_65_b1redo_FD_155480 | JGI IMG/M metagenome (GOLD analysis project Ga0210377, IMG submission 155480) | Groundwater sediment microbial communities from an aquifer in East River, Colorado, USA - PLM4_65_b1 redo | ecosystem: Environmental > Terrestrial > Soil > Riparian zone | place: USA: East...
GGCCGGATCGGGGTCGGGGGAGGGACTCGGGTCATGGGGGATCTCCTGCGGTCGTTGGACGCGGCTACTCGATGCGTATGCCCAGCACGGCTCCGACGAGGTCGCGCACGTGGCTGGAGAGGAAGCGGAACGTGGCCTCGTAGGCCGAGCGCACCTTCTCGGGCGAGCCCTGGACTCGCGAGGGGTCGTCGATGCTCCAGTCCACGTAGACCATCTTGCGTGGGCTGCGCGGGAAAGCCTGCTGGGCCTCCCGCGCCACCCCGACGATCACCTGGTAGTGCTCGAGGTTCGGGACCTGGTAGATAGTCTTGGGGGCCATGCGGCTGATGTCGAACCCCATCTCCTTCATGAACGCGAGGGTCTGGGGGTCGATCGCCCGCGGGTCGAGCCCGGCGCTCGAGAAGATGAACTTCGGCTGACTGAGCGACTGTGCGATCGCCTCCGCCATCTGGCTGCGGCAGGCGTTGTGCTCTCCCACGAAGAGGATGCGGAAGGTGTCCGCCCCGGGGTGCTTCGCGTACTCTCCCGTGCACATGTACAGCGTCTCCATGCACACGTTGCGCGCCTGGTCGGCCACCCGCTCGAACCGCCGGCCGATGGTGACGAGCGGCTCCATCATCTCGGGCAGGACCTTCTGCTCGCGCAGCGCCTCGATCACGTCGGTGTTGAGCTTCCCGAGCAGGGCGTCGACCGCTGGCTCGATCACGATGACCTTCCTGGCGAGCTCGGGGTCCTGCCGGACGAAAGCCTCGATCGAGTCGTGGAGCATCGGGATCGCGAGGTCGGCCATCTCCACGATCCGCTCGCGGATCGCCTCGGGGGGCGCGGGCATGCTGCTCAGCCGCAGGAGGTGGCGGGCGACGCTCTCGGCATAGTCGCCCACGCGCTCGAGCTCGAGGTTGATCTTGATCGCGCTATAGGCGAGGCGGAGGTGGACGCCGACCGGCTGCTGCCGCACGAGGAACTCGAGGCACAGCCGGTCGATCTCCTTCTCCTTTTCGTCGATGTACTGGTCGCGCAGAATGACCGCGTAGGCCCGCTGGCGGTTGCCGTCGGTGAGCGCCTCCACGCAGTCGCGCAACGCCCGCTCGGCGAGAGCGGACATCTCCAGCACCTGCTGGCGGATGCGGTCGATGTCTCGCTCGAGCGATTCCTCGAGACGGGTGGGCATGCTCTCGTTGGCTCCTGGCGGGTCGGACCGCTCCCGCTATCTCCAGACCACCGAGCACGATAAGCAGATGTCACGGGGATGTCAAGGACACGCCACGCTGCCGTCGCGAGTGATCCGGCGTGATTGAACCGATCACCCCGCCGCCCAGGATACGAGAGTGCCGGTGGCGCGACTCATGAGCCCCACAAGGCCCATCCGACGCTCCCGGTGCTCTTCGACCTCTCACTGCCTCCGTTGACGGAGACACTGCACCAAGGTCGAAGGCGGCTGTCCGGATGTGGGAGCCGCGCGTCCCAGGGGCGAACGGCCCTCGCGCGCCTGGCGTCCGCCCCGCGCGCGAACGTTCAAGACATGCAGGAGCTTGCGGGACGGCCCCCGCTGGCACGCCGTTTGGTCTTCCTTCCTCGGCTGGCTCCGATCGTCCGGCCGAGGTCTTCCATGGATACGCTGGTTCAGGACGTTCGATACGCGCTGCGCGCCCTGGGCCGCAGCCCGGCCTTCACGGCGGTGGCGGCCCTGACCCTGGCCCTCGGCATGGGCGCGAACACCGCGATCTTCAGCGTGGTGGACGCGCTGCTCGTCCGCCCCTTGCCGTTCCCCGAGCCCCACCGGCTGGTCGCCCTCAGCGAGACCGTGCCCGGCGACCGCGGACGTCCCGTGGCCCCGGCGAACTTCCTCGATTGGCGCGACGCCAGCCGCTCGTTCAGCGGCCTCGCCGCGTGGCAGGAGCTCTACCGGAACCTCGTGGGCACCGGGCAGCCGGCCCGCCTCGACGCCGCCACCGTCTCGGCGAACTTCTTCGAGGTGCTCGGGCTCGGCGCCGCCCGGGGCCGGACGTTCGCGCCGGATGCGGGGGGGCCGCAGGAGGCGGTGCTGTCCCACGCGCTTTGGCGTGACCGCTTCGGCGCCGATCCAAAGGTCGTGGGCCGAACGCTGCGCCTCGACGACGAGAGCTTCGAGGTCGTGGGCGTGCTGCCACCCGGTCCCGTCTTCCCGGAGGAGGCTGAGATCTGGCTCCGGGCCAAGGACGACGTGCCGCAGCTCCGGGCGCTGTCCGCCGCCAACGTGAAGGCCCTGCGCGACTCGCACTACTTCGCGGTGCTGGGACGATTGGCCCCCGGGGTCTCGCGCGAGTCCGCCCAGGCCGAGATGGACGTCATCGGCCGCCGCCTCGCCGCGGCCTATCCCCAGGACAACGCCGACGCGGGCGTGAGCGTCGTCGCGCTTCACGATCAGCTCGTGGGCCCGACCCGGCGTCCGGTGCTCCTCCTGATGGGCGCGGTCGGTTTCGTGCTCCTGCTCGCGTGCGCCAACGTCGCGAACCTGCTCATCGCACGGGCGGCCCGCCGCTCGAAGGAGATCGCGATCCGGTCCGCGCTCGGAGCCGGGCAGGGACGGATCGTCCGCCAGTTCCTCACCGAGAGCACGATCCTGGCCCTGCTGGGCGGGGCCCTCGGCCTCGGCCTCGCCGCCTGGTCGAGCCAGGCCCTCTTCGCCTGGCTCCCCGCCGACACCCCGCGCCTCTCCCAGCCGGGCCTCTCCTGGCCCGTGCTCGCGTTCACGGGTGTCCTCGCTCTCGTGGCCACCGCCGTCTTCGGGCTCGCCCCCGCGCTCCAGGCCGCACGGGCGAGCTCCCTCGCCGCCCTCAAGCAAGCCGGCCGCACCTCCGCAACCGACCCCGCGCGCGATCGGGCGCGGGCCGCGCTGGTCGTGGCCGAGGTGGCCGTGGCCCTCGTCCTGGTCACGGGTGCGGGGCTGCTCGTGAAGAGCCTCTGGCGCCTGCAGCACGCGCCGGTCGGGCTCGAGGCCGGCCACGTGCTCACCGCACGCGTCTCCCTGCCCGGCTCGCAGGGCGTCCCGCCGGAGGCGCGGCGGGCGTTCTACACGCGCGTCCTCGACCGGCTCGCCGTGCTCCCCGGGGTCGAATCCGTCGGCGCCATTCAAAGCCTGCCCTTCTCGGGAGCGACCTGGCGCGCGGGCCTGCGCGTGGAGGGGCGGACGTTTGCGTCCAACGAGAGGCCGGACGTGTGCTGGCGCATCACCAGCCCCCGCTACTTCGCGACCCTGCGCGTGCCTCTCGTCGCCGGGCGATTCTTCAACGATGCGGATACGGCGGAAGCGCCTCCCGTCGCCCTGGTGAATGCGACCCTGGCTCGCCTCGCCTTCCCGGGCCAGGACCCGGTTGGAAAGAGGATCGGCACCGGCCTCGACGGGGAGAACGTCCTGGTCACGGTGGTCGGGGTGGTGAACGACACCCCCCAGGAGAGCGTGGCGGCGCCGGTCACCCCCGAGATGTACCGGCCGCTGGCCCAGAAGACGCGCTTCGGCGGCGAGTCGCTGCGCCTCATCGCGCGGGTGGCGGGCGACGGCGCCGGCTCCGTTCGCGCCCTCAGGGCCGCGGTGGCGGAGGTCGATCCAGAGGCGCCCCTTACCGACGTGAAGCCTCTCGAGGACCTGGCGAGCGGCTCGATCGCACGCCAGCGCACGACCGGGCAGATGCTGGCGGTGTTTGCGGTGGTCGCCCTCCTGCTCGCCGCCATCGGCATCTACGGCGTGATGTCCGGCCTGGTCGGCGAGCGCACCCACGAGATCGGGGTGCGGATGGCCCTCGGGGCGCAGCCGGCCCAGGTGCTGGCCCACGTGATGGGCCGCAGCGGGCGGCTGGTGGCGATCGGGACCGTCCTCGGCCTCGCCGGCGCTTTCGCGGCGACCCGTGCCCTCTCGACGGTCCTGTACGAGGTCACGACCACCGATCCAGCGACGTTCGGCGTGGTCGCGCTGATCCTGGCCGCCGCCGCGGCTACCGCGAGCTACATCCCCGCCCGCCGTGCCGCGCGGGTCGATCCGCTGGTCGCGCTGCGCAACGACTAGGACCGGAGAAGCGGGCGGTCACCCAGCCGTTTCGACCCATTGGGCCGCTGGTCTCGGCCGATGAGCAGCGCCCGATCAGCCCTCCCCGATTCCCAGCACTTCGCACAGCGCCTCCTCGACGCGCCGCATGATGGGCACGCCGACCCGAGTCAACGGGCCCTTGATGAGCCTCCTGTTGTCGATCGCGCGCAACTGATCGATGAGCAGGTCCGAAGCGCGTCGCAGCCGCTGCCCAGGGTTGACGCGGACACGGAGGGGCTCGGCGTCTTCGATGATATTTGTGGTCAGCGGGACGACGAGTGTCGAAGGATGGCCCGCCCGCAGGAGCGGGGTCGCTTGCACGATCAGCACGGGACGGGTCTTGTCCGGTTCGGTGCCCTGTCGGGGTTCGAGGTTGGCGAGCCAGACCTCTCCACGCTCAGGCATTCGGGTCTCGCTCGGTCGCGGCGAACTCGGCGTTGACCTTCATGCTCTCGCCGCGAACCTTCCTGGACACTGTCGCGAGACGCTCCGCACGAACTCGGGCATCGGTCTCGCGGTTCATGCGCTCGAGGGCCCGGCGGATGTAGGCCGCCCTCGAAAGCTCGAGGGCCCGCGCGCAGCGACTGCTCGCTCGCAGCAGCTCCTCGGGCAGCTTCAGCGAAATGGCTTCCATGGCTATCCTCTCAAGATATGCATCCATGATATCTGATATCGCCGTGGAAAGGAGCAGGACGAATCGTGCGAGCCCAGTTCGGCGGAAAAACGGCGCACGCCGTGGTCGGCGCTCCCCCGCCGCCCGGTCGGCCGGTCTATCATACGGGCCGATCCGGCACGACGCCGGCGGAGGGAGGTCATGCGACTCGTCCGATCCGTGGCGTGTTGTGCGATGGTCGTGACCGCGCTGGCGACACAGGCGACGGGCGCGGAAGCCCCGGCGACGACGGTTTCGGTCGACCTCACCAAGACGCGGCCCGTCATCTCGAAGTACGTCTATGGCCAGTTCATCGAGCACCTCGGACGCTGCATCTACGGCGGGCTCTGGGCCGAGATGCTCGAGGACCGGAAGTTCTTCTATCCGGTCGACGGCGAGGCCCCGGCCTGGGCGCTGTTCCAACCCGGTCCGCGCTCCTGGGACGGCGAGGGCCATCCCTACGAGCTGCTCGTCCGGTCGCCGTGGATGATCCTCAGCGCCCGGCAAGCCGTGACCCTGGACCGGGAGCGGCCGTGGGTAGGGGAGCACACGCCGGTGATCGCGGCAGACGGCAAGGGCGTCGGTCTCATGCAGGAGCGCCTCGGGCTCGTCGAGGGCCGGCGCTACGTGGGCCGGATCGTCCTGGCCGGAGCCTCCACGGCGGCGCCGATCCGCATCAGCCTCGCCTGGGGAGCCGGAGCTTCGGACCGCGAGACCGCGACCGTGGAGCGCCTGAGCGAAGAGTACGCGGTGGTGCCCTTCGCCTTCACCGCCAAGCGTGGGACGGACAACGGCCGCCTGGAGATCGTGGGCTACGGCCAGGGAAGCTTCCGGATCGGCGCCGTGTCGCTGATGCCGGCGGACAACGTCTACGGCTGGCGGGCCGACACCCTGGCCCGGCTCAAGGAGCTGAACGCGCCCGTCTACCGCTGGCCGGGCGGCAACTTCGTGAGCGGCTACGACTGGAAGGACGGCATCGGCGATCCCGACCGTCGCCCTCCGCGCAAGAACCCCGCCTGGAAGGGGATCGAATCCAACGACGTGGGTCTGGACGAGCTCATGGTGCTGTGCCGCGAGATCGACGCCGAGCCCTACATCGCAGTGAACACCGGCATGGGCGGACCCGAAGCCGCCGCCGAAGAGGTCGAGTACGTCAACGGGGTGGCCACGAGCAAGCAGGGCCGCCTCCGGGCGGAGAACGGCCATCCGAAGCCGTACGGGGTCAAGTGGTGGGGCATCGGCAACGAGATGTACGGCGACTGGCAGCTCGGCCACATGCCCCTCGCGGAGTACCTGAAGAAGCACAACCGCGTGGTCGATGCCATGCGCGCGGTGGACAAGTCGATCGTGCCGGTGGCGGTGGGCGCCGTGGGGGATTGGAGCAAGCAGATGCTGACCACCTCCATCGAGCACATGGGGATGCTGAGCGAGCACACCTACTGGCAGAACAAGCCCGACGTCGTGGCCCACGTGGAGCAGGCGAGCGCCGGCATCCGTCGAATCGCGGAGGCGCACCGCGCCTACCGGCGCGAGCTGCCGTCTCTCAAGGGCCGCGACGTGCGCATCGCCCTCGACGAGTGGAACTACTGGTACGGCCCCTACGAGTACGGGGAGCTGGGCACGCAGTACTTCCTCCAGGACGGCCTGGGTGCCGCCGCGGCGCTGCACGAGCTCTTCCGCAACAGCGACCTGTTCTTCATGGCGAACTATGCCCAAACGGTCAACGTCATCGGCGCCATCAAGACCACCAGGACCGAAGCCGAGATGGAGACGACGGGCCTGGTCCTGAAGCTCTATCGAGAGCGCTTCGGGGTCAGCCCCCTCGAGGTGGGCACGGACCTTCGGCCCCTGGACGTGGCCGCCGCCTTGAGCGCGGACGGGCGGGCGCTGACGCTGGCGGTGGTCAATCCCACCGAGGAAAGCCGTCGGCTGCGCCTCCAGATCGTGGGCGGCCGAGCCCTGTCGGGCTCAGGGGAGAAGTGGGTCATCACCGGTCCGAGCCGGTGGGCCCACAACCGGCCGGGCGCGGCTCGGCAGGTGGACATACGGGCCGAGGCCGTGACCCGGGACGCGGAGACGGCAGAGGCGGCACCGCTGAGCGTGACCCTCTATTCGCTGTGGCTCCGGTAGAGGGGGCTCTCTGGGCTGCTCGTTCCGTTGCATGATCAGGAAGTCATGACGACCCGAACGTTCCAGCGGGTGCTCGTTGCGAATCGCAGCGAGATCGCGATCCGCGTCTTCCGCGCGTGCACCGAGCTGGGGATGCGGACCCTCGGGATCTACAGCAAGGAGGACCGCTCCGCCTTCCACCGCTACAAGGCCGACGAGACGTACCCTCTCGACGAGAGCCTCGATCCGTTGAAGGCGTACCTCGACATCCCTGGGATCCTGACCATCGCCCGCCGCCACGGGGCCGACGCCATCCACCCGGGATACGGGTTCCTCTCGGAGAACGCGGCCTTCGCCCGGGCCTGCGCCGAGGCCGGCATCGTGTTCATCGGACCTCCCGCATCGATCCTCGACCTGATGGGCGACAAGACCGCGGCCCGCCAGCAGGCCCAGCGCCTCGGGATCCCGGTCGTGCCCGGGACCGACGAGCCGCTCCCCGACGCCGACACTGCCGTCGCCAGGGCCGAAGCCATCGGATTTCCGGTGATCCTCAAGGCTTCCTTTGGCGGGGGCGGCCGCGGGATGCGCGTCTGCCGCGACGCACGGGAGCTTCAGGATTCCTTCGAGCAGGCGTCCCGGGAGGCTGCCGCCGCGTTCGGCCGCAGCGAGGTCTTCCTCGAGAAGTTCGTCGAGAGCCCCAAGCACATCGAGGTCCAGATCCTCGCCGACGCCCACGGCCACACCGTGCACCTCCACGAGCGCGACTGCTCCGTGCAGCGACGCCACCAGAAGGTGGTGGAGGTGGCCCCGAGCCCCTCCCTCTCGCCCGCCATCCGCGCGGCGCTCCACGACGCGGCGGTCCGCCTCGCCGCTTCAGTCGGGTACGTCAACGCCGGCACCGTGGAGTTCCTGGTCGACAAGAGCGGCGGCTGGTATTTCATCGAGATGAACCCGCGGATCCAGGTGGAGCACACCGTCACCGAGATGGTCACGGGGATCGACATCGTGAAGACCCAGGTCCGGATCGCGGAGGGGCATCGCCTCGACAGCCCCGAGATCGGGATCGGGGGGCAATCGGAGGTCACGCTCAGGGGCAACGCGATCCAGTGCCGGATCACCACGGAAGACCCCGCCAACAACTTCATACCCGACTACGGACGGATCACCCACTATCGCTCCGCCGCCGGCTTCGGCATTCGTCTGGACGCGGGGACGGCCTTCAGCGGCGCCGTCATCACGCCCTACTACGATTCGCTCCTCGTGAAGGTCTCGGCCTGGGACCTTCGCTACCCCGAGGCTTGCCGCAAGATGGACCGGGCGCTGGCAGAGTGGCGGGTCCGCGGGGTGCGGACGAACATCCCCTTCCTACGCAACGTCGTCCGCCATCCGAAGTTCGTCGCGGGCGAGGCCACGACGACGTTCATCGAGGACTCTCCGGAGCTGCTCGTCTTCCCGGAGCGCTTCGACCGGGCGACGAAGATCCTCCAGTTCATCGGCGAGGTGAGCGTCAACGGCAACCCCGAGGTGAAGGGGGAGCGCCCCGTCGGGCTCCGGAAGCCCGTCGTGCCTCCCTACGACCAGGACGGCCCCGTGCCGCGAGGCACCCGCGACCTCCTGAAGGAGCTGGGGCCGGAGAAGTTCTGCGGCTGGATCCGGGAGCAGAAGCGCCTCCTCCTCACCGACACCACCTTCAGGGACGCGCACCAGTCCCTCTTGGCGACCCGGCTTCGGACCTACGACATGACCCGGGTCGCCCCTTCGGTGGCGCGCCACCTCTCGGGCCTCTTCTCTCTCGAGATGTGGGGCGGGGCGACCTTCGACGTGGCGCTGCGCTTCCTGCACGAGGATCCGTGGGAGCGGCTCGATCTGCTGCGGCGGCAGATACCCAACGTCCTATTCCAGATGCTCCTGCGCGGGGCGAACGCCGTCGGCTACACGAACTATCCGGACAACGTCGTGAAGGAGTTCGTGGGGCAGGCGGCGCGGGGCGGGATCGACCTCTTCCGGATCTTCGACTCGCTGAACTGGATGCCCGGGATCCTTCCCGCGGTGGAGATGGTCCGGGAAGCGGGAGGCCTCGCCGAGGCGTCGATGTGCTACACCGGCGACATCGACGACCCGCGCCGCAGCCGCTACAGCCTCCGCTACTACGTCGACATGGCGAAGGACCTCGAGAGCCACGGCGCCCAGATCCTCGGGATCAAGGACATGGCGGGGCTGCTCCGGCCCTTCGCCGCCCGACGCCTCGTGAAGGCCCTGAAGGAGGAGGTCGGCCTCCCGATCCACTTCCACACCCACGATACCGCCGGTATCCAGGGCGCCTCGCTCCTCTTCGCCTGCGAGGCCGGCGTCGACGTCGTGGACACCGCCTTCGGGGCGATGTCGAGCCTGACGTCCCAGCCGAACCTGGAATCCATCGTGGCCGCTCTCGCCCACCAGGAACGCGACACGGGGCTCGACTTCGACACCCTGATCGCCTTCACCGACTATTGGGAGACGGTGCGCGAGTACTACGCGGCCTTCGAAAGCGGCCTGAAGGCGAGCGCCGCCGACGTGTACATCCACGAGATCCCCGGAGGCCAGTACAGCAACCTCAGGCCCCAGGCCGAGTCCATGAACCTCGGGGACCGTCTCCCCGAGCTGAAGCGGATGTACGCCGTCGTCAACGAGATGCTGGGCGACATCGTGAAGGTCACGCCTTCCTCCAAGATCGTTGGAGACCTGGCGCTCTTCATGCTCACGAACGCCCTCACGCCCCAGGACGTCCTCGATCGGGGCACGGAGATGACGTTCCCCGAGTCGGTCATCGGGTACTTCGCCGGCGAGATCGGCCAACCCCCCGGCGGCTTCCCGAAGAGGCTCCAGGAGGTCGTCCTCAAGGGGAGGAAGCCCATCGAGGGGCGCCCCGGGGACGCCCTCCCTCCCGTGGACTTCGCGAGGACGCGTGCGGATGTCGAACGGAAGATCGGCCGCGAGGCGAGCGGGACCGACGTGCTCTCCCACCTGATGTACCCGAAGGTCTTCATCGACTACGCGGCGCATCTCAAGCAGCACTCCGACGTCACGATGGTGCCGACCGACGTCTTCTTCTATGGGCTCGAGAAAGGCGGCGAGACCGAAGTCGAGATCGAACGGGGCAAGACGCTCTTCATCAAGCTGGTGGCGGTCAGCGAGGCGAACGAGGAGGGAAAGCGGACGCTCTTCTACGAGCTGAACGGCCATCCCCGCGAGGTGCAGGTCCTCGACCGCTCCCTGGGCGTCGAGATCGAGAGCCGTCTCAAGGCCGACCCCGACAACCTCCA
>Ga0210377_10005771_pt1 | contig 10125 bp, 11 predicted proteins | sample PLM4_65_b1redo_FD_155480 | JGI IMG/M metagenome (GOLD analysis project Ga0210377, IMG submission 155480) | Groundwater sediment microbial communities from an aquifer in East River, Colorado, USA - PLM4_65_b1 redo | ecosystem: Environmental > Terrestrial > Soil > Riparian zone | place: USA: East...
CGCGACGCGGCGCACAAGCGCGGCATCAAGGCGGTCATGCACTGCGCGAGCGCCGCCTTCGCCGCCGGCGCGGTCAAGCGCGGCTTCGACATGATCATGCTGACCTCGGACCTGGCCTCGATGATCGCCGGCGCCCGCCGCCAGCTCGACGACCTCAAGGCAGCGACGGCCTGACCGCCTCGACCGAAACGCGATGACACCGGAGCGCTTCGCCAAGGGGCTGACGTGGGGCGACTACGTCGGGTTCACGGGCTCGCCAGAGAACCTCGCCCGCGAGGGGTTCGACATCCGCCGCTTCAGCCTCGTGCGCCCGCGCCTGGACTGGAGCGGCTATCTTCGCGAGCGCCACGCCCGGGCGCGACTCACCGACGAGCAGACGGCCGCGATCCGGTGGCTGGCCGCGCAGCCGGGCGGGCCCGCCAAAATCGCGGTGATCGCCGAGGACTGGTCGTCCGACTGCCGGCGCGACCTGCCGTACCTGGCCCGCCTGGCCGAGGCCGGCGGGCTCGAGCTGCGGATCTTCGTTCGCGACGGCGACGTCATGCTGCGCAAGGGCCTGCCCGACCCAGCCGAGGGCGGCAACGCGGACCTGGTCGTGGCCTACGCGAACGAGAAGAACGGCCAGCGGTTCGCCACGGTGCCGGTGGCCGTCGTCTTCACCCGCGACTTCGTCGAGCTGCACCGCTACGTCGAGTACCCCGCGATCTATCACAAGGAGCGGGTCATCGGTCACCTGCGCGCGGCCCGCGCGGGCGAGACGGACGATCAGGCGAAGGCGCGCGGCGGCCGCGACATCGGCACGCTGCTGGAGTCGCCGTTCTTCGACGTGTGGGCGCAGGCGGGCATCGCCGAGATCCTCAGCGCCCTCCACGAACGACTGGTGACCGCGCCGGCCCGCTGACGGCTGGGCCTCAGCGCAGCCAGTAGCGCCACGCGTAGATCACCGTGAGGATCGTGCCCACGGTGATGACGATCCCTCGCATGAGGTCCGGCGGCAGGACGCGGGCGAGCCGTCCGCCGAGGAAGCCACCGACCAGCGCGCCGGCCATCATGACCAGCGCCGGAGGCCAGGCGACCATCCCCTGGAACACGAACACGACGACGGCCACCAGGCTCGTCAGGCCGGAGATCAGATTCTTGGTCACGTTGGTCGTGCGGAAATCGTCCGTGGCGCTGGCGGAGAGGATCGCCAGCAGCATCACGCTCATGCCGGCCCCGAAGTAGCCGCCGTAGACCGCCACCGGCGCGAAGAGCAGCAGCCGGAGGCCGTCGGAGGATACGCGCGTGCCGTGCGGGCGGGCCGCCCGGGCCAGGATCCACCGCCGGATCCGCCCGGCCCCGGCGAAGAGGATCGTCGCCAGGCCGATCAGGAGCGGCACCACGACCGTGAACGCGCGTTCCGGGGTCACGAGCAGGAGCACGGCACCCGCCACGCCGCCGGCGACGCACACCGCGATCAAGCCCACGAAGGATCGGTCCCAGCGCGGCAGGCGTTCCAGATCGGCGATCCCGCCGACAAAGTTTCCGGGCATCAGCGCCACCGCGTTCGAGGCATTCGCGACGATCGCCGGCAACCCCGCCGCCAGCAGCGCCGGGAAGGTGATCAGCGACGCGCCGCCGACGACCGCGGTGACGATGCCGCCCGCGAGTCCCGCCCCGAAGAGCATGAGTCCCGAGGGACCATCCATGGCCCCGCGACCATAGCAGAGCCGGGGACCGCGGGGGTGAGGGCGGGCGCCGCGAGGAGCGGTGTCGCCCTCACGCCCGCCGGTCTAGCAGGCCTTGCCCGCTGCGACGTCCAGGCACACCGACGTGGTCCCGGTCGTCTGTCCCGCCGCGTTGATCGTGGGGACCGTGAACGTGATCCGCGAGTAGGTGAACGACACATCCTCGTCGTTGTCGGCGTTGAGGCCGGCCAGGCGGGCCGCGGACTCCATTTTCGTGATGACCGCGCCTTCCAGCTTGACGCTCACGGTCTGCCTGGGGCCCGCGGCGCCTCCCCCCATGAACCAGATGATCTCGACCGTCAGCGGCTCGCTCGTGAAGGCCGCCCGCAGGAGCTTCGGGCTCGCCCTGTCGAAGCGCTTTACGATCGAGAGTGGACCGGCCGTCGGTCTTCCGGTCACCTGACCGGGGGTCGTGCCCACGGGATTTTCCAGGCTGAAGCCGGTGCCGAACACCTGGACGGCGTTGAGCGATCCGGGGATGGCCTGAATGTTGGGCTGGTCCCCCAGGATGGCGCCCTGGATCGAGCCCGTGATCTTCGCGAAGGCGTCCTCGGCCCAGGACGGCTGAGCCGACAGCCCGATCACCACCAGGCACACGCACACTGCGACGGCTGCCAGCTTCGCTGCCCTCATGACCATGCCCGTCTCCCTCTAACGACCCGGTCGTTACAGCGTTCACTGCCCCTCGAGTCGGTTAGCACCTACAGGTGTGAGCCACCCGCTCACTCCTGCACCGGCAAGGTCCTGAGCAACTCGCCGGCCAATCGCGCATCCGCTCGATTTCACTGAGGCGCGCTGGGTCGAGGCCCGGCGCCGTTCGGGCAAGTGTCCAGTTTCTTGAGACCACGTGCCCCGATCTGGGGCCGTGGCCCGAGCCCTGTTATCCTTCGGGCGGCGCCGGGGACCGGTGCCCAGATTGCGAGGGGACTATGCGCTACCGTCCGTTCGGCCGGACCGGATTGCAGGTGTCGGTGGTGGGCTTTGGCTGCTGGCCGATGGCCGGCGACCGCTATGGCGCGATCGAGGACGACGAGGCCGTCAAAGCCATCCACCGCGCCCTCGACCGCGGTGTCAATTGCGTCGACACCGCGCCCGCCTACGGCGCCGGCCACTCGGAGGAGGTCGTGGCGCGGGCCCTCGAGAAGCGCCGGCGCGACGTCATCCTGGTCACCAAGTGCGGCGTGAAGGCCCCGCCGCCCGGCCAGCTCGGCCCGCTGCGTGACTCGAGCCGCGCCAACATCCTGCGCGAGGTCGACGCCAGCCTGCAGCGCCTGCGCACCGACTGGGTGGACGTGCTGCTCGTCCACTGGCCGGACGCCGGCACGCCGTTCGAGGAGACCATGCGCGGGCTCGAGGAAGTCGTCGCCTCCGGGCGCGTCCGCTTCGTCGGGGTGTCGAACTTCACGGGCGCCATGATCGCCGAGTGCCTGCGGACCCGGCGCATCGACGTCTCCCAGGTGGGCTACCACATGTTCGATCGGCGCCAGGAGCAGGAGACGTTTCCGACCTGCCTCACCCACGGCATCGGCGTCATGGGCTACGGCTCGCTCGGCCACGGCCTGCTCACCGGCGCCTTCTCGACGGCGACGACGTTCGATCCCGCCCGTGACTGGCGCGGCAACGGCGTGGCCTTCGGCCAGCCCATCTTCCGCGGCGACAATTTCAAGACGAACGTCGGCGTGGTCGAGCGGCTGCGCCGCGAGATCGCCGAGCCGCGCGGGGTGGGCGTGAGCCAGATCGCGCTGGCGTGGGTGCTCGGTCACCCGGCGATCAGCACCGCGCTGGTCGGCGCCCGCACGCCAGCCGAGGTGGACGCCAACGACGCCGGCGCCGAGCTCGACCTCACCGAGGGCGAGCGCGCGACGATCGACGCCATCCTGGTCGGCGCCGCCGGCCGCGTAAGCGAATTCACTCCGCTGCGACCGGCGATGGAGCCGTGGGGGCAGGAGATCCCCGCCGGCCGGAGCGCGTGAGCCGGGTTTCCGGGCGGATCCTGGACTATCTGATGCCGGAGCGCCCACGGTGACGAGGCGACTCGTCGGGGCTCACATCCTGTAGTCCACCCACAGCGCTCCCTGGGTGAATCCCTTCGGCAACCTCGGCTTTGGCCGGGGGCCCTGGGGCGCGCCGTCGACGTCGATCCAGTCGCTGCGCACTGCGACGTGCGCGGTGCAGTGCTTCTCGAGCTCGGCGAGGAGCGGCAGCCGCGGGATGGTCGGGAAGGGCGTGCCCTGCGTCGAGACCATGGCGGCGATGCCGCTGTCGCGAAGGGCGTGCACGACGTCGACGGGCGTGGCGTTCTCGCTGCCGTGGTGCGCCACCTTCAAGAAGTCGACCTGCCCCAGTAGCTGCCTGGCGTCATCAGTGCCGATCCACGACTGCCAGTTGCCCCACTGGGCGTCGCCGGGGAAGAGCAGCGAGCCTGCCTTGTAGCGGAAGAGGATCACCAGGCTCGTGTTGTTGCGCACGTTGTCGAGTGCCAGGGCCAGGCGATCGGCGGGCGCCTCGGCGAGCTCGTTCAGCCGCGCGAGCTCGCTCGGCGCCACCTCCGGCTGGTGCTCAGCCACGATCGCCCTGAAGTCGGCGTCGGTGGGGCGCATCTCGAGGAGAGGGAATGGACGCACGACGCCACTCGTGTCGGTCGGTCCGGTGAGGAAGCGCTGGTCCGACGGCGGGTCCATGCGCGCGAAGAACGCCTTGTCCTTCGGCGGGCCGAGGATCCGGGCCGACAGCCTCGGGATCTGGCCCACGCGCGGGATCGAGTCCCCGCCGCGCAGGTACCGGGTCGTCGCCCCCGTGTCGAAGCCATTGGCCAGCGCCGACTTGGCCGGCTCGTTGCCCCGCAGGTTCGACAGGGCATCCAGCGCGGCGGCCACCGCCGGGCTCGGCTGGCCGCTGCCGAGGGCCAGCCGGAGATGGGCGTCGAGTCGGTCGTAGAGAGCGAGGTGTTTTCCCTGGAGCGCCACCGCGTCGGGCTCTGCAGAGTCCGTCCAGGGCAGCCACACCTCGCCGATCGTGAATTCCGCGAACCGCTTGGCGAACTTCCCGAAGCCCGAGATGTGGTCGCGATGCGCGTGGGTCGCGATGACCACGTCCAGCGTCCGCTTCGTCACCGTCTCGATGTTGTCCATGATCGGCTCCATGGTGCCGATCTCACCGTGCATGTGGGCGCCGAAGTCGATCAGGACGTGACGCACGGTGGCGGCGGGACCGAACGAGAGGAGGAAGCAGTCGCCGAAGCCGGTGCGATACATGCGAACGCGGAGCGCGCCGGCCATTCTCAATATCCCCGATGGATACCGCGGAACCCGAGGTCGTGCGCCGCGTCGAAGGCGACGTAGGGGGCCAGCGCGAAGGAGTCGGCCCTGAGGCGGAGATGGCGACGCTGCCGCTCCAGGCGCGCCTGGCCGGCCTCGCCGGTGATCGGCTTGGCGATCGAGAATCGGACCTCGCCCTGGCGGTTGATCAACAGGGTCGTGCCGCCGCGAAACGTGAACACGCCGGCGTCCGGGCGGCCGGGCACGATCTCCGTGTCGTCCTGCTTCTGCACCAGCTCGGTAACGATCTGGCGCTGCAGCGAGCCATCGGGCCGCACGCGGTGCAGTGGATGAATGGATTTCGCCTGCACCTTGACCCCGGGCGCCAGCCCGAGCTCCATCCGGAACGTCTCCGCCTTGCCCCACAGCCGCTGATAGAGTTGTTCCTCGTTCTCGCGGTCGGGCTCGTCCTCGTACCGATTGAGATCGCGCCACAGCCGCAGGAAGTCGGGGTTGACGACCGACGATTTCGTCCCCTCGTAGGGCTCCCAGCTCAGCGCCTCGTCGCTGTACGAGATGACGCCTTCCGGTCGGATGCCCCGGGCGCGGAAGGCGTTGACCAGGGCGGCGCGATAGCCCACTCCGTCGTCGGCGACCGCGTCGCGATCGGCCGTCACGAGCGCCCGCAGGTAGTCGCCGAACGTGATGTCGACGGGCGGGCAATAGTCGAGGGCCCGCAGGCAGATGTTCTGGATGCGCGTGGCGGTCTTGGCTGCCTCCTCGGCGAGGCGGTTCGCCAGATCTGCCTGCAAGAAGTTGGGCACGATGGCGCGGCCGTCGGGATTGGCCATGCGGACGAGGTCGCGGGTGCGGTTGACGTAGACGCTGAAGAACGCGTCGAACACCGCGGCCACGAGAATGGCGCCCCGGTCGTGAGGCTCCAGCGTGCGCTCGAGCGCGCGGGGGTCGGGCCGGGTGCCGAGGGCACTGCGGAGCGCCTTGCGGTGGCCCATGGCTTCACCGAACTGTCGGGCGAGGTCGACGATCGGATTGTCCTCCCCGATTTCGGCCTGGATCATGGGGACGTCGCGCTCGGCGCCCACGTCCGGGGCGAGCTGCCGCCGGTGGATGAGCCCGCCCGTGCGCTGGATGGTGTCGAGCAACGAATCCTTGAAGCTGAAGTGCTGGAGCAGCGCGACGATGTCGGCGAAGCCTTCGTGGAAGGCGGCCGCGTCCGGCCCCGTGGGCTCGATGAAGTGCTCCCGGATGCCATCCAGAACCGCGTGGGTGGTCTCGTGCACGACGATGTCGTGGGAGAGACAGGTGAAGACGATCTGGCCCGGCAGGTTCACGCCGGCGTCGTCTTCCGACGCCTTGAAGTACCCGAAGAGCAGGGCGCGCAGCGTCGGGTCGTAGAAGGCGTTGGCCTCCTGGAAGGCGTGCGGATAGATGCGGAGCAAGCCGTGAAACGGTACGCCGGCCGGCCCATGATCGGGCCGCCAGGTGATCTCGCGGCCCAGCGCCGCCTCGAAGCGGCGGACTGTATCCATGACCACCGCGTAGACCATCTGCTGATGGAACTGCGGGTTGGACTCTGACGGCGCCAGCCCGCTCTGGCCGAGGACGGCCTCGACGCCGAGGTCGACGCCCTCGTAGTAGCAACCGTTCGACGCGTCGTAGTCGATGACGGCCACCTTGCGGCCCACCGGGCCCCGGTTCAGCTTCTCGTACGGCACTCGGATGATGAGGTGGTTGTCGAGGCGGGCGCCCCGCGAAGGATCGAAGGCGTAGACGCGGAGCGCGCGCTGCGCGGGATTGGAGGCAGGTCGTGCTCGCGGCATCACACTCCTCGCGGTTCTCCGCAGCCCCAATCCTGAGGTCGACCACCCGTGTTGTCAACGGGCGATCGGCTCGGAGGCGCCCGGCGGAGTACCATGATGCGCGGAGGGCCACCGGATGCGTTGGACGCTCGAGGCGGCGCGGCAGGTCCTGAGCGATTGAAGATCGGGTTCTCACTGCTCAACAACCAGGGGATCGAGGACGTGCGCGCGCTCGTCGGCCTCGCCGAGCGGGCCGAGGAACTCGGCGTCCACTCCGTCTGGGTCCACGATCACGTCTTCAACGTGGGGCACGTTTTCGAGCGGATCGGCGGCAAGCCGTACTACGAGCCGCTGACGCTCCTCAGCTTCGTGGCCGCGCGAACGACGCGAGTTCGGCTGGGGACGTCGGTGCTCGTGCTGCCGTACCACAACCCCATCCGGCTGGCCAAGACGGCGGCGACGCTCGACGTGCTGAGCGGCGGCCGGCTGATCCTGGGCGTCGGCGTGGGCGCCATCGAGCAGGAGATGGAGGCGATGGGGAGCTCGTTCAAGGAGCGGGGCGCGTTCACCGACGAGGCCATCGCCGTCATGCGAGCGCTGTGGACGGAAGACGATCCGCGCTTCGCCGGCAGGTACTCGCGCTTCGCCGGCATGAAGTTCTCGCCCAAGCCGCTGCAGAAGCCATCCATCCCGGTGGTGATCGGCGGCGTCAGTCGCGCCGCCATCCGGCGGGCGGCGCGGCTGGGCGATGGCTGGCAGCCGCTCGGCCTGTCGCCCGAAGCGCTGGGGCCGGCGATCGCGTCACTCCGCCAGGAGGCGCGGGCCTGCGGACGAGACGTGGCGGAGATCCCCGTCTCGATCGCGATGTCGCTGGCCGCGTCCACGCCGCGGCGCCACGCGCTCGGCACCAGGCCGGACGAGATCGTGCGGAACGCGCAGGCGTTCGCCGGCGTCGGTGTGGACACGCTGGTGATCTCGGCCAACACGAGCGATCCGGGCGAGGCCCGGACCGCCCTGGAGATGGTCGCCCGGGACGTGCTGCCCGCGTTCCCGAGCTAGCCAGCTCGATCGCCTCGCCGAAGCGCCGCTCGGCCTCGCCCTCACGCTCGGCGTAGTCCTCCCGCGGGCGTTGCGCCGGCCTTCCCAATGTGTCACATTGGGTCACATGAAAGCCATCTCGATCCGGGAGCTCCATGAGCGGACCGGCGCCTGGGTGCGGAAGGCCGTCGAGCTCGGCGCGATCACCGTGACGGAGCGCGGCAAGCCGCTGGTGCGGCTCGAGGCGATCTCTCACGCCGGGGCGGGCAACCCGTTCCGAGTGCGCCGGCTTCGGCCGGGATACGCACGCCTCAAGGGAAAGCTGGGCCGGGGGACTGACAGCACGGCCATCGTCTCCGAGGATCGCGAGCGCGCGGCGCCTTCGTGAGCTATTTCGATTCCTCGTACATCGCGAAGTTCTACCTGGACGAGCCGGAGAGCGAGGCCGTGCGCCGGCTGGCCGAGTCACTCGGGCAGGTACGTTGCGCCGTGATCGGACAGATCGAAGTGGCCGCGGTATTTCACCGCAAGTTCCGCGAGGGCGCGTTTGATGCTGGCGCGTTCCGGGAGGTGACGGCCCAGTTCGACGATGACTGCGGACAGGGCCTGTGGACGTGGCTTCCCCTCACCACCCCCCTCGCAGCAAGGATCGCGGCCGCCTTCGCGCGCCTGCCGCGGCCGGTGTTCCTGCGGGCGGCCGATGCACTGCACTTGATCTGTGCCCAGGAGCATGGGTTGCGGGAGATCTACACGAACGACCGCCACATGTCAGCGGCAGCGCGACACTTCCGGTTGAAGCCCATGGCCGTCGCGCCACCGTAGAGGGTGCGGCCAGGCTATCGTCTTCTAGTATCAGTCCACCCACGCGGGGCGCGGAGCGGTCGTCTGCGCCGCGAAGATCGAGCGATAGCCGACCTGGTCCCAGCGTGGTGGGAGCCGGGCCGGGTACGGCTCCATGTGCACGTGGGTGGGTTCCTGTCCGCGCACCAGCACGCCCGTCTTCGACGTGGGCGCCGGCGTGGGCGTGATGGGCAGGGCATCGGCCGCCGAGTACACATTGAGGAGCAGCGGGCGCATCCGCGACGAATAGTTGGCGGCCGAGCCGTGCACCACGCGGCAGTCGAGCAGGACGACGGTACCCGCCGGCCCGCAGAGCTCGACCGCCCGGTCGGTGGGCAGCGTGGCGACGTCGCGGGCGGGGAGCGCGCCCGTCCAGCGGCCGTCGTCGTCGAACTGGTCGAAGATCGTCCCGCGGTGCGTGCCCGGTATGGCCGTGAGCGGTCCCTGCTCGGGGCCGGTGTCGTCGAGGTAGACGCCGAAGGTCAGCACACCGAAGTTGGTGTGGGGCCAGGCCTGGATGTCCTGGTGCCAGCGCACGGCGTCGCCGCCGTCGGACCACTTGAAGTTCAGCTTCGAGCTGTGGAAGCGCAGGTCGGGGCCGAGCAGATCGGCGACGAGGTCGACGACGGCCGGATCGGTGGCGAAGGTCCACAGCTCGGGGTGCTGGTCCACGGCCTTGCGCAGCCGGCGGATGTTCGGCTTCTCCGCCGAGTGATCCGGCGCCAGGTCGAACTGGTCGTCGGACGCGGCGCGCGCCCGCGACTCCTCGATCTTGGCAGTCACGACCGCGCGCAGCCGCTCGAGCCAGGCGGCGCCGACGTAGCCGGGCACGGTGAGGAAGCCGTCCGCGAAGTACCGCTCGCGCGCCCGCTGGTCGAGCACCAGCGGCCGGCGCTGCAACACGTGCTCTGGCGTCATGGCGCTCTCCGTGTCAGCCGATCAGCTCGTGCTCTTCGGTGATGAGGACCAGCCGGTCGCTGTGATTCTCCCGCGAGTGGGCCAGTGCCGTCCGGCCGACCTCGGACGACCACGCCGCCTCGAGCGCGGCCCGGTCGTCGAACCACAGCTCGGCGATGCCGTCCCACGGCTCCCGGCCCTCGTGCGACGTCGAGCCGGTGACCAGGCACACGCGGTACTTCCGGAGATCGGGCAGCGCCCTCGCGTAGGGGACGTGCTCGTCCAGCCACCAGCGGTGGAATCGCTCGCGCGTCCACGCCGGGGGGCGTCGCAGCAGCACCACGACCTTGATCATTGCGCGAGCGCGCCGCCGTCGATGACCAGCTCGCTGCCGCTCATGTACGACGAGTCGTCGGAGGCGAGATAGAGCACCGCGCTCACGATCTCGGCCACCGTGCCCATCCGCCCCAGCGGAATCCGTTGCAGCCGGCGCTCCATGGCGTCCCGATCGGGGAAGGCGCTGTGGAACATCTCGGTGTCGACCGG
>Ga0210377_10005772_pt1 | contig 10125 bp, 8 predicted proteins | sample PLM4_65_b1redo_FD_155480 | JGI IMG/M metagenome (GOLD analysis project Ga0210377, IMG submission 155480) | Groundwater sediment microbial communities from an aquifer in East River, Colorado, USA - PLM4_65_b1 redo | ecosystem: Environmental > Terrestrial > Soil > Riparian zone | place: USA: East...
GCGCCACCAGCGCCAGCGCGGCCGGGCCCGCCACCAGCCACGGGCTCTCGGCCACGCGCGGGGCCGCCGGGGCCGGCCCATACACGGCGTCCAGGATGCGGGCGCTCAGGCTGACGAAGATCACCGCGAGCAGCGCCAGGACGGCGAAGGCGATCACGTAGTGGCCGCCCTGGAACGCGCCGCTCACGATCGCGAACTCGCTCAGGAACAGGCCGAAGGGCGGCGACCCGGTGACCGCGAAGAGACCGACCAGCAGCAGGAGCCCCGAGGCCGGCGTGCGCCGGAGCGCGCCGGTCAACACGGGCACCGGCCCTTCCCCCGCACTCAGGAGGACGTTTCCCACGGCCAGGAACATCACGCCCTTGACGCACGCGTTATTCACCATGTGCAGCACCGCCCCGTAGGACCCCAGCCCGCCCAGCCCCAGCCCGAGCACGAGCAGGCCCATGTGCTCGACGCTCGAGTACGCCAGCAGGCGTCGCAGGTCGGTCTGTCCGATGAGAAAAGCCGCCGCGACGACGAGCGACAGCAGCCCGAAGCCCAGCAGGAGCGGGCGCACGAAGGGCCCGACGCCCGCCGCGACCGCGACCTGGGTGATACGGGCCAATCCCAGGAAGGCGCAGCTGGTGAGCGCACCGGCCATGAGCCCGCCCACCAGGGGCGGCGCTTCGCCATAGGTGTCCGGCTTCCACGTGTGCATCGGGGCGAGGCCCATCTTCGTGCCGAACCCCACCAGGAGGAAGATGAATGCCGCCTTGAGCCACGCCGGCTGCAGCCGCGCCGCGCCCGACACCAAGTCGTCGAGCACGAGCGGGCGGCCGCCCGGCGCGCCCACCTGGGCGGTGGCCAGGAAGAACACGCCGAGCAGCGCGAGCGCAATGCCGACCGACGAAATGACCAGATACTTCCAGACGGCCTCGAGGGAGCGGCGGTCGTGGCGGTGGAAGATGAGCGGCGCCACGGCCAGCGTGGTGCCCTCCAGCCCCACCCAGAGTAGGGCGAAGTGGTGGCTCACGGCCACGAGCGTGGCGGCGGCCTGGAACGCCAGGAGGCAGCTGGCGAACGCTCGGCCCCCGCGCGGACTGGCCCGCCGGAGATACCCGACCGCGTACCACGCGACCACCGCGAACAGGCCGCTCACCGTCGAGAGGACCACCAGGCCGAGCGGGTCGAGCGCCAGCCACCCGGCGAACAGGGGCGCCGGCGGCGCGATCCAGGCCACGCCCACCAGGGCCAGGTGCGCCGACGCGGCGAGGCCGAGCCATGCCGCGCGCGCGGCCGGCGCGGGCAACGCGTAGGCCACCACGGCGGCGACGGCCGGCACGCCCAGCAGGGCCAGGAGGAGCATCAGTCGGTGAGCTCGGTCAGCCGGGTGGTGTCGAGCGAGTCGAACTCCCGGCTGATGTGGAACACCACGATGCCCATGATGAACACCGCGACGAAGACGTCCAGCAGCACGCCGACTTCCACCAGGAACGGCACCCGCTCGACGTGGATCAGGCCGAACAGGTACACGCCGTTCTCCAGCATGATGTAGCCCACGACCTGGACCAGCGCCTTGGACCGGGTGGTCAGGACCAGGAGGCCGATGATGACCGTGGCGAGCGCCACGGGAACGAGCATCTCGCGGGCCTGCTCCAGGACGGGCAACTGCCGGCTGATGGCGAAGGCGGCGGCCACGGCGGCGACGCCCAGCAGGAGCGACGCAACGTACCCGAGCCGCGGCTCCACTTCGCGCCGCACCGCCGCCTCCCGGATCGCCCATCGGAGAAACCGCGGGAGCACCACGCCCTTCACCAGGATGGTGCCGGCCGCCAGCCCCCAGGTGTGGAGGGACCCGCCGGGATAGAGGGCCAGCGGCAGGAGCCCGAGCAGGACGCCCTGGACCGCGACGGCGCGGATGCAGGTGGAGAGGCGCGTGGTCCCCAGCACCACGAAGTTGGTCAGCGTCACGAGCAGGAGCAGCAGCTCGACGATCTGGGTCATGCGGTCAGGCCACCAGCAGCAGGATCACGCCCAGCGCCGCGAGCGCCGAGGCCGCGGTGAGAAACTGGGGCACATGCGTCAGCCGGAGGCGCGCCATCACGGACTCGACCACCCCCACCGCGACCGCGACCACGATCAAGCCGGCCACCAGGACTCCGATCGCCGGCAGCGGCGCCAGCGAGGCCCGCGGGAGGATGGCGCCGATCAGCAGGGCGGCGAACAGCGTCATCTTCAGGGCGTGGCCCAACAGGATCATCGCCAGGTCCGGCCCGCTGTGGTCCAGCACCATCACCTCGTGAATCATGGTCAGCTCGAGATGGGTGGCGGGGTCGTCCACCGGCACGCGGGCGCCCTCGGCCAGGAGCACCAGGAACAAGCTGGCGGTCACCATGGCGAGCGCGGGCGTGGCCGCCGGCCACGCCTGGACCAAGGGCCCGCCGAGGGCGCCGCCTAACGACAGGCTGTCGGTGGCCAGCACCAGGGCCACGAACGCCAGGAACAGCGCGGGCTCCGCGAAAGACGCGACCGTGACCTCCCGGCTGGCGCCCATGCCCTCGAAGCTCGAGCCCGTGTCCCACGCGGCCAGCACCAGCGCGAACCGGCCCAGCGCCAGCAGGGAGGCGAAGGCCACGAAGTCCCCGCTGAACGTGATGAGTGCCCGCCGGCCATCCAGCGGCAGCAGACACGCGGCCAAGGCGGCCGTGGCGACCGCGACCACGGGCCCCATCCGAAAGACCCAGGTCGTGACCCGGCTGTACACCACGCCTTTGCCCCAGAGCCGGGCGAGGTCCCGGTAGAGCTGGAGCACGGGGGCGCCGCGGCGGCCGGCGAGACGCGCCTTGGTCTTGGCGGCGATGCCGGGAATGAGCGGCGCCATGCCGACCACGACGGCCAGCGCCAACAGCGCGGTCCAGGTCACGGCCGGGCTCCGCCGGTTTGCAGCGCCAGATACAGGAGCAACAGGAGCAGGGTGCCCAGGAGGTAGAGGATGTACGCCCACAGGCGGCCGTGCTGGATGGGGTGTAGCCGGACCGCCCAGCCCCGCACTCGGCTCCAGAACGGGATCGCCAGGTGATCGAGCACCAGCTCCCGCGGGCGCGTGTGGAAGCTGGCCGGCTGTCGCACGACTTCGACGCCGGCCACCTGACCGTAGGCGGCCGCGAGTGGCGCGGCGAACGACGCGGCGGTGTACTGCATCCGCGGATTGGGCCGGGCGTAGCCACACGCCCAGGTCTCCGCCACGCCCCGGGTGCGGCGCGCCAGCACCCGGGTCCGCCACCACCACAGGCCCCCGGCCAAGGTCGCGAGCAGCAGCGCCAACAGCGAGATCCGCCCCAGGGCGGGGCCGACCGCGGCCGCCGCGCCGGCCGCCCCGACGCCGCCGATCATCGCCCCGACGCGGAGCGCCGGACCAACCGCCAGCACCGGGGCCCCGCCGATCGCGACGCAGGCGGCCGCCAGCACGAACATGGGGATGAGCAGGCCGGCGCCGGCTTCACGCCCGTCCCGGGCCGGCGCGGTGCGCGCCTGGCCCAGGAACACGGCGCCGCCCACCTTGGCGAAGCAGGCCAGCGCCAGGGCGCCGATCAGCGCGAGCCCCGCCGCCGCGAACAGGGCCGCGCGGATCGGAGCCAGGTGCGCGCTCCGCAGCAGCCCCTGGTAGATCAGCCATTCGCTCACGAACCCGTTGAGCGGCGGCAACCCGACGATCGCGACCGAACCGATGAGAAACGCCGTCCAGGTGAGCGGCATCCGGCGGGCCAGGCCGCCCAGCCGGTCGATGACGCGCGTGCCCGTGGCGCGCTGCACCGCACCCGCGCCGAGGAACAGGAGGCTCTTGAAGAGCGCGTGATTCAGCGTGTGCAGCACCGCGCCGCCGAACCCGATCGCCGCCAGCACCGGGGCGTCGAAATGCGCGCCCAGCGCCCCGATGCCGAGGCCGATGAGAATGATCCCGATGTTCTCGACGCTGTGATACGCCAGCAGGCGCTTGAGATCGTGCTGGGTGAGCGCCCAGAGCACGCCGAGCACGCCTGACGCGAGCCCCAGGCAGAGCACCAGCCATCCCCACCACGCGGGCGGCGCCCCGGCCAACTGCGCCACCCGCAGGAGTCCGTAGATGCCCATCTTGATCAGCACGCCCGACATCAGCGCGGACACGTGGGTGGGGGCGGCGGCATGGGCGCCCGGCAGCCAGAAATGGAGCGGCACCAGGCCCGCCTTGAAGCCGAAGCCGAACAGGGCGAGCGTGAAGATCAGCGCCGCGCCGATCCCGGCGGGGGCGGCGGCGGCCAGCGCGTCGAACGTGAGCGTGCCGCCCAACTGGCCCCAGAAGGCGAACATCGCGATCAGGGCCAGGGTGCCGGTGTGCGTGCTGACCAGGTAGATGAGCCCCGCCCGGCGGACCTCGTCGCGCTCGCTCTCGAAGACCACCAGGAAGTACGCCAGGATGGCCATCAGCTCCCACGCCATCAGGAACGGAATCACCGACCGGGCCGCGACCAGCAGGGCCAGGGAGGCGACCTCGAGCGCGGTCAGCAGGTGCACCACGGCAACCGGGCGGTGCCCCGCCTCCGGGGCGAGGTAGGCAGCGCCGTAGCAGGCGCTCGCGGCTCCGACCAGCAGGATGGCGATCAGAAAGAACGCGGCCAGGGGGTCGATGCCGAAGACCCAGTCGCCCCCGGGCACGGCGGCGCGCAGGCGCACCTCCACGGCCGCGCCCCCGGCCAGGACCCGCACGGCGGGCCAGGCCGCGGCGACGGCGCCCAGGACGATGAGTCCCCGGAACGCCCGGTCCGCGAGCGTGGGCCGGCGCCGGAATACGGCCGCCGCCAACCCCGCGACCACGATGGTGGCGAGCCCCGCAAAGAACGGGATCACGTCACCGGACAGGGGGCGGGGGCTCGTAGGCTCCGCTGGCCCGCGAGTCGAGCGCCTGGACCCGGATCAGGATCTCGTCGGCCGGCCGGCGGTCGGTCAGCAGCCGGCGCAGCTCGGCGTCCCGCAGCGCGAAGCCCAGCTGCGCCAGGATGCGCAGATGCGTCGGCACGCTCGGGCTGATGACCGTGAACAGGGCGTGGACCGGCTTGCCGTCGATGGCGCCGAACTCCACCGGGTGACGCAGCAGGCACAACGCGACCAGCGGCGCGTCGATCCGCAGGAGGATCGGGTTCCGCACGTGGGGGATGGCGATCCCGTCCCCCACGCCGGTGGAGCCCATCGCCTCGCGGGCCTCGAGCACCGTGACCAGGAACTCCCGGTCCACGTCCGCCGGGAGGGGCAGGCGGCTGACCACCTCCCGCAACACCGTGGCCTTGTCGCTCCCCCCGACGTCGTGATGGACCCCGCCCGTGGCGAGCAGCTCGGCGAGCCGGGGGACCGGGTCCGGAGCGCGGCGCGCGTGATCCAGCAGGCGGCGCGACACCGGGATGCCCTGCTCGGTGGCCCACTGCCATACCTCGATGGCGTTGAGATGCAGCCGCTCGCTGACGTGATGCGCCGGCAATCCCCGGGTGCGAATCCAGCGACGCACCGTGGCGTCGTCCACGTTCAGGTAGGAAGCGGCTTCACGAACGGTCAACTGCATTGGGGAATGCTGCGGGGGAGGTCCATGGCGCCGCCGCAATCTAGCGGGGCGGGGGTCGGCGTTCAACACGGGAAACGGGAAACGGGAAACGGAACCGGAGAAACGATTGCGCGTCGAGGAACCGTTCCCCGTTTCCTCCGGTGGCCCCTCGTTTCACGTTTCACGTTTCACGTTTCACGGATTCGCCAACACTTCTCCCATAGCGCCCAATAGCTGATCCACTGCGTCGCTTGTCGCATTCGTCCCCATCAGCCCCACCCGCCACACTTTCCCCTTGAGCGGCCCGAACCCGCCCGCGATCTCGATCCCGCGGTCGAGCAGGGCGCGGCGCACGGCCAGATCGTCCACCCCGTCGGGAATGTTGACCACGTTGAGCATGGGGAGCCGGTGCTCGGCCGGCGTGAAGAGCGAGAGGCCGAGACGCTCGAGACCCGACACCAGCCGCTCGTGTGCCACGCAGTGCCGGGCGAACCTGCGGTCGAGCCCCTCCTCATGGATCAGGCGCAGCGCCTCGTGCAGCCCGTAGATGGCCGCCACGGGCGCCGTGTGATGGAAGGCGCGGTCCTTGGGGCCGCCGGGCGTTCCCCAATAGTGGAAGAGGAGCGAGAGATCGAAGTACCAGGTCGCCGGTTTCGTCTTCCGGGCCTCGATCGCCGCCATGGCCCGAGGCCCCAGCGTAATGGGGGCAAGCCCCGGCGGGGCGCCCAGGCACTTCTGCGAGCAGGACCCCGCCGCGTCGATGCCCCAGTCATCGACGTCCACGGGCATGCCCCCGAGGGACGTGACGCAGTCCACGATCAGCAGGGCGTCGCGGGCCCGGGTGATCCGGCCGACATCCGCCAGGGGCTGACGCGCGCCGGTGGAGGTCTCGGCGTGGACCAGGGCCACCAGCTTGGCCGGCCGCCGCGCCAGCTCCTCCTCGATCCGCTCGGGCGCGATCACCCGGCCCAGCGCGGCGTCCAGCCGCCGGACCCGCGCCCCGGCCCGCTCGGCCAGTTCCACCAGGCGCTGGCCGAAGTATCCGATCACGCCCACCACCGCCTCGTCCCCCGGCTCCAGGAGGTTGAAGAACAAGGTCTCCAGACCCCCGGTGCCGGTGGCCGACATCGGGAGGGTGTGATGGTTGGCCGTGCGGAACACCGGCCGGAGGCCGGCCATGGTCTCGTCCATGATCCGGAGGAAGTAGGGGTCCAGGTGGCCGACCAGCGGGGCGGCCATGGCGGCGCTCACCGCCGGGTCGGGATTGGAGGGGCCAGGGCCGAGAAGCAACCGGTGGGGAGGATTGAGTACATTATTGCTCATGGGGAGAGTCCCCTTTTTCTATCGGATGACGGGGGAGATCCGGATTCGGGTCCACCCGCTGTTTCTCGACCAGCAATCCAAGCCGGCCGAGGGACGGTACGTCTTCGCCTACGTGGTCCGGATCGAGAACGTTGGCCGGGAGGGCGCCCATCTGCTCCGGCGCCGCTGGCTGATCCACGACGCCATCGGCGAGGACACCGAGGTCGAGGGCGACGGCGTGGTGGGCCAGCAGCCGGTGATACCGCCGGGTGGCGTGCATGAGTACCAAAGTTACTGCGTGTTGAAGTCCACCAGCGGGTACATGGAAGGCACCTACACGTTCGAGCGGCCCGACCGGACGACGTTCGACGCCCAGATCCCGCGGTTTACCCTGTCGGCCGAAGCCGCGTCGGACCATCGCTGATGCCCCGCACCCCGCTGGCCACCCTGCCCGACGGCGCCCGGCTCTGGGTCTTCGCCGCCGAGCGCCCCCTCACCCCGGCCGAGCGCGAGGCCCTGCTGGCGGACGTGGACGCGTTTCTCGACCAGTGGGCGGCGCACGGCGTGCCGCTCACCTGCGCCCGGGACTGGCGCTACGACCGGTTCCTGCTGGTCGCGGTGGACGAGGCGGCGGCCGGCGTGTCGGGCTGCTCCATCGACGCACTCACCCGGAAGCTCCGGGAGCACGAGGCTCGGCTCCGCCTCGCGCTCCTCGACAACAGCCCCGTGACGTTCCGGGAGGGCGATCGGATCGCCCGACTGCCGCGCGCCCGCTTCGCCGAGCTGGCGGAATCAGGCGCGGTGGGGCCGGACACGACCGTATTCGACAACACGGTCGCGACGGTGGGGGCAGTACGCGCCGGGCGGTGGGAAACCGCTGCCCGCGACACCTGGCACGGCCGGGTGTTCTTCCCCGGGTAGCGCCCTTCATCACCCTTTTCGAGTTTCTTCACCGCGGCAGCCCCTACCACTAGTGGTAGTTGCGCCGGTTGCGGGGGCGACGCCTATTGAGGCGTGCGTCTCCATCACCTGCTCCCGCTGCTGGCGCTCCTGCCGGCGCCGCCCCTCGCGGCACAGCGCCGCGCGCCCAGCCGCCCCCTGCTGCGGGCGGACGCCGACACCAACGATCCCCAGTCGTACTTCGATCTTGGCGCCCGGCAACGTCGCGACGTCTGGAAGGCCCGCGACGCCTTCTACTGGGCCTCGCGCCTGGCCCCCGACCAGCCGATCTACGCCTACGCGCGCTATCACGCCCTGCTGTACAGCCAATCACCCGACTGGCGGCAGAACTACTGGAGCGGCGCGAAATTCGTGCTGAAGTCGAAGGAAGCCCGCCTGATCGACTCGACCTTCGGCGAGGTCATGCTGCGCGACCCCTTTGCCCACGTCTCCGCCCCGTGCCAACGCGTCCCGGAGCTCGATCACGAGGAACGCGCTTTGGCCGGGATCATGTGGTACGAGCTGGGATGCTACGACCGGGCGGTGGCCGTGCTGGGAGAGGCGCTCGATCGCGATCCCGAGCAACTCGTCCTGCGGGTAATCCGGGCCCGAGCGTTTGCGCACGTGGAGCGGTTCGACTCCACTGCGTTCGAACTGGGGATCGTGCTGGACTCGTTGCGGGCGCGGGACGCCGACCGCCTGGCCCACGTCTACGAATCCAAGGCCATGCTCGAGTACGTGGTGGGGATGGCACATCTCCGGCGGGGTGATGCCGCAGCGGCCCGCGCCGCGTTCGGGCGGGCGCTCACGGAGGACCTGGGCTTCGCCATGGCGCATGCCCGGCTGGGACGGCTGGCGCGCCTGGAGCGCCGAGTCGACGACGCCCTGGCCGAGTATGACCTGGCGGTCGGCCTCCGCCCCGACGATGGCGTGTTGCGGTCCGAGTATGGCTCGGCCCTGATCGAAGCAAGACGCTTTGCGGACGCCGAGACACAGTTCGCCACGGCGGTGCGGCTCGAGCCCCATTGGGCCAAGGCCAGATTCAACCTCGCCCAGGCTTGTGAGGCCCAAGGGAAGTCGGCTGAGGCCGTCGATCACTACCAGGCCTACGTAATGCGCGCTCCGCGCGCCCAATGGGCCGACGCCGAGGAGGCGCGGCGGCGGATCGCGCGGCTCCGCGCCGCCGGCACGCCCTGAGGTTGAGGCGAACGTCGGGACGACTGGGCGATCAAGAGGAATCGTCAGGAGGGACCCAATGCGGCTGATCTCGGTCTTGTGTTTGCTGATGGTGGCGCCGGCGCTGTCGGCCCAGGAAGCGCTCCCCAAGCGTCCCAAACTGCCACGGGACGCCGACACCAACGACGCCCGGGCCTATGCGAATGCGGTGCGAATCGATGCCCGGGACTTCAGCACCACGCCGTGGGACAAGCTGCACGATGCGTACTACTGGGCCGCGCGGCTGGAGCCCAACGTCCCGGAATACTACTACGCCCGATACGTGGCGCTGCTGAACCGGCAGCCCGACCAGTGGTACTTCGAGTGGATCAACGGGGCTGAATACGTGATGAAGAGCAAGACGGCCAAGCTCATCGACTCGCTGTACGCCGATGCCGTGCAGCGCGCTCCCTTTGCGCGCTTCGATCTCCCGTGCCGCGATCCCGGTCTCACAGCGCAGATCAAGGACCCGCTGACGGCCGGGATCTGGCACTATCGGCGGGACTGCTTCCAATTCGCCGTTCAGAAACTGCGCGAGGCCCTGGCAGCCGATTCCTCCCTGGTACTTACACGGCTCACCCTGGCCCGTGCGCTCTTCTTCACCCAGCAGTATCGGGATGCGGCGGTAGAGATCCAGGTCGTGCTGGATTCACTGCGGGCGCGCGACCAGAAGTACTTGGGGCAGTGGTACAACTCCAAGGAGTTCCTCGAACGGTCCCTCGCCCTCGCGCTCCTGCGGGCCCGGGATATTCCGGGGGCCCGCGCTGCCCTGGGGCGGGCCCTGACGGAGGACCTGTCATACTACCCGGCGCACGCCACGCTGGCGCAGATCGCGATGGATCAGGGCCAGATCCCGATGGCGCTGCAGGAGGCGGAGCTGGCGGTGGGGCTGGAGGAGAACGACGGCGTGCTCCGCTACGACTATGGCGTGCTGCTCTTCCGCTCGGGCAAGATCGCCGAGGCCGAGGAGCAGTTCAAGAAAGCCGCCGAACTCGAGCCCTACTGGGCCGAAGCCCGCCGGCAACTGGCGGTGACGCTGGACCGGCAGGACAAGCGCAACGAGGCAATCGCCGCCTACGAGGCGTTCCTGGCGCGCGCGCCCAAGCGGGAGAACGTGC
>Ga0210377_10005773_pt1 | contig 10121 bp, 24 predicted proteins | sample PLM4_65_b1redo_FD_155480 | JGI IMG/M metagenome (GOLD analysis project Ga0210377, IMG submission 155480) | Groundwater sediment microbial communities from an aquifer in East River, Colorado, USA - PLM4_65_b1 redo | ecosystem: Environmental > Terrestrial > Soil > Riparian zone | place: USA: East...
ATCTCCTCGCGCTGCGGCGTGGTCACGAAACAGGATTGCAGGCCGACGAAGAATGATTCCGCGTCCAGGTACTGGCCGAACCGGAAGGGCTCTCCGCCGACCAGCTCCGTCCCGGCCCGGAGGAACGTATGCCGGCGGAAGAAGTCCTCTTCCTCTTCGAGCTGGTGGAGAAGGTCCACCCGGGCATGATCCACGACGTGGACGAGGCAGGCACCCAGCACGATCGCGTCGCGGTTTTCCCGGACGTAATCCACCAGGCCCGTCAGGGTATGGACCACCAGGGGCGTGATGGTCGGCTGTTTGGGCGTGCAGTCTACATACCCGGCCGGGGCGAAGATCCGCTCTTTGCCCGACACCGTGACCATCGCGGGCGTCGCCAGCGCCTCCTTGAATTTCGTGACGAAGGTTCCATCCATCATGGCGTGACTCCTTTCTGGGCCGCCGCCTGGACCAGGCGCGGATGCGCGGCCGGCGATGGGAACATCTCTGCCTGCCGCGGCGCCTCGACGGCAACCAGCAGGCCATCCTGCTTTCCGAAATAGACCCCGACGGTGAGACGCTTCACCGGTGCGACCTTCGCGACGCACCGCACGTCGATATCCCCGACGTGCCGCTCCTCGTCGCACGTGAAGACGAACTGCACCGTGATGGCCCGCTTCTCTTTGTGATCCGTATTCGGATCCGCGATGTTCTCCAGGACCTTGCCCAGCGCATCCTGAAACAGCTCATCCACGGCGCCGTCCGCCAGCCGGGACAGCGTCACCTGCTGGACCTCTTGCCCGAGCGTCTTTCCCTCCATGTGCGACCTCCTCTCAAGTGCGCTGAATGACCAGGGATCCTTTTATCCGCAGATTACGCAGATTGCGCAGATTTCACATTCAGGTTCGGACCCTGCCTACTGCGTTTCCTTCTCATAGACTCCGAAGCAGCGCGGATGAAACCGATACTCGGAATCCACGTCCTCCGGCCACGCGCGAATTGCCGGCCCCTCCCGCTCCACCTCTTCCTCCGTGATCGGCTGGCCGCAGCGTGAGCAGAGGCAGGCGAGCTGCCCGCCATCCGGGCTGTCAGGGAAGCGCCGATCGGATGGGAGGATGCGAGCAACGTTCGGTGCTGGGTCCGTCGCCATCTCGGTCTCCCTGTGCCCAGGCCACGCGCCGGGCCAGCTTGCTGAATTCCGACTCGGCATAATCGTTGAACGCCTCGCGGTGATAATCGCGGGCCGGCCAGAGGAGCGGGGCCAGGGAGAGCTTCGGCACCCTCACGACAACTCCGCCCCTTTGGGCCGCGGCGCCCGGCAGGGCCCCGGCATCCGGAAGTGGAGGGCGCCCCACCAGCAGCCGCCCCACCCGCCCTCGGCCAGATTGCGGGCCAGGCGCACACACCATTGCTGCACATAGGTCCCCCGTGGCGTCCGGCGCGCCCACTCCAGGACGGCGATCATGCAGGCCGTCGTCTCGACGGGCAGGCCGTTGTAGGATCGGACGCGGACGATCAGGCGGGTCTTCATGGCTTCCGATCCGCCATGAGCTGCCCGATGAAGTCCTGAATGTCCTGGAGACAGCCTGCCGAATACACGGTCTCCGATGCCGGGAAGAATCAGTATTGCCGCCAGGAGCCGTGCCACCGGACCTCGCCGAGTGTGTAATGGCCGCGGTTGTTTAAGCAATCCCACCGGGAAGTCACCCGTGAAGATATGGGCAGGGTCCTGAAGCTGATGTACTGATACTCGGTCTTCATCCACGCTCCTTCACGACTCCGGCCCGCTGCGCCTCCAGGGCCTTCAGGATCTCCGGGATCCCCGCCGGCTTCAGCAAGGCGGGCAGCCCCGCCCGGCGGCATTCCTCTACCGTGTCATTCCGGGCCGAGAGCACGACGGCGGGAACGCCGCGCTTGCGCGCCTCGGTCACTACCTCGGGTCCCCAGATGGCCACACGGACGCCCGGCCGGAATGGGAGGAATCCGTCGCAGATCACGCCGTCGAGGCCTCGCTCCCCGTCCGAGCCGAAAAAGTCGAGCGCCTCGAACGCCTCGGCCGCGGTGGTGGCCTCCACAACCTCGTGCCCGGCGAGCTCCAGGCCGGCGACGAGGCATTCCATGACGGCGGGCGTGTCCTCGACCACCAAGATAATCACAGCGGACCCCTCTCATGGTTCGGCTGTCTCCGGCGGGGCATGAGCAGCCCATCGCCACCGTCGAAGCGAATGAGGGCAGGTGTGGCGTCTGATATCGGGCCAATCTCGCACCCGGGGAGCGTGTGCAGCAGGCGAAGAGGGCGATAGCCGAACGGAATGCCTCCGAGCTCAACTTGCCCGTCGAGGATCTCTTGCGGAACCTCGGGAACCGAGAACCATGCGAACGGAATCATTTGTGGCCAGATGCGGTCTATCTTGGGATGATCGCGTTCCTCCACGTCCGCCAGGCGCGGCACGCGGATCAGGACATGGCCGTTGCAGGCGATGGAGCGCTCACCCACCGTCCAGGGAGCACGGAGGCCGACGCTTACGTCTTCCTCGCCGGCGCAGAACCTCAAGAGGTCATCCCTAGTCATTGCGTGTCCCTTTCGGAGCAGCCCCGGGCGGGGAGCCCGCTATTCGAAGCAGGCGGTAGGGTTATGAGCCCTACTTTCCGGCCAAGCCGCGTTACTCCCACGCCCGGTCTGCCCCAGGCGGCGCACCTCGTGATGCCGCGCTGCCAGCGGATGTCTCACGCAGAGACGCCAAGGCCGCAGAGACGTGCAGGGGTCAATACCGTTCCATCTCCCGAACGATCCGGCCCCAGGGCAAGGCGCCCACGAGTCCGAGGGGGCACCAGAGAGCCAGATCGCGCAAAGCTCTCATCCCCGCCCACGCATCGGCTGCACGATCCGGCTCATCGGGATCCGCTCCACCGATCCGCAGCCCGGGCATGCGGGCAGGTGCTCCGGAATGATCGCGTCACAGACACAGAGCACGGATGACGCAAGGTACAGGATGGCCGGGGTGTGGAGCGGGCCGTCTCCCCGAAGTCCGGTCGAGCCCGTGGCGCGCCCATGGCCATTCCCGTTCGAGCGCGGATCAGCCATGGCGGAAGATCTCCGGGATGCTGTCGGTATCCCCGGATCCCTGCACGGCGTCCAGGTCGCGGAAGGCCTGCGTGAGCCGGTGATAGCTCTGCGCCTTCTCGCGGATCGTGTGCAACCGCTGCGCCCGATTCGGCGCCCCCGGCGCATTCGGGCCGATGCTGGGCACGCGGCGGTTCACCGCCTCACTGAACTCCGTCAGCCCCGGGTGCGGATTGAAACGCCGGCCGACGATGCGGGGAGCGTGCGTTTGACGGCTCATCATTTGGCCCCCTTTCGATAGATCGCCCACCAGCCAGGCCTGGCCTGCCGGCACCAGTCCGGCCATTCCAGGCACGTCCGCTGCTGCAGGGCGGCCTGCTGGGCCCGGACCGCGGCCTCGGCCTCCGCGAGCCCGCGTCGATGCTCCTGGAGCTGGAGCCACGCGGCCCCCAGGAACGTCACGCCCAGGAGGGCCGTCGCCACAACGAGCGCCTCGGCGGTCCAGAGGGTCACGGCCCGCCGCCGCTGGAACCGCCGCCACCACCTCTCGGACAGGCGCTCGACCGCCTCGCGGGATCGGCGCTCGAAGTCCTGGCCGAGCCAATCCACTGGGTGGACCATCAAACCATCTTCCAGGACCCATCGAGGCGCTGGACGTCCCGCCGCCGATGCATTGCGTCCCGAATCACGGCGATATTGTCCATGTAGTCAGAGAGGAGGCGAGCGCCCAGCTTATCGCCTCCCAAGCCTTCAGCACTCAAATGCATCGCAAACGTTTCGAGCGCCATCCGCAGGGTCATGCACGCAGAGACAGGCATCTCTACGCCGTTGATGGTGATGGTCGGTTCGGACGTCCACGGCTGGCCCATCACCACCACCCCAATATTCTTCCGCACAGGGGGACGACCAGCGCCGCACTTATGACTGTCCGATAAAAGACGGCTGGACCGATTGCTTTCTGTGGGGATCCCCAGACCAACGGCAAAAGCAAAAAGCAGATCGCAGCGAGAACGATGTTGGCCCAGGCAAGGATAATCATCTCGGAGCCTCGGACCGCTCGAACCGCCCCCACCGATCCACCGTCCCGATCCGCCGGCCGTCCGAGAGGATCAGCTCCCACTCACCCCCGGTCCGCCAGCGGGCCTCTCCGACCTGCCGGCCCCCGGCGTCCCGGAGCGGTTCGACCAGGCGGGTGTCCGCCGGATCGTGGACCCGGACATAGCCCGCCCATTGGCCCGAGGGAGACAGGACCAGCCACCAGGCGAGGGCGCAGAGCCAGAGCGATTTCATATACGACCTCCCTTCCACAGCTTCACCGGCGGCTGCCACCCCTCCGCCAGGATCCGCAGGACCTCCGATTCCGGGATGCTCACCCGCCCGCCGGACCGGATCGCGCCGATCTTGCGCAGCAAGCGCCAGTTTCGCACCGTCTTCGGTTTCACTCGCATCCGCTCGGCCGCCTGGTCCACCGACAACAGGACATCGTGGACGGGGGCCTTGGCGGGCGAGGGCGCGGGGGAGAGGCGGCCCAGGGCCATCAGGGCGTCCTCGTCTGCGCGCCCGGCTTGCCGTTCCCGTTCCCCTTGGGCTCGCCCTTGGGGCGCCAGGAGAGATGCTCCCGGATTCCCGGCTTGTGCCGCGCGATATATTCCGCCGCCGACTCGGGCGTCAGGCAGATCGTGCCGGCCGGCTGCCCGTCCAGGAGGATCTCAACGCTCATGGCTGTCCTTACGGTCCGCCATCTGACAGGACCCGTCGGGGCGCCGGTGCCGTCCGGTACCATCGGTGCCGCCTGGCACCTCGGGGACCCACCTGTCACCGTGCAGCCCGAACACGGTGCCGAGCAGGTCATAGACCTCGCGGAATCTGTGCTGTACGGTCAGCCGCACGATCACGTCCTTGAGGATCATCGCGCGGACGTGGTCGCCGACCGATACCGTGTCCGGCTTGGTCCCCATGACGAGATCGTGGAGCACCTGCGGGAGGCGCAGCTTGGTCAAGAAGCCATCAATGTTGACGGCGAGGCGGGCATCCTGGGTCAAGTCGGTAAACGGGTTCATGGCTGCCTTCCGATTCCGGTGGACGCTGGGCTCAGGCGGCGGGATGGCCGTCGGAGTTGTCCGGATTCCACTCTCGGAGCTTCTGCTCCAGGTAGGGCGAGCGGAACCGCCCCTTGGCCCACTGGCCCACGGCCGTCTTGGTCCGTCCCGCGTACTCCGCGAAGCGAACCTTCCGGCCCCGGACGGCCAGCTTGCGCAACTGTTTCTTGCTTGCCATCTCGGTCTCCATGTGATAGGTGAAGTCAAGTAAACAGGTGCACAGTAACAGAAGTACACTTTTGCTGTCAATAGAAAAGTGAAGTCCAGTCCACTTTTATTTCATGGCGGACAATACGGCTTTCCTGGCAAGGCTTTACGAGGTGTCTAAGGCAAAGACTCCCACCGGTTTGGCGCGGTGGGTTGGGTTGAGCCTCACCGCCATTCTGAATTGGGAGTCTGGCAAGTCGGCTCCTCAGCTCAAGAACCTTGAGAAAATACGGCAGAAATGCGGCGAGGACCTAACCGGTCTCCTGCGGGCGTCACCGACAAAAGAGGGCGGCCCCCCCCCTTGCGCAGGACCGCAGTCCTGAGTATCATGATCCCCCAGAACTGCGGCGCATGCTCGATCGCGTTCGCCGATTGCACGGCACCACGGCCTGGCCGCGCCTCATGACCGCAATGAAGCTGGTCGATATCGAGCGTCCCTCGCGTGACAGCCCATCCAGGAAAGTCTCCGGGCGGGGGGAGGGCGCATAGGGATTCAGGGGAACGTCGTCAGGGTCTGCTTCCGTGCGGATTGTCAGCGATGTTGCCAGTGTCCGCGCGAGGAGGGCGAGTCGTGAAGACCTGTCGAGACTGCCAGCGGCCGATCAGCACGAGCGCGCGACGGTGCCCGCACTGCGCCGCCTACCAATGGACCGGCGGGCGCCTCGGGTGCGCGATCATTCTCCTGGGGATCCTTGCTTACTTCCTGTGGTTTCTCTCGCGACTCTTCTCTCGATGAGCGTCTACGTCTACGAGGGCACGCGGGGCAAGAGTTATGGCTTCCGGTTCTGGTTCCGGAATGTCCTCCACGAACGCATGGTCGGCAGATCCCACGCCATGGCGGAGGATGCGGAGAAGCGGGAGCGGGCCCGGCTGGAGCTCGCCGCCTGGGAGGGCGCGTGGGGCCCTGCGGCGCCGCGGCTCACCCCCTGGGCCGAGGCCGTCGCGCGCTATGAGGCCGCCAAGGCGGACAAGCGCAGCCTGCGATATGACCAATACATCTTCGCCTGGTGGACGTCCTTTCTCACGGCCCGGAGCGTGCGGTACCTGCAGGAGATCACGCCCGAGGTCCTGGACCTGGCCAAGGTCGCCATGGCGCGGGAGCAGAAAGGGCCCGCCACGATCCAGCGGCACCTCTCCGTCCTGCGTGCTCTCTGCAACCTGGCGGTGAAGCGCTGGCGGATCCTCCGGGAGAACCCCATCCACCTGGTGGACTGGCCCCAGGCCCGCAGCAAAGTGTTCCCCGTGCCGACCCCCGCCGAACTGCGCCGCCTCCTCGAGGTGGCCGATCCCATCATCCGCCCCCTGATCGTGGCCGCGATCTACACCGGCCTACGCGCCGGCGACCTGCTCCGGCTCACCGCCGAGGATCTCCGTGAGCGCGCCGGCTGGATCCAGGGCCACGGCAGCAAGCCGAATCGCCCGGTGTGGCTCCCGATCGCGGAGCCTCTCCGGGAAACCCTTGACGGGCTAAACATCATCTCCGGCCGCCTCTTCCGCAGACCGAACGGCACCCCCTATTCCTGGTTCCCCCGGGAACGATGGGAGACGGCCAGAAAGGCCGCCAGCCTGCCGCAGCTCCGCTTCCACGACCTGCGCCACGCCACGGGCACCATGCTCGCCGAGGCCAACGTCCCCCAGCGCGTCATCCAGGCCTACCTCGGCCATTCCACGGGCAAAGTCACGGAGCGCTACACGAGACCGCAAGAGGCAGGATTGGAGCTGGCCGCGCGGAAACTGGGCCGGAGGATGTCGCTCGTGAATGGAAGACCGAAGTGATGTCCGCCGAAGCCCTTGATTCCGAAGGCTACAACGCTGGTCTTCGAGACCAGCGTAGCACCTAACCCGTGCTGGGTGGGTTCGATTCCAACACGCCTCCGCCAATCCATATTTACGAGCATCTGCAAGAGTTTGCAATTGTCATCGGCCAACACTGCCCGTAAGAGCAGTACCCGCGATTGCCTCATATTCCCTGGCCTGACCATGATCCACCGCAGAGAAATCCGAAGAGAAATTCCTGACTGACGCTCCAGGAGGCTCTTGGATTGATCGGGGGACGGCAGGCTACCGAGGGTCGTCTTGGCGGACGGTCACCAGGGACGGGGCCACGGGGGCAGCGGCAGGGGGAGAAACAGCGAGAGCCCGGATTGGCGTCCGGGCTCCCGTCAAGTCTTAATTGCCTGCAGGTGCAGACGTGTGCATACGTGTGCACATCTACCCATACTTACCAGGCCAGGGCCAGCGCCCCGGCACCGGTGATCACCCCGACGATGAACCCACCGATTCCCGCCTTCCAGACCCAGCCCTCCGCCCGTTCGGCCCGCGCCAGGTTCACCTCGGCGCGCTTGTCGGCCATCGCGGCGATGTCCCGGTATGTCGTCACGGCCTGCTGCTGGAGGTCCACCACTTTTTCCACGGCCGCCAGCATCCGATCCTGCGCCGCGGTGAGATGCTGGAGCGCGTCCACCTGGCCTTGGAGCGCGGCGAGGGTCGCCTCGTCCTTCGACACCAGGGCCTTGAGGTCGGTGATCAGGACGCGGGCCGCCTCCAGCTCCTGCAGTGCCTGGAGGACCTCCCGTTGCTCCGGGATCGAGAGCGGAGGTTCAGCCGCCAGTGCCTGCCCGGAGACGGCCAAGCACAGTCCGAATCCGAGGGAGGAGGTCCATATCCGCCACACGTGCCGCGTCCTCTCTGGCGGCCCCGACGGCCGTCCCGGCCTTGCCGACCTGCTGCTTGAGGTCGGCCCGCTCTTTGGTGAGTTGCGCCACCTGCCTCCCGAGGGCCGCCGATCGCGTGCGCCACTCATCCGCTTCCGTCTTCGCCGCGGCTCGCTCCTTCTGGGCCTGGTCAATCTGCGGCTGGAGCTTCCCCTCAACCTCTTGCCGCAGCTCCGCCTCCCGGCCGGCGATCATCCAGTGGACCAGGGCCGCCCTGACCTGCGGGACGGCGTACACGAGGGCGGTCGCGACAAGCAGGATGCCGGCGGTCCAGGCGAGGATTCGGGGCCAGCCGCCAGGGATCGAGGGCGTCACGACTTCCCCCTCGCCGCCAGGGATCGAGGGCGTCACGACTTCCCCCTCGCCGCCAGGGCCCGCGCCTTCGCCGCTGCGCCGTTGGCGATCCGCTCGAGGGCGTGCTTGGAGTTGCGGAAGGTCTGTGGGCTGTTGGCGCCGATCAGGCAGCAGCCGTAGCCGCCGAGGACCTCCAGCCCCGCCCGCCAGTCGAGGAACCACGTCGCGGCTACGGCGCCCACTGCATGGATTGCCAGGATCAGCATGATGTCACCCCGCGCGCCGTCCGGCGCTTCAGCCCATCTTGAGATAGAGGTATGCCGCAGCCATGCCCAACAAGAGCAGGATCGTCAACCACTCCACCGGCTCGATCGGCCCACGACCCGGAACCCCGCGCATCGTCATCCCCACGCCTCATACAGCGGACGCAGGGTCCGCAGGATGCGCGCCGGGTATGCTCGGTTTTCGGTCCACGCTGCCTGGCCGCGCACTCGATAATGCTCCACACCGCAGAACCACCGCGTGGCGTCGGCGCCAGACCGACGGGCGAGCAGGGTTTCCTTGTTCACCCATCCGGAACCGCCATTGTAATCGGCCAGCGTGAACCCCCACCGGTGTTCGTCGCTCGCCGCGCTCTGGCGCCCGCTCCACAGCTTGCGGTCATACATCACCAGGGCCCGGATCGACCAATGGGGATCCAGCGCCCCCTTGCCGTCGCCAAGGTCTGCCGGGAAAATCTCCGCCAGCCACTTTTCGGTCACCAGCGTTTGCTGCCCGAGCCCCGCCGCGTGCGAGCTGCGCGCGTCCGGCCGCCAGGTGCTCTCCTGGTGGATCTGCGCCGCGAAGATCGCGACCGGTTGACTCAGGCCCCAGTAGAGCCGCACCTCCCGCGTCAGCGTGCGCTGCCAGCGGAGCGCCGCCTGCGGGATGCGCGAGGGGGCCGGGGCCGCGCGGACCGGAGCGGCCTTCGGCACAGGCGGAGGCGCGACGGGCTTCGGGGGCGGCTGTGGGGCGTCGCACGCACTCACCATCAAGAGCATTCCGAGGATCGCCGACACACCTCTCACCCCTAGAGCCCCATCGTGACGGCGTAGACGATGACCCCGGTGTAGAGGATGCGCCCGAGGATCGCCCCCGCGAAGATGAGGGCGTCCTTCACGGGGGCCTCAGCGCCCATCGCCCGCTCGAGCAGGTCGCTTACGTCGATGTAGAGACCGAAGCTGGCCAACCAGGAAATGTGCGCGAGGATCAGGCCCATGCCGACGAGGCCAAACTTGTGCAGGATGGGCGCCCAGCGGTTCGCGGGGTCCAGATGGACGCCGATGAGATCGAGCGTGATGATCGGCAGGGCGGAGGCGACGAGGGCCCACCGGAGCTTCCACGCCTCGGCCAGGAAGACCACCGACCATCGCCGGTTGCTGTCACGGGCTGGCATGCGTCACCCCTTCTGTCAGGCGGGACAAGGCCCCGACCCCCCGAGCAGGCCGGGGCCACGGTCATCGGGCGTTCCCTATGCAGCCGGCGTGTTGGCGACAACCGCTTCGGCCAGCGCGTCCGCACTGGTCTTCAGGTTGTCCGACAGGGCCTGCAGCTTCACGGGGTCGGTCTTGAGCGCGGCGATCTGCTCCGCCAGCCCCTTGAGCAGGACAACCGCCGAGGCTTCCGTGTCCGTGTTCTTGGTCACCTGCACAGTCAAGGCGTCGAGTTCCTGAGACATGTTCTTCTCCATTCGTGTGAGTTGGTCCTGGATAGCACCGAGACCCC
>Ga0210377_10005774_pt1 | contig 10119 bp, 15 predicted proteins | sample PLM4_65_b1redo_FD_155480 | JGI IMG/M metagenome (GOLD analysis project Ga0210377, IMG submission 155480) | Groundwater sediment microbial communities from an aquifer in East River, Colorado, USA - PLM4_65_b1 redo | ecosystem: Environmental > Terrestrial > Soil > Riparian zone | place: USA: East...
CTGGAGGCTGAGGGCTAAGGGCTAGCGGCTACGGCTAACGGCTAACGGCTAACGGCTAAAGGCTAACGGCTAACGGCTAAAGGCCAACGGCCCCCAACTCACACCGCCGCTCCAAACATCCGGCCCACCAGTGCGGTGACTCCCATGGCAACCGCGCCCCAGAAGCCGACCCGGATTGCGCCTCGCAACCTGGGGGCGCCGCCGACTTGAGCGGCGATGGCGCCCAGGCCGAGCAGCAGCACCAGGGTACTGCCCACCACCGACCAGTTGAGAACGGCGAACGGCAGCAGCGCGACGAGCAGCACCGGCAGCACGGCTCCGGCGGCAAAGGCCGCGGCCGACGCGAGAGCCGCCTGGAGGGGCCGGGCCCGGGTAATCTGGGACATACCCAGCTCCTCCCGGGCATGGGCGCCGAGCGCGTCGTGTGCTGTGAGCTGGTCGGCGACCTGGGCGGCGAGCTCGGGCGTCAGGCCGCGCTCTACATAGATCCCCGTGAGCTCGGCCCGCTCCGCCTCCGGCTCGGAGGCCAGCTCGCGGCGTTCCCGGGCGAGATCGGCCTGTTCGGTGTCGGCCTGAGAACTCACCGACACATACTCCCCGGCGGCCATGGAGAGGGCGCCTGCGACGAGTCCCGCAAGGCCCGCGATGAGCACCGACTCGCGGGTTCCATCCGCGGCGGCGACTCCGACCACCAGGCTGCTGGTGGAGATCAGGCCATCGTTCGCGCCAAGGACGGCGGCGCGGAGCCAGCTGATGTGCTCGGTGCGGTGGGTTTCGGAGTGGCGCATGGGGGGCGCGTCGGGTGCGAGGGGCTTGGTGCCACGCGCTGCCGGCTGAGACAGCCGGGCAGCGCGTGTCGTGTTCCTGGGGCCGAGACCGCTACCAGGCCAGGATGCCGAGCTCGTCCAGGAACGCCGCCACCGGTACCAGGGAAAGGAGACTCGGCTCCTGCTTGAACGCGCTCGTCGCGGCCCGGAGTGCGGGGGTCACGGACTGACCGGTGCGGGCGCGGTAGCTCCGGTGGGCGTCTCCCATTTCATGAAAGACCGCCCGGAGGCAGGCCCGTTCGCGGGCATGGAGCGTGTCGCCGGAGGACAGCGATCCATCGTCAGCGCGCGGGGCCTTGGGACGCCGGTGCTTCGGGCGGGACGCGGCCGCCCGACGGTCAAATGCCTGGCCCACGAGGGTCAGACGGCTGCGGACCCGGTCGGCGAGGACGTCGGCGGGAGGCGCGAGGGGCTGACGGCCCTCACTACCGGGAGAATCAACCATGAGTTCCTGCTTGTGAGAGAAGGAATACCGCCATGGCGGGTGGAACGGCGGCTGATTGAAGATAGTCGGCTGGCCGCTTCGATGCTGACGAATGTCGAAACCGGGGCCCGCGGCTGCCGCGGCGACTCCGCCAGGCGGGATAGTTAGGTCGTCGCGCTCAGCGGGTCAGCAGGTAGATCACCACTCCCAGGACCACCACGCCAGCCGCTCCCGCGAGGCGACCGACGGTGCGCCACGTCATGTGGTCGCGTGCCGCCCAGGTCGCCTCGTGCAGGAAATACCGCTCCGGTCCGGCTTTTCTCAGGATGGTCTCGGTAACCAGCACGCGGAGATGATCGTTGTCCTTGAGCCCGAGATCCCGCAGGCGCTGGGCGGTGGGTCCGGAGATGGCGCCCCGGCGGCGGAAGGCTTTGACGACCTGGCGCTCGTAGCGGGCGGTGAGGAGCGCGGGTGCGATGGTACTCATTGGACACGTCCTGCGGAATCCTGCTGGCCGACACCACGAAGCAGCACCAGACGGGTGTCAGAGTGGAATGTAAGGCATAGACGCCCCCGGAGCGAGGCGGAGGCTCAATCAGGTGGAGTGTCGAGCTTCCGGTAGAACACCGTAGTACTGCAGAGTCCGCCCTCCGGCATCAGGGCATAATCGGGGATCACACCCACACGCTCCCAGCCGAGATGCTGGTAGAGCCGCTCGGCATCGCCGCTGGTGACGGTGTCCAGCACCAGCAGCGTCTTGCCGCACTCGCGTCCCATCGTCTCCGCGGCCCGCATCAGCGCGGCTCCCAGACCCTGCCGGCGGACGCGGCGATGCACCAGCATCTTCGCCAGGTCGGCGCGGTGCGGCTGGTTCTCGGGCTGGTCGAGCAGCAGCTGCACGGTGCCGCACACTCCATGCGCGTCCTCCGCCACCAGCAGCGCCCGTGTACCCGCGACGACGTCCCGCGCCACCCGCCGCCAGAATGTCTCGGCCCGGTCGCGCGTCAGCGGGAGCATGAAGCTCACCGATGCGCCGCCTTCGACGCAGTCGATCAGCAGGTCGGCGAGCCCGCCGATCAGCGCGTCGTCGAGCGCGGCGGGGCGCCGGAGGGTCCAGTCGGGGGCGCCCATCGAGCCGGACGGCCCTCAGCGTTTCAGGAAATCCGCGTTCATGACCGGGATGCCCTTCTTCAGCATGCTCTCGGCCACCCCTTCGACGCAATCGAGGATCGAGCCCTCCGAAGTGCCAAGCGCCGTAGCGCTGCCGCCCCACCCCAGGCTGACCATCTCGCTTCCCTTGGCGCCCTTCGTCGTCACGCCCTTGGGATACCGCACGATCTCGCCGGTCAGGGAGCACTTCGTCTCGTGCCCCGCCACTTCAAGCTTGGAGATCTTGAGTAGAATGGCGTAGCCCTTCGCGTTGGCCGCCTTGGTCGTGGTGAAACCCGCCGTCTTGCCGATGATGGTCTTCACCACCGACTGCATCTTGCTTTCGACCTTGGCGGCGGCCTGCCCGGCCGGCCCCCCGTCATAGAGCTTGTTCTTGGGGTTGTGATCGGTATCCACGAAAATCGGCGCCATACAGGGCTCCCAGGGGTGGCAACAGAGTGGGTAAGTGTCCGCTCCCAATGTATATCGGAGCGGAGGCAGGGCAGCCGACACCGCTCAGGGAAGGTAGGCGGAGGGTCAGGGGTCAGGGTCAGGCTCCACCCGGCTCCCTGGTTGCAGGCTGGGCTCGCGGCTCATGCGGAGGTACACCCGGCGGGCGACCAGGATCGGCAGGCCGAGCAGGATGACCCAACCCGCGATCAGCACGGCCGGAGCCAGGGACGCCGGAAGCGCGCCGCCGTGCGGGCCGGCGAGGACCAGCACCAGGAAGACGATGATCGGGGCGCACAGGACGGTCGCAAAGAGCCAGGCGAACACTGCCGCGACCCGCGGGCTAGTGCGCCGGGGAGAGGTCATGAACCCTCGGAGGGAACGGGAGCACGCCGCTAGTCGAACTCCACCCTCGGCGCATTGTAGGTGGCCGCGATGCCTCCCGCGACGATCGTCGCCCTGGCGTAGTTCTCGCCCCGCACGGGGATGCCGGCCAGGCGCCGGAGGTACGCGATCTGGCCGGTATGGGTCAGGGCATCGGCAACCGGTCCCTGGAAGAGGCGCTCCGGCGCCCAGCCGAGCGGCCGGTCAGACTCCAGGTACTGGTCGAACGTCCTCAGCGCGGCGAAGAACCGTGCCCGCTCTTCCTCCCAGGGAAGGGGCGTCGAGGTCTTCCAGGTGTGGTGTCCCTGTGCCAGCGCCAGCGCCCAGTCGAACAGGTCTCCCATGTGGGCGAGAATCTCCACCGGGGTGCGGGCGCCGGGGGCGACGGTGAAGCCCGGAAAGGCCGGCGTCGCGCCGTCGAGACACTTCGCGGCCCGGTAGCTGAGCGTGGCAACGGTATGGCGGAGGAGACCGCGGGCGCTATCGGGTGCAGGGGGCATGGCAGGAGTCGGCGCAATGCGTTGGATGGTCGGATCGCCGGGACCCGGGGGCAGCGCTCAATCTAGCGGTTCTATGTGCAGGAGGGGCCCTCAAAAAGGCGGCAGCCGGGAGATCCCCAGCGACGCGTTGCTGATGAACAACCGTTCGAGCACGCTGGTCCCGCCAGGGGTTGAATGAATCGGCCGGAGTCATCCATTTTGAAACGGTCCCGGCGAGCGGTCCATTCTCCACGTAATGCATGAAGGCCATGAGCACTTCGGCAACGAAGTACTGGTACGCCGTGGACTTGGATACCGCCGCCACCCGTGCAGGCCCGCCTCAGCCGGTATAGGACACCCGGAGCGACGGCCGGCCGGTCTGATCGGCGCTTACGATCACTTCGAAGCCGGTGGGTTCCGAAGCGGGGCCCGGTGTGCCGGCGGGCGCGTCCTCGGGGGCGATCGCCTCGTCCACCCGGTTGATGTGGAGCGCTCCCAGGGTTCGCAGGGGGAGGATCGCTATGCTCAGCGTGTCAGCGGCGTCGTGGGGCCGCCACTGGCTCCCCTCCGCCCGGGGGCTGGCGAAGAGCAGGGTGAAGCGCGCGAGGTGCCCCGGTGCCGGAGGCGGCAACCAGGTCACCAGTTCGTGGGGAAAGGGGTCGTTGGCGGCGGGTCGAACCGGCGCGGCGCTGAAGGGGATGAGGAGGTCGGGGCCGCGGGTCCACCCGGGGCGGAACTCCTTCGGGCGGGTCCACTTGCTGATGTCGCTCCCGATCACGATGCGCCAGCGGCCTGTAGGGTAGGCCGTCAGGTGCACCTCGGCGGTGGTGGTGCGCACGCCGAGATGGGTCTCGTCCTCGTGGGTCCAGGCGCGCCAGAGCCCGGAGCGGGGGTCGTCCGGGGCGCCGAGGGCAAAGCGGAACGACTTGGTGGCCATCGTGGAAGGGTACAGGGGAGATCACGATAGCAACAGCCGGCTTCGGCACCGCACGCGGTGCCTGGAGCAGGCGGCGACGGACGACATGGAGAACAGCCAACACAGAGGCACACAGGGCACAGAGGACACAGAGCACAACACCTCAGAGACGCCGTTTAGCCGCGGATTACGCGGATTTGCGCGGATTGGAGCTGTTATCTAATCCGGGTTGATCCGCGAAATCCGCGGTTGAGCCCTCTCGAACCATCCGTCTCACGCGAGCATGACTCGATCGCCGACCCGGACGACTCCAGGCGTCTCCACGGTCGCGTACACTCCCGCACAGGGGAGGGGGCCGCCGCTCCCTACGGGAAGGCTGTTGAGCTGAGTGACGGACCGCAGGATGTCCGGGTCCTTGGGGAGGTCGCCCTGGGGCAGGGTGGTCATCACGCAGCGGGGATCGGGCATGTTGATGGTCACCCGCACCTCCGCCCCGAGGGCGAGCTGCCGGCCCACCCAGGCATTGTCGGCAAACCCGGAGGCGCCGGTTTCGATCACGATGTTCATCCTGAAGCGACGCGGATCGAACTTGCTCCCGGGGCGGGCTCCGCTCAGCCGGGCGAGCGTTGCCGTACTGATAATGGAAAGCGGGCAGAGATCCACGAAGGAGCCGGCCGGCGCCGCCGTCGGCAATCCGACCCGGTCGAAGAAGGCGGCCTGCTTGCCGGCGTACTTCCCGGGCACCCTCCGGATGAGGGCGACTTCCCGCCCGAAGTGAGAGGAGAGGAGCGATGAGATCGCTTCCGAGTCACTGCCCGCGGAGGCTCCGCCCGGCAGCGTCACCCGGACCGGAGGCGCCTGTCCATCTCCGCGGTGCGGCTCGGTGAAGCTGGTGGCGCAATCGAGGATGCCGGGGAAGTGGCGGTTGGAGGCGCTGATCACTTCTCCGGCTTCCACGTCGAGCAGCGCATAGGCGCGGTCGCCCGCGAGCCCCTCCGGCCCGATGCGGGCCTCGGCGAGCCGTTCTCCCTGCATCGATTTGACTGGGAACCGCCAGAGGTCGGATACGCGGCCCAGCGGTGCCGTGGTCGTCATGTGGGTCGCGAGAGTGGGAGAACAGCAACGCAGAGACAGAGAGGGCGCTGAGGGGCCCTCTGCGCCCTCTGCGTCCTCTGCGCCTCTGCGTTTCGCTGCCCAGCCTTGCCCGGCACGGAGCCCTGCGGCGAGACCGCGCCGGCGACCGGCGATCAGTTCGCGCGCGTGCCTTCGGTCCGCAGGTTGAGCACCGAATCGGCGCCGGTGGTGCTGTAGTGGGCCACCACGTTGCCGACCAGCTTGCCGTCCTGGAGACGCATTACGCTGTGCGTCGTCACCTGGACACCCTTCCGGAGGGCGCTCTCGTACGGACCCGCCTCGGTCACGATGCTGTCGGCGTCGGTGGCGAGGATGCGCACCGGCACCGGCGGACGGCCGGGGAAGTTGAAGGTCCAGGCCTCGCCGGTGGCGTCCATATCGAAGGTGAGGAGCACGCTGTCGGAGTTCGCCGCCATGGTGCGCATGGTCCACTTGCCCGCGACCGCCGCGAGGGTGATCGGCGTCGGGGTGGCGCCGGCGGCGAGCGTGGCGCCAGTGGTGTCCTTGGCGGCCTGTTGCTCGGGCTTGGCACAGCCGGCCATGAGCGCGATGCAGCAGCAAAGCGTGAACGTACGCATTTCTGATCTCCTCTGAGGCGATGGGGACTACCGGGGGGGTCGAAAGCGGGAGACAACCTACTCCCCGGGACCGGCTGCCGCAACAGGCGGCCTACCGGGGCCAACCGCCTGGCCGGGGCACCCACCTGGGTACCTCCCGGGCGTACTCCTCGAAGGACACCCCGAACCTCTCCTGCAGCGCCGGCTCTTCGTAGCCCCTGACGAAGAGGTTCACCACCGCAAACCAGACCAGCCAGTAGACGAGAAGGCTCCACGACCGGACGAGCAGCGCTTCGCCCAACAGGATCATCGTCACGCTGAGGTACATCGGGTTCCGCACCCAGCGGTACAGCCCCTGGACCACCAGACGAGTCGGTGCGTCCACCGGGGCCAGGGTACCGCGGCCGCTCCGGGCAAACTCCCAGATGCAGGCGGCGAGGAGCGCCACGCCGAGCCCGATCATGAACAGGGCCAGGAGGTTGAGCGGGGCGGGGGTAAGGGGAGCGAGATGGGCCAGGCCGAAGAACCGCCAGGGGACATACCCCGCGACCATCCCAGGGAGCAGCGTCGCCCAGGCGATGCTTCGGATCGCCAGCCAGATCGAAGGCCATCGGCCCCGGGCCGGCGTGTCAGGGGGGACGGGCGGGGCGGGCGGGGTCATGTGCCGGTCAGATTCCTCGGGGGGGTGACGGGTGTGGAGGGTGTGCTGTCGGAGAGGTGGATGATTTCGGTGTGGCCCTCTCCGATGGCGCTGGCCCGGTCGGTGATGGCAGAGGAGAGCGAGGCGGCGAACTGGGCGGCGGCCTTTCGCTCCTTCCGGGCATACCAGAAGTGCACCGTCCCCTGCTCCTCGCTGGGCACCAGGGCGAGCGCCTCGAGGTCCCGGGCACCCACCGCCAGCCGGGGCCGCCACCACCCGCCGACCAGTTCCGCCCGCCGGAGCCGCGCGAGCGGCACCACGAGCGCCTCGGCCGGGAGCGGCAGCCGGTCGTCGGTCACGCTCAGCGGCCCGACCTCCTGCACTCGGGCTACCCCTTTCCACTCGATCCGGAGCGCCGCACCTTCCAGCCTGAGCCACCCATGGAACTCGAACGAGGTGCTCACGGCGTGCAGGCCCTCGAATTCGTCCTTCCCCGTCACCCTCAGCCTGATCGGCAGGTCGTCGGTCATCGGGTCACCGCTCAGAGTGCGCCCTTGTGCACGGTCAGCAGCATCTCGCTCGCCTTCACCGCCATCACCGTATGCGGAATCTCCGGGGCCAGGGCGAGCAGCCGCCCCGCCGTCAGGTCGTAGGCCTGCTCCTCGGCGATGACCCGGATGTGCCCGGAGAGCGCCAGGATCGTCACCACGCCGTCGGCACTGTGTTCCTTGAGGATGCCGTCGGGCTCGAAGACAAAGGAAACGATGGTTACCGGGCCATGGCGATAGACCGCGATCTGCCGGTGACCGGCGACCGAGTTGTGCGCCTCACTGCGGAGGGCGGTGGCGGTCTCGGTGAGATCGACGAGCTGTACCGGGGCAGCGAGGCGCTCCTCGGGATGCTGGCGCAGGCGGTCAGGGGCGGGGGAGGGGACGGGCATTGCATGCACTCCTATCAGAAGGAGGAGCCGAGAGGCTCGGGTACCGCTCAACGTAGGGGGCGAGGGAATGGAATGGTAGAGCAGGGGATCACGGCGGCGGCGGAAGCATCGCTTCCATGGTGTGAGCCAGGCGGATGGTGGCATCGCCGGGAGCGACCGAACCGCCGTCCTCGATCATCCAGATGGCGGAGGGCACCGCCTGGGCATAGCCCCACGCCAGCGCCCGGTCCATCGCAATGGGAAGCCGGGCGCCGAAGCACGCCAGGCGCCGCTCGATTGTGCCCCGGGAGGTGTAGTCCTCCAGGCGCTCGGCTGGGTTCCGGAGACTCGCGCCCAGCTCGTACTCCCGCTCTCCGATCACGCCCTTCGGATCGATCGTGCCCAAAGACATGAACGCGAAGTAACTCTACAGCATGCGTGAAGTAATGCCGGAGGGCCCTGCCGTACTGGGTCTGCATGAACTCCGATGGTATGAGCCATGCCGCCACTGCTCTAGGGTTTCATCCAAGATGGGAAAGCACTAGGAAGTAGAGAAACTGGCCAGCCCGCCCAAGGCCCCGATGCCAGTGTGAGATCCGACACACTTCCTTCGAAACATCGACTGGATGGCTCGCAGCCGCCGAGCCGATCGAATCTGTGACCTGGGTTTCTCGTTCCTTCACACACAGCGAAACGCCCCCACGGTGGGGGCGTTTCGAAACAGCCATCACATCAGCGCACTATTACGGCTGGGTCACCGCGTTCATCTGCAGCGTGACCGCAGTCTGGGCCAGCAGGCGCCCGTTCACGGAGGCGCCGGTCGCCAGAGTGATCCCGGTTTGCCCCAGCACGATTCCCTCCATGTGTGCGGTCGTTCCAATCGCGACAACATCGGCGGCCTGCCAGAAAATGTTCCTGGCCAGCGCACCGCCGGCCAGGATTACCCTGGTACCGGAAGCCTGGGTAATGCCGCCCGAGATCTGGAAAATCCAGACATCATTGGGGCCACCCGTGAGCGTGACATCGGTCGGGATCAAGACGCCGGTGCTCCACTTGTAGGTGCCGGGGGAAAGCGTCATGCCGCCAATGTTTCCGGTGCCAAGCTCGGTATGGTCAGGGGCGCGGCCAGCCGCATCGGTGTACGCGGCCTGCATGTCGAGTACCGCGGTGCCCAGATTGGCCGGGCTCGGAGACGCATAATCGGCAGCGTAGAGTCTCCCGACAACCTGAGTCGAGGTCGAGAACATGTTCGAAACATCCATGGTCTCCGAGAATCCGGTGATGCCGCCGCGAGCGATCGGGCTCACGCCGATATTGCCAGTCACTGCGGATTGGGGAACGGTGGAGATGCCGGATTTTGCCAGAATCACAAAAGCGCCGGAGGCTCCCAGACCTACCGGCGCAGGGCCGGTCCGAGTGGTGTCCGTCGTCCCGTCGGCGCTGCTGCCGGTGATTCCCTTGTCATCCTGTGTGCAGCCGGCCACCAGCGCGGCCAGCAGAATTGCCCCAAACCCCATCTTTACATGTCCAAGTGAGTTTCTCATGATTGTCCCTCCTGGAGGACCATCGACTCTGTGAAGCTGCTGGAGTGGCAAACCAGACAGCTGGCCACTTCCATCCCCTGTTTCTGTCCCAGCAAGCCCTTGCAGTCCAGAACCGGGCGACTGCTACCTACCTGCAATTGCATCAAGGGTGCCGAGCGGAGGGAACCGAGGGGACATCTGTAAGGCGTTGATGGGTATGAGCAGTACGATTCTTGGAAGGAAGGGACCGAGGGGAAAACCGTCGGAGGCCGCCGCCGCATTTGACAGATCTGCCAGGCGGCGTGGGCTCGGGGAGCGACCGCGGTTCCTCACCCGGTCGCTTCAGCGCTGCTAACGACGGATGCCGTACTTCCGGATCCGGCCGCGCAGGGTACTGGGGTTGAGGCCAAGGATTACCGCCGCCCCGGCTTTCCCCTCGATTCGCCAACCGGTTTTCTGGAGCACCTGGACGATGTGATCGCGCTCCATCTCGCCCAGCGCCTTGACCTCCTGCCCGGGCGCTTCCCCGGCCAGCCGGGGCGTCTCGAACCGGTCCAGTACCCGCAGCGCGGCCCCTTGGCTGGTGATCACTGCCCGCTCGATGACACTCTCCAATTCGCGCACGTTGCCGGGCCAGTGGTAGTCCTGGAGGATATTCAGAGACTCTTTCTCCACGGTCTCGAACTGTTTCCCAGTTTTCTTGTTGAACTTGGCCAC
>Ga0210377_10005775_pt1 | contig 10118 bp, 11 predicted proteins | sample PLM4_65_b1redo_FD_155480 | JGI IMG/M metagenome (GOLD analysis project Ga0210377, IMG submission 155480) | Groundwater sediment microbial communities from an aquifer in East River, Colorado, USA - PLM4_65_b1 redo | ecosystem: Environmental > Terrestrial > Soil > Riparian zone | place: USA: East...
CCATTCTTCGGGCGTCTTGCTCATCCGGCAGCCTCCGCAAATAAAGTTGAAGATGCTATAACACAGCAACGCTTTGTTGCCAACTGACCCGCCGCAACGTAGCGCCCCAACCCTGGGCTTCGGGGCTCCCCTCGCTCCACGGTTCGACCGTGAGCTCACCGTCGAACGGCCTCCCGCAACGACCCTTCGAAACCCTGCTTCGAGGGGGCGACCCTTCCGAGCGCAGCCATCCGTCCGCTCTTGCCGACAGAGAGCCCTCGGGGAACGCGCTCTCGGCTGCGGCCGATGGAGCAGTGCTTAATCCGAACCTTCTCGTCTCTACGTCCGCAGCCTCACTCGCGCTCCCCTCGGTCTCTTTCTCCGAAGGGGCTTTGCCGTCCCTGGAGCGGAAGATTGACTCCAAGTCGTTGGAACTCTCTGCGAAGCCGAGCTTCACAAGTGAGGGGGCTTGCCGAGCAAGCTGAAAGCACCGAGAGTGAACGGTTCAAAGAACCCACTGGCCCATTGCTTTCAGCGCGCGAGGTGAGTCCCCGAACGAACCTTCCAGCCGACGAGACGGTGAGCCAAGAGGGCAGGGAGGTCCCCTTTTTCAACTCCCTCCAAAGCTGGTAAGATACGCGGTATGCCGGTCGTCCCGAAACAGGCTGTCACGAACATAACCATCAACAAAGAGCGGCTGCTCCATGATTTGAATGCCGTCTCCAGGATCGGCCTGGGCGACCACGGCTCGGTGACGCGTCTGGTCTTCTCCATCAAGGAGCTGAGGAGCAGGCAGTTGTTGATCCACCTGATGACCCAGGCCAGACTTAAAGTTCACATCGATCGGATCGGCAATATCTTCGGGCGATGGAACGGTGGCAATCCCAAGGCGCCTGCGGTGCTGGCGGGCTCTCATCTGGACACCGTGGTCCAGGGCGGGAAATTCGACGGGCCGGTAGGAGTCATCGGCGCCCTGGAGGCGGTCAGAAGCTTGAAGGAAAACAAACTCCCCCTCTCTTGCCCTCTGGAGGTGGTATGCTTCGTCGGCGAGGAGTCCAGCCGGTTTGGATTTTCCACCTTAGGGAGCAGTCTGGTCGCAGGCGTCGTGCATATCAAAGATCTGGCCAACGCCGTGGATGCTCATGGAACGAAGCTGGAGGACATCCTTTCGAGCATGGGCATCTATCGCGACAATTTAGCCTCGCTGAAAAGGGACCCTGCAAGCGTGAAGGCCTATTTGGAGCTTCATATCGAGCAGGGGCCGATCCTGGAAGCAAAAAATAAAAGAATTGGCATTGTGACATCGATTGCCGCCCCGACCCGCTTCAAAGTGGTCTATACCGGACAGGCGGATCATTCCGGAACTACTCCGATGGAAATGAGGAAGGATGCCCTGGTGGCTGCCGCTCATCTGATCGCCTACATTGAAGAAGCTTCCTCGGAATACTCCCAGATGGACAAGGGGAGGGTCGTGGGAACCGTAGGGGCCATGAAAATAGAACCGGGGGTGATCAACGCCGTCCCTGGAAAAACGGAGCTTTCCGTTGATATAAGAAGCATCTCAGCCGGAGCAAAGGAGCGGGTAGCGCGCCTGGTCATGGACCGCGCGCAAGAAATAGCCCATCTGAGGGAGATCGCCGTAGAGATCCTGCCGATTCGGGATGAAACCCCGGTGCCGCTGGATAAGGGCCTGCTTCCTCTGATAAAAGAGATTTGCGAGGAAAAGGGCGTCGCCTACGAGGTCATGCCCTCAGGGGCCGGCCACGATGCCATGCAGATGGCCAAGATCACCCGCGCCGGGATGATATTCGTTCCCAGCAAACGGGGCATCAGCCACAATCCCATGGAGTGGACCGATCCCGAGGATATCTGCCTGGGAGCCCAGATACTATTGGAAACAATCGTGCGTGTCGCCAATGAAAAAACCTAAAGCAAAAAAAGTCCTGAACGCCGGGCAGATCAAAAAAAATCTTGAGCGACTCTGCAAGGAGATCCTCCGGGAGCACAAGGGCTCCGAGCACCTGGCTTTTATCGGCATCAGGACCAGGGGCCTTTACCTGGCGAAGCGGCTGTGCGAAATGATGAAAAAGCTCGAGGGCCGTGATATCCCGCTGGGCGAGATGGATATCACGCTCTACCGCGACGATCTCAACACTCTTCTGCCCAACGGCAGGGTGGACCACACACGGATTCCGTTTGATGTCACAAACAAAAGGATCATCCTCGTCGATGATGTCCTGAATACCGGCAGGACTGTGCGCGCCGCCGTAGATCACCTGATCGATCTGGGACGCCCCAGGGTGATCCACCTGGCCGTCCTCATCGACCGCGGCGGGCGGGAGTTCCCGATAGCGGCCAATTTTGTCGGTAAAACGGTCAAGCTCTCCGCCGAGGGCGAGGTAAAGGTCAAGCTTAAAGAGGTGGATAAGGTGGATGAGGTGGTGGTGAGCGGTTAAAAGTGGCCCTCGTTCACGTTTTTTCCCCTTTTCCAAAGCCGAAATTCATTGTAAAATTAGCAAATTTCGCCTACGAACTGACGAAGCGCTGGCCGTCAGATAGTGTGGAAAAGCTGGCCAGGGAGAAGGAGGTTAAGGCCCTGGAATCCCAGCGCAACGCCAAGCGCCGCGCCCTCTTCGACGCCCAGGACGACATCGACCGCCGCCGCGAACAACTCATCGCGGAGATAGAGAGGAAGTTGCAGCAACGAGTATCGCAGAAGAAGTTATTCTCCATTCGCTGGAGTTTGGCGTAACATGAAAATGGAATGTCCTCATGAATTACGACCCTGACAAACACCACCGACGGTCGATTCGTTTGAAGAGCTACGACTACAGACAGTCAGGGGCGTATTTTGTCACCATCGTCGCCCAAGATCGAGCATGTTTATTTGGCGACGTTGTAAATGAGGAAACGCGATTGAACGACGCGGGTGGAATCGTTGAACATTGGTGGTTTGAATTAAACCACAAATTTCCCACAGTCGAAACGGACGAATTCGTGGTTATGCCGAATCATTTCCACGGCATTATTGTCATTGCGGACCTTACCGTAGGGGCCGACCTGCGTGTCGGCCCTAATTCAGAAGGTGCACACCCCCCCCCATCAGGGCGCACACGCAGGTGCGCCCCTACGTGCGCCCGTATTTGCCCCGCGACGTGTGCCCCTACCGACCGTCGTCCAATGGTTTAAAACGATGACGACGAACGAATACATGCGTGGGATAAAAACGTTTGAGTGGACACCGTTTCGCGGCCGATTGTGGCAGCGCAATTATTATGAACACATCGTCCGCGATGAAGAATCCTTGAACCGGATTCGCCGGTATATACTGGACAACCCGGCGCGATGGGAATTCGACCGTGAAAATCCGGCGGCAACGACTCCTGACTTGGAGGATGCGTGGCGCGCGTGATGGAGTCCCAGCGCAACGCCAAGCGCCGCGCCCTCTTCGACGCACAGGACGACATCGACCTCCGCCGCGAGCAGCTCATTGCGGAGATTGAAGGGAAGTTGCAGCAGCGGGTGTCGCAAACGCCGCTCTTTTCTATTCGTTGGAGTTTAGCATGATCCCGAAGTTTAGAATGCCAAGTCTCGTAGGTAAAAAAGGCGGAGGTTCGGCCTAAGGCAGGGATATTGTCATGGAATACGTTGCATGGGGTTTGTTTGGATTGCTTGTCGGGGCCGTAGTGTCATGGCTAGTCGCTACCAAACGCGCCCAATCTGAGCTTATTACCAAGGTAGGTGATGCTGATCGAAAGACTGCTGCTGCTGAATCTAAGGCCGCCACTGCCGAAGCGATTGCAGCAGAGGTTCGCAGGCAGTACGAAGAAGTGCGCCGAAAAGCGGAGGCCGACTTTCAGGAGCTGAGAGCGCAACTGTCATCTGAAAGCGAGGCCAGAGTCAGGGCGGAAACCGAGAAGGAAGAACTCACCCAACGGCTGGAAGATGAGAAGCGGCTCCTTGCGGAGGCCAGGGAAAAATTGACGGATACGTTCAAGGCCTTGGCAAGTACCACCCTTGAAGACAGCAACAAGGCTTTTTTGTCCCTTGCCAAGGAAACCTTCGGTAAAAAAAGAAAAAGGGGTCAGAAAAAGGGGTCAAGTCTGCTGTTGACCTTTAGGGATTTGGCAAGGTATTATCTCCCGCATGTCCCGTCCCCTGCGGATTGAGTACCCGGGTGCCTACTACCATGTCATGAATCGGAGCACCGCCAAGCAGAAGATCTTTCTTAACGATCAAGATCGGCAACGTTTTTTGGATCTGCTTGGCCAGGGGGGGAAAAAAGGGTCGGGAGTCTTTTCTTGACGCGAAAGCCGCTCATGGGATAGAAGCGGTGTCATGCCGCGACGTCCTCGCAATGCCACCGGTGAATTAGCCTACCACGTGTTGAACCGGCGTGTCGGTCGGCTACCGCTGTTTGAGAAACCTGCCGACTATGCAGCCTTTGAAAAGATTCTCCACGAAGCCAACAAGCGGACCGGCATCCGCATTGCAGCGTATTGTCTCATGCCCAATCACTGGCATCTGCTGTTATGGCCGCAGCGAGATGGGGAGCTCTCCGAGGTCATGCGATGGGTTACGGTAACGCACACGTAGCGTTGTCATGCTCATCGGCACACCTCAGGGAGTGGACCAGTCTACCAAGGACGTTTTAAGGCCTTTCCGGTTGAGACCGATGAGCACTTTCTTACAGTGGCACGGTATGTGGAGCGCAATGCCGTGCGGGCCAAGTTGGTTGCGCGGGCAGAGGAATGGCAATGGTCGAGTCTATGGTGATGGGTGCGGAATGATCCTAGACTTTTGGAGTTTCTAGGTGAGTGGCCGGTGGAGCGACCGACCCAGTGGCTTCAGTGGGTGAACGAAACCGAGAGGGAGACAGAGCTGGAGGATTTAAGGTGCAGTGCGCAACGGGGGCGACCCTTTGGCAGCGAAGATTGGGTAGTGCGCATTGCCAGACGGCTGGGCTTGGAGTCGGCGTTCCGTCAACGCGGACGCCCTAAGCGGTTGTGAAGTCGAGTAGAGCGATGGCGCATGAACGCAACTCCTTTGGCCAATTTAGCTTGCATTGCACCCGCAAGCTGCGCATTGTCGATTAAGCGCCTGCGCCAGGACGCCCAGCGGCTACTCACGTTTCCATCGCCCCCTCTAAAATTCCGTACGGCGAGTTTTCCCCAGTACGGCTTCAAGCAAGGGATTACTCAGAAAGGCCCTTCCGGTTACCACCGTTTGACCTCCCCTACGCCGCTCAATGAGTACCCAAGGCTTTTTCGCTCTGTCTCTAGCTTTTCAGCAATCAGAGCACCTTCTCCCCTTTGATCACGAACACCCTTTGCCCACGGGTCCTTCGCATCGGAAAGGCATTACCCCTCCCTCAAACGCTACTACAACCCGATCCGCCAGTCTTGAAGACCTCCACCGACTTCCCGTTACTGCGGTTATACGATGAAGCCTCACGCCCTCAAGACCTTCCCTTCTTTGACTGCGCATCTTTCCTCAGTTGACGCCATCCTTACGCCGGAGGGTGATCCGAGTGCTTCTGTCTGTTTCTTCCCCGGACCTGCCAACCATCGGGCAAGTCTTCCCCCTTGGCACCCTCAATTCCCCGCTTCAATCGGCTCCCTGCGGTGGGTCTGACGACGCGGCAATGTTCGCTTTATGCTGCATCCCCCGAGGTTGCTCGGCCCCTGTGCCGACCGGGACACCCCGCCCCAAGACGGATGAGTCCCACGGGCCTTTTACATCTGGGCTTCCTTGAGATTCGTCACCTCCTCCCAAGCCAGACATGACTACCTGGTCGAACAGACAATCTCCCAGGGCGGGACTTTCACCCGCTAGACACGCAGCTTTAAAGGCTGCACAAGACTCCTGATAATCATCTAGCAGGCTTCTCCGAGAAGCACTAAGGTTGGCGATGAGCCAACCCGACAACTCAAAAGGAGGAGACCAAGATGAAACTGTACGGCGCGATCGATCTGCACTCAACCAATAACGTGACGGTGGTGATCGACGAGGAGGATAAGATCGTCTATCAGAAGCGCTTGCCCAACGATCTGGCATTGATCCTCAAGGAACTCTCGATCTATCAATCCGAGCTTCAAGGCATTGTCGTGGAGTCGACCTACAACTGGTACTGGCTGGTCGACGGACTGATGGAGCAAGGCTACAAGGTGCACTTGGCCAACACCGCGGCGATCCAACAGTACGAAGGACTCAAGTACACCGACGATCACTCGGACGCGCGCTGGCTGGCGCACTTGCTGCGTTTGGGAGTATTGCCCGAAGGACATATCTATCCCAGAGCCGAGCGGCCCGTGCGCGATCTGTTACGCAAGCGCAGTCAGATGGTGCGTCAGAGGACGACCAATCTATTGAGCATTCAGAATCTTTTAACCCGCAACACCGGATCATCGATGAAGGCCAGCCGGGTCAAAGGGCTCGATGTCCAACAGGTCGATGAGCTGTTGCCCAATGAAGATCTCGCTCTGGCGGTCAAGGCTAACCTGGCGGTGCTGTCGAGCGCCGATGAACAGGTTGAGCTGCTCGAACAGACCGTCACACAAAGAGTCAAACTTCGACCCCAGTTCAGCTTTCTTAAGACGGTGCCTGGAATCGGTGAGATTCTCGCGCTCACGATCATGCTGGAGACCGGCGACATCAGGAGATTTCTTAGTGTGGGAAACTACGCCTCGTACTGCCGCTGTGTCGGCAGTCAGAAGATCAGCAACGGCAAGAAAAAGGGCCAGGGCAATACCAAGAACGGCAATAAGTATCTGGCCTGGGCATTTGTCGAGGCGGCCCATTTCGCCATTCAGTACAACTCCAGGATTAAGAGTTTCGATCAGAGAAAGAAGGCCAAGAGCAAAGCGGTGGTGGCCATCAAGGCGGTGGCGCACAAGCTGTGTCGGGCTTGTTATTACATCATGAGGGATCAGGTGCCCTTTAATATCACCAAGGCCTTCGGCCAGAAGTAAGTTTACACGGTTGGGATGGGACAGTGAGCTTAAAAAAGGGGTTGGCTCACAACCACAGGTTTCTGATTAGCCGCTGTCCCGTCCCTCAAATACAACTCGCAGGGGTTGTGATCGGCTGGTACGCCCACGCCGTGAGCCATAAAGGGGTTGGACCCGAAAGGGAGCCATAGGATCTGTGATTCCGCTACCGTTGGACAGGGCGTGGTACCGACAGTTTTCTGGGGCAAGTGAACTTGCCAGGGGCGGGAGATGATTCTGTTACACGGATCGCTCCAATGCCTTGATCCTGATGGGTGACTGGTGCGGACCAGCGTCCGACACCGAATGAAAAGAAAACAGGGGCGCGTTACCGAAAGATCACGGACCGTGCGAGAAGGGAAAAAGGGGGAAAGAAGAAAATTCTTTTCACGGGAAATGTCTGTGCTTCTTGACCTGCCTGCTAATGGGCGACCCCTTTTCTTTCCCTTTCTTTCCTTTTCTTTCCCTTTCTTTCCTTTTCTTTCCCCTGGAACGAAGACGAAAGCCTGGAAGACTCCGACAATCTCCCCGACCCCGACGTTTTGGCCCAGGAAATAGTCGAAGACCTGGAAGCCGCCCTCGAACAATTCCGATAAGTCTCTGCGGATCTGGGCGGAGAGCGCGTCGAAACTAAAAAGGAATGACTGACCGGGACCGACTTTCTGCGACTAGCTAATGTCTTGTCGGCATTGTATCCTAGGGAGTCTGAATAGAAATGGCTTCAGACGCTATGCTAGTAGCAGCGCCAAGCTGACCCAAAGGAGGTGAAGTCGATGTTCGACCGAATCACATTTGACCCTCAGATCATGGGAGGACGTGCCTGCATCCGGGGCATGAGAATTCCTGTCTCTGTCATCGTGGGTCAGATTGCCCACGGCGCGACCTTTGAAGAGATTTTGGAAGGATACCCGGACCTAGAACACGAAGACATTCAGCAGGCGATTGAATATGCGGCCTGGCTAACTCAGGAAGAGGTGCATCTCCCATAGGGCTAGCGGATGCGTATCCTTGCCGATATGGGAGTGAATATGGGTGTGGTTCGCTGGCTCCGATTGCAAGGGCATGATGCGACTCACCTCCGTGAAGAAGGTCTCCAGCGATTGCCGAACGGCGAAATTTTCAAGAAAGCGGTTTCCGAGTCTCGGGTTATTTTGACCTTCGATCTGGACTTTGGAGAAATTCTTGCTCTTGCCCAAGGCCTCAAGGCGGGGGTCATATTGTTTCGTTTGCGCAACACGAGAACGCCGCATGTGATTCGACGTCTATCATCGGTTCTCTCGGATTGTGTTGCTCCCCTTGAACGCGGCGCGATAGTTATAGTTCAGGAGTCACGGCATAGAGTAAGAGAGTTTCCGTGAGTCGTCATGAAACGGGGTTCCCTCGGACACTCTCGTCAATCTTTGGCTGGAACAGAAGATCAAGGAACAGAGGTCGTCTAGGCCCGCAGGCAAGCTAAGCGCAAAAAACGGATAGATGTTCAGGCAGGTGCTGAAGAAAACCAATTTCGACCGCTATCTCGAAGAACAGCTACAAGATCCGGCGTTTGCCGCCCGCTTTGAGCGCGCCGGTGAGGCCTGGGATGTGGCGCTGGAAATCACTGCCCTGCGCCAGCCGTACCGCGCCAACGCGCCAGAACCAAACGGACATGAGTAGAGCGAGAGCCCCTGAAGTAGAGCCGGCCCTACGGCATACCGTACCCTGGCGGGTAACCTCCGTGACCGCCTTGCCGGATGCCCGTCTGCGCGTGACCTTTGTCGATGGCACGGCGGGCGAGGTCGACATGCGTGCCTTCTTGGGCAATCCGAAGCTCGACGGCACCGTTTTTGAGCCGCTGCGCGATCCGACAATGTTTGCTCAAGCCCATGTCGTGCTCGGCGCGATTCAGTGGCCGAATGGCGTCGATCTCGCTCCGGATGCGATGTACGATGCCATTCGCGGGCATGGCGTCTGGGTTCTGGATTGAGGCCCTGGCGCTAGAAACACCTGATTCGATTTGCGTCCTTGATGATGTCCCGGCTCGTCAGGTTGCCAGAACCTTAATCCCAGGAGACTGGAATTTCAGAGCGAAATCAGCTATAGAAATCTAAATAAACATGAAGATTCCATGCGCGATATATCGGGGAGGGACCAGCAAGCCGATCTTTTTTCTCGAAAAGGATCTGCCACGAGATCCCAAGACCAGGGACAGGGTAGTCCTGGCCGCCTTCGGCAGTCCCGACTTACGGCAGATCGACGGCCTGGGCGGCGCCGATCCCCTGACCAGCAAGGTGGCCTACATCGGTCCTCCAACGGTTCCCAACACGGACATCAACTATACGTTCGGCTACGTGGGCATCGTCCAGCCGGTCATCGACTACACCGGCAACTGCGGCAATACCTCGGCTGCCGCCGGACCGTTCGCCCTGCTGCGCGGCCTGATCGAGCCGAAGGAGCCGATCACCAAAGTGCGCATCTACAACACCAACACGAAGAAAGTCATCGTGGCGGAATTCCCCGTTCGCGACGGCGAGTTTTTAAGCGAAGGCAATTTCCGCATCGACGGCGCTCCCGGAAGCGGCTCCAAGATCTTGCTTGATTTCATCGACTCGGGCGGTTCGGTAACCGGCAAACTCCTGCCCACGGGGAAAGTGAAGGAAGAGATCAAATTTCCAACTGTCGGCACGCTCACCGTTTCCATGGTGGACGCGGCGAACCCTTTTGTCTTTGTGCGAGGCACGGATTTAGGCGTCCAGGGCAACGAAACCCTGGAAGAAATCGCCGGCAACAGCGTGCTGCTGAAAAAATGCGAGGAGATCCGGTCCGTCGTAGCCGAGATCATGGGGATCGCCAAGAAAGAGGAGGCAACCCAAAAAAGCCCCGGAGTGCCTAAAATTGCCTTGGTCTCGCCGCCGACTTCCTATCAGTCGCCGAAGGGAAAGGTGGAGGCATCCGAGGTTGATATCGTTGCCCGCATGACCGCGCTGCAGAAGCTGCACAAAGCCTTCGCCGTGACCGGCGCCGTCTGCCTGGGCGCCGCCGCAAAAATCGAAGGGACAATCGTCAACGAGATTTTTCGCCGGGTCCAGCCTGGCAACCCATCTGCCGTCCGCATCGGTCACCCTTCCGGCACGATCCAGGTGGAGATCGGGATCGAAAAAAGGAACGGCAGCC
>Ga0210377_10005776_pt1 | contig 10117 bp, 13 predicted proteins | sample PLM4_65_b1redo_FD_155480 | JGI IMG/M metagenome (GOLD analysis project Ga0210377, IMG submission 155480) | Groundwater sediment microbial communities from an aquifer in East River, Colorado, USA - PLM4_65_b1 redo | ecosystem: Environmental > Terrestrial > Soil > Riparian zone | place: USA: East...
GAGCACCGGCACCTCGAGCCGCGGGCTCGCCAGCACGAACTCCTGGAAGCTCGGATCGTCGCTCTTCGCGTTCGGATTCACGAAGATGCGCTGGACCGGAATCCCCTTCTCGTAGAGCACGAGCTTGAGCTTGCGGGCGTAGGGCGAGAGCGGATGCTCGAAGAGTTTGAGCGCCATGATCGCGGCCTCCTCACTGGACCTTGATGCTCTGCACCGGCGTGAAGAGCACGCGGCCCGACCCGCCCGTGAAGCCTCCGCGCGGCTCCTTGTAGCCGATCGGGCTGGTCGTGTAGCCGAGCACGCTCGATTTCTCCGTGCCGTAGAGGTAGACCGCTGCGAGCGGATACACGCCGGAACGCTCGGGCGCGCGCAACGTGAACACGACGCTCGCCTTCGCCCAGCTCTTGGCCGCCGCGTCGGATGCGATCTTCGCGATGTTCACGAACGAGAGGTTGCGATCGAACCCCTCGGGCCGCCGCGCGAGCCACTCCGTCTGGAGCTGGCCGTCGGGGCCGGTGATCTTGGGCGGCGCGATCACGTGCCAGCCGGCCGACGCCGCCGGCCGCGCGTACCAGCGGTGATCGCGGTCGACGAGCGCCACGCCCACCACGGGGCCGGCGCCGCCCGTCACGTCGACGCGCACGTCGAAGGTCTGGCCGGGCTGCAAGCTGGCCGGGGCGGCGAGCGTCACCGTCGAGGCCGCATCGAGCGCGCGGATCTGCTCGGCGAGCGCGTGGCGATCGATCTCGGTCAGGCTCGCGTAGCCCTTCTGGCCCGAGAGCACGACGGCGAGATGCTTGCTCTCGGAGACTTCCTTGACGGCGCGCTCGCCGGCTCCGGCGAGCGCATCCGCGCTGCGCGACGAGTGACAGCCGGCGCAATAAGGCGCGGCATCGGTCTGGAAATCGGGCGTGCCGCCCGGATAGGCGATGGCGCCGGCCGGCGCGACGAGCGCGGCGACGGCGAGAAACCCCTGGAATCGACGCATGCTGCTCAACCTCCCTCTGCGAATTGCGAGTGACAGCGGGCGCACTGCGCGCGCACCGCCCCGGTGTCCAGAAAGTGCACATCGGGATCGCCACCGGTCTCGTGCACCCGGTGGCACTCGACGCAGCCGACGCCGAGCTCGGCGTTGTGTACGGCGAGCTCGTGAAACCCTGGCGAGCGCCAGCTTTCGGGGCGGCGCTCTTCGAAGCTCGCATGGCACTTCCGGCAATCCTCGTCCCAGAGCGGCCAGCGCATCGCCTGGGGCTCTTCGAAGCGCCCGATCCCGTAGAAGAAAGCGTCCTTCGCGGCGAGCGCCTTCACGCGCACACGCCCGGCGAGGCTCGTGCCGCCGTGACAGTCGATGCAGCGCAGCGCGCCGTCGTCGCGATGCGCAGCCCCGGCCGCCGCGTGCGCGCCCGCGAGCGACGCCGCCGGCCTCGCGTCGAAGTCGCGTCGGATCTCGAGGTGCAGGGGCATCTCCTCGCTCAGGTGACAAGCGTTGCAGAAATCGTTGTCCTGCTCCAAGTGGTCGCTCACGGCCCAGCCCGCGGCCGCCAGCGACGCGCCCAGCACGGCGGCGGCGAGCGCGCCGATCGCGAAGCCCCGAAGTCCCATCCGCAGGCTGCCTAGGGTACTCTGCCGCACGCCGCGGCGCGCGAAAATCGTGGCGGCCCGCGGCACGCCGCGCGGCCCCGGGGCTCGGGAGGCAGCATGCAGCAGGACAGCAAAGAGCAGGACAGCAAAGAGCAGGACAGCAAGGGGATCGGGCGCCTCGGCGTCTGGACGTGGCTCGACAGCCTTCCTGCCCCGCAGGCCGCGGAGTTCGCGCAACGGATCGAGGCGTGGGGTTACTCGGCCCTCTGGATCCCGGAGGCGGTCGGCCGCGATCCCTTCAGCTTTCTCGGCTATCTCGCGGCGAACACGCGCACGCTGCGGCTCGCGACGGGCATCGCCAACATCTACGCGCGAGACGCCATGAGCATGCGCGCCACCCAGAAGACGCTGGCCGAGCTCTCGGGCGGGCGCTTCGTGCTCGGGCTCGGCGTCTCGCACGAGCACCTGGTCAGCCGCGTGCGCGGCCACGTGTACGAGAAGCCGTTGGCGACCCTGCGCGCCTACCTCGAGGCGATGGAGAAGGCGCTCTACATGGGTGCGCAGCCGAAGGAGGACGCCCCGATCGTGCTCGCCGCGCTGCGCCCGAAGATGCTCGCGCTCGCGGCCCAAAAGGCGCGCGGCGCACATCCCTACTTCGTGCCGCCGGAGCACACGGCGCGCGCTCGCGAGATCCTCGGCCGCGGGCCCTGGCTGTGTCCGGAGCAGATGGTGCTGCTCGAGACCGATGCGTCGAAGGCGCGCGCGATCGCGCGCCAGAACATGGCGATCTACACCGGGCTTCCGAACTACCAGAACAACCTGCGCGAGCTCGGCTTCGGCGACGCGGACTTCGCAAGCGGCGGCAGCGACCGGCTCGTCGACGCGATCGTCGCCTGGGGCGACGAGAAGGCGATCGCGGCGCGCATCCAGTCTCATTGGGACGCCGGCGCGGATCACGTCTGCATCCAGCCCTTCCGGCCCGACGGCCAGCCGGGCCCGGATCTGCGCGTGCTCGAGGCGCTCGCGCCGCGCGGAAACTGAACTTCGTGGCCGCGCGCCGCAGCTTCTGGGGATGGGGCCTCGAGGGCGCGGGCCCGAGCGAGGAGCAGGCGCTCGGCATCGGGCGCACGCTGGCCGTGCGCTTCGCGCAGCCCGAGCTGCGTGTCGCGCCCGCGCCGCGGCTCGACGAGATCGTGCTGCGCGCGCCACGCGTGGCGGCGCCGGCGGCGCTCGCGAACTTGCTGTCGAGCGCGCCCTACGACCGGGCCTCTCATACGTACGGCAAGTCGTACCGCGACATCGTGCGCGCGGTGCGCGGCGAGTTCCCGCACCCGCCCGATCTCGTCGCCTTCCCGCGCAGCGAATCCGACGTCGCGGCGCTGCTCGATTGGTGCGCGAGCGAGCGCCTGGCGGCGATTCCGTACGGCGGCGGCTCGAGCGTGGTGGGCGGCGTCGAGGCGCGCGGCCTCGACGCTTGGCGCGGCGTCGTCTCGATCGACCTCGGGCGGCTCGATCGCGTGCTCGAGATCGACGCGGTCTCGCGCGCAGCGCGCATCCAGGCCGGCATTCTCGGCCCCGCCCTCGAGGATCAGCTGCGGCCCCATGGCCTCACGCTTCGCCACTTCCCGCAGTCCTTCGAGTTCTCGAGCCTGGGCGGCTGGATCGCGACCCGCTCGGGCGGCCACTACGCGACGCTCTTCACGCACATCGACGAGTTCGTGGAATCGCTGCGCGTAGTGACACCGACGGGGATCGTCGAGACGCGCCGCCTGCCGGGCTCGGGCGCGGGACCGAGCCCGGATCGTCTCTGGATCGGCTCCGAGGGGGCGCTCGGCATCCTCGTCGAAGCCTGGATGCGGCTGCAGCAGCGACCGCGCTTCCGGGCCTCGGCGAGCGTGCGCTTCGCGGGCGCGCAGGGCTTCCAACGCGCGGCGGGGGTCGTGCGCGCGCTCTCGCAATCGGGTCTGCACCCGGCCAATTGCAGGTTGCTCGACCCGCTCGAGGCCACGAACTCCGGGGCCGGCAGCGGCGACGCTACGATCCTCGTGCTCGGCTTCGAGTCCGCCGATCACGGCCTCGACGCGCCGATGGCACGCGCGCTCGAGCTATGCCGCGATGGGGGCGGCGAGACGTCCGAGGGCGCCGGCCGCACGCGCAGCGGCGACGAGGGCGCGCGCGACGGCGCCGCCGGCGCCTGGCGCAGCGCGTTCGTGAACGCCCCGTACCTGCGCGACGTGCTGGTGCGCGCCGCGGTGATCTCCGAGACCTTCGAGACGGCGATCACCTGGGACCGCTTCGAGAAGTTTCACGCGGGCGTGATGCAGGCGACGCGCGACGCCGTCACACGCGTGTGTGGCAGCGGAAGCGTGGCGTGCCGCTTCACGCACGTCTATCCCGACGGCCCGGCGCCCTACTACACGGTGCTCGCCCCCGGCCGCCGCGGCAGCGAGCTCGAGCAGTGGGCGGAGATCAAGGCGGCGGCGAGCGAGGCGCTGCTCGCCGCGGGCGGCACCATCACGCACCACCACGCCGTCGGGCGCGACCATCGTCCCTGGTACGACCGCGAGCGGCCGGACGCCTTTGCGCGGGTGCTGCGTGCCGCCAAGCGCGAGCTCGACCCGGCCGGCGTGCTCAACCCCGGCGTCTTGTTCGACTGAGGCAAGCGAAGCGCGCAGCGAGCCGCAGGCGAGCGAAGTCACCGAACCGGCAAGCGAGGCGCGCAGCGAGCCGCAGGCGAAGTCACCGAACCGGCAAGCGAAGTCAACTGACCTGGCGCTGCTATCTTCCGGCGCCATGACGCGCATCAACGAGGGCTACCGCAAGCTCCAGGCCGGCTACCTGTTCCCCGAGATCGGCCGGCGCGTGCGCGCCTTCCAGGAGCAGAACGCCAGCGCAAAGATCATCCGGCTCGGGATCGGCGACGTGACGCTCCCGCTCGTGCCGGCGGTGGTCGAGGCGCTGCGCGAGGCCGTCGACGAGATGGGGACGCCGCAGGGCTTCCGCGGCTACGCGCCCGACCAGGGCTACGACTTCCTGCTGGAGGCGATCCTCGAAGACGACTACCGCGCGCGCGGCGTCGCGCTCGAGGCCTCCGAAATCTTCGTCTCGGACGGCAGCAAGCAGGACAGCGGGAACATCCAGGAGATCTTCGGACCCACCTGCCGAATCGCGGTGACCGACCCCGTCTATCCCGTGTATGTCGACACCAACGTGATGGCCGGCCGCACGGGCGCGGCCGGAGCGCTGGGGCGCTATGAGGGCATCGCCTATCTGGACGGGACCGAAGCCAATGGCTTCGTGCCCGGGCCGCCGGCGCAGCGCGTCGACCTCGCCTACCTGTGCTCGCCCAACAATCCAACGGGCGCCGTCGCCACGCGTGCGCAGCTCGAAGCGTGGGTGGCCTGGGCGCGCCGCGAGGACGCGGTGCTGGTCTTCGATGCGGCCTACGACGCCTACATCCAGGATCCCGCCCTGCCCCACTCGATCTACGAGATCCCGGGCGCGAAGGATTGCGCGATCGAGATGCGCAGCTACAGCAAGCGCGCCGGCTTCACCGGCCTGCGCTGCGCCTACACCGTCGTGCCGAAGGCGCTCAGCGGGACCACGGCGACGGGAGAGCGCGTGCCGCTGCGCGAGCTCTGGGCGCGGCGCCAGAGCACCAAGTTCAACGGGGTCCCCTACCTGGTGCAACGCGCGGCCGCGGCCGTCCACTCCCCTGCGGGCCGCAAGCAGACGCAGGAGCAGATCGCCCACTACATGGGCAACGCGGAGCGCCTGCGCGATGGCCTCGGCGCCGCCGGCTTCAGCCTGTTCGGAGGCGAGCACGCGCCCTACATCTGGATGCGTACTCCGAGCGGCCTCGGCAGCTGGGAGTGCTTCGACCGCCTGCTGAGGGACGCCCACGTCGTCACCACCCCCGGCGCGGGCTTCGGCGCCTGCGGCGAGGGCTACGTCCGGATCTCCGCCTTCAACTCGCGCGAGAACGTGGACGAGGCGATCGCGCGCATCCGGCGGGCGTTCGGGCGCTGAGGCGGTCCCCGCGGGCTGCGCAGCCTCGGGGCTCTTCCAGCTTCGGGTTACACACCCAGCGCTGCCCCGGCCGCGAATCCCGCTTGCCAAAAGGGCCGCTGCGGTGGCCTAATGGGACCGATCGCCCGTTTCCGCTCCCTGGGCGGTCGCGAGGTGACCCATGCACGCCATCCGCCACGTGATCCGCCCGCATCGGCTGGTGACGGCGCCGCCCACGGCATCGGTCCTCGAAGTCGCCCGGATCATGACCGACGCGCGCGTCGGCGCGATCCCGATCGTCGAGGGCGAGCGCATCGTCGGCATCTTCTCCGAGCGGGATCTGATGACGCGGATCGTCGTCGAGGGGCGCGACCCACAGCGTACGCTCGTGCTGGAAGTCATGACGCACGAGGTTCTCACAGCCGCGCCCGACGACACGCGCAGCGAGTGCCTCGAGCGCATGCGCGAGGCACGCTGCCGACACCTTCCGGTGCTGGAGCGCGGCCGCCTGGTCGCCGTGCTCTCGATGCGCGATCTGCTGCGCGACGAGATCGAGGAGCAGGACGAGGAGATCCGCGGCCTGCGCGCGTATCTGCACCAAACGCCGATCTAGCCTTGCGGTCGCTTCGCTTCTACTTCGATTACCTGTCGTCCAATGCCTACCTCGCGTGGACACAGCTCCCGAAGCTTGCGTCTCGTTTCGGTGTCGTTGTCGAGCCGATCCCCGTGCTGTTCGCCGGCCTGCTCGAAGCCCACGGCCAGCTCGGCCCCGCCGAGGTACTGCCGAAGGCGCTCTGGATGGCGAAGAACAACCTGCGCAAGGCGGCGCTGCTCGGCTTGCCGCTCGCGCCGCCCCGCCATCACCCCTTCAGCCCGCTGCTCGCGCTGCGAATCTCCTCGCTGCCGCTCGCCGACGAGCAGCGCCGCGCGCTCATCGACGCGCTCTTCCAGGCGGTCTGGGTGCGGGGCCTGCACGTGAGCGAGCCCGCGGTGGTGGCGGAGCTCGCGACGGAAGTGGGCCTCGACGGCCCGCAGCTCGCGCTGGCCGCGCAGCAGCCGGAGGCGAAGGCGAGGCTGCGCGCGCAAACCGACGCGGCGATCGCGTCGGGAGTCTTCGGCGTGCCGACGCTGATCGTCGAAGACGAGCTCTTCTGGGGCTACGACGACTGGCCCTACCTCGAGCTCTTTCTGGCCGGCAAGGATCCCCTCGGCCCGCGCGAGCTGGAGAAGTGGACCGGGTCCGTGCGCCCATCGGCCGTGCGCCGGCGCTTTCGCGCGGGCGAGCGCGCCTGAGCGCGAGCTACGCACTCGTCGCCGGGCGCAGCCAGCCCAGTTACCACGCGGGCGGCAGGAACACGAGATAGATCGCGATGCTCGCCGCGAAGCCGAGCACGCCGGATGGGACGAGCACCACGAGCGACGTCGAGAGGTTTTGGCCGAGCAGCACGCCAGCCGCATTTGCCGCCAGGATGCCCGTCGCCGCGAGGCCGTAGAACCCCCACAGCAAGAACCGGCTCGCGACGACCGGATCCGCCGGCCGAAGCACCTGCTGCGTGAAGCCATACATCAACACGACGCCCAGCTGGCTGACGAATTCCGACGCGACCCAGAGCGGCGCGTTCGCCGGCCGGCTTGATCGCCAGCTGTGCTGGCCCGGGGCAGGCTGGGTGGTAGGCTGGGCGGGACGGCCTCCGCGCCGTGGGGCGAGACGACATGGGAGAGATCGAGCGGCTGCGCGAGCAGCGCGAGGCGAGCGTCCGCCGCCACATGGAAGCCGAGAACGTGCACGATTTCGACGCCGTGATCGACACCTTCTCGCATCCCCGCTACGAGCTGATCCCGACCGGCGCGATCCACGACGGCGAGGCCGCCGTGCGCGCGTACTTCCGGGAGACCCGGACCGCATTCCCGGATCAGCGCAACGAGCTGATCTCCCTGCGCCACGTCGACGACGGCGTGGTCGTCGAGTTCTGGCTGCTCGGCACGCACCGCGGGCCGCTCGGCGGACTCGCGCCGACGGGGCGCGCGTTCAAGTGCCGCATGATGGCGTTCTTCGTCTTCGAGGGGGCGAGGATCGTGTGCGAGCGCGTCTACTTCGACTCGGCGACGATTTTGCGGCAGCTCACGGGCTGAACCATGAAGGTCATCGCGTACCTCGCCCTCCAGGGCGGGCACTGGAAGATCCCGGATCCCGATCGAGAAGCCCTCGAGCACCGCTTCCCGGGCGTGCAGATCGCGTCCGTCGAGTCGATCGAGGGCCTCGCAGCGCAGGTCGGCGACGCCACGGCTTTCTTCGGTTTCAGCTTCCCCGAGCCGCTCTTCGCGCAGGCGAAGCGACTGCGCTGGATCCACTCGGCGTCGGCCGGCATCGAGGCCAACTTGTTTCCGGCGCTGGTCGAGAGCGACGTGACGCTCACGAACTCGACCGGCTTGCACGAGATCTGCATTCCCGAGCACGTACTGGCACTGCTCTTTGCCTTCGCGCGCAACCTGCCGGTCGCGTTTCGGCTCAAGCAGGAGCACCGCTGGGATCGGATCGAGCCGCTGCGCCGCGGCGGCATCCGGGAGCTCTCCGGCGCGAACCTCGCCATCCTCGGCGCCGGGCCGATCGGTCTCGCGCTCGTCGGCAAGGCGGCGGCGCTCGGCATGCACGTGCGCGTGATGCGCCGGCACTCCGGCAAGCCCGTCGCCGGGGCCGAGCAGGTGGTCGGCCCGGACGGCCTGCACGAGCTGCTCGGGTGGGCGCACTTCGTCGTGCTCGCGGTGCCGCTCACGGGGGAGACGCGCCACCTGATCGGCGCGAACGAGCTGCGCGCGATGCGCTCCGACGCCTTCCTGATCAACATCGCCCGCGGCGACGTCGTCGATCAGGACGCGCTCGTCGAGGCGCTGCGCGCCGGAACCATCGCCGGCGCGGGCCTCGACGTCACGACGCCCGAGCCCCTGCCCGCCGAGCACCCGCTCTGGGAGCTCCCGAACGTGATCCTGACGCCGCACATCTCTGGCTACACCCGCGGCTACTTCCCGGGCGTGCTCGCAATCTTCGCCGACAATCTCGGCCGCTTCATCGCGGGCCTGCCCCTGCACAACGTGGTCGACAAGCGGCTCGGCTATGTCGCAGGCTGAGAAAAACCGGATCACGGGTCGCTGCCTCTGCGGAGCCGTGCAATTCGAGATCGACGGAAGGCTCGGCCCGGCCATCTACTGCCACTGCGCGCAGTGCCGGCGCGCGAGCGGCTCGGCCTTCGCGGCGAATGCGTCGGTCCGGGCCCGCTATCTGCACTTCCGCTCCGGGCGCGACCGGATCTGCGAGTATGAATCGACGCCGGGGAAGTTCCGCGCCTTCTGCTCGCGCTGCGGCTCGCCCCTCTACAGCCGCCTCGCGTCGGACCCCGAAACCTTCCGCATCCGGCTGGGAACGCTCGACGGCGATCCGGGCCGGCGCCCGCTGTCACACTTTTGGGTGAGTTCGAAGGCCACCTGGCACGAGATCACGGACGAGCTCCCGCAGTTCGAAGGCGACGTCCCGCCGGGCGCCGACTCCGAGGGCTCGTGAGCGACGGGCTCGGCGTGCGCCCCGAGCATCCGGGCGACTTCGACGCGATCGACGCCGTGCACACGCGGGCGTTCGGCCGGCCGGGCGAGGCGGCGCTCGTGCGCGCGCTGCGGCGCGAGGCGCAGCCCTACCTCGGGCTCGTCGCCGAGCAGGCGATCGACGGGAGCACTGGCCGCGTCGTCGGACACATCGCCTTCAGCCCCGTCGCGATCGAGGGCGGCAGTCCGCCGGCTCTCGGGCTCGGCCCCCTGGCGGTCGAGCCCTCGCTCCAAAAGCTCGGCATCGGGTCGGCGCTGATGCGCGCGGGGCTCGAGCGCTGCGCGGCGCTGGCGCAGATCGTCGTCGTGCTCGGGCATGCCGCCTACTACCCGCGCTTCGGCTTCCCCCGGCGGCGATGCGCATCGAATCGGCGGCGGCCGCCCGCGGCATCGGCGTCGCTTGGAAGGCGTTCCTGCTGGGCCCGATCTTCCGGAGCCAGGGCTGGAACGCGCGGATCGCCTGCGCGTTTGCGAGCGAGCCCTGGCTTCCGGCCTTCGTGCGCGCCGTCTACGACGCGAACTTCGCCCGCGACGAGGACATCTCGACTCCCGCCGTGATCGCGCGTTGCCTCGCGAGCGCCGGGCAGCGTCCCGATGCCCTGCTCGCGGCAGCGGAGTCCGAGGCGAGCAAGGCGAAGCTGCGCGCGCAGGCAGAGGAAGCCATGCGCCTCGGCCTCTTCGGCGCCCCGAGCTTCGTGGTCGGTCACGAGCTCTTCTGGGGCAACGATCGCCTCGAGACTGCGCTCGCGTGGCAGGCTGCGCAGGGTGCCGGCCGGGGCTGATGCGCAAGAGGTGACTCCATTGTGTGTCTAAGATCGGCTCGACCTTCAGCATCACGACTGCTGCGTAAAACCTCGTGCGGATGCGCAACCCGATGCACTTCGCAGCGAGCTTGCGCGCGCGAGGCGCCGGAGCAAACGTGGCGACGAGCGCA
>Ga0210377_10005777_pt1 | contig 10116 bp, 8 predicted proteins | sample PLM4_65_b1redo_FD_155480 | JGI IMG/M metagenome (GOLD analysis project Ga0210377, IMG submission 155480) | Groundwater sediment microbial communities from an aquifer in East River, Colorado, USA - PLM4_65_b1 redo | ecosystem: Environmental > Terrestrial > Soil > Riparian zone | place: USA: East...
GCCGCGCCGGCGCTACGCGGCGCTCGAGCCTGCAGCTGGCCGAGGCGCGCGCTGACCGCCGAGCTCCTGGAGGGGATTTAGCCCGGAAGTGTCGCGCCGTTCAGTCCGGCGTCGGAATCCAGCTGGAATCAGGGTCGTAGCTCGTGGTGGCTACCGCCGCGGCGTCGGTTTCCGGCCCGAGATCCTTCTGGAAGACGATCCCCGGCTGGCTGACCAGGAACGACATGATGCCCGAATTGCCGTACTTCGCGGGCCAGGCGATGGCCGCGAAGCCTGCCGTCATCAGGCCCTGGGCGTCCACGTAGCTGCGCGCGCCGCCGGGCGCGTCCTTGCCCTGCGCGTCGAGGATCCGGAAGTAGTAGCCGTTGAAGGGCTCCGGCCCTGCGGACGCGGCGCGGCCCTCGACATCGGCGTCGGCCAGCAGCGGCCCGATGGGGCTCTCCGGCTCGCCCTCGGCCGCCGGCCAATACAGGCCGTCCTGCATTCCCGCGTCGCTCAGAAACTTTCGCGCGTAGGCGGGAGGATGCCCGTCGCGGCCCTGCGCGAAATACTCGTGCTGGGCATCGACATACGCGCGCAGGCTCGCCAGCGCCAGCAGCTCGTTGCGGCCGATGCGGCGATTCAGCAGCTCCTCGCGACCGGCTTCGGTGTCGAAGCGCCAGCGTCCCTCCTGGGGGACCAGGGGAATCGGGAACGGCCAGGCGTCGTTGCCGAGCAAGGCGATCCTCGAGCCGTCGAGCTCCTCGAAGGCGACCTTCTCGAGGATCAGCGCCTTGACCTCGAGCGCGTCCTCGCGGTCGTCGGCGGCGTCCCCCGACGAGAGCAGATCGACCCCGCTCGGAGTGAAGATCTCCTCGGCCTTCTGCTTGTCGCCCGTTCCCGCGAGGTCGGCGAGCGCCTGCATGGCTTCCTCGGGAGTCGCAAAGGTGCCGGGCTCCGGGCGCGTACAGGCGAGAGCCGCGCCGAGCACGACTGCGAAGCCAAGACCCAGGGCGAATTCTCGCAGGCTGTTCATAGGCATGGTCACCCCTCTCCCTTCGCAGCTCTAGCGCCCACGGCCGCCGCCCCCACCACCGCGTCCGCCCCCGCCGCCGCCCGAACGGCTCGAGGCGCCGCGCCCGCTGGAGGCGCGGTCGAAGCTGGGGCTGCGAGAGCCGCTCCACGCGCTGCCGCCGCCGCCGCCCGCACGCGAGGGAGTCTTACCCGCCGAGGCGCGCTGGCCGCCTCCGACGTCCCGCTTCCCCGCGCTCTCGCGGCCGGCGCCTGCGCGTGAAGTTGCGGCGTCTGCGGTGGGGCGTTGGCCTCCGAGATCCCGCTTCCCCGCGCTTGGCTGAGCGCCCGCGCGGTCCCGCGTCGAGGGAGAGGCGCCCGGGCGCTGGCCCCCCGCTTCACGCGTGGGGCGAGCGCCCTGGGCACCGGCGCGGTCGTATCCCCGCGCCTGGTCCTGCGTGACCCGGTTGGCGCCGCCCTTGGCTCCATACTTCTGAGCCGTCTGGCTGTCCTTGTAGTTCACGCCCTTGCGGTGCTCGGCGTTGTGGTTCCACGATCCCTGGTTGTAGTCGCTCTTCTTGGCGTTGATGTTCGTGTTGCGATTGAAGTTGTATTCGTTGTCGACGTTGACCTTGATGTCGCTGTGCCCCCAGCCCCAGTTGCATCCCCCGGAGAGGGCTGCTCCCCACGCCATCCCGGCGCCGAACATCATCAGGCCATAGCCGGGCGGCGGAGGCACGTACATCGCTGGGTAGTAGTAGGATGGGTAGTGCCACGACGGGCCATACACCACCACCGGCGAGTAGGTCGGGACGTAGATCACCTCGGGGCTCTTCGACTCGATCACGATGATCTTGTCCGGCTGCTGGGTGACGACCTGCTGCTCGCTGGTCTTCAGGTTGCCCGCCTCGTAGGCCTTGCCGCGCATCCGCTGGACCGCGTCGAGCAGCTCGGGCTTCTGGGCGAGGACAGCGTCGCCGAGATCCCGCGTCCAGTCGAGGTTCTCGTTCATGCTCGCGAGCACCGTCGGGAAGCCGCACAGCGCCTTCACGGCAGGGTCCCAATCGCGCTGCTTGAGAGCCTCCTCGAGAGCCTTGCCCGAGAGGCTGGTGTTCGCCTTGACCCAGCGGTCGGCTTCGACGATCTCGAGCGGGTAGGTGGAACCCATCAGGATCTGCATGACCAACGCGTCCGGATAGAGGGCGATCGGCGCCGCGATCTGCTCGAGCTGCTCGGCGCTGAAGCCGGCTTCGACCTCGGCGGTGGCGGAAGGCCCGGCTTCTGCCGCCGCTTGCGCCAGCGCGGCCGGCGCGATCGAGGAGCCGAGCACAGCGACGAGAACGGCTCCCAACGCGACGCGTCCGCAGCGCATGATGCCTCCTTGCAACGGCTCGGGTCGAACGCACGCTCGATCCGACCGGACGCGCATAGTACATGCGCGCGCTGCTCGATCGCTACTTCCCGGATGCGAAGTTCGACGCGTTCGACCGCTGTCTCTTCGCGTTTGCGGCCTACAACGCCGGCCCGGCGCGCGTGGCCGGGCTTCGCAAGCAGGCTGCGAGCCGCGGCCTCGACCCGCTTCTCTGGTTCAACAACGTCGAGGGGATCGCCGCCGAGAAGATCGGCCAGGAGACCGTCCGCCATGTGAGCAACATCTTCAAGGACTACATCGCGAACCCACTCGTCGTCGAGCGGCAGCAGGCGCGCGAGCAGGCGCTGCCGGAATCATGCAAGACTCCCGTCGAGGCGAGCGCGCGCCCAGCGCCCTGAGCGGGCCTGGTCGCGAGCGGATCGCAGCCGCGTCCGGCTGCGCGCCTGTGGCCGCGTGCCCGCGTACACGGGGCGTGCCGCCCCGACGCGCCGGTCTGCCGCGCTGGGAAGCAACGCGAGCCTGCGGCATGGTTCTTGCGCAGCGAGCGTCTGCGCGAGGCGCAGCGCCGCGTGCAGGGAGGTCCGTTGCCCTGGAAGCCGATCGCGAAGCCGGCGCTCGCGTCCGGCGCGTGGCGCGTGCTCCCCCACCTCGGGGACTACGCTCGAGCGCGACGCGAGTTCTCGTGGGAGGCGGCGGCGCACGCGCTGCAAGGACTTCCGGGCGGGCGCGGCCTCAACCTCGCCCACGAGGCCGTGGACCGCCACGCTGCGTCCGCACGCGCCAATCACACGGCGCTGCGCTTCCTCACGAAATCCGGCGCGACGCGCGGCACGAGCTACGCCGAGCTGGCCGCGCTCACGAGCCGCTTCGCGAATGCGCTCGGCGCGCTCGGGCTGAAAAGGGGCGAGCGGGTGTTCGCCCTCTGCGGGCGCAGGCTCGACCTCTACGTCGCCGCCCTCGGCACGCTCAAGGCGGGCCTCGTCTTCTGTCCGCTCTTCTCCGCCTTCGGACCCGAGCCGATCCGCCAGCGGCTCGCGCTCGGGCAAGGCCGCGTGCTGGTGACGACCGACGCCCTCTACCGTCGCAAGGTCGCCGGCCTGCGCGCCGGGCTGCCCTCCCTCGAGCACGTGCTGCTCGCCGGCGAAGCCGACGCCGGCGCCGCGGGCGAGGCGCCGCCCGGGACGCTGCGACTCGACGCGCTGCTCGCGTCCGCGGACGAGCGTTTCGAGATCCCGCCCACGGACCCGGAGGATCCGGCGCTGCTGCACTTCACGAGCGGAACCACGGGGACGCCGAAAGGGGCCCTGCATGTGCACCGCGCCGTCGTCGCCCATCACGCCACCGCCGCGCTCGCGCTCGACCTGCACCCGGACGACATCTTCTGGTGTACGGCGGATCCAGGCTGGGTCACGGGCACCTCGTACGGGATCGTGGCGCCGCTGACGCACGGCGTGACCAGCATCGTGGACGAGGCCGAGTTCGACGCCGAGCGCTGGTATCGCACACTCGAGCGCGAGCGCGTCAGCGTCTGGTACACGGCGCCGACGGCGGTGCGCATGCTCATGAAGGCCGGAGCCGCGCTCGCCCGGCGCTTCGATCTGTCCGCCCTGCGCTTCGTCGCGAGCGTCGGCGAGCCCCTGAATCCCGAGGCCGTCGTCTGGGGTCAGGAGGCGCTCGGCCTCCCGATCCACGACAACTGGTGGCAGACGGAGACGGGCGGGATCATGATCGCCAACTTCGCCGCGCTCGAGATCCGCCCGGGCTCGATGGGCCTGCCTCTTCCCGGTGTCGAAGCGGGCGTCGTAGAGCGCCAGCGCGACGGCACGCTCGTAGAGCTGCGCGAGCCGGGCGTACAGGGCGAGCTCGCGCTGCGACCCGGCTGGCCCTCGATGTTCCGCGCCTACCTCGGCGAGGAGGAGCGCTATCGCAAGTGCTTCGCCGCCGGCTGGTATCTGACGGGCGATCTCGTGCGCCGCGACGCCGATGGCTACTTCTGGTTCGTGGGCCGGGCGGACGACGTGATCAAGTCGTCCGGCCACTTGATCGGACCCTTCGAGGTGGAGAGCGCGCTGATGGAGCATCCGGCCGTCGCCGAGGCGGCCGTGATCGGGATACCCGATCCGGTGGCGGGCGAGATCGTGAAGGCGTTCGTCGCACTGCGGCCGGGCTGCGTCGAGAGCGAGGCGCTGCTGCGCGAGATCCAGGGCTTCGGGCGCGCGCGCCTCGGCGCCGCGGTCGCGCCGAAGCAGCTGCAGTTCCTCGCGCAGATTCCGAAGACGCGCAGCGGCAAGATCCTGCGGCGCCTGCTCAAGGCGCGCGAGCTCGGGTTGCCCGAGGGCGATACGTCGACACTCGAAGGCGGAGCATGAGCGCGGGCGTGCCTGCGGCGGCGGCCAGCGATCACGACGTGCACCTGCTGCGCGAGATGCTCCGCATCCGCCGCTTCGAGGAGAAGTGTGCGGAGCTCTACAGCGCGGGGAGCATCCGCGGCTTCCTGCATCTCTACATCGGCCAGGAGGCCGTGGCCGTCGGTGCCCTGCAAGCGCTCGAGCCCGGCGACGCGATCGTCGCCACCTACCGCGAGCACGGCCATGCCCTCGTGCGCGGCGTGCCCTCGCAGCGCATCCTCGCCGAGATGTACGGCAAGCTCGAGGGCTGTTGCCGCGGCCGCGGCGGCTCGATGCACCTCTTCGACGCCAGCCGGCGCTTCTTCGGCGGCAACGCGATCGTGGCTGGCGGGCTCCCGCTCGCCGTCGGGCTCGCGCTCGCGGACCGGCTCGCAGGGCGCCGGAGCGTGTCGGCATGTTTTTTTGGCGAGGGCGCCGTCGCCGAGGGCGAGTTCCACGAGTGCATGAACCTGGCTTCGCTCTGGAAGCTGCCCGTGCTGTTCTGCTGCGAGAACAACCTCTACGCGATGGGAACAGCGCTCGCGCGTTCGGAGGCAGAGACCGACCTGTGCCTGAAGGCGACGGGCTACCAGATGCCGGCCTGGCCCGTGGACGGCATGGACGTGCGCGCCGTCGAGGACGCCTGCCGTCGCGCAGTGACGGCAGTGCGCGCGGGCGGCGGACCGTACTTCCTCGAGCTGCGCACCTACCGCTTCCGCGCCCATTCCATGTACGACCCCGAGCTCTACCGGGACAAGCAGGAGGTCGCGCTCTGGAAGCAGCGCGATCCCGTCGCTCTGCACGACGCGCGTCTGCGCGCCAACCAGCAACTCGACGATGCGACGCTCGCGCGCATCGAGCGCGAGATCGGCGCGGAGATCGCGGCGGCCGTCGCCTTCGCCGAGGCCGGCACGCTCGAGCCGGTCTCCGAGCTCGAGCGTTTCGTCTACTCCGAGGCGCCGCGGCAATGAGCGCGTCGGCTCCCGCGGCCCGCATCCGCACCACGTACCGCGACGCCCTGCGGGCCGCGCTGCGAGACGCGCTCACGCGCGACCCCCGCGTCTTCCTGATGGGCGAGGACGTGGGACGCTACGGCGGCAGCTTCGCGGTCAGCCGCGGCCTGCTCGAGGAGTTCGGACCCGAGCGCATCCGGGACACGCCCCTCTCGGAATCGGCCTTCGTCGGAGCCGGCATCGGCGCGGCGCTCGGCGGCCTGCGACCGATCGTCGAGATCATGACCGTGAACTTCAGCCTGCTCGCGCTCGACCAGATCATGAACAACGCCGCCACCCTGTTGCACATGTCGGGCGGACAGCTGAATGTGCCACTCGTGATCCGCATGACGACGGGCGCCGGCCGCCAGCTCGCGGCGCAGCACTCGCACAGCCTCGAGGGCTGGTACGCGCACATCCCGGGGCTCAAGGTGCTGGCACCCGCCACGCTCGAGGACGCGCGCGGAATGCTCTGGAGCGCGCTCGCAGACCCCGATCCGGTGCTGATCTTCGAGCATGGGAGTCTGTACAACCTCGAGGCGGAGCTCGCCGCGGACGCGGGCCCCGTGGAGATCGCACGCGCCGCGGTGCGCCGGCCCGGAAGCGATCTCACGCTCGTGACCTACGGCGGCTCGCTCGGCAAATCGATGCTCGCCGCCGAACAGCTCGCGACACAAGGCATCGAGACCGAGGTCATCGACCTGCGCACGCTGCGCCCGCTCGACGCGGACACGATCCTCGACTCCGTCCGACGCACGCACCGCGCGCTGATCGTGGACGAGGGCTGGCGCAGCGGGAGCCTCTCCGCCGAGATCAGCGCGCGCATCGTCGAGGGGGCCTTCTACGAGCTCGACGCACCGGTCGCACGCGTATGCAGCGCCGAAGTGCCGATTCCGTATGCGCGGCACATGGAGGAAGCGGCACTCCCGCAGGTCGCGACGATCGTCGCGGCCGCGCGCCGGATCGGGGGCGCCGGTGGCTGAGTTCCGCATGCCCAGTCTTGGGGCCGACATGGAGACGGGAACGCTCCTCGAGTGGCGCGTTGCGCCGGGCGACGTCGTCCACCGCGGCGACATCGTGGCGCTCGTCGATACCGACAAAGCCGAGATCGAGGTCGAGATCTTCTGCGACGGCGTGATCGAGGAGCTGCTCGTCGCGCCCGGGCGCAAGGTGCCGGTCGGAACCCCGCTCGCGCGACTGCGCGAGCCCGCGGCCGACTCGGCGCACCCGGTGGCGCCGCTCGTCGGCGCGGCCACCCCGACCCGTCCGGCGGAGCTCGTCGCCGCGGGCAGCGCGCTGCCCGCACCGCCCCCGCCTCCCCCGCTTGCGCCGACCCTGCCTCCGCCGACCTCGCCGCCCCCGTCGACTCGCCCCGGAGTGCGCGCGTCGCCGCTCGCGCGCCGCGTCGCGGCGGAGCTCGGGGTCGATCTCACGACGCTGCTCGGCAGCGGCGAAGGCGGCGCGATCTCCCGTGATGACGTCGAGCGCGCCGCCGCCGCGCGCGCTTCGGCTTCGAGCGCGACGCCCGCGCCGGCGATCGCCCCGCCGACCGCCCAGGCGATCGCCCCGGGTCCGCCGGCCGGCGGCGATCGCTCCGCCGCGATGCGCCGGGCCATCGCCGCGGCGATGTCGCGCTCGAAGCGCGAGATCCCCCATTACTATCTCGCCACGCGGGTGGACGTGACGGCGGCGCTGCACTGGCTCGCGGCCGAGAACGCGCGGCGGCCGGTGACCGAGCGCCTGCTGCCGGCCGCCCTGCTGCTGCGCGCCGTCGCGCTCGCGCTGCGCGAAACGCCCGAGCTGAACGGGCACTGGATCGACGGCGCCTTCCGGCCGAGCGAAGCCGTTCACATGGGCGTAGCGGTCGCCCTGCGCCAGGGCGGCCTGATCGCCCCCGCCCTGCACGACGCCGACCGCAAGCCGCTGCCCCAGCTGATGGCCGAGCTGCGCGATCTGGTGGCGCGTGCGCGCGCCGGCTCGCTGCGCAGCTCCGAGCTCTCGGACACGACGATCACGGTGACGAACCTCGGCGAGCTCGGCGTCGAGATGGTCTTCGGCGTGATCCACCCGCCGCAGGTCGCAATCGTGGGCTTCGGCCGCGTGCGCGAGGAGCCGTGGGCTGCCGACGGCATGCTCGGCGTGCGACCCGTCGTCGGGCTGACGCTCGCGGCCGATCACCGCGTGAGCGACGGCCAGCGCGGCGCGCGCTTCCTCACGGCGATCGACCGCCAGCTCCAGTCCCCGGAGACCCTGTGACGCGCGACGAGGCGAGGCGCGTGATCGAGCGCGTGCTGGCGCGCATCGCACCCGAGGCCGACCTCAGCGGACTCGATCCGCGCGCCGACCTGCGCGAGACCCTCGACCTCGACTCGATGGACTTTCTCAACTTCGTCGTCGGCGTGCACGCCGAGACGGGCCTCGACGTGCCGGAGTCCGACTATCCCAAGCTGGCCACGCTCGCAGGCTGCATCGCCTACTTGACGCTGGGTGAGCGAAGTCCGGGGGGGGCCCGCCAGGGCTAGGGTAGGAGCGCTGGCCTCGCGCTGGCGCCGCTGGCCGGGACCCGGCTTCGCATTTCCTCGCTCCTCTCGAAGCGGCCGAAGGCCAGCGCCAGTGCGGGCAGCACCAGCAAGCTGAGCGCCGTCGAGCTCAGCAACCCGCCCAGGATCACAATCGCCATCGGGCCGTCGATCTCGCCGCCCGGACGCCCGGCGGAGAGCGCGACCGGCAGCAGGCCGAGTCCCGTCACCAGCGCGGTCATCGCGACGGGCACCACGCGCTCGCCGGCGCCCCGCAGCGCGGTCGCGCGCCCCCAGCTCAGGCCCTCGACGTCGACCAGCTGTTGGAAGTGGGAGAGCATCAGGATGGCGTTTCGGGAAGTGATCCCGAATAGTGTCACCAGGCCGACCAGCGCGCCGAGCGAAAGACCGCGCCCTGCGAGGAAGGCCGCGAGCACGCCGCCCGCGAGCGCGAGCGGAAGATTGAAGACGAGCAGCGCGAAGTTGCGCGGGTGGCGCGAGACCATGCCGAGCAGCAGCAGGATGCCGAAGCTGCCGAGGCCGCCGCGCAGCAGGATGTCGCGCTGCGCCTGCGCCCGCGCCTGCGCCGTGCCTCCGAAGACGCTGTAGACGCCGGGCGGCAACGCCACCTGCTCGTCGACCGCCCGCCGGGCTTCGCGGACGAAGCTCGCCACGTCGCGGCCCGCGACGTTGCACGTGACCGTCTGGCGGCGCCGGCCGCCCTCGTGTAGCACCGCGTCGCGACCGCCCGCCTCGCGCACCTCGGCGAGCTCGCCGAGTGGAATCCGCGCGCCCAGCGCGCCGCCGATCGGCAGAGCGGCGACGGCGTCGAGTCGGCGACGGCTCACCGGGTCAGCGAGCACGACGACGTCGTGCACCTGGTTGCCGCGGTGGAGCTGTCCCACCACCGCCCCCTGGTAGGCGATCTGGACCTGATCGAGAACCTCGGCCGGCCGCATGCCAAAACGTGCCAGCCGCTCGGGCAGCAAACGGATCGCGATCCGCGGCGACGAGCCGGCGCTCGCGACCTGGACATCCGCCGCGCCGCGCACGCCCGCGAGCGTCGCGGCGATCTCTTGCGCCTTGGCGTCGAGCGCATCGAGATCGTCGCCAAAAAGGTTCACCACCACTGCCGAGGTCTCCCCGCTGATCGACTCGCTGATGCGATCCCCGAGGAACGTCAGCACCTCCGACTCGATGCCGGGCACGGCCGCGAGCAGGGCGCGCACGTCCTCGACCGTGCGCTCTTCCTCGGCGCCGCTGATCGGCTCGAGCTCGACGTGGAACTCGCTGCGGTTGGGGCCCCAGGTATCCTCGCCTTGCTCCGCGCGACCCGCCTGCTGCTCGACCGTCGCGACGTGCGGATGCGCCAGCAGCGCCTCCGAGATGCGGCGACCGATGCGCAACGTCTCCGGGAGCGCGGTGCCGGGCGCCGCCGTGACCTGGAGCACGAGGTGACGCTCGCGGAAGGCGGGCACGAACTCACCGCCGAGAAATGGCAGCACGGCCAGTGCTGCGGCCGCGACGAGACCCGCCGCGACGCAGAGCGGTCCGGGGCGTTCGATGACACGCCCGAGCACCCCCGTATAGGCCGCCTTGAGTCGCGTCTGGAGCCCTGGCTCGCGCGCGTGCGCGCTCCCGCGACCCAGCAGCAGCAGCGAGAGGGCGGGCGTCACGCTGAGGGCCACCAGGAGCGAGGCGAGGATGGCGAGCAGATAGCTCTGTGCCAGCGGGGCGAAGAAGGCGCCCTGGATTCCGCCGAGGGTCAGGAGCGGCAGGAATACCAGCACCACGCAGGCGGTCGCGAAGACGATCGCGCTGCGCACTTCGAGCGACGCGTCGAGCACGACGGCCAG
>Ga0210377_10005778_pt1 | contig 10116 bp, 7 predicted proteins | sample PLM4_65_b1redo_FD_155480 | JGI IMG/M metagenome (GOLD analysis project Ga0210377, IMG submission 155480) | Groundwater sediment microbial communities from an aquifer in East River, Colorado, USA - PLM4_65_b1 redo | ecosystem: Environmental > Terrestrial > Soil > Riparian zone | place: USA: East...
GCGCATCCTTGGCTTTCGATCGGGATGCCGACCTCTCCAATCAGTACCGGGAAATTGAGTTGGCCGGCTCCTCCGCAGCCGGCAAGAGGTTCTCGGGCACCAGGCTCGGTCAGCACCTGGTCGAAAAAGCCAACGGCCCGCAATTCGGCCACTCCCTCGGTCTCCCGATGCTTGCGGCACCGTTCGTGTGGATCGCCGGAAAAATCCTCCACCTACCCTGGCCCGACCCGATGCTCGGGCTCTTGACGGTGCTCTCTTGCCTGGCAGGATTGGCCGGCCTCGTCGCGCTCCTGGGACGCTTTCTCGGAGATGATCGTGAAGGACTGTTCATCGCCGTGCTCGTCTTCTGTTCGTCTCCCTTGTGGTTCTACTCCCGGACTTTCTTCACCGAGCCCTTCGTCTGGAGCGCGCTGGCCGTGGGAAGTTGGCTTCTTGCTGGCCGTAGTTATCTTGTCGGAGGTGGTGTACTTGGCTTGGCTGTCATCGTTCGCGAGCCCTCTCTCGTCATCGTGGTGCCGGTTGTGCTGAGTGTGGTGGTTCTGGCCGGGTGGAGGGCGGCGTCGAGGGCCGTCGTCGGTCCCAGCGCGGGGATCGCTCTGGTGCTGGCGAGGAACCTGCTGTTGAATGGCGGAAATCTGCTCGATTTTCCCCAGCCCTTCAAATCGGGAAATGTCGCCGCGGGATCGATCGGCCTGCTGCTCGACTCCTCGCACGGTCTGCTGCCATTCATGCCGATCGCCATTCTGGCGCCGATTGGGTTCTTCTTGGCGCGCAGCAGACAGGAACGAGTCATTCTCGGGTGCAGCGCGGCGGCCTTCGTCTCCTATTTCCTGCTTGCTGCTGCCTGGGTCGACTGGCGTGGGGGTTCCTGTTTCGGCCCTCGACTTGTCGTGCCAGCGATCCCACTTCTCGCGCCAGCGATTGCGCTGGTTTGGAGACGCCTCTACACGCCGGCCCTGCGTTCGTTGTTTCTTGCCGTCTCGGCGATAGGAGCCGGAATCGAGATTTCCGCGATAGCGAGTCCATTCGATGCTTTCTGGTCCGCGGCAGTGGGACGGCTCGTGGCGGGCTCGGGTTCCGCTCTGGCGACCTTCGCGGCGGGGACGGTTCTCGCGTTCTTGTCGATGAAGAGGCTCGAAGTTGTAACGCTGAGACTTGGTCAACGAGAATCCACGATCGATGCGACAAGAACGCGAAACGCTTGAGAGGTCGAATTGACTGAAATCACTTTCCTCGACGCGATCCGGCAGGGGATTCGGGACGAGATGGCGTCCGATCCGACGGTCTACTTGATCGGCGAAGACATCGGTGCTTTCGGCGGCGCGTTCAAGCTGACCGCCGGACTTCTCGACGAGTTCGGCCCGGAGCGGGTCATCGACACTCCGATCTCCGAGTCGGGTTTCGTCGGCGCGGCGATCGGCACCGCGATGATGGGATTGCGTCCGGTCGTCGAGTTCCAGTTCATCGATTTCGCCGCCAACGCTTTCAACATGATCGTCAACTTCGCCGGCACCAACCGCTACCGCTGGGGCCAGAAGGTGCCGATGGTGATGCGCGGGCCGTCCGGCGGTCGGGTGAGCGGCTCGGCTTTCCACTCGGGGAATCCGGAGGCCTACTTCAATCGCGCCCCCGGCCTGAAGATCGTCTATCCCGCGACCGTGGAGGATGCCTACGGTCTGATTCGTTCGGCGATCCGCGACGACAACCCGGTGCTCTTCTTCGAGCATAAGTACCTCTATCGCCGCATCAAGGGAACGATTTCTCCTGACGGAGCAGCGGTGCCGCTCGGCAAGGCGCGGTTGGCGCGCGCCGGCCGGCATCTCTCGGTGGTCACTTACGCCGCGATGCTGTACGTGGCTCTCGAGGCCGCCGAGAAGCTGGCTGCCGAGGGCATCGAGATCGAGGTGCTCGACCTCCGGACCTTGAAGCCGCTCGACGAGGAGGCGGTCGTCGCGACTGCGCAGAAAACCGGCCGGGTCATCGTGCTGACGGAAGAGCCGATGACCGGCTCGTTCGCCGGCGACGTCGCGGCGCGGGTGGCGGAGAAGGCGTTCTGGCACCTCGACGTCCCGGTGGCGCGGGTCTGCTGCCTCGACACCCCGGTGCCCTACTCGCCGCCGCTGGAGGACTACTACCTGCCGAATGCCGACAAGCTCGTCGCAAGGATCCGCGAGCTTCTCGCCAGCTGATTCCTCAGCACCCTGCCCTGCCGAAATCTCACCGTCGCGGATGCTCGCGCTTCACAGTGCCAAAAGTGCGATGGCTGTATTTCTTGCTCGCAAGCCTACAAGAAGGTCGCCATGTCGGCGGCCCGATACAAGGAGGTCGCCAGCGCGGCGACCGGACCTCAAGGAGGTCGAGCATGAAGAGCGTACTCTCAGATCGCCGTGCCCGCATCGCCGTTCGCGTAGCGCTTCTCGCCGTGGCGCCCATGGCGCTGCTCGGCGCCGCGGGATCGGAAGACCTCGCGCTTCCGTTCTTGTCGCCGGAGGCGGTCGAGGCACCGGCCGGTTTCGACGGCGGCACCAACGGATTCCTGACCCAGGAGGAGTTCGATCTCGCGCGCGAAATCTTCGACGAGCAGGAGGAGATCGATGAAGGTCTCGGCCCGGTCTACAACGCCCTGAGCTGTGGCAACTGCCATCAGAATCCGGTGAGCGGCGGGATCAGCCAGGTGAACGAGCTGCGCGCCGGGCGCTTCGACGGCAGCACATTCTTCGACCATGCCGGAGGTTCGTTGATCAACGACCGGGCGATCGACGCGGCGATCCAGGAGCGCATCTCCGGCTCCGCCAATGTGCGGACTTTCCGGACTTCGCTCAATGCGCTGGGGGACGGCTTTGTCGAGGCGGTCGCCAACGCGACCATCGAGGCGATCGCCGCCAACCAGCCGGCGTCGCTGCGTGGAACGGTTCTGCGCATTCCGGTGCTCGAGGCCGGAGGAGTCCTTCGGGTCGCCAGGTTCGGCTGGAAGAATCAGCACGCGAGTCTGGTGTCGTTTTCGGCCGATGCCTACCTGAACGAAATGGGGATCACCAGTCCCCTGTTGCCCGACGAGAACAGCTCGGTCGGCTTCCCGGTGGACGACTTCGACGAGGTCCCCGATCCTGAAGACGCGGCGACCCCGACCGAGCCCAACGGTCCGGACGTTGAGGCCTTCGCGCGCTTCATGCGCTCGACCAAGGTCCCGCCGCGCGACGTCGTGCTCGCCGCCACGCCGGATGCGCAGGCCGGTGCGCAGCGCTTCCAGCAGATCGGCTGTGCGCGCTGCCACGTCGCCAGGATGGTCACCGCGCCGGCGGGGACGGTCATCAATGGCGGGGCGTTCGTGGTGCCCGACGCCCTCGGCAACAAGATCATCCGGCCTTACAGCGACTTTCTGCTCCACGATGTCGGTACTGGCGACGGCATCGTCCAGAACGGCGGTCCGGCGACGCGCAACAAGCTGCGCACGCCTCCGCTCTGGGGATTGCGCACCCGCGACCGGCTGATGCACGACGGCGAGAGCCTGACGCGCAACGATGCCATCCTCCGCCACTCTGGACAGGCGACGTCGGTCATCAATCAGTATCGCAACTTGAGCACGGCCCAGAAGAATCAACTCGTGGCGTTCCTGAACTCGCTCTGACGCAGCGGCACCTCGATTCGAGTGCTGGGGCTCCCTCGAGCCCCGCGCTCAAAGCCGGCCCGTCCCGGCCGGAGGTTTCGCGGCGGCGACTGGGGTAGGATTCTGCAGCTGAACGTGCGCAGGAGAGGCGGTTCCCGCTGCATTGGCACGCGGCTTCCAGCGTCAGAACCCGGCCCGGTGAGACCGGACGAAACGACAGAACGAGGCGAGGACGGAGATGGCAACCGAAGTCGTGATGCCGCAGATGGGCGAGTCGATCGCCGAGGGGACGATCACCAAGTGGCTGGTGAAGGTCGGTGAGAAGGTGGAGCGCGACCAGCCGCTGTTCGAGATCTCGACCGACAAGGTCGATGCCGAGATTCCGAGTCCCGCGGCCGGCCTGCTGCTCGAGATCCGGAATCAGGAGGGCGAGACAGTGCCGGTGAACCAGGTCGTGGCAATGATCGGCGAGGCGGGCACGGTCGCCGCGCCAGCCCCCGCCGCGGCTCCGGCCTTGGCGCCAGCCGGTGCTGCGGCCCCGGCCGCGGTCGCGGTGAGCCTGGCTCCGGACGCCGCTGCGGCATCCGCCGGCAGCGCGGTCAGCGGATCGCTGGCGGAACGCGTGCGCCAGCTCTCGAGTCCGCTGGTGCGTAGCATCGCGGCCAAGGAAGCCGTTGACCTCGCACAGCTCAGCGGCAGCGGCATCCACGGCCGGGTGACCAAGCAGGACATTCTCGACTACGTAGCACAGGGCAAGCCGCAGCGGGCGGTGGCCGCCCCGGCGCCGGCTCCCGCGGCCAAGTCCGGCACCGGTTTTCAGGTCGCGGCCTTCCAGCCCGGTGAGCTTGTCACCATCGAGCCGATGTCGAGGATCCGCCAGATCACCGCGGCGCACATGCGCTACTCGAAGGACACCTCGGCGCACGTCACGACCGTCTTCCACATCGATTTCACCAAGGTCGACCGAATTCGCGCGCGCGCCAAGGACGGGTTCTTCAAGGCCAACGGCACCAAGCTCTCCTACATGCCGTTCATCTTCAAGGCGGTCGCCGCGGCCCTGCGGGCGCACCCGAAACTGAACGCCGCGATCGACGGCACCAACGTGGTGTTCAAGCAGGAGATCCACCTCGGCATGGCCGTGGCGCTCGACTGGGGCCTGCTCGTGCCGGTCATCCGCAACGCCGACCAGCTCAACCTCCTGGGTCTCGCCAAGGCCGCGAACGACCTCGCCGGCCGCGCCCGCGCCAAGAAGCTGGGGCCGGACGAGCTCAAGGGTGGCACCTTTACCCTGACCAATCCGGGTGTCTTCGGGAGCCTCTTCGGCACGCCGGTGATCAATCAACCGCAGGTGGCCATTCTCGGCATCGGCGCCATCGAGAAACGCCCGATGGTGATGAGCGACGTCGACGGCTGCGACACGATCGCGATCCGCGTGATGTCCTATTTCGGCATCACCTACGACCACCGTCTGGTCGACGGCGCCGACGCCGATCACTTCATCAATTCGGTGAAGAAGATGCTCGAATCCGACGCCTGGCCGGAGCTCGAGCCCTACCTCTGAGGCGAGCGCCTAGAGGTTCTGGATTTCGAAGCGCAGGTCCGGCTGAGCCCTTGCCTGCGAGAAGTACTGGCTGAGCTTGGCGAGCAGGCTCACCGTCACCGCCTCGGCCTGGGCGAAGCGCTCGAAGATCGTCAGCGCCGCGTAGGTCTCCCGCGCTACGCCCAGATTGCGGAATACCGCCGTCAGCTCGGCGGCGAGGAGCTTCAGTTCATGGGTGCGTCCCTGCTCGGCGAACAGAGTGGCCAGGTCGAGGGCCACGATCGCCGCCTCGTACGGAATGCGCGCCTCGACGAAGCCGTCGTGCGCTTCGCGGAATGCCTCCTCGGAGGCCTCCGGCCGGCCGAGATCCTTCGCCAAGCGGGCCTCCATCCAGCGCAGTCGCAGGATCGCCATGCGGTCGTTGAGCTCGAAATAGGCGGGCCGCAGCAGCTCGAGCTCGCGCATCGCCTCTTGGGACTTGCCGGCGACCGTGAGCTGCCAGATCAGATTGTGGTGCACGGCGAACGCCAGCCGACGATCCCGCTCGGGCTCGATCTGGCGCATCGCCTGCCGACAGAGGGCGATCGATTCCTCGACTTCGCCGCGCAGGTCCTGGATTGCGGACTCGCAGATGAGCGACCGGCCCTCCAGATGAGTGCTTCCGACCAGACGATAAATGCGTCGCGAGCGATGAATGGCGCGTAAGGCCTCGTCGAGCCGTCGCTGCGCGCGGCGCAGCGAGGCAGTGAAGTATAGGTGCTCGGCCTCCTCCAGCGGTTCCCCCGAGCCCTTCTTCAGGTGATCCTTGGCGGTAGCAAGAGCGTGCTCGGCGCCGGCGAGGTCGGAGGTCGCGCGCAGTGCGTTCGCCGTGCGCCCCCAGGCGCGGGCGCGCAGATCCTGGACCGCGCGCTCGCCGTAGCCTTCTGCGGAGAGGCGTTCCGCCAGCGTGACCCCCATCCGGCAGAGATCCAGCGCTCGATGCGGGTCGTCGTAGATCGCTTCGAAGCCGGAGTCGAGGAGCAACTCGCAAAAGGCCCAGGTGTCGAAACGGCTGCTGTTGCGCAGCAGCGTCCATTGGCGCGCCGAGGGGTGTTTCTGAAAGTCCCGGTACTGGTCGGAGGCTACGGCGCGTTCCTGATTCAGCTGGCGCTCGAAGTTGGCGACGTTCTCGAGCACCCGGCTGATTGAGAAGTCGCTCGGCCGGTTGTCGTCGATGAGGCGGATCTTGGGCGCCAGGGTGGCGCGGCAGGGTTCGCATCCGGAAAGCAGATGCTTCAAAACCTTGCGGCGTTCCGTCGAGCTCGTCTCGCCTTCGGCGAAACGGGTGAGCAGCGCGCTGTCGAGGTTGCAGGAACGCATGCCTGATCTCCCGGTCATTCCGCCGTCGCGGCGGCGTAGCCGCCGAGGAGCATCTGGTGGGTCAACGCCGAAAGGCAGCGGTGAGCGATCTTGCGAATTCCGGTCGGACTGTAGCCCAGCCGTTGCGCGACCTCCGGGTCGTCGCAGCCGAGTCCATAGCGCAGGCGAAGCAGGGAGCGGCAGCGGCCGGGAAGGCGACCGATGGCCCCCGAGAGGTCGCGTGCCAGGTCATCGTTCTCCTGCCGGGCGGGGGTGCTCCCAGCGAGCTCCAGGAGCAGCGCTTCGTCAACGGCTTCGAGGAGGCGGCGCCGGCGCTTGCGCCAGTAGAGCAGGCAACGGTAACGCAGCGTGCCGACCAGCCAGGCATCCGAAGTCACGATCTGTGGCCGCTTGGTGAGATAGAGGAGCAACGTGTCCTGCAGAAGGTCTTCGGCGTCCTGCGCCGGAACCCGGAAATAGGTGAAGAGGCGCGCGAATTCCGGCGCCAGCCGCTCCACGAGCTGCGGGAGGTCGTCCTGGATCCGGTCCTGGTCGAGTGCGCTCACTGTGGCCCCGGGTACACGTGCTGAGCAGGAAGTGTAGCACTGCCTTCCTGGGGCGCGACTTCCGGGGCCGATTCTGGCCGAAGATAGGGGAGCGCCGCGCCCAGGGTTCCCCCGCGACCTCGAGGCTACAGGACGGTCGGATCGGGCCTATCGGTCGAATCGGGCGGGTCGGGCGAAACAATCGGGGGGGGCGGGACGATCGGGACGATCTGCCCGTGGTCCGCCGCGAAGATCGCCTGCAGCCAGGAGAGGGCATCGTCGCCCCAGGCGACGGCGCTCCGGACGAACCATCCGTCCACCGCCTCGGAATGGGTGATCGCCACATCCATTCTAGCCCCGCGTTGCGCGATGGCGGCCCCGGGCAGTGCGGCCAGGAGAAGGAGGGCGAAGCAGGTGGCGGCAACGACGAGACGTATTCGGGACATGAGCATCTCCTCACGAGAGGATCCACTTGCCCGGCCTCTCTGGCAGGAGTGGCCCTCTCACTTAGATAGTTGCTTTGCCCCCCCTGAAATGTGACAACCGGCGCCAGATTCTTCTCTTTCCAGAAAATCCGCTGTGGATTGTCACGTTTCGACCCCCCTCGAGCAACTATCTAAGTAGGGGGGTGCCTTCTGCGGCACGCTGGGGGGAGAAGCGACTTGGAACTGGACCGGGATGACACGTCTCGTGCGGCGGAGGGTCCGGAGCGCGAGACGGTGGTGATCGCCGTCGGGCTCGGGGCCTCGGAGTGGCGCGCGCTGCGGGCCTTTGAGGCCGATGTGGAATGCTCGACCCGAGCTCGTTGGTTGGAAGTCGCGACCGTCGATGGGGCGCTCGCGCGGTCGCGGCTTCTGCACGACAGAGGGGCGGCGTGCGTCGGTCTGGTGAGCGCCGAGCTCGGCGAGCGCGAGGTCGTCCGGTGCGTGCGCTCGCTCGCCGGTCCGGGCGGTCTGTCCCCGGTGATCGTGCTCGCCGGGCGCAAGGACGAGAAGATCGTCACCGCCGCGCTGGCGGCGAGCGCGTGCGACTTCGTGCTCGTCCCCGAGCTCGATGCCGACTGCCTGGTCCGTTCCATTCGTCTGGCTGCCGAGGTCGCGCGTCACGCGCGGATGGCGGAGCAGTGGAGCCTCGACCAACGCGACCAGGAAGAGCGCTTCGGGACGGTCTGGGAGCTGGTGGAGGACGGCCTGCTGCTGGTCGATGAGCAGCGCTTCATCCGGCGCTGGAATCGCGCCGCGAAGCGTCTCCTCGGGCTCTCCGATGCCGATTTGGACGGCGTGCCCTTCGGTTCGCTGCGCTGGGGCTTCGCCGATGGCGAGCACGAACTTGCGGCCCTCTCGGCGCACGAGTTGCCTTCCGAGTTCGAGCGCCCCGACGGCTCGAGGATTCGGCTCGGCTTGCGCGTCCGGGTGTTCAACCGGCGCTCCGCGTCAGCCGGCCCCGTGGGTCGTCTGCGCGCGGTGCTGCTGCGAGACCGCAACGAGACTGCCGAGCATGCGGCGGTGCTCGCCGAAGCCAAGCATTTCGCCGGGCTGGGACGGCTTCTCGCCGGCGCGGCCCACGATGGCAACAACCTCCTGACTCCGCTCCTCGGTTACTGCGACCTGCTGCTGCCCGGACTACCCGCGGGGTCCGACCTCGCGCGCTACGCGATGGAGATCGAGCGCTCCGCGCGACGCGCCGCCGACCTGCTGCGCCAGCTTCTCGAGCGCAGCCGCGGCCGCCCGCAGGAGATCCGCCCGGTGCTCGCGGACCAGGCGCTGGCGGAGATCGCCGGTCTCCTGCGATCGCTAGTTGGCAGTGACATCGAATTCTCCGAGCGCCTCGGAGCGCCGGGTCTCGCAGTCGCCCTGCGCGAGGGCCAGATCGAACAGTTGGCGTTGAACCTCGCGGCCAATTCCCGCGACGCCATGTCCGGAGGAGGCAGACTGGAGTTCCGCACCCGCTCGGAGAACGGCCGCGCCTGGATGCTCGAGGTCCAAGACAGTGGCATCGGCATTCCGACCGAGAACCTCGACCGGATCTTCGATCCCCTGTTCACCACCAAGGCGATCGGCGAGGGTACCGGCCTCGGTCTGTGGATCGTGCGCTCGATCGTTCAGGAGACCGGCGGGCGGATCCGGATTTCGAGCTCCCCGGGCAAGGGAACCACAGTCCGGGTCGAGCTCCCCGCCGTCGCGCCCGGCGAACCGCTGCCGATCCTGCAGCGCCCGACCTAATGCTGACCCTTCCCTTCGAGTCCCGCCAAGAAGGTGGAATTCCTGCAAGAAGGTGCGAAGCAGGCCGAGAAGGTGCATGCCGCGAGAAGGCGAGAAAGTGCCGAGAAGGTGCTGCGAGAAGGTGCGAGAAGGTGCCGAGAAGGTGCCAGGTGAATTCCCGGTGCCGAGAAGGCCCGAGAAGGTGCCCGGTGAATTCCCGAGAAGGTGCCAGGTGAATTCCTGCGAGAAGGTGCCATAACAGTGCCAGGTGAAATCCCGGAAATCCCGGGTGAAATTCCGGGTGAAATCCCGAAATCCCGGTGGTTGCTCAAGAAACCGTGAATCGATGGATCGACGAGTTGTCCGATGACTGCAGAATCGTCATCAGGGAGTGTCGACGTCTTTTCAGAGTTGGGCTGGAGTGGCGGTCGCCGCAACCCCGAGGCGTTCTTGCAAGTGGCTCACTGGACTTGCCGATGTGGCCCTTCCAACGCTTGTTTTGGCAGCTGACCGGGCGAGCCCTAGTTGGGCTTTCCGACTAGCCGCTCGCTCGACTCCAGACAAACGGAGCTGGTGGAGGAAAGGAGCCCTCCGGGAAGAGGTCGAGGGCGTTTTCCGCTCCGGAGCTCCACTTCTCGGCGGCGCAGCGATAGGCGTTGCAAAAGTTGCGATAGCGCTCCTGAAAGTCTTGCCGAATCGCCTTCGACGCGGCGTGAATGAGCGGCGCCGGCCTCCTTTTTGATCGATTGGCTTGCTGATGTGGATCCTGGTGCTGGAGGCAATCCAGTCCCAGCGGCGCTTCGCCCGAGTCCCGGATGCGGATCCGGTTCGCGGTTTCGATCGCTTCGATGATCTTAGCGATTCGTTGGCGGTGAATTTCAGGGG
>Ga0210377_10005779_pt1 | contig 10111 bp, 8 predicted proteins | sample PLM4_65_b1redo_FD_155480 | JGI IMG/M metagenome (GOLD analysis project Ga0210377, IMG submission 155480) | Groundwater sediment microbial communities from an aquifer in East River, Colorado, USA - PLM4_65_b1 redo | ecosystem: Environmental > Terrestrial > Soil > Riparian zone | place: USA: East...
GGCAGAACCGATCGCGGCGGCTTGTGCGGCGAGCACGATCTCGTATACATCCTTTTGCGCGGCGCTGAATTTTCCGTTGACGGGGAAGGAGCGCGTGATGTCCGAGGCATAGCCGTCCAGTTCGCAGCCGGCGTCGATCAGCAGCAGGTCGCCGTCCTTGAGTTTGGCATTGTTCCCGACATAATGCAGCACGCAGGCGTTCGCGCCGCCTGCAACGATGGAGGTGTACGCGGGATGGCGCGCGCCATGGCTGCAGAATTCATGCAGCAGCTCCGCTTCGATCTGATATTCGAACTGACCGGGACGCGTAAATTGCATCGCGCGTCTATGCGCTGCCGTGGATATCGCTGCCGCGCCACGCATGATGTCCAGTTCGTGCGCATCCTTGAACAGGCGCATCTCGTTGAGCAAAGCACGCACGTCCCGTATCTCGTCCGGCGCGTGGATGCCGCTGCGGACCTTTTCCTGTACCACGTTGCGCATCTTGAGGATGCGCTGATCCCATGCTTCATCGTCGCCTAAGGGATAAAACAGCGCGGGCTGGTTGCCCAACAGCTCGAGCAACTTTTCATCCAGTTGCGTGATCGGGTAAGCCGCATCGAAACCGAATTGTTCACGGGCGGCATCGGGACCAAAGCGGTGACCATCCCAGATCTCGCGTTCCAGATTCTTCTCGCGGCAGAACAGGATGGATAGCGGCTTGTCGCCGGCAACGAGTATCAGCACCGCTTCCGGCTCGGTGAAGCCGCTCAGGTAATAAAAGTTGCTGTCGTGGCGGTATCCATAATGCGTATCGGCATTGCGCGCCACTTCCGGCGCGGTGGGGATGATGGCGATGCCGTAGCGCATGCTGTCTTGCACACGTTTGCGGCGCTCGGCGTAGGTTGTTGTATCCTGGTCGGCAAATGTCATGGGTGAATGATAAACCGATTTGTCCGCTTCATGCAGGGACATCAATACAGCCATCCGCCCGCGCGGAGTATGCCGACGATGCCCACCATCACCCAGAAAATATTAAGCGTGGTATAGGCAGTGTCTTTTTTGAGCAGAGCGCACCAGGACAGCATCACCGCGTCTATGGTGTTGAATATCCAGACGAACATGAAAGGACTCGCAGGTCCCATCCAGCTAACCAGCGAGAAGCTGAAGATGCGCATGAGCACACCAGTCATTTCGATGTGTTTGATGTACTTAAAGACAATGCGGTTAGCTTGAGCGAGCGACATGATATTGTTGGATTCAGGATGAAGAAGAGCGCAATTGCCGGTCGAGTTCTTGCAAACGCTGCGGTGTGCCGACATCGACCCATATGCCGCGATGGTGTTCACCGCTGACTTTGCCGAGGGCGATCTGTGCATGCAGCAGGGGTGCGAGCGGAGCCTTGGTTCCGCGAGCGATGTGGGCAAACAATGAGGGCTGGTAGACGCCGATGCCGCTGAAAGTGAGTTTGGGCGGGGTTTCGGTTACGCGCCCTCCGTGCAAACCGAAATCCCCGCGAGGATGCTGTGGCGGGTTGTCCACCATCACCAGATGAGCGGAATCGCCATTACGTTGCAGCGATTCTGCGCATGCATGAAGACGGGAACAGTCGTAGCCGCAGAAAATATCGCCATTGACGACCGCAAAGGGCTGTTCGCCCAGAAGATGCAGCGCGTATGCGATGCCGCCGGCCGTTTCCAGTGCAATGCCTTCGTCTGAATAACTGATCGTTGTGCCGAACTGGCTGCCGTTGCCGAGTGTCTGCTCGATCTGGACGCCGAGATGGGCATGATTGATGACGAGGTCGGTGATACCTGCGCGCGCGAGGCGCTCGATATGCCAGACAATCAGCGCCTTTCCGCCGACTTTCAGCAATGGTTTGGGTGTGTGGTCGGTGAGCGGGCGCATGCGATCGCCGCGGCCGGCTGCCAATATCATGGCCATCATGGGTTTATGCCTTTCACGATTGCCCCCTCGCCCGCTTGCGGGATAACCAGCGACTTGGCTGCGGACTTTGGCAGCCTAGTCGAATGGCTAGTTGTTTCACCCAGAGGGTTGGGGTGATAACCAGCCACTTGGTTGTCGTTCTTTGACAACCTAGTGGAATGGCTAGGGGTCCCATCAGGGAGATGCGCAACATCAAAATGTATAGCCCTCTTTACTGCCTTGTGGTTCCAATACATCGAGCAGATTCAAAAGCGGCTTGAGGTCGATATAGCGCGCGCATGCAGCGCGCAGATAGGCCATCACCAGCGGCAGGTCTTTCAGATAGCCGTCTTTGCCGTCGCGGTGGTACAGCCGTGCGAATATGCCCAGCACCTTGAGATGGCGCTGCACGCCCATCCATTCATAATCGCGATAGAACCCGGAAAAATCCTCGTGCACCGGCAAACCGGCCTGGCGTGCCTTTTCCCAGTAACGGATCAGCCAGTCGATCACCTGCGCTTCCTCCCAGCGGATATAGGCATCCTTGAACAGCGAAGCCAGATCGTAAGTGATCGGGCCATAGACGGCGTCCTGGAAATCCAGTATTCCCGGATTGTCCTGCTCGAGTCGCATCAGGTTGCGCGAATGATAGTCGCGATGCACATATACACGAGGCTGTGCAAGATTGTTGGCGATGATGCGTGCGAACACGGTTTCCAGCTTGGCATTTTGCGCTTCGCTGAGCGTGACGTTGAGATGCTTGGCTATATACCACTCCGGGAACAGGCGCATCTCGCGCAGCAGCAGCGCTTCATCGTAGGGCGGCAATTCGTTGCCGCGCGAGGCGAGCTGAATCTTGATCAGCGCGTCAGCGGCCGCGCCATAGAGTTCGCGCGCAGTACCGGAGTCTCCTCCGTGCAGGGCTTGCAGGTAAGTGGTGTTGCCCAGATCGGACAGCAACAGGAAGCCTTGTTCGAGGTCTTGCGCATACACATGCGGGACATGCGCTCCGGCATTCTCGAACAATTCCGCCACGTGCAGGAATGGGCGGCAGTCCTCGTGCTGCGGCGGGGCATCCATCACGATCAGCGTGCCAACCTGCTGCGCGCCTGATCTGCCGTGTTGTGTGCTCGCTCGCGCCTCCCCTACCTGCGAGGTATGTGTCGGCGCTCGCTGTGCGACGCCTTGCATCTCAGGCTGCTCGCGACGGTTGTCCCGCTCATCGTTCTTTTCATGATTCTGAAACGTGACCCGGAAATAGCGGCGGAAGCTTGCATCGGCAGAAGCCGGCGCGAGCGTGAATGTTTCATCGGGGTATTGGCTGTGCAGCCACTCGGTAAGCTGTTTCTGGCGTTGCATATCGGGTTCTTGAAGGTACTTAATGTTAAACTGACCGAAGTTTATCATCTTACTATTTGCTGCGCGTTATGCGGTTTTCCCACCACTTCATCGTGATGTACTTGCTCTGCACTTTTGCGCACCCCACAGTCGCGATTGCGGAGTCGCTCGGGCCTGGCGCGGACCAGACCTTGCCGGCGAAAGTTAAAACGAAGCCGGAAGAGCCCGCAGTCGTCGAGGCGGACCACCTGGAGGGCAAGAAAGGAAAGCAACTCGAGGCATCCGGCAATGCACTATTGCGCAAGGGCGACCAAACCATACGCGCGGATCGATTGCTGTATTTTCAGGATACGCAAGACATTCATGCGCAGGGATCGGTGCTGTTGCTCAAGGGCGATCAATCGATCCGCACGGACCGGTTGTGGTATTTCCAGGACACCCGGGAGATCGATGCGCAGGGTTCGGTGGTGCTGGAACAGAATGGCAGCAAAATGAGCGGACCGCATCTCAAATTCAACCTGGATACCAGCATCGGTACCATGGAGAAGCCGGAGTTTTTTCTGCCGGAGAATTCTGCGCGCGGAGCGGCGGAAGTTATTCACATCCAGGACAAGAAGCATTTCATTCTTGATAAGGCCAGCTATACCACCTGCCCGGCTGGCAATCAGGACTGGATGCTGAATGTGAACGAACTGGAAATCGATAAAAGCCGGCAGATCGGCATCGCTCACAATGCCTGGATCGAGTTCAAGGATGTTCCAATACTCTACTCGCCATGGATGGATTTTCCGCTCAACGATCAACGCAAATCCGGATTTCTGGCGCCGGTATTCGGCGGCACCGCCAGCGGCGGTAGCGAACTGACCTTGCCTTACTATTGGAACATTGCCGCGAATCGTGACGCGACCATAGCGCCACGGATCATGGTCAAACGCGGTCTGATGCTCAACAATGAGTTCCGCTATCTCGGGAAGAATTATGGCGGTCAGGTGCAGGTGGATGTGCTGCCCGATGACAAGCTGGTTAACCGCAGTCGTAACCGTTTCAGCCTGAAACATAATCAATCCCTGGCTAGCAGCCTGAACGGGAACATTAATTTCAGCCGCGTTTCGGATGACGATTACTTCAGGGATCTGGCCGATACGGTAAACGCGACTTCCACGGTCAACCTGTTGCGGGAAGCTGAATTGAAATTTCAAACCGGTGATTGGATTGCAACTGCGCGCGTGCAAAATTTCCAAACTTTGCAGGATCCGGCCGCACCCATCCCTGTACCTTATGCACGGTTGCCGCAATTGACTGTCAATACACAACAATATCATTCAGGCGTGAATCTTGGCTTTGCCGGTGAATATGTGGATTTCAGACATCCTGTTGCGCTGAGCGGTTCGCGGGCAGTGATCAACCCCAGCATCAGCTATCCGATGGTCAGTGATTCCTCGTTTTATGTCACACCAAAATTGGCATTGCACAGCACGTATTATGAGATGGGTGCGAACAACGTCGCGGCATTGCCCAACGCCTCCCGCTCATTGCCCATATTGAGTGTGGATAGCGGAGTGGTTTTTGAACGCGATTCGAATATGTTCGGCGGCGATTATCTGCAAACTCTTGAGCCGCGCGCATATTATGTTTATGTACCATACCGGGATCAATCGGCATTGCCGAATTATGATTCGGCTCTGGCAGATTTCAATTTCACACAGATATTCACCGAGAATCGTTTTTCCGGCAGCGACCGAATCGGCGATGCAGATCAAGTCACCGTGGCAGCCACGTCGCGTTTGCTGGATCAGAAAACCGGCGCAGAGCGCTTTAAAGTAATGATGGGAGAGCGTTTCAGTTTAACGGCTCCCAAAGTGAATCTGGTCGCGCCTACCACCAGTACCAACAGGTCGGACGTATTACTGGCGGCTTTGGGGCGGCTGACGAGAACGTGGTCGTTGGACAGTGAGTTTCAGTACGATCCAAATCAAACCCATATGCAAGTCTTCAACATAGCGGCGCATCACATTCCCGAAGCAGGAAAGACACTCAATCTTGGCTATCGTTTTACGCGCAATACCCTACGGCAGGTCGATGTTTCCACTCAATGGCCGCTGTTCAGTCGCTGGCGTGGAGTGGGGCGCTATAACTACTCGCTGCAGGATGGCCGAATTTTGGAAGTGATGGGCGGGCTTGAGTATAATCAAAGCTGTTGGTCTCTACGACTTGTGGCGCAACGCTTTGCCACGGCAACGCAACAATACAATATCAGTTATTTCGTGCAGCTTGAGCTGAGCAACATGGTCAAGATGGGATCTGATCCTTTGGCCTTGCTCAGTCAGAGTGTGCCCGGTTATGCCAAATTGAATGGCAGTCCAACCACTAACCCGTAACAGTTTTTTAGCCGATTATGAAAAGAGAATGATGCGATTCGAGAATACTTTGATGGTGTGCTGTACGGTGCTCATGCTGCAAGCGGCGTATGGCGCCGACAGGTCTCCAGACAAACCCGCAAACGCGTTTGCAAAGGCAGGCAATATGCATTCGGACAAAGCTGATCCGCAGCAGCAGGTCGGAGTGATCGATTCTGTGGTTGCGGTGGTAAACGACGATGTCATTACCCGCTACGAGCTGGACGACCGCCTGGGTGAAGTAATGCGCCAGCTGCAGAAACAAGGTACGCCGTTGCCTGCACCCGGGTTGCTGGAAAGGCAGTTGCTTGAACGCATGATCACCGATCTTTTGCAGATGCAGTATGCCAGGGAGAACGGTGTCCGGGTGGATGACACACAGTTGGATCAGGCCATTGCGCGTATTGCCCAGCAAAACAACTTTCCATCGCTGGCGGAATTCCGTGCCAAGCTGGAAACTGAAGGAGTGGACTTCAAGAAATTTCGGGAAGAGATACGCAACGAAATCATTTCAACGCGTTTGCGTGAGCGGGAAGTCGAGAGCAAGCTGGTCGTCAGCGATACTGAAGTAGACAACTACCTTGCCAACAAGGCCAGGATGGGGGCAACGGAAGATGAATTTCATCTCGCGCACATCCTTGTGGTTGTACCGGAACAGGCAAGCGCGGAGAAGATACAGGCCGCGCGCGCAAAAACCGAGCAGGCCTTGAGCCAATTAAAAGGCGGGGCAGATTTTGCTCAGGTTGCTGCGGGAAGTTCCGACGCAAAGGACGCGTTGAATGGCGGCGATTTGGGCTGGCGATCCAGTGATACCATACCTGCCCTGTTCACGAACGAGTTGCAGAACCTGAAGCCAGGTCAGACCACAGCTGTGTTGCGCAGCCCGAGCGGTTTTCACATACTCAAGCTGGTCGAGAAGCGCAGCGGTAAAGTGCCGGTGGTGATCACCCAAACCCATGCGCGCCATATACTGATCAAGACCAGCGAGATCGTCTCGGAAACAGAAGCCAGGAGCCGCCTGATGGAAATCAAGAAGCGCATCGATAGTGGTGCGGATTTTGCAGAGCAGGCCAAGCGATATTCGCAGGATGGCAGTGCGCAACAAGGGGGGGATCTGGATTGGTTGTCTCCGGGACAGACCGTGCCTGAATTTGAGGAGGCCATGAACAAGCTGCAACCCAATATGATGGGGATGGTGAAAACGCAATTCGGCTGGCATTTGATCCAGGTCCTGGCGCGCCGTTCTGCAGACATCAGTGAGCAACAGCGCCGCCAGCAGGCACGTGTTGCAATTGCTACATTCAAATCGGACGAGCAGTACCAGGACTGGCTGCGCCAGCTCCGCGATCGTGCGTTTATTGAGTATCGCATCCAAATGAACGATTAGCCGGTGAGTGCCGTTGCCCTTATAACACCTTTGGCTATCACTTCCGGCGAACCGGCCGGAATAGGACCGGATTTGTGTGTGCAGCTTGCTGCTGTGTCGCCCGATATTCCATTCGTTGTCATTGCCGACAAGAATCTGCTGTTGCAACGAGCCGCTCAACTCGGTATCAATCTTCGTTTGCATGACTATGTGCCTGGTCAACAGCAGCCCTCACAGAATGGCAGTTTGTCAGTGATCCATGTTCCCTTGGCCGAACCTTGTCGTCCAGGTGAGCTAAGCGCAGCCAACAGCGCATATGTGCTGGCGATACTGCAACGTGCCGTGCAGAGCTGTCTGAATGGAGAGTTTTCCGCCATGGTGACAGCGCCGGTACACAAGGGCATCATCAATGAGGCGGGGATCCGGTTCACCGGGCATACCGAATTTCTCGCAGAACAGACCAAAACCGGGATGGTGGTGATGATGCTGGTGGGCGGCGGAATGCGCGTGGCCCTCGCTACCACACATCTTCCCCTGAAAGACGTGGCTGCTGCGATCACCGCGCCACTGCTGGAAAACGTGCTGCGTATCATCCGGCAAGGCCTGCGCAATCGCTTCGGTATCGCGCAACCGCGGATTCTGGTGGCAGGCTTGAACCCGCATGCGGGCGAGGCTGGTTATCTGGGGCGCGAGGAAATCGAGGTGATGATTCCGGTGCTGGACAGGTTGCGCGCCGAGGGCTTCAATGTCAGTGCACCCTTGCCCGCCGACACGTTATTCACTGCCCAAAAACTGGCGCAATGCGATTGCGTTCTGTGCATGTATCACGATCAGGGGTTGCCGGTATTGAAGCATGCCAGCTTCGGGCAGGGGGTGAACGTCACACTCGGCCTGCCCATCATTCGCACTTCGGTTGATCATGGTACGGCGCTGGATCTGGCGGGGTCGGGCAAGGCCGATGGTGGCAGCTTGCTGGAAGCGATCAGGGTTGCCGCACAGATGGCGCAACACAAAAAACTTTTTGCCGGGCACACTAATGAACGCGCATAAAGCACGCAAACGCTTTGGCCAGAATTTTCTCGTCGACGAACAAATCATAGCCGACATCGTCACCGCGATTCGACCAGAACCGGAAGACAATATGGTTGAGATCGGACCCGGTCTGGGGGCACTGACGCGCCCATTGCTGAAAAAACTGAAACGCCTTCATGTGGTGGAAATAGACCGCGATATCATCGTTCGACTCGAGAACGATTACCCGCAAGGCAATCCAAAATCCGGGTTGATCATTCATGCCGGAGATGCTCTGGTGTTCGATTTTTCGACACTTCCGGCGCCGTTGCGCATCGTTGGCAACCTGCCATACAACATTTCGTCCCCGTTGCTGTTCCACTTTTCCGAGTATGCAACCCGCATCACCGACATGCACTTCATGCTGCAAAACGAAGTGGTAGAACGCATGGTTGCCGAGCCTTCTAACCCGGCATATGGCCGTTTGTCGGTGATGCTGCAGTATCGCTTCCAGATGGAAAAACTGTTAGACGTGCCACCCGAGTCGTTTCGGCCGGCACCCAAAGTGAACTCAGCCATCGTACGATTGATTCCGTTGCCTGCAGGTGAAATTCTGTTGCACAATGAAAAATTATTCGCAGAGATCGTCAGAGCTGCTTTCGGTCAGCGCCGAAAGACGCTGCGCAATACGCTGCGCAGTTTTCTGCAGGAGGAAGATTTTGCAAGGCTCGGAATAGATGCTCAATTGCGTGCCGAGAATCTGGCCGTGGCCGAGTTTGTACGAATGGAAAATTATTTGCATGATCGGATAGCGCCTGAATATAACCAGGTTGGATTTTAAGCGGCGCCCTGGGGTAGAATGCGCGGTCAATTACCGCTTCCTGGCCTGTTTGAATCATGTCCGAATCGTTTCCGCTGGTTATGAGTTTTGCCGCCACCGACCCCAGCGGAGGTGCCGGCTTGCAGGCCGATATTTTGACTATTTCCAGCATGGGTTGTCATCCCTTGCTGGCTGTTACGGCAATCACCGTGCAGGACACCAGCGGAGTGGAAGATGTGATGGCAATTGATCCGGAATGGGTGGCGGACCAGGCGCGCGCGATGCTTGAAGATGTGCCGGTGGCTGCATTCAAGATCGGCCTGCTCGGCAGTGTGGAAAACATCGCTGCCATAGCCGAGATATTGGCTGATTATCCGGATATCCCATTAGTGCTGGATCCGATACTGTCTTCAGGTCGCGGCGACGAGTTGGCAAACGCCGATATGCTGGATGCGATGTGCGAGTTGCTGATCCCGCAGACCACGATTATCACGCCGAACAGCATCGAGGCGCGCCGCCTGGCTCTGGACGAGGACAATGAGGAGGACGATCCGACCCTGGAAGAGTGCGCCAAACGTATCCTGCGCATGGGCTGCGAATATGTGCTGATTACCGGTACGCACGAACAGACGCCGAAGGTGATCAACACCCTGTACGCAGAACGCGGCGTGCTGCGCAGTGACAGTTGGGCGCGATTGCCGGGGATTTATCACGGTTCGGGCTGTACATTGTCAGCCGCGATTGCGTCCTTGCTGGCGCAAAATGTGGACATGCAGGAGGCAGTAAAAGAAGCGCAGGAATACACCTGGCAAACTTTGCGCTCGGGGTTTCGCCCCGGCATGGGACAGCACATTCCGGACCGGTTGTTTTGGGCACGCGGTGAAGAGGATGAGGATCAACCGGAACGCCCGAATTAAGGCAGGAATTAAATAATCCCACGCCAATTTATTGGTGTGGACGATGGTCTCCTCTCCGGCTTGGGGGATAACCAGCGACTTGGATGGCGTTTTTGACAGCCTAGTCGAATGGCTAGTAGTCATATCAGAGGATTGAGGTGAGGGTGAAAGGTGGGAAGGATCGAATCTAGTCGCGTTGCTCAGCAGGCCATCAGTGGCCTATACGCGATCACCCCGGACGAGCAGGATACGGCGGAGCTGTTGCGCAAAGTGAGACTGGCTTTGCTGGGCGGTGCGCGGGTGCTGCAATACCGCAACAAGGTCGCCGATCAGTCGGCGCGCTTGGAACAGGCCAGGGCACTGCGTGAATTGACACATG
>Ga0210377_10005780_pt1 | contig 10110 bp, 10 predicted proteins | sample PLM4_65_b1redo_FD_155480 | JGI IMG/M metagenome (GOLD analysis project Ga0210377, IMG submission 155480) | Groundwater sediment microbial communities from an aquifer in East River, Colorado, USA - PLM4_65_b1 redo | ecosystem: Environmental > Terrestrial > Soil > Riparian zone | place: USA: East...
GCGGGCTCGCGGTCAGGGCGGCGGGCTCGCGGTCAGGCCCCACCGCGAACCTACGCCCGACGGCCTCCGGGCCGGGACCCGGTCAGCGCGTGGGTGGCGGCAGCCGAAGCTCCTGGCCGGCGACCAGCTGGGTCGTCTCGGTCCAAGGATTGCGCTCGGTCACGGTCTCGAACGGCACCCCGAAATACCCCGCGATGCTGACCAGGTTGTCGCCTTCCCGCACCGTGTAGACCCAGCAGTCGGGCGCATCGGGACATGGCTCGAGGAGCGCATACCGATCGGACGACGGGCGCGCCGAAGGGGACGCGGGCGGGGCCGTCGGGGCCACGGTCGGCGTCGCGGTCGCCGCTTCGACACTGGCCGCCGGGCTCGGATTCGGCGTCGGTTCGGGCCTGGGCGAGGGGCTGCTCGCGGGCGACGCTGAAGGGCCGGCCCCGATCGAGGCCACCGCGGCCTCGGGACTGCCGGTCGGCACGGCGGGCAGGTTCATCCCGCCGTTGGCCACCACGAAACCTACCGACAGGGCGAAGGACGCCGCCAGGACGACCAGCGCCGCGATCACCGCCGGTGTCAGCCGTAGCCCTGCCCCGGTGGCCGGCGCCCGGGGCTCCGCCATCAGGTGGACACCGCGGACGAACCTCGGGCAGTTGACGTGGGCACTGGCCAGGCAGGCGTACTCCTGTTGCCGGAGGGACTGCGGCGCGGCGTCGCCGAGTGCCGTGCAGCGGTTGGCCTCATCCGGCCAGCGGATCGCGTCGGTCAACGACCCACGGGCGTCCGCGTGCAGGAACGGGCAGACCCACGGCTGATCACGGGCGGCGCTGGCGTGGTCCATCTGATCCCCGAGATCTGGTCGGCGACTCGGGCGAGCCGGCCGGCCGGCGCCCCGCTGGAGTCGCGCATGAGTGGAACGGCGCGGAGTCTAGTACCTTTCGCATGTTGTCGTGGCTTGTCAGCCGATGCTAGGCTCCGGCCCCAAGTCGAACGGACGGTCCCGATCGACGATTGGATCGAGGCACCCGACCACCTGATGGCGCTCCCGCTCCCCGTGATCCAGCCGCCGGCCGACGCCTTTCACCTGGCGCCGCATCGGATCAAGCGCTGCACCTTCCGCCGGCTGATCAACGTCGAGGTCGGGGGCGAGCGCGTGTACGACGTCGAATGCCTGTTCCCGGATCGCAAGGTGCCGATCCCGCTGGGTGACCTCGACGCCGCCTCGCCGATCTGCAATTCCTGCTCGGCGCCGCACATCTTCCGCCCCGACGAGGACTGACCAGGAGCGATCGCTCGTTGCGCGATCGGTTGCCCGGAGCCGACAAACGCCCGCCCGGCGCGTCCACGGCCGGCGATCGAAGCGTCAGCGGGGCGGTCTGTAAGCCGAGTTCTGTCCCGTCCGGCCTTGCGGCCGAGCGGTGATGGCCATCCATCTGGGGCCGCCGGTTGCCCGACGGCTCATGCGGCCGACCCGAGGGCTGGGCAGCGCACCTCTCCCCTGCCGACGGTTGCCCGCCCGCAGGTTACGCCCTCCTATTTGGCCTTGCTCCGGGTGGAGTTTGCCCGTTTCACTCCAAACGACGGCTAGGCCGTCGGTCGGCATCGTCACTGTGGCACTGGTCCTCGCCTTGCGGCGGGCGGGCGTTACCCGCCACCCTGCGCTGCGGAGCTCGGACTTTCCTCACGCCGAGACGGGTCGCCCCGCCCCGGCGCGCGACCATCCGACCGCCTCGCTGACCTTCCCATACTAGCCCACGACCACCGCTCCGCCGATCGCCGAGGATCCGGGGCGGTCGGCCAGCTCGTCGATCGGGCAGCTGAGCCTGGCGGAACGTGCACCGGGGGACGCTTCGGGCCGATGGCATGGCCCGCCGGTGGGGCAGCCCTTCCGACAAACGGGTCCATTCACGTTCAGCGGCGCCACCCACCTGGGCGATCGGCAGCTTCTGCGTGCCGATCGTCGGCCATACGCGTCCGAGGGTGCACGTTGCGCCGTCTTGAAGTCCCGCACGACGGGCACGGAATCGTCACCGTGGCAGCGGTCCTCGCTGTCTCCTCAGGCCCCCGGGCATCGGATCACGACGGGCGGCCCACCCGCCGCGTCGGATCGCGCACCGTCTGGGTCAGGCGGGTCGTCGGACGACCACCGCCGGACCGCCGGCCCCCACCCGATCGATCGCCTCGTTGGCCAGGGCGTCGGCGACCGAGTTCTGGGCGCGAGGCACGTGCGCCGCGCTCCATCGCTCGAACCCCGCGAGCGTCTGCCGGCAGGCCGCCCAGAGCGGGATCAGCTTGGCGTCCTTGACCCGCCAACGCCCGGTCAGCTGCTCGACGATCAGCTTGGAATCGAGCAGCAGATGGACCTCGCCGGCGCCGAGCTCCCGCGCCAGCTCGAGCGCCCGCATCGTCCCGGTGTACTCGGCGACGTTGTTGGTTTGCACGCCGAGGAACTCGGAGATCGATGCGTCCGGCCGCGAACGCGGATCGCGCGCGTCGGGCCTCGCAAGGTCGTAGAGCGCCGCGCCGAGCGACGCGGGACCCGGGTTGCCACGCGCGGCGCCATCGGTTCGGATCAGGAAACCCTTGCTCACGCCGCCGCCGGCCGCCGGCAGCTCAACCGGGGGCCTCGTCCGACCCGTCCCGGGGAGCCGCCGGCATCCCCTGCAGGACGGGCAGCTCGACGGGCGGCTCGGACCCGCCGTCGCCGCCGCGGAGCCGGCGCCAGAACCACTGGATCGGGTCGTAGTAGGCGTCGGCAACACGCTCCTTGAGCGGGATGATCGCGTTGTCCGTGATCCGGATGTGCTCCGGACAGACGTCGGTGCAGCACTTGGTGATGTTGCAGTAGCCGATCCCGCCGCTGTCCTTGAGGTACTCGCGACGATCGGCCTGGTCGATCGGGTGCATCTCCAGACCCGCCGCGCGGACCAGATAGCGGGGGCCCATGAACGGCCGGTCGGTCTCGTGGTTGCGCAACACGTGGCAGACGTCCTGGCACAGGAAGCACTCGATGCACTTGCGGTATTCCTGTACCCGCTCGATGTCCTCCTGCTGCCAGCGCCAGTCCTCCTGGGGCACGTCGGCCGGCGGGGTGAATGGCTGGATCGTCTTGTTGACCTCGTAGTTCCACGAGACGTCCGTCACGAGGTCGCGGATCAGCGGAAACGCGCGCATCGGCTCGACCGTGATCGTCTGGTCGAGGTCGAAGTCCGACAGCCGCGTCTTGCACATCAGCCGCGGCCGGCCGTCGACCTCGGCGGAGCACGAGCCGCACTTCGCGGCCTTGCAGTTCCAGCGGACCGCGAGGTCGGGCGCCGCGTGCCCCTGGACCCAATGGAGTGCGTCGAGGACGACCATCCCCTCCTCGACCGGCACGTCGTACGACTCGAAACGCCCTTCAGAGGACGGATCGCCGCGGAAGATCCTCAGGTGTGCGTCGGGCATCGTCGAATCCGCCTAGTGCACGCCGCCGAGGAGCCCGCGCAGCTCCTCGGACATGGTCGGGAGTGGCGTCGCCCGGACCCGCATCGAGCCGTCGGCGCCCTTCGCGACGGCGCTGTTCTGGCTGCTCCACTTGCCCTCGTCGGTGGCCGGATAGTCGAGGCGGCTATGGGCGCCCCGGCTCTCGGTCCGCTGGCGGGCGCTCCGGGCGATCGCCTCCGACACCGTGAGCGAGTTGCCGAGCTCGAAGACGAGATTCCAGCCAGGGTTGTAGGCGCGGCCGCCGGTTGCCCGGACCGCCTGCCACCGCCGGCGCAGCTCGCCCAGCTGACGAATCGCCTCGTCGAGTTCGGCCTCGACCCGGAAGATCCCGACCAGCCGGCTCATCATCTCCTGGAGGTCGCGCTGGACCGCGTAGGCGTCCTCACCGTCGACCCGTTCGAGCGGCGCCGCGAGGGCGGCGTTGGCGGCCTGGAGCTGGACCGGATCGAGGTACGGTGCCGCGTCCTGCCCGGTCGCCTGGTGGGCCGCGGCGGCCCCGGTCCGGGCGCCGAAGACAAGCAGGTCCGACAGCGAGTTGCCGCCGAGCCGGTTGGCGCCGTGCAGCCCGGCCGCGACCTCGCCCGCGGCATACAGCCTGGGCACCGTGGTGGCGCCGGTGGCCCCGTCCACGCGGATCCCGCCCATCATGTAGTGCGTCGTCGGGCCGACCTCCATCGGCCCGCGCGTGATGTCGACGTCGGCGAGCTCCTTGAACTGCTCGTACATCGAGGGAAGCTTTCGCTTGACGTGCTCGGCCGGCAGGTAGCTGATGTCGAGGAAGACGCCGCCGTGGGGCGAGCCGCGGCCCTCCTTGACCTCGGTGTAGATGGCCCTCGCGACGTTGTCCCGGGTGGACAGCTCGGGCGGTCGTCGGGCGTCAGTCGGACGGCTCCTCGAGGCCGCCTCGACCCACTTCGCGGCCTCCTCATCGGTCGCCGCGTACTCGTTCCGGCGATCCTCGGGCAGGTAGTCCCACATGAACCGGCGGCCGTCCTTGTTGCGCAGGATGCCGCCCTCGCCGCGGACAGCCTCGGTCACCAGCAGTCCGCGAACGCCGGGCGGCCAGACCATGCCGGTCGGGTGGAACTGGACGAACTCCATGTCGATCAGCTCGGCGCCCGCTTCGTACGCCAGCGCCTGGCCGTCGCCGCTGTATTCCCATGAGTTCGAGGTGACCGTGTAGGCCTTGCCGATCCCCCCGGTCGCCAGGACCGTCGCCTTGGCGGCGAAGGCGACCGGCTGACCGGTGGTCCGCCAATAGCCGAAGGCGCCGCGGACGCCATCGGCTGCGGTGATCAGCCGGGTGACGGTGCACTCCATGTAGACCTGGATGCCGAGGGCCACCGCGCGGTCCTGGAGCGTCCGGATCATCTCGAGCCCGGTCCGATCGCCGACATGCGCGAGGCGCGGATGGGTGTGGCCGCCAAACGGTCGCTGGAGGATCCGCCCATCCGGGGTCCGGTCGAAGATCGCACCCCATTGCTCGAGCTCGCGGACCCGGTCGGGCGCCTCCGTCGCGTGGAGCTGGGCCATGACGGGGTTGTTGATCAGCTTGCCGCCGACCATCGTGTCGCGGAAGTGGACCCGCCACGAATCGTCCGGCGCGACGTGGCCGAGCGCCGCGGCGACACCGCCCTCGGCCATCACGGTATGCGCCTTGCCCAGGAGCGACTTGCAGACCAGGCCGACGTCGGCCCCGGCGGTCCGGGCCTCGATTGCGGCGCGGAGGCCGGCGCCACCAGCCCCGATCACCAGGACGTCGTGCGCGTGCGTCCTGAACGCGGCCATCAGTTCTCTCCGCCCTAGAAGCGGATCTGCGGATCGGACAGGACGCCCAGGGCAACCAGGTGGACGTACAGGTCGGCCACGACGACCGAGACGAGGCTGGCCCAGGCCCAGATCATGTGCCGTTCGTTGAGCCCGCTCAGCCGCCGCCAGGCCGAGTGACGGACCCGGTTCGCCAGCGAGCACGAGAAGCAGTCGAGCCGCCCACCGACGATGTGGCGGAGCGAGTGGCACGACGACACGTAGCCGGTCAGCAGGAGCGTGTCCGTCAGCAGCACGACGCTGCCGAGACCGACCCGCAGCCCACCCTCGACGGCGAACGAGCTGAGCACCTCGATCCAGTGGATGGCCAGCAGGAGGACCGCCAGGTAGAGAAAAAAGCGATGGAGGTTCTGGAGGATGAACGGGAAGGCCGTCTCCAGCCGGTAGCGGCGATGGATCGTCGGCTCACCGACGGCACACGCCGGCGGATCGGCCAGGTACGCGCGGTAGTAGGCGCGCCGGAAGTAGTAGCAGGTCACCCGGAAGCCGACGGGGATCCACAGGGTCAGGATCGCCGGCGAGATCCCGAGCGGCAGCGCGGCGTCACGGAACAGCGGGAAGTAGAACGGCGAGGTGTAGCTACCGACCTCGAACGGAGCGCCGAACAGTGGCTTCCAGAGCAGCGCGCTGAAGACCGAGTAGAGCACGAGGACGGCCAGCCAGAACCCGACGCCCAGCGCCGACGACCACCAGTCGTCCTCGCGGCTGGTCGCCCCGAAGCCCTGCGCGGCGGTTCCCGCCGGTTTGCGCGGCGGTCGAGCGGCGCGAAGGCTGGCCGGCAGCCCGGTCATCCCGCGGCCTTGACGGTCGCCAGCCGGGCGATCACGGCGTCGGCGAATTCGGCCGTGCCCGCCGTTCCACCCAGGTCGTAGGTGGTGGACTTGCCCTCCGCGATCACCTCGCGGACCGCGGTCTCGACCTGGGTCGCCTCATTCGGATAGCCCATGTGCCGGAGCATCAGCGCGCCGGACAGGATCATCGCCGTCGGGTTCGCCTTGTTGAGCCCGGCGTACTTCGGGGCCGAGCCGTGGACAGGCTCGAACACCGCGCTGTCGGTGCCGATGTTGGCGCCAGGGGCGACCCCCAGGCCGCCGACCAGGCCGGCACACAGGTCGCTGACGATGTCGCCGTAGAGGTTGGGCAGGACGAGCACGTCGTAGAGCTCGGGCTTCTGGACGAGCTGCATGCACATGTTGTCGACGATCCGGTCCTCGAACTCGACCCGGCCCTCGTACGCCGCGGCCACCGTCCGGCAGCTCTCGAGGAACAGACCGTCGGACAGCTTCATGATGTTGGCCTTGTGGACGGCGGTCACCTTGTGCCGGCCGTTCGCGACGGCGTAGTCGAAGGCGAACCGGGCGATCCGTTCCGATGCGGCGCGGGTGATGATCTTGATGCTCTCGGCCGCGTCGGGCCCGACCATGTGCTCGATCCCGGCGTATAGATCCTCCGTGTTCTCGCGGACGATGACCAGGTCCACATCCTCGTAGCGCGTGTCGAGACCGCGCATCGATCGGGCCGGCCGGAGGTTGGCGTAGAGACCCAGCTTCTGGCGGAGCGTGACGTTGGCGCTTCGGAACCCGACGCCGACGGGCGTGGTGATCGGCCCCTTGAGCGCGATCTTGTTGCGCTTGACCGATTCGAGCACCTCGTCCGGCAGCGGCGTGCCGTGGGTCGCGATCGTCGCTTCGCCGGCCTGGACCGACTCCCACTCGAACCCGATCCCGCTCGCATCGAGGACACGGGTGGTCGCCTCCGCCAGCTCCGGACCGATGCCGTCGCCGGGGATCAGGGTGACGCGGTGGGCCATGGGGCCGATTGTAGCGACGCGGCGGGGTGGCGATGAACCGGCGACAGGTCCGGGATCGGCGCCAGGGTCCGTTCGGTTGCCGCCGTGGCTGCACCGGCCCTCGGGCCGGGTTCGCGGTACCATCGCGTTCCCGCCACGCGTCCCGTAGTGGAGCTTGCCGCGCGTGAAGATCCAGGAAGCCGACGCCAAGTCGTTGCTCGTTGCCCAGGGTCTCCCGGTCCCCGACTGGGAGGTCGCCCACACGGTCGAGGAGGCCCGCCTCGCGGCCGACCGGTTCTTCGCCTCTGGGGCCGAGCAGGTGGTGATCAAGGCCCAGGTCCTCGTCGGCGGGCGTGGCAAGGCGGGCGGTGTCAAGCTGGCCGGCTTCCCCGAGCAGGCCGAACTCGTCGCCGGGACGATCCTCGGGATGGACATCAAGGGGATCACCGTCCGCAAGGTGCTCGTCGGTCCGGCCGCGAACATCGTCAAGGAGTTCTACATGTCGGCCGTCCTCGACCGGGCGGCCGGGCGGATCCTGCTGATGGGCTCGGCCGAGGGTGGCGTCGAGATCGAGCAGGTGGCGGCGTCCAACCCGGCGGCCATCGTCCGCGTCCACGCCGATCCCCTGCTCGGGCTGCTCGACTTCCAGGCCCGCCAGTTCGTCTTCGCCATGGGCCTCGGGGCGCAGCTCAAGGCCGGCGTCGCCATCGCCAAAGGCCTCGTCAGGACGATGCGCGCCTATGACGCCGACCTGGTCGAGATCAACCCGCTCGCGATCATCCGCGAGCTCGATGCAACCGGGACTGAGGTCGAGCGCCTCGTCTGCCTGGACGCCAAGGTGACCCTCGACGACTCCGCGCTGCCGCGTCACCCCGAGCTTGAGGAGCTTCGCGACCCGGACGAGGAGGCGCCCGCCGATCGTGAGGCGCGCGAAGCTGGGCTGACCTTCATCAAGCTCGACGGGACGATCGGTTGCATGGTCAACGGCGCCGGCCTGGCGATGACGACGATGGACCTGGTCAAGCGGGCCGGCGGCGAGCCGGCCAACTTCCTCGACATCGGTGGCGGCGCGAGGGCCGACCGGGTCGCGGCGGCAATGCGGATCATCCTGGACGACCCCAAGGTCGACGCCATCCTGGTCAACATCTTCGGTGGGATCACCCGGGGCGACGAGGTCGCCAAGGGCTTGATCGAGGCTCGGGCGCAGCAGACGCGCGATGTCCCGATGGTCGTCCGGATCGTCGGCACCAACGCGGCAGAGGCCGCGCTCCTGCTCGAGCAGGCGCAATTCACGACCGCGGCCACGCTCGATGAAGCGGCCGCCAAGGCCGTGGCGGCGTCCCGGGGAGCGGTGGCATGAGCATCCTGGTCGGGCCCGAGACGCGGCTGGTGGTCCAGGGGATCACCGGACGCGAGGGCGAGTTCCACAGCCGCCAGATGCGCGAGTACGGCACCCGGATCGTGGCCGGCATGACTCCCGGCAAGGGCGGCCAGACCGCCCTGGACGGGACGGTGCCGGTCTTCGACACGGTCGCCGACGCGGTCCGCGAGACCGGCGCCAACACCTCGTGCATCTTCGTCCCGTCCGCCGGCGCGCCCGACGCGGTGATGGAGGCGGCCGCCGCCGGCATCGGCACGATCTTCTGCATCACCGAGGGGATCCCCGCCCTCGACATGGTCCCGGCTGTGGAGATGGTCCGGCGGGCCGGCGCCCGCCTGATCGGGCCCAACTGCCCGGGCGCCACCTCCCCCGGCTCGGCCAAGGTCGGGATCATCCCTGGCTCGATCCACCGGGAAGGCCGGGTCGGCGTCGTCAGCCGGTCCGGGACCCTGACCTACGAGGCCGTCCAGGCGATGACCGATGCCGGACTCGGGCAGTCCACCTGCCTCGGAATCGGCGGCGATCCGATCATCGGTACGACCTTCCTGGACGTCCTTCAGCTGTTCGCCGAGGACGACCAGACCGAAGCCCTGGTCCTGATCGGCGAGATCGGCGGCGCCGCCGAGGAGGACGCCGCGGCCTGGGCAGCCGAACACCTCCGCGACCTGCCGAAGGTCGCGTTCATCGCCGGGCGGACGGCACCGGAGGGCAAGCGGATGGGGCACGCCGGCGCGATCATCTCGGGCGGCGCGGGCACCGCGGCCTCGAAGGTCAAGGCGCTCGAGGCGGCCGGCTTCCGCGTGGCCAATTCACCGCTTGAGCTGCCCGCGCTGCTGCGCGAGGCCGGGTACCGCGGATAGCCGCGCCGGTCCGCCATGACGCACCTGATGGACCTGATTGCCGGCGACGCGCAGGAGATCCTGCTCGCGATCGGCACCAACGACCTGGCGGCGCTCGACGACCGCAGTCGGTTCCCGGCGCACGTGGCGCTGGGCGGCGGCCTGGATCCGACCTGGCTGGACCTGTTCGCCGGGGCCGCCCGCGGCGTGGTCGGCGGCGACGGGCCGGGCGACTTCCTGGATGCCCGCATCGAGCTCAGCGGCCATCCCGCCGAAGAGCCACGCTCGGTCGAACGGGTCGACCCTGCCTGGGTCGCGGCGGTGGCTCGCATCCCGGACCGCCAGATCGGCGCCGTCGCGTCGGGCTGGATCGACCTGCTCGAGGAGGAGCTCGGGGTCCTGGCCCGCGACGAGAAGCCCTGGATCCGCGACCTGGCCGGCCGACTGGTGGCCTTCTGCCGGACAGCGGACCGAGCGGCTTCGGGCCGGGCCCCGGACGTGCTGTTCGCCTGGTCGCTTCGGTGATCGGTCGGGACGGTGGCTGAGCACCAACCCCGCGACGACGCACCGTTCGAGGCGAACCGGGCGCTCTGGGATGCCTGGACCCGGATCCACGAGACGGGCGATTTCTACGACCTCGGCGGGTTCCGGGCGGGCGGCGTCCGGCTGCGTGACTACGAGATCGAGCTCGTCGGCGACGTCCACGGCAAGTCGCTCCTCCATCTCCAGTGCCACTTCGGGATCGACACCCTGGCTGACCCTACCTCGCCACGAACCCGAGCGCCGTCCAGGCGGGG
>Ga0210377_10005781_pt1 | contig 10110 bp, 5 predicted proteins | sample PLM4_65_b1redo_FD_155480 | JGI IMG/M metagenome (GOLD analysis project Ga0210377, IMG submission 155480) | Groundwater sediment microbial communities from an aquifer in East River, Colorado, USA - PLM4_65_b1 redo | ecosystem: Environmental > Terrestrial > Soil > Riparian zone | place: USA: East...
GGAACGCGGCTTCGAGATCATGTGCCGTCACGCCAACACGCGCGTCGCCTTCGGCGGCCCGATCGGCGAGAAGCAGTTCGTGCAGGATTGGGTCGCGACCTCGCGCATGGAAATCGACCAGGCGCGCCTGCTCGTGCTCTACGCCGCCTGGAAAATGGACAGCTACGGCAAGCACGTGGCGCGCCAGGAGATCTCGATGATCAAGGTCGTCGTGCCCAACATGCTGATGCACGTGCTCGATCGGGCGATCCAGTGCCTGGGCTCGCTCGGCGTGTCCGACGACACGCCCGTCGCCGCGATGTGGCGCGAGGGCCGCTCGCTGCGCATCGCCGACGGCCCCGACGAGGTGCACAAGATGGTCGTCGCGCGCCGGGAGCTGAAGCGCTTCGCCTGAACCGGCGCGGCGATCTCCGCCGCAGGGTCTCCGGCGCAGAGACTACGGCGCGGGGGCAGGCGGGGCTTGCGCGGGCGGGCTCTCGGGCTTCGCGGCGGCGTGGGCGGCCAGGGCCGCTTCGTCGATCGTGACATCCTTTGCGGCCCGCAGCCGGTCGATTTCCGCGCGCATCAGCTCGTCCGCACGCATCGCGCGCAGGCTCATTTCCACCTTGTCGCGCACCGTCTCGAACGGGATCTGGACCGCCGGCAGGTAGGCCTCGAGCTCGACCACCGTCCAGCGGTCGAGCGGCACCACCCGGCGATCGCCCGGCTTCTGGAGCTCGTGCAGGATGATCAGGATTCCGGGCGGAAGCTTCTCCGCCGGCAGCGGGCCCGGCGCCTCGCTCTGCGCCGGATCGAGGCGGCCGGTCGCACCGAGCGCAGCGTCCGCCGCCCGAGCCTCCTCGTCATTGGGGTAGCTCCGCATGCGCAGCGCCCACTGCCGCTCGGTGTAGCGCTCCTTCGTCTTCTCGTAGTGGGCGAGCAGATCCTCTTCGCTCACCACGAGACCGAGACGGATCGAGTTGTAGAGAGCGTTGCGCAGCAGGCCCTCCTCCAGCCTCGCGAAATTGCGACGATTCTCCTCGATTTTCGCGCGGACCTTCGGCTCGTTCTGGAGCCCGCGGCGGCGGGCCTCCTGAATCGCGAGCCGGCGTCGCACGAGCACCTCGAGCCGGGCGTTGGCGTCCGCCCTCGGCGGGAGGGTGCCCAGATCGTCCGCGGTCACGACCTCCTGTCCGACGCGCGCCAGCACCACGCTCCCCTTGGCGGCGTCGTTCTCGCCGCCGTCGGGGGCCGACTTCTCACAAGCCAGGACGGCGAGGCCCGCGAGCACAAACAGGCGGGCCTTTCCCGAGCGGCTGCCTCGACCGAATCCAGCTGCCTTCACGAATGCTCCTCCGACGGGTCGACGCACAGCGCCTGCCTCGACCGAATCCAGCTGCCTTCACGAATGCTCCTCCGACGGGTCGACGCACGGCGCCTGCCACGCACTGCAACGTGAGCCGAGACAGTAACGCGCTTCGCCGAAATGCGGCACTCAGTGGGCGTGCGTCTCGCCGAGTGGCTCGCCGATCGCGAGGCCGGCGAGCTTGCGGATACCTTCGTCGGGGTGCGACATCGCGATCGCGACGAGGGCGACGTGGGCCTCCTCCGTCGCGGTCATGCGCAGCGCGGCGATGGCGGTCGATGCGGCGGGCTGCCGGCCGGCCTCGACGGCGGCGCGCAGGTCGGGCACCGCGGCCGCGCCGAGCGACGCGACGGCGCGCGCGCCGGCCAGGCGCACGTCGGCGTCCTCATCCGCGAGCGTGGCCATCGCGGTCGTGAGCGCGCGCTCCTGTTCGAGCGAGACCAGACGCGCTACGGCGGCCGCGCGCACGCTCGCGGCCGGGTCGCTGCGCAGGCGCTCTGTGAGCCGGCTCGCTGCGTCGGGCCCGCTCGCGAAGCGCGCCGCGGTTGCGCGTCGCTCGGGCGAGGCATCGCGAAACAACGCCGCACTGCGCTCGGGCGGCAGCCCGCCGTCGAAGCGCGCCAGCGCTTCGAAGACCAGCGCAGAGGGCGGCGGCGTGCGCGAAGCGAGGGCTTCGAGGGGCGGCCGCAGCGCGGGCGGGCGGCGCTCGGCGATCAGCCGCAGCACGCCTTGTTGCAACGCTTCGCTCGCATCGGGTCGCAGCAAGGCCTCGATCAACTGCGTCGCGAGCTCCGCATCCAGCTGCCGAGCGAGCGTCTCGCGCGCGCTCAGGCGCGCGACGGCGTCCTCGGCGATCGGCATCTCGGCGCGCGCCGCCAGCGCAACCAGGCGGATAGCGCCTTGCGAGCCGGCGCGGTCGGCCGGCGTGAGCCGCGCGTAGTGCTCGAGCTCACCCAGGCTGCCAGGGAGGGGATCCCGCAGAAACGCGCCGCCGCGGCTCGCGACCATCAGCACTTCGCGCCGCTGCTCGGGATCGGGGAAGCGGCGGAGCCAGAGCGTCGAGCCGGGCAGCGCCTCGAGGCAGACCAGCACCCGGTCTTCGTTGGCGAAGCGCGGCGGACGTGCGCTCGCGAGCTCCTCCCAGGCGATGGCGAGCACCCTGCCCGAAGCGACGCCGGCGCCGAGCGCCTGCTCGACGACCAGCTGCGCGGTGTAGCCCTTCGCATCGAGAACGCGCACACTGCGCGTGCGACCCACGACACACAGCCCTGAATGGTCGATCGCCGCGACGATCTCGACGCCGCCAGCGGCGCGCACCCCCTGGGCCCACGCGGACGGCGCGAGCGCCGAGGCCAGCGCGAGCCCCGCGGCGAGCTGGATCGTGAGGCCGCGCAACGCTAGGGCGCGTCGTAGTAGAGCGCGTTCGTGACGCCGAGCGCGGGCACGCCGTTCTGGCCGAGATTCCCGTCGACGAGGTTCGCGAGCGTGGTGTTGCCCGCGCTGGCGAGATCGTCCGCGAAGACCGGGAACATCGGCTTCGAGATGCCGTCGCGACCCTTGACGACCACCACGATCCAGGTGTCGCCCGTGAGCGGGATCGCGGGCAGGTCGACTGGCAGCCGCAGCGTGAGGCTCGTCTCGAAGCGGTCGCCGCCGGGGATCGCCGCCACCGGGACCACGCTGCGCGTGAAATTCGTCCCGAGGTTCAGCGTAGCCGTCGGCACGGCGCTGAAATGATACGGGCTCCCGCTCGTCGGGTTCGTAACGGAGTTCCTGACCGTCGCCGCGTTGGCGTAGATCAGTATCTGGTCGTACTCGGCCCAAATCGGCGCCTGTACGTGGATCTCGAGATCGAGCTCGCCGTTCGGATCGGAGACGCTGGTCGAGCCGTCCCACGTGAAATCCGCCACCTGCCCCGGATCCGCGACGGAGAGGAGCCGCGTCTGCACGTAGATCCCCTGCCCGCCAACGGCTTTTCCGGCATCGACGGCCTGCGCGACGTTCGCGGGTACGATGTCGGCCGGGGCGTCTCCCGTGGGCGAAGGCGTCCAGGTGCGCGCCCCCGCCGTGCGCAGGTCCGTGAACGTGTGCGTGTCGGTGTCGCTGATCATCGTCGTGCGCAGGCCCTGGTTCAGGAGGTTGAACCAGATCCCGATGCGCTGGTCGAGGAGCTCACTCTGCGCGCCGCGCGAGCTGCCGTTCCAGAGCTCCTGCGCTGGGAAGAGATGGAAGAGATTCCCGGCGGCCGCAGGCAGGCGGAACGCGAGTCGATCGGCCGCGTTCAAGCCATCCGACGGCGGCACCAGCGAGGTGTCGATCTTGAGCGGCGCGTAGTGGCTGCCGATGTGGTTGATCTGCACCGTGCTGTCGGGCGTCGCCGTCGACTGGCTGAGCGCGATCGCATGGATCTGCGCCGGGGTCGCCGAGTAGGCGCCGAGCGACGGGAAATCCATGCCCGCCGGCGCCGCGATGCCCCAATCCGTCGAGCCGCGCGACGGCCGGCTCGCATCCACCGTGAACGGATAGCCGTTGAAGTGCCCGTAATCGAAGGTCGTGATCTCCTCGCCGATCGTCGACGTGAGGAAGGCGCCGAGCCCCAGCGCCGCGATGCGCGGGTTCAGGTCCTTGTGAGCGTGGTGATCGGTCATGATCACGTTGTCGACGCCCTCGCCGCTGAACTGCATAACCCGATTGCTGTCGCTCACGCGCGAGTCGGCCGAGGCGATCCCGTGCACGTGGAAATCGGACGAGATGAAGTTCGAGGTGTCGACCACGGGGGCGATCTGCGCGGCGACGTCCGCCGTGGATCCGGCCGTCACGCTCACCGGGCTCGCAGGCGCGGTCGTGAAGAGCGAGTACTCGCTGCCGCGCGAAACGTAGACGTGGTACGCGCCCGGCTCGACGTCGAACTCCACGATTCCGCTCGCGCCGGCGTAGGCCGCACGCGTGATGCCGAAGGGCAGGTGGTCGCTCGGATCGTTGAACAGCCCGAGCGCTGAGCCGCTGAAGCCGAACAGATTCGTGGACGGGATGATCGGCTCGGGGCTCGGATCGAAGCCCACGACCGAGACGCGCGCGGGCAGCGCCGCGTCGTTCTCGTCGGTCACCGTGACGCGCAAGCGCCCGGTCGCCGGCAGCGCGAAGTCCCGGATCGTCGTGTTGCCGAGCGTGATCGCGACGCCGCTCGAGACGAGCGGCTGCGTGCCGCCGCCCTGATAGGGCGTGCCCTGACGCGCCGCCGCAACGTCGTAGTTGCCCACGGGCAGCGTGACCGAGTAGCAGCCGCTGGCGTCCGTCTCGGCGTTGCTGATGAGCTTGGTCGAGCTCAGCGTCACGAGGTTGAGCGGCTGGCCCACGGCGATGCGCGAGCCCGGCGCCGCCGCGCCGCCCACGCTGACGCAGCCCGCGAGCGTTCCCACACCGGAACCGAGCACCTGGTTGCGGATGTCGGTGGTGTTGCTGCCCGAGCCGTCGCCCACGCCGAAGTAGCGCAGGAACGACCGCGTCCCGCCGGCGGGCACGGTGAACGGCGGCTGCGCCCCGACGGCCACCGCCTGGATGATGTCCATGTTGTTCAGGATCACGCTCACGCCGGACGTGTTGAAAAAGTTCGATTTCTCGACGACGTCGGTGGGCGCCTGGACCTCTTGCGTCGGAATCGAGACGTAGGAGTAGTCGATCCCCTGCGCCTCCCCATAGCCGACGAACGCGAGGCTCTGGAACTCGCCAAAGAGCCCCGCGCCGAAGCCCGCGCCCGGCGCGAACCACTGCTCGAGCTCGCCGCCGCCGTTCATCCAGTCGCCGACGAAGAGCTTGAGCGGCGTCGCACCCAGATTCTCGACGCTGGTCTCCATCGCGACGTAAGCCTTCTGGGGCGCGAGCCGGTACTCGGTGCAAGCCTCGATCGGCTGATCGTTGTCGTCGGCGGCGACCGGAAAATTGATTGCGGGTGCGAAGGGCCGGATCTGCCCGGACGGGTTCACGAAGTCGAGCAGATCGTCGGGGCCGCAGGTCCGGAGGATCGCGGCGGTGCCGTCCTGACCGTCGTTCACGATCTCGATCGAGACGGCATTGATCACCGTCTCGATGTTCAGCATGGGCTGGACCTCGAGAAAGTTGTCGCGATCGGGATCGGCGACGCGCACCGCGTCGATGATGTTCCCACCGAAGGCTCCCACGCTGTAGAGATCGCGCTGGTTCGCGTCCTGCACGACGATGCGCACGTCCGAGTTCTCGAGCATGTAGTCGCCGAGCTTGGCGTGCGCGAGCGGGCCGTGCGGCAGCACCGACGCGTCGCTGATCACGAAGGCTCGCGCCTTGGGCGGCAGGTAGTCGAACGCGAGCCCGCGCGTCACGAACTTGTTGTCGCTCTGACGTCGCGCGCGCAGCAACAGCACGTTGTGGTCTTGCAGCGGCGGACCGGCATTCACGGTCGCCGTGTACACGGGCCCGCCGCTGACGCTGAGCGGCGTGAAGTTGAGCGAAGCCTCGAGGCTTCCCGGGACGAAGGCGCCGACGAGCTCGAACTGCACCTGGAATGTGAAGTTCGAAACCAGACTCGACGCCGGCGACTGGATCACGATGTCGTCGCTGGGTTGGCAGGTCGATGCGAGCTGAAGCGGCAGGACGGCGAGCAACCCGAGGAGCAGGTGACGGACGCGCATCGACGCAACCTCCAGACGAATCGGGCGGGTGGAGCGGGGCCAGCGATCCCGCGCCAGTTTACGCGCAAGCTCTCGCGGAACCAATGGAAACGAGGGTCGCAATGAACCTCCGGGTGCGAGTGAAAAATATTTCCACTCGAGTGGAAGACGACTTCCACCCGGCGCGATCCCGGGCGCCGCCCCCCGGCGCTGCGGAGTCGATCAATCGCATGCAGCGACGCGGCGTTCCGGGCCGGCGCGCGCGCTGGAGCTTGCGCGGGGGCGCTGGAACGCCGCTTGCACGCTACAAAGCCAGAAACAAGCGATACGTGCGCCCCGAGCCGGCGCGCGATGCCAGGGAGGCGCCGCCCATGCGATTTCCGAGTGCCGTGCTCGCGGCCTTGTGGATCGGTCTCTCGGGTGCCGCTGCGAGCGCAGGCGAAGTCACGATCCAGTTCGACTTCACGGGCAGCACGCTCTCGATTCTCGGCGGTGTCATCACGATCCCGCCGGGCGGAACCATCACGGCGGCCTCCGGAAACGCGACCTTCCTCGCCACCGGCCCGACGCAGATCTCGGCGGGTCCGGCGCGGCTCGAAGCGCTCGACGTCGCCGCGACGATCAACCAGAACGTGCTCGGCCAGGCGCTCGTCACCGGCAACATCCTCGCGCAGCAGCTTCCGGGTCCGACGTGGGGTCAGCTGAGCGCGGGGCTCGGCAACGCGGTCTTCTCCAACATCCTGCTGAACCTCGACGTCGACGCGGCCTGCACCGGCGTGGGGTGCCCGTTCATCGGCACGTTCCCGATCAACATCGCGGGTAACTTCACGGTGTCGAACCTGAACGCCGTCGTCGGAAATCTCGCCACGCTCTCGGCGGCAACCCTGATGGCGACGCTTCCGATCTCGCTCTCCGGCTTTTCGGGCGTGCTCAACCTGGTGGGCAGCGAGGTGAGCCGCTCTTTCAGCCCCGTGCCCGAGCCGGGGACGTTCGGCGCACTCTCGCTCGGTCTCGTCGCTCTCGCGCTCGTCGCCCGCTTCACGCGCCGCCCCCACTGAGGCGCATCCGAGCGTAGGCGGCCTCCCGCGCGACGCGCTCTGCTAATGACTCCGAGCATGGGACGCACGACGCTCGCCTGCGCTGCGCTCGGGCTCGTGCTCGCCTGCGCCGGCTCGGAGGAGCGCGACGCCCGGGCTCGCGCCGCGGCGCACCAGGCTCTCGCGCGCGGAGACCCGGGCGCGCTCCGCGAAGCGCTGGCCGAGCTGCGCGAGGCCCCCGCGCCCGACGCCGACGCGCTGCTCGATGTCGCAAGCCTGCTCGTGCAGGCCGGCGAGGCTCCCGAGGCCGTCTGGCGGCTCGAGGCCGGGGTCGCGCGCTTCCCCGCTGACCCAGAGCTGCGGCTGGCGCTCGGCCGCGCCGCGTTGCTCGTGCGCAGCCCGGCGCTCGCACGCGACACCATCGCGGGCGTCCCGTCAACCTCGCCGCGACACCTCGACGCGCTGCTCGTCGGCGCGCAGGCCGAGCTCGAGCTCGGCGACGTCGTCGCGGGCTTCGCGCGCCTCGCAGAAGCCGAGCGCCTGTACCCCGACGATCCCCGCGTCGCCGCCGCGAAGCTCGCGGCGCTGTTCCGTGAGAGACGCTACGCGGAGGCGAGCCAGGCGATCGCGAGCGCGAAGGCCGCCGCGCGCTCGCCGGCCGAGGCGCGCCAGCTCGAGCTGCTCGCGGCTCGCGTCGAAGCGGCGCAGGGCGATCGCGAGGCGGCGCTCGCGCGGCTGGCGGCGCTCGTCGAGGCGCAGCCCAGCGACACGGTCGCGCTCGCGCTGCGCGTGCGCGCGCTGCTCGAGGCGGGCCGCGCCGAGCAGGCGCTCGCCGAGGCGCAGCACGCGGCCGCGCGCGAGCCCCCTCCCCCTGGTGTCACTGCGATCCGCGCGCAGGCCTGGCTCGAGCTCGGCCGTTTCGCCGAGGCGGAAGCCGATCTGCGCACGTTCGCGGCAGAGTCCGCCTCGCCGAGCGCAGCGCTGCTGCTTGCGGCGTTCCAGGCGCAGCGGGGAGACCGCGAACGTGTGGTCGAGACGTTCCGCGACGCCGTCGCGCGCTTCCCGACGACGGCGGTGCTGCGACTGCACCTGGCGGAGGGCCTGCTCGATGCCGGCCAGGCCGACGCCGCCCGCGCGGAGCTCGCAGCCTTCGAGAGCGCCACACCGGGCGATCCTCATGCCAGCTATCTGCGCGCGCGCCTCGAGCTCGCGGAGGGTGACGCGGTGGCGGCCGCGCAGCGCCTGCGCGAGCTCGTGCCGCGCCTCGATCGCGCCTACACGCAGCACTGGCTCGGCGCGGCGCTCGAGGGGAGCGGCAATTCCATCGACGCGGAACGCCGCTATGGACTCGCCCTGCAGCGCGATCCGGGCGCGACTGCCTCGCTCGTGGCGCTGCTGCGCATGGCCGAAGCGCGCGGAGACCGCGCGGCCGTCGCACACCTCGCGCTCGAGCTCGCGCAACGCTCGCCCGGGGACCGCACGGCGCACGCCACGGCGATTGCGGCACTCGTGCGCGCTGGCCAGGCGGCGCGCGCCGAGCCGCTCGCGCTGCAGTACCGCACGCGCTTCGGCGACGACGCGCGTGCGCGCGCCCTGCTCGCACTGGTGCTGCGAGCGGCCGGACGACTCGACGAGGCGCAGCGCGAGCTCGACGAAGCCGCGCGCCAGTTCGGCGAGGATGCCGAGGTCGAGGCGGAACAGGGGCTGCTCGCCGCCGCGCGCGGAGAGCAGGGCGCGGGCGTGACGCGCCTCGAGCGAGCCATCCAGCTCGCGCCCGGCGTGGCGCGTCATCACGCCGCGCTCGCCGCGCTGCGCTTCGCGCGCGGCGAAGCCGAGGCGGGGGCGCGCGAGGTCGACCGCGCGCTCGAGCTGGCTCCCCTCGAGCTCGCTCCGCTCGAGTTGCGCGCGCGCTACCGCGCCGCGAACGGCGACGCCGCTGGTGCGCGTGAGGATGCGCAGCGCCTGCTCGCGGCACGCCCGCGCGACGCAAACGCCCAGTTTCTCGTCGGCGCACTGCTGGCCGCGCAAGGGGATACCGATGCCGCGATGGCCGCGTACCGGCGCGCCGCGGAGCTCGACCCGCGGGCCGCTGCCCCGCGCAACAACCTGGCGCTGCTGCTCGCCCGGCGCGGCGAGCCGGAGGCGGCGCTCGCGGAAGCGCAGCGGGCCTACGCCCTCGCGCCCGACGATCCCGAGATCGCCGACACGCTCGGCTGGCTCTACGTCGAGAGGGGGCTCGCGGAGCGCGGCCTCGGCCTTCTCGAGCGCGCCCATGCCGCGGCGCCCGAGCGAGCGGAAGTGCAGCTCCATCTCGCCCTCGCCTATCGAGCGAGCGGGCGCCCGGACGATGCGCGGCGCGTGCTCGAAGCGCTGAGCGCCCGCGTCCCGAGCCACTCCAGCCTGGGAGAGCAGACCGATGCGGCCCTGCATTCGCTGCGCGAGTAGCCTGCTCGTCGCGGCGCTCGCCGCCGCAGCCTGCGCGCCCGAGACGCCGGCGCGCGAGGCCGTCGCCCGCCTGCGCGCCCTCGGGCGCCCGAGTCTCGTGCTCGTCGTCGTCGATGCGCTGCGCGCCGATACCACCTCCCCCTATGGCGCGCCGCCCCGAGGCTCGCCCGAGCTCGCGCGCTGGGCCGCGCAGGGCATCGTCTTCGAACACGCGCTCGCGCAATCCTCGTGGACGAAGTCGTCGATGGCGTCGCTGCTCACCTCGCACTGGCCTCGCAGCCACGGCGTGATCGACCCGAATGACGGTCTCGGCGACGCCGCACGCACCCTCGCCGAGGTGCTGCGCGAGGCCGGCTGGCGCACCTACGCCGTGCAGAGCAACGGCTGGCTCGAAGAGGCCTTCGGCTTCGAGCAGGGCTTCGAACGCTACCTCTTCCCGCGCGGCGGCGGAGCCGAGGCCGAGCGCAGCCGCAGCTGGCCGCACGCCGACAACGTCTATCGCGAAGCCGAGCGCCTGCTCGACGCGCAGGATCCCGAGCAGCCGTTCTTCTTGTACCTGCACTTCATGGACGTGCACGAGTACGCGGCGCCGGCGGACGTCGCGCGCCCGCGCGCAGGCGCTGAGGGCGAGTACGCGGCC
>Ga0210377_10005783_pt1 | contig 10108 bp, 11 predicted proteins | sample PLM4_65_b1redo_FD_155480 | JGI IMG/M metagenome (GOLD analysis project Ga0210377, IMG submission 155480) | Groundwater sediment microbial communities from an aquifer in East River, Colorado, USA - PLM4_65_b1 redo | ecosystem: Environmental > Terrestrial > Soil > Riparian zone | place: USA: East...
CTGGCGGAAGACGAACGGGAGGGAAGCCTGGATGCCGCCTGACAACGGGGGTTACATGGTGGCGGCGTACGTCGTCACCGCGCTGATTCTGGTGGGGTATGCGCTCGGGCTGTGGCGCCGGGCGAGGAAGGCGACTAGGGAAGGCAGCACGAGGGTGTCACCCTGAACCAAGTGAAGGGGACCATGCCGGCATGGTCCCCTTCGCTGCGCTCAGGGTGACAAGGTTCGTCTACTGTTTCACGTCCCTTAGCAACACGTGCTCCCACAGCAGCGCCGCCAGCACCCCACCGACGATCGGCCCCACCCAGTACACCGCGTGCGCCACCCATTGCCCCGAGATCAGGGCCGGTCCGAAGGCGCGGGCCGGGTTCACCGCCGCGCCGGTGAGCGGTCCACCCACGAGGATGTCGAACAGCAGCGCCAGGCCGACCCCGAGGCCGCCCAGCTTGGGCGCGGCGGGATTGATGATGGTGCCGAACACCGCGGAGACCAGGAAGAACGCCATCACCCCTTCGATGATCATCGCCTGGTGGAACTGGATCGTGTTGGCGATGACCGGGGTGCCGAGCGAGATCGGGCGCACCACGCCGAGGGGGTAGACCGTCTTGATCAGCAGCGCCGCGAGCACCGCGCCGAGGAGCTGCGCCACGATGTAGGCGGCGGCGCTGCGGACGTCGGTCCGCCGCACGGCGAGCAGGCCGAGGGTCACCGCCGGGTTTAAGTGTCCGCCCGATATCCCCAGCACCGCGGTGACCATGACCGCGTAGACGAGGCCGTGGGCCACCGCGACGCCGAAGATCCCGTACGTGGCTTCTGGGAAGTACTTGCTCGCCACCGAGCCGGCGCCAATGAAGACCAGGGCGAAGGTACCCAGGAGCTCGGCGAGCGAGCGGCGAAACAGCGAAGGCATCAATGATCTCCGTGTGAAGGCACGAACCGGCGGCGAATCTAGGCGTCCGCCTTCCGAAACACCAGCGCCGCGTTGATCCCTCCGAACCCGAAGGAGTTGCTCACCAGGTAGTCGGGATCCAGTTGGCGGCCTTCGCCGGTGACGTGGTCGAGATCGCAGGCGGGATCGGGGGTCTCGAGGTTCACGGTCGGGGGGAACCAGCCCCGCCGGCTGGCCAGGGCGCAGATGGCCGCCTCGATCGCGCCGCTCGCGCCCAGGGCGTGCCCGTAGTAGCCCTTGGTCCCGCTGAAGGCGAGGCGGTAGGCGTGATCTCCGAAGACCTGCTTGATGGAGGAGGTCTCAATCGGGTCGTTGAGCGGCGTGGACGATCCGTGCGCGTTGATGTATCCCACCTCGCTCGGTGACACCCGCGCCTCCGCCAGGGCGTTCCGTATGCAGCGGGCCGCCTGGCTGCCGTCGGGCCGGGGCGCGGTCATGTGATAGGCGTCGTTGGTGAGCCCGTAGCCGCACACCTCGGCGTAGACCGGTGCCCCGCGCGCCAGCGCCCGGCCGCGCTCTTCCAGTATCAGCACGGCGGATCCCTCCGCCATGACGAAGCCGTCCCGGTCGGCATCGAACGGGCGGCTGGCGCGCGCGGGGTCGTCGTTGCGGGTGGACATGGCGCGGATGATGGCGAAGGCGCCGAAGCAGAGCGGCGCGAGCGGGGCCTCCGCGCCCCCGGCGATCATCACGTCCGCCTCGCCCCGCGCGATGGCGCGAAATCCCTCCCCGATCGCGATCGCGCCGGAGGCGCAGCTCATCCCGTTGGTGGCGTTGGGGCCGGTGCAGCCGAACTCGATCGCGATGTTGCAGCTCGCCGCGCCGGCGAAGACGGTGAGGGCCAGCGCGGGATCCACCGCCCGGGGACCCTGGGTGAGGAAGTTGTGGTACTGCTGCTCCCCGTGGGCCACGCCGCCGAGCGCGGTGCCCATCATGGCCCCGACACGATCCACATCTTCGCGGCGCAGGTCGAGCCCCGCATCCTCCAGCGCCATCCGGGTGGCCGCGATGGTGAACTGGGAGTAGCGGTCGAGCCGGCGCGCGCGGCGCCCCTCCATGTGATCCGTCGGGTGGAACTCGTCCACCTCCCCCGCGATCCGGGACTTGAACGCCGAGGGATCGAATCGGGTGATCGAGCGGACCGCGGAGCGCCGGCGGCGGAGTCCGGCCCAGAGCCCCTCGACGCCGAGGCCGATCGGGGTGACCGCCCCGATTCCCGTGATGACGACGCGACGCGCGGACTCCATGGGACCTCTACCCCTTCTGCCCGTCGGCTTCGACGTGGCGCTTGATGCCCGCCAGCGTGCGCGACGCGATACCGTGGATGAACACCGGACCGATCACCAGTTCCGCGGCGGCCCGGCCGATCAGCGGCCACCGGGGGCCGGACCACTGGTGCACGATGGTGACGTCGGTGCCGTCCCCGTCGGGCAGGAAGCGCCAGACCACGTCCATCCCGGTGGTGATGCCGCGTATATGACGGTAATGCACCGCGGGGGCCGAGCGGTCCACCCGCATCTCGGACACCCACCAGGTGGGATAGTCGAGGAGGCCGAACGGCCGCCACGCCGCCATCTCCACGATGCCGCCCTCCGGCCGCCGCTCGAGGAGACGCACCCACCGGTAGTGGCTCAGCAGCTCCGGCCACCGCTCGACGTCCACCGCCGCCTCGAGCACGCGGGCGACCGGTGCCCGCATGGAGGTGCGGTCCACTGTCCTCACGGGCGCTCCTCCCGCGCGTCCAGCTCGCCCGGCACCGATGTAGTGCGCCAGGTCGCCACGAGCCTGTATCCCGGCCGGCGCGACACCCGGGCGCTCACTCCCGCCGCCGCGAGCAAGGCCCGCAGCTCGCCGGGAGTGTAACCGCGGCGGATGGACGTGATGCCGTCGGCCACGGTGGACGGGTCGAAGCGCAGGGCGCGCGCGCCGAACCAGAAGGCGATCGGGGCCATGCGTCCGCGCCGCAGGTCCGCGATCACCACGCCGACCCTCGCGAGCGCGTCGCAGGTCCGGAGCAGCCGCACCGTGGAGTCGTCGGTGAGGTGATGGACCACCTGGCTCACGAGGACGAGATCCACCGACTTCTCGCGCACCGGCGGCGCGCCGGCGCAGGCTACCGCGCAGGGAACCCCGGCCCTCAGGGCCATCGCGGCCGCGGTTCGGTTCAGCTCCAGGCCGACGGGCCGCAGCTCGTAGCCGTTCCGGCGAGCCCAACGCACCGCCCGCTGGGGCAGATCTCCGGCGCCGGTGCCCAGATCGAGCAGCGTGAGCGGCCGGGCCCGTGAGACGCCGCGCAGCACCCGCTCCAGCCCGTGGCGCACCGCGGCGGCCCCGCCGAACCAGCGGTTGGAGCGCGCGATGTTCCGCAGCGACTGGATGACGGTGTCGGGATCGGCGGCGGGGTCGTCGAGCAGCTCGACGCCGAGCGGCGTGATTCCCAGGCGTCCGCCTTTCATTCGAGCGAGCCGTATCCACCGCGGTAGTAGAGCAGCGGCCGGCCGTCGCCGGTCGATCCGCCGATCACCCGCCCGATGATGATGGTGTGGTCGCCCGCGGGGAAGCTGGCGGAGCGGTCGCACTCGAGGTAGGCCAGCGCGCCGTCGAGCAGCACCAGCCCGTCGGGACTGCGGTGGTAGCCCACTCCGTCGAAGCGGTCGTCGTGCCGGTCGGCGAACCGGCGCGAGAGCGCCTCCTGTCCACTCTCCAGGATGTTGACCACGAAGATCGGCGCCGCGAGGATCGCGTGGTGCAGCTCGGCCTGGTGGTCCACACAGACCGAGACGAGCGGCGGGACCAGCGAGACCGACGCGAGGCTGCTGGCGGTCATCCCCAGCGGGCGGGCGTCGGGGCCGTTCACGGTGAGCACCGTGACCCCGGTGGCGAAGCGTCCCATGAGCTCCCGAAACTGGGTGGGATCGATGTCGGTGGCGGTCAGAGCAGCATCCTGGCGAGGAAGACCGGATTGAGCACCGCTCGCGCGGGCACGAAGTCCGCTGTGACACCGATCAGGGTGTGAGCCATGCCGCGGCGGCCGAGCCGGCCGACGGCCCGATCGAAGAGGGCGGGGAAGTTCATGCCGTAGCCGATCAACCGCTCGACCGCCCACTTCCCGCCGAACGCGCGCCGGCGCGCCCGACGATAGGGCGCGAGAGCCGCGGCACTGACCCGACCCGGCTCCGCCAGGCCCGGCAGCGCGGCTTCCGCCAGCAGCTCGGCGCCGCGCAGCGCGCTGTAGATCCCCTCGCCGGTGAACGGATCGAAGAAGTCGGCCGCGTCGCCCACCAAAGCGGCGCCGTCGGCCACGACCCGGCCGGACCAGGCGGCGAACGGACCGGTGGCGAGGACTTCCCGGGCCATACCGCCGCGGCCCACGCGCTCGCTCACGCCGGGGAAATCGGCGAGCGCCTCGAGAAAGAATTCGCGCGGTCTCCCGCGGGCCGCGCCGGCGCGGCCGGCCGGGACCACCAGCGCCACGTTGGTCCGGCCCCCGCCGATCGGGTTGAGCCCCAGATACCCGCGGCGGCCCACGAACATCTCCGCGGAGTCGCCCATTCCCTCGACGCCGTCGATGTGGGCGACGAAGGCGACGCGACGGAGACCGCCCTGCCGCCGCCGGCCGAGCCGCCGTCCGACCACCGACCTGAGCCCGTCCGCGCCGATCGTGAGCCGGGCTCCGATCGTGGCGCGGCCGCCGTCCGCGGTCCGGAGCACCGCACCCGCGATGCCGCCGGCATCGTGCAGCAGCGTCTCCACCGCCGTGCGCTCCAGCACGCCGGCACCCGCCTCGCGCGCGGCCAGGAGAAGGCGATGGTCGAGGATCCGGCGCGAGACGGAGAGACCGGTGGGGCGGAACGGCCGGTGGCCGGCGAGCGCGAAGCGGCCGTGCAGCCGAGCCCCGCGCGCCGCGGTGACTGAAGTTCCGGCGAGCGGCACCGCCCCCGCCTCTTCCAGCGCGCCGACGACGCCGAGCCGGTCGAGTATCCGCACCGCCTCGGGGCTCATGTACTCGGAGCACGCCTTGTCCCGGGGGAACGACGCCCGGTCCACCACCACGACCGAGTAGCCCGCGGCTGCCAGCAGGAGCGCGGTCGCGCTGCCGGCGGGGCCGGCGCCGACCACCAGCACGTCGGCCCGGGCGATCTCAGGCCAGGCGCTGGTACTCGAAGCCATCGAGGATCAGGCGGTCGGGGGAGAAGCCGGCGAAGGAGTACTCGAATACCAGCGTGCCCCCGCCGGTGAAGGCGATGGTGACGTCGAAGTCGCGGGCGACGAAGGTGCACGGCCGCTGGGTGACCCGGGGAAATCCCTCGGCCAGCGACTCCGTCTCCACGGTCTGGAGGCAGTCTCCGTCGGGCTCGAAGCGCCAGGTGGTCGTCCAGGTCTGGATGTCGCCGGGGACCTCGGTCACCACCACGTTGCGCCAGGTCCCGACCAGCCGCTCGGTGGGCCCGTCACCACCGGAGGTGGCGGCATTCCCGTCCGGCCGGTCGGTGCCGGTGGGTCCACCATCGCTGCACGCCTGCAGGAGCATCAGGAACAGGGACAGAGCCAGACCCAGGCTACCCAGGCCACCATGGCCGCGCCCGCGCTGGCGGTCAGGTTCACCCCATCGTTGTCCAGCCATGTGAGACCTCCCTCGTGGGTCGTCGGTCTCCCGCAGCGATGCACCCGCCACTCGCTCCGCTGCGCGCACGATGCGCATCGGAACCGCCCCTGTGCGGCGGCGCCCAGCACCGAGTCGAGCACCATCCCACCGAAACCTACCAGGGCCGCGACGGGAAGCAGCGCCGGCGTGCCCGCCGCGATCGCCCCGGTGGCGGCCACCAGCAACGCGCCCGCGGCGCCGCCCGCGGAGCCCAGGGGAGTGATACCCCCGCTGGTCCCCGGCGGGACCACGCTTCCGTCGAGGATCAGGCGGGGAGGCACCGCGCTCCTCGCTCCGAAGGCCGTCGCCCAGGTGTCGGCCGCCGCGGCCGCGAGGGTCGACGTGAGCAGCCACAGGCCGAGTTGAGGATCGCGGAGTCCGAGAAGCGCGGCGGCCGCGGCGGCGGCACCGTTGGCGAGGACCTGCCGGTGGTCCCGCCGGTCGCTCTTGGGATCGAGCCCCGACGGAGGCGGCGCCCCGCGGGAGACGAGGCTGCTGGAGACGAAGAAGGCGGCGAGGACTCCGCCGCCTTGCCATCCGGTGCCGTGAAGCACCATCGTCCCCACCAGCCATGCCGCCACTGCGCCCGATCCGGTGAGTGTCGCCGCCCGGTACGCCAGCAGCGCGAACGCGGCCGCCACCGCGGCAGAGACGGCGGCCGCGATCGGAAGGGCGGCCGGGCTCAGGTCCGGTCCGCCTCGGCGCGAAGCAGGGTGCGAATCCGCTCGCGCAAAGCGCCCGGGCAGGTCTCCCGCTGCGCGCGCGCTTCCAGCAGCAGGAGGAGATTCTCCTCGAACTGCGCGTGGCCGAAGCACCCGCGGCAGCGTATCAGGTGGTCCCGGACCTCGGCCGCGAGCTCCGGCGTCAGCTCACGCTTCAGGTAGTCCTGGAGGCGCCCCTCCGCTTCCCCGCAGTCTATCGGCTCACCCATCCTTGCTGTCCCTCGGCTTGATGTAGCCCATCTCGACGGCGTACGAGTAGAGCTGCGCCTGCAGCAGACGCCGCGCGCGGAACAGCCGCGACTTCACGGTGCCGACCGGCACTTGGAGCGTCTCCGCGATCTCGGCATACCGCATTCCCTCCATGTCGCTCAAGACCAGCACCTCGCGGAAGTCGGGCGGGAGCGCGTCCACCGCCTCGAGCACCTTCTCGTCCACCAGGCGGCCGAAGAAGCTGCCTTCCGGATCGGCCGACTCCACCGCGCGGTACAGCGCGTGAGGCTCGATCGCCTCCAGATCCATCGCCACCGGCTCGAGCTTCCGGCGCCGGTAGGAGTTGATGAAGGTGTTCCGGAGGATGGTGAGGAGCCAGCCTTTGGCGTTCGTGCCGGCGCGATACTGTCGCCACGAGCGGTAGGCCTTCAGCATCGTGTCCTGCACCAGGTCCTCCGCCTGCGCCGGATCTCCCGTGAGCCGCAGCGCCACCCGGTAGAGCGCATCGAGATGGGGGAGCGCCTCGTCATCGAACGAGCGCACGGAAGCGGCGGAAGGCTCGGCCATGTGGGAATGTTCCGGCACCCCCATTCCGGCGCAAGGACCCCTGGTTAGCAGTTTGGGGCCTCACTAAGTTCCCGCCGACCACCCGTGTCCACGTCATCCGCCGTCCCCGCCCTCATCCCGCTCAGCCTGCTCGAGGCAATCCGCAATCTCGACACCCCGGTCGAGGACGGGCTGGACGAGCTGGCCGAGGAGATCGTCGTGCGCCGCCTGGGGCTGAGCCCGACGGTGGCGGCGCAGATTCAGCGCTACAAGCAGACCGCGGAGCGCGACGGCGCGGTGGATGCCGACGAGGTGATCTCGGTGCTGCGGCTGGTGGGCCGCCGGGCCGACGCCCCGCTGGTCTTCGCCGACGCGGGCCGGCGGGCGGCGCGCTACGCCACCCGGGTGCACGCGCGGCCGGCGTGGACTCTGTCACGGGTCACGGCGAAAGGGCTGACCCGGCGGATCGCGCAGCGGTCCGCGACCCATCTCGCGCGACGGGCTTTCGGCGGCGACCTGCGCCCCGCGCCCGACGGCGTCCAGGTCCGGATGGCCGAGCCGCTCTCCTTCAAAGCGCTCCCCGACGGCTCGGCCTGCGACTTCTACGGGGCGGCCTACGGCGAGCTGCTCCGCCGGCTCACCGGGTTCGAAGGCGCCATGCTCCACGAGGGATGCCGGGCGCGGGGACACGACGCCTGCGTCTGGCGGAGCGCCGCGGCGGAGATCTACGAGTGATTCGGGAGAATCCACTATTGACTCGCCGCCACCATCCCGGTTAACATCGCGGCGGCTTTTTCCCGCTCGTTCCCGTCGACAACACGGCTGCTGCTTGACCCGGGTGGCGTTTCATCGGGCAACCGTCTCGGTTTCAGAGAGTTACGTGAAGCAACGCGGAGCGTCTTTCCTCGTGACGTTTCCTTGACACCCGTTTTTTCGCGCTCCATATTATGCAGCCGACCGGGCCGCGGTCGTCGCATTTCTCTGGTGTCGAGCCGGACATCTCCGTCCCCACAATGCAGGCAGAACTCCCACAGCAGTCGCATCCCGACGCAGGCCTTTGAGCCCTGAGGGGAGGCGTGTGCGCTCCCCGCTCCAAGTCGCGGTACCAGCAGTCTCACGTCTTCGGAGGACGAACTCATGAAGCAAAGCCGTGTCAGCGCCTTCGGACGCGTGGCGCAGAGGCTCGCGCTCGCGGCAGTCGTGCTGGCGTTGGGAGCGGGCACGCTCCTGGCGCAGGGCTCGACTGGGAAGATCGAAGGCAGGGTGCGCGACCAAGCGGGCGCGCCCATCGCCAACGCCCAGGTGTTCATCGTGGGGACGGCGTTCAACGCCCTGACGAACCCCCAGGGCTACTACTTCATCAACAACGTGCCGGCGGGCACCATCTCGACCCGGGCGGCCTTCATCGGGTACAAGTCCACCCAGGTGGACGGGGTGAGGGTGCTGGCCGACCAGACGATCACGGTGGACGTGCAACTGGAGCAGACGGCGGTGGAGATCCAGGAGATCACCGTCGTGAGCCAGACCCAGCCGCTGGTCCCCCGCGACGAGGTCACCACCAAGCAGCGGATCGACGGCGCGTTCGCCGAGAAGCTCCCGGTCGACCGGCTCAGCGACGTCGTCGCGCTTCAGCCGGGCGTCACCGTGGACAACGCCGGGCAGCTTTCTATCCGTGGCGGCCGCAACAATGAGGCCGCCATGTACGTTGACGGGATCCCCACTCAGGCCGGGTACCGCGGCGACGCCTTCACCGGCTCCGCCGGGACGTCGCTCGAATTCAGCGCCGGCGCGTTCGAAGAGGCCTCGGTGACCACGGGGTCGAGCTCGGCCGAGTTCGGCAACGCCAAGTCGGGCATCATCTCGATCGTGACCAAGACCGGCGGCAGCGAGTATCAGGGCTCCCTGGGCTACGAGACCGACGAGCCGTTCGGCGTGAACAACGGCGTCGGCTTCAACCGGATCGAGGGCGGGATCAGCGGCCCGCTGGCGGGCCGGCTCACCTTCGCCCTCCACGGCACCCTCGAGGGGCGCAAGTCGTTGGAGGACGGCCTCAACAGCCAGGACACCCCGATCTTCCTCCAGGCCGGCGTGGACACCACCATCAACCAGCTCAGCATCCCGGTAGACGACCCGGCGACGCCCTTCGACGAGCGGACTACGGCCGATACCACGGCGGTCAACATCTACAACTACGCCATCAGCCGGGGCACCTGCGACGAGTTCGCCAACGCCGGCACCGACGGCCTGAGCGGATCCGACGCCGCGTCGATCCAGGCGATCCGCGACAACTACGGCTTCGACTGCAACGGCGTCCGCCTGCCGGCCACCGCGCGGTCGACCTACTCGCTGAACGGCAAGCTGAACTACACCTACGGCACCGGCTCGCGGGTGTCGCTGAGCGTGGCCCAGAGCCGCTTCCACGGCCACTCCGCCCAGTTCCCCGTTGCCTATCTGAACACGCTCTCCACCGGGACACTCCGTGGCTTCAGCAACCGGAACCGGCTGGCGACGCTCAACTGGACCCAGAACCTGTCGAAGAGCGCCGAGCGGGCGCTGGCGCTGGACGTGTCGCTGTCGTACCAGCAGGACCGGACCATCAACTCCCCGCTCACGATCGACAGCGATCTGAGCACCCGCGATCCGTTCGGCGGGTTCATCCTCAAGGGGATGGAGTTCGACTACAACTTCGACAACTTCCCGGTGACCCAGGGGCTGATCGACAACGTCCGGCGAAACCAGGGCCGGATCACCCCGATCGACGTGCTCAACGGCAGCACCTACCTGATGGTGGATGATCTCCGGAACAACGCCTACGGCCTCTACGGCAACTATCAGAACTTCGCCAACACCAACGACTTCTCCACCTGGGCCATGGGCGAGCGGGGCCGTTTCACGATCGACAACGACACCCCGGCCCGGGTGAGCCTGTTCAAGGAAGACCGCTACATCGGCAAGGCGACGCTCGACTGGCAGGCCGACCGCTACAACCGGCTCAAGCTGGGCGGCGAGTTCACCCGGTACGATATCGACAACTAC
>Ga0210377_10005784_pt1 | contig 10107 bp, 8 predicted proteins | sample PLM4_65_b1redo_FD_155480 | JGI IMG/M metagenome (GOLD analysis project Ga0210377, IMG submission 155480) | Groundwater sediment microbial communities from an aquifer in East River, Colorado, USA - PLM4_65_b1 redo | ecosystem: Environmental > Terrestrial > Soil > Riparian zone | place: USA: East...
GAAAGCTGAAGAACTTTGCCCCACCTGCCGGGACCTCGGATTCTGGAAAGGTTGCCTTGGCTAAACCTTCATCACCTTTGCCGGGCGAGAGGTATTTATAAACGGGATACAGCGTAGCTCCTCCCCCGGCCGCTGCAATGGCGCCAAGGCAGGTCGCGAGGAATTTTCTTCTGGTGCTTTGATCCATAGTAATGCTCCATTGAGATCGAATGCGAATTATTGGAATAATTGAATACCATAGATAGAGCCAATGTCAAGGTGGGCAAGCCCCGAATGTACTTTTTGCTTGATTTGCGCACCTAATTCAACTAATCTCAACGCAGTTATAATGCTCCAATATGAGGAGGTTTTTTATGACGAGCGAGCCGGGAAAATCAAAATTTCAGATCGACCTGCGGCGCCATCTGCGCGAACAGAACATTGAGGACAACCTCATACATCTTATCTGCGAGATAGCGGAAGCGAGCAAGTATGTGATCAACGCGGTGAGGACCGGTGACCTGGGTGTTGCGGGGACTTCCAACCTCTACGGTGAGGAACAGCTTGCCCTTGATGTGCTATCCGACCGCATTATGCGTAAACGCCTGGTAAAATCGGGCGTGGTCTTAAATATTGCTTCGGAAGAGATGGATGAGATATACGAGGTCAAGCCGGATAATCCCAACGGGAAGTATTCCGTGGCCTATGACCCCCTGGACGGCTCATCGCTTGTGGATGTCAACCTCGCGGTGGGAACTATCGTCTCTATCTTCGCCGGCAGCGACCTGCTCCAGAAAGGTCGCAATCAGGTGGCGGCCATGTATATCCTGTACGGCCCCCGTGTTTCGATGGTCTATTCGGTCGGCAACGGCGTCTACGAGTTCACCATGAACCACCTCATGGAATTTACCCTGACCAGGGAAAACGTAAGGATGCAGCCGTCGGGAGACATCTACTCCCCTGGCGGCCTGCGCAACAAATACACCGAGGGGAACGAGAAATTCATCCGCTACCTGGAGGCAAAGGGATGCAAGCTCCGCTATTCCGGCGGCTTTGTACCGGACATAAACCAGGTGCTGATGAAAGGGAAGGGAATCTTCCTCTATCCGGCCCTTAACGGCTCGCCCAACGGCAAGCTGAGGCTTTTGTTCGAACTGAACCCCATGGCCTTTCTGATCGAGAACGCAGGCGGCGCCGCAACAAACGGCAAGACTCCGATTCTCGACCTGAAGCCGGAAAGCCTCGACCAGCGCGCCCCGATTTACATTGGCTGCGTGGAGGATGTAAACAAGGCGATGGAGTACGTGAACGGCGGATGAAATACCGTTCCGCCGCTGGAATAGAGTAATCCGTAAGGTGATGTAAATGGACAAGGTTGAAAATCCCCTGAGGCTCTGCAGCGAGATACAACTCTTCGATCTCTGCGAGAGGAATAAATGCGAATTCAGGAAAGGGCGCTTTTGCACCGACGGGGATATCCTCGCCAGGTTCGAGGCGATAAGCGACGACGAGGACGCGAATTCGACGGAGCAGTTCCTGGTTGATGAAATGGAAGAAATGGAGGAGGACGGCCTCGAATATGACGAGGGGGTCGCTATAGATGAAGAAGAGCCTGAGGAAGAGGATTTCTGAGGGATTATTTGCATAGCATTCGTGACGAAAAAGGGCCGCTTCAAAAGAAGCGGCCCTTTTTCGTCAACTTAGTTGACAAAGTTAACAAAGTTTACGTTTCCCCATAAGCCCGCACCCATATTGATAGTACAGCGCAGAAGCCGGGGGATTGTAAATTAAGTCTACACATGTACAAATCTGCAAAAGGTCGCTGGAATTAGTAACTTATTGATATTATTCGGATGAGCATTCCTGGCATGATTCGTGATAGTAAAAAGGGTTAGATCAAATATTTTGGAAGTGGACGATGATGAGCGCAATCAATCATTTCAGGATGGATTCCGCATCCCCTGAGATTCTCTAAAAAAAGGAGAAAGCTATGCAGAAAAATGACGTTTCGATCTATTCCCTGGTTCTGATCCTTTTCCTCGGTTTCGCTTCATCCCTCCAGGCAAAAGAAAATTATTCCATCCCGTGCCGTGGTGGATGGAATTGGGAATGGAGTAATCCGCGCGAATTACGTGACCCGATTGCCTCCCTCTATCTGCACCTCATGACACGCCCCGGTGTCACGGCGGACGCCGATGCCAAACTCCTCATCCCGGTGGCCCATGAGGCGGCTGCTTCTTTCCGCAAGACACTCTTTCAAGGATCAACAGGCATAGCAAAACAGGCGCGCTTTACCAAAGAGGTAAGCAGTCTGGTCCAAGCCTATGTGAAAGAATACGCCGGAGCGCCTGAGGGCATAGCAGGCGCCGAAGGCAGGGGTGCGGCCCTTGACCGTCTCTTGGACGGACTTCTCCTTTCCGCCGGTCGGTACGGAATCCCCCTCGAAGATATCGATCTGGCCTTTCTTCATGGGTGTGCCACTATTGAAAAGAGTGTTTCCCTTCGGCCCCTTTCCAGCAAACTGTCAGAAACCGACAGGGAACTTGTTGAATACCTGCTCCGCTTCACTGTCCACCAAGTCAACCGCCGGACACTCCTGGATTCAACCAGGGGGGCATTCCGCAATTTTGGGGCTTCTGATGAGATCAAGACGCAATATGACAGCAGGATTTACCAGGTTTCAAGGCCAGCGCTCTCAAGAGAATTGATCGGACAGGAAAGATTCCTTGCCGATACGCTGAATATCGTTGACCTGCAAAAACTCATCATCGCTGAATACAACCTTGAAGCCGTGTGTGACATGTTCGCATTGAAATACGGGATGGAACTTTCCTTTGTAACTTTTGATAATCTTGTTTCTCCTATGCAGGAGTCTCTTATTTCCTCCATAGCGGATCGGATCCCGGGCATGACCCCTGAGGTCTTAAAAGCGCAGCTGAAAATTATACATAGTTTGGGGCTCCCCCCCCTTGCCGCCTATGATGCTATTCCCCCGGCTCTCCCTATCTCCTACTCGCCCCTAAGCGGACTCGCGGACAGACTGGCCATGCTCGGTGAGACGCCGCCGACCCCTCCCAACTTCTCCCTCTTTACCGGCACCTATAAGGCTCTTTTTCAGCTTAATTACGATATCTTGCTGAGTGATCTGATTACAGCACGGGAGTGGAGCATCGCCGACAATAACAACCCGGACCCCTCGCGTCCCCTCTCCCTGGTGGATCAATACTCGGTAAAGGCCTCGGCCATGAAGAGATCCGCCATGATAAGGACGCGCATCAGGGGAGTATCGGAACTTACGTCCAGAACTCTTATGACCTTATTTCAATTAATCCTGATTTCAAGGATCTGACTTCGGAGTGAAGAATTTATCAATTGTAATAAATTGGCCACAATTATCTTCTGCATTAAGAAGCGGAGGGATACGGATGAAACTCAGGTTTAGGGAACTTTTCCAATTAATCGCCTTTTTCACCGTTATATCCGGGTGCTCATGGGTCTTCGCCGCCTCACCTGCCTCTAAGGTGCTCACCCCAAGTGGACCCAACTTGTCATTTTCACTGTTAAGCACCGCAACCTTCAACCAGTGGGCGACCAACGGTCCATATGGCGGTGAGGTCAGAGCCATTGCAATAGACCCGCAGACCCCGACTACACTCTACGCCGGTGCCGTCAGCGGCGGCATATTCAAGAGCACCGACGGTGCTGCAAGTTGGAGGAAGCTTGATTTGAACCTTCCGGCATCAGCATATGCGATCCAGATCAATACAATTGCTGTCGATCCGGTTAACCCAAGCAATATTTACGCAGGCTTGTATTGGTATGGCATCGTCAAAAGCACCGATGGTGGTGAAAGCTGGAGCCAGATCAACACCGGGCTTGGTGAAATGAATGTTCGATCAATCGCAGTCGATCCATCACACCCCGAGACCCTGTATGCGGCTACTCATGACGGAGGGATGTTCAAGAGTATTAACGGCGGCGGGAACTGGAGCGAGATCAACACTGGACTGCCGCCCCTTGGCGTTGGGTGCATCGCCATTAATCCCGGTTTTCCCAATATCCTGTATATCGGGATATGGGGGGATGGTGTCTATAAGAGCGCGGACGGCGGGGATACATGGGCCGCTGTAAGTATTGGGATGACCGATTTGGATGTTATCTCAATCGTCATCGATCCAGGGACACCGACAACTCTCTACACGGGGACGGCAAACGGAGGGGTTTTTAAAAGCGTGAATGAGGGAGATAATTGGGCCTTGGTCAAATCAGGTCATGTCAGGACATTGGCCATGGACCTGACGGCGCCGTCCGCCCTATTTGCGGTAATCGATCTCGAAACCATCGGGAGTGAAATATTCAAAAGCGTCGACGGCGGAAAAACCTGGAACAGGATCTTTAACTACCGGGCAATGATAAATGCGATTGCGCTAGATCCGGTCTCTCCAGCTATCATATATGCGGGGACTGGGTTGATTATGGGGGGCGGCATATACAAAAGCACGGACCATGGTGCCACATGGAACCATGCCAGCACCGGACTTATGGGCGCTTGGGTCCAAACCCTGGCCGTTGATCCAGAAACCTCCGCACTCTATGCCGGCGCAAGCAGCGGCGCTTTCAAGAGCCTGGACATGGGAGAAACCTGGCAGGGGATGCCTGTCGGCCAGAGAGGAAGTTTCGTCTGGACAATTGCAGTCGACCCTTCTGACTCAACCGCCCTCTATGCCGCTGCTGCTGACGGAGTGTACAAGAGCACCGACGGCGGGGACAGTTGGACCGAGGCGAACACAGGCCTTTCGGAGCCATGGGTGAACTCCTTAGTCATTGCCCCCACTATCCCGACAACCCTCTATGCAGCTTTCAACGACGGAATTTACAAAAGCATAGACGGCGCGGCACACTGGATATTGAGCAATACAGGTCTGCCAACCGGGCAATCCGCCGTCCTTGCCATTGATCCATTCACCACCTCCACCCTCTATGCCGGGACTTGGAATCAGGGTGTTTACAAGACCACCGATGGAGGCGAAAACTGGAGTCAGGTAAATAACGGTCTGACCGATACTTATGTCTCTTGTCTGGCTGTCGATCCGGCAACTCCATCCACCCTCTATGCGGCTACAGGCAGCGGAGTTTTCAAGAGCACCGATGGGGGGACTGCCTGGAGCCCTATGAATGAAGGCCTGACAGACTTGCTGGTGAACGTCATAACCATAGATCCGTCATCCCCAACGACACTTTATGCTGGAACGTATATGAAAGGGGTGTTCAAGAGCACCAATGGCGGGGCAACCTGGAGACTGCTTCCCGCAGGCATCGGTAACTATTTCAATATCAACGCCATTGTCGTTGACCTCAACAATCCGGCAGCCATCTTCGTTGGCATCGGTGATCCGATGTTAAACAGGAACAACGGCGGTGTTTACCGAATGACCCAGGCACCTGAGGTTTCGGTGACGCCAGCTTCATTTGACTTCGGCCAGGCCACCATTGCCACTGTGGGTAGTCAGACGCTGACCATCGAAAACAGCGGATTTGAGCCTCTTCAGGTAACCGGTATCAACATCGTGGAACTGGACCCCTATGTGGTAAGTTCTGGAAACGTGTTCGCAGTTGCTCCGGGAGGGCCGAATCCATGCGGAAGCCTCACACCATTGATCCCTGAGGGAGAAAGCTGCTCTATTGTCATTACCTTCACCCCGAGTTTGGCAGACGCGCGCTCGGGTTTCCTGAACCTTGTTTCCATCGCCGTGAACTCTCCCGATCTCTATATTCTTTTTACCGGGACAGGGGTTCTCCCCCGGCATTCTCTGACTGTGAATATCATCGGCAGCGGCACCATCAATAATTTAAACACTCCACCTGATTTCAGCTGTTCCTCGCCGGGCTGCACCGAGTTGTTTGACCAGGGAACGGTCCTGACCCTGAGGGCCACTCCTTCTTCGCTTTTCGAATTCTCCAGCTGGTCTGGGGACGGATGCAGCGGCCCCGGCGACTGTTCATTGACTCTGAACGTAGACACGACCATCACCGCCACCTTCACCGCTTTCCCGCTCGTGCGGGTTACCGACAATCCATCGGATTTTTTCTCTCTTCACGAAGCCTATTCATCTGCATCCGACGGCAGCACACTTAAAGTGAGGAACGTATTACTCACGGAAAACCTCAACTACGAACGCCCTGTTAACGTTACCTTGAAAGGGGGCCTTGAAAGCGACTTTGCTACTGTAAACGGCTACACTTACCTGCAAGGATTCCTCATGGTGGCCTTGGGAAGTCTGACTGTGGATAATCTGATCATAAAATGAGGGAGCGTCAATTACACGGCGAAGTTGATGTAGCCATAAGTGGCGCGCCCCCTTTCCCCATCGCTTTTACATAATTATTACAATTATAAATGGCCGTTTCTGCTAATCTGGTAAATCATCCAGAGAGCCAGGAGGAGAGCCATGATGAAGACCTTGAAAATCGGCAATTACGAAGCGAAATATCCACTCGTACAAGGGGGGATGGGGGTCAGGATTTCCGGAGGCTCTCTGGCCGGGCATGTGGCCCGCTGCGGCGGGATCGGCATTGTGGCGTCCGCGGGGATCGCCCTCAACAGCGGTCTCTTTAACGAACGTAATTATGTCCAGGCCGACTCCGACGCTTTGAAAGCGGAATTACGCAAGGCTTACGAGATAGCCCCGGACGGCATTGTCGGGGTCAACGTCATGGTGGCCCTCTCCGATTTCGAATCGCTGGTGAAGGCGTCCATCGATGGGGGAGCGAAGATCATCATATGCGGCGCAGGGCTTCCCATGACCCTGCCGGGGCTCACCGCCCATGCTCCCGATGTGGCGCTGGTTCCCATCGTATCTTCGGTGCGGGCCGCCCAGCTTATCGCCAAGAAATGGGACAAGGGGTACAACCGCTTCCCCGATGCTGTAGTTGTGGAAGACCCGGATACGGCCGGCGGTCATCTGGGAGAGAAGATGGAAAACATCGGCACCGGTAATTACGACCAGTATGCCACGGTGCGCGGGGTCAAGGAGTTTTTCCGCAGCGAATATGGCCAGGAGATACCTGTTATAGCAGCCGGCGGGGTCTGGGACAGGAATGACCTTTTATATGCCCTGGAGCAGGGCGCCGATGGGGTGCAGATGTCGTCCCGCTTCGTCACGACCGTCGAATGCGACGCGAGCGATGAATTCAAGCAAATGTACATAAACTGCCGGAAAGAGGACATAGGCCTGATCATGAGCCCGGCCGGTCTGCCTGGACGCGCCATCCTGACCAATCAGGATGACATTGTCCTCTATGACCAGCTGAACGATACGGCCTGCACCACCGGTTGCCTGAAAAAGTGCACCTATAAGGAATCGGGCGAGAGATTCTGCATTGTCAAGGCCCTTGACCGCTCGCAGCGGGGGGATGTAAAAACCGGCCTGGTGTTCTGCGGGACGAACGCATGGAAGGCTGACCGGATAACAACCGTTCAGGAGATATTCGACGAGCTATTTGCGGAGGAAGCGGCTGAAGTGGCTGAAAGGGCTGATGAAGCGGCGTGACATTCTTTGCATAAAACTTTGAAGTCAAACACCAACGGAGGAATAAGATGTCACTCAATGTTGCAATAGATACAGCAACGACATTTAACGATTATCTGGTCAGGGATATATCCCTGGCCGAATGGGGGAAGAAGGAGATAAAGATCGCCGAGACCGAGATGCCCGGTCTCATGGCCATCCGCGACGAGTATACCGGGCGGCAGCCGCTGAAAGGGGCACGCATTACCGGCTCTCTTCACATGACCATCCAGACCGCGGTGCTGATCGAGACCCTCAAGGACCTCGGCGCGGAGGTCCGCTGGGCCTCGTGCAACATATTCTCTACTCAGGACCACGCCGCCGCGGCTGTGGCTTTGGGCGGCACGGCGGTCTACGCCGTCAAGGGCGAAACCCTGGAGGATTACTGGGATTACACACATAGGATATTCGAGTGGCCGGACGGCGGTTTCTCCAACATGATCCTGGATGACGGCGGTGACGCTACTCTTTTGCTCCATCTGGGTACCAGGGCTGAGAAGGATTTGGGCGTCCTTGCCAACCCCACCTCCGAAGAGGAAACAATTCTGTTTGCAGCCATCAGAAAAAAACTGGCCGCTGATCCCGCATGGTATTCAACCCGCATCGAAAAGATCAAGGGTGTTACCGAGGAGACCACCACCGGAGTGCACCGGCTCTACCAGATGCACGAGCGGGGTGAGTTGCGATTCCCGGCAATCAACGTCAACGATTCGGTCACAAAGAGTAAGTTCGACAATCTTTACGGCTGTCGTGAGTCGCTGGTGGACGGTATCAAGCGTGCCACCGACGTGATGGTGGCTGGAAAGGTGGCGCTGGTCTGCGGTTACGGCGATGTGGGAAAAGGATCGTGCCAGGCGCTCAAGGCACTGTCGGCCCAGGTGTGGGTAACGGAAATCGATCCCATCTGCGCCCTGCAGGCAGCCATGGAGGGGTACCGGGTTGTGACCATGGATTATGCCTGCGACAAGGCAGACATCTTCGTCTCCTGCACAGGCAACTACCACGTCATCACTCACGACCACATGGCGAAAATGAAAAACCAGGCCATCGTCTGCAACATCGGCCACTTCGACAACGAGATCGACGTGGCGAGCCTCGAAAAATACCAGTGGGAAGAGATCAAGCCCCAGGTGGACCACGTAATATTTCCGGACGGGAAAAGGATCATCCTCCTGGCCAAGGGGCGGCTGGTGAACCTGGGATGCGCCACCGGCCACCCCAGCTACGTCATGTCCTCATCCTTCGCCAACCAGACCATCGCCCAGATCGAGATTTTCACCAATCCGGACAGATACGCCGTAGGGGTCTATACGCTTCCCAAGCACCTGGACGAGAAGGTGGCGAGGCTGCAACTCAAGAAGCTGAATGCCAAGCTCACCACCCTTACTCCCGAGCAGGCGAAATACATCGGTGTGGCTGTCGAGGGGCCGTTCAAGGCGGATCATTACCGGTATTGATGATAATTTGAATGTTGGGAAGGAATGAAATCTTGTCTGAATTGACGGGTTGTCTGGCCTGATCGCCGGACGGCCCGTTTGTTTTTGTCGTTCCACTCTCAAGCGTGTGGCCGCAGAAAAAGTGCTCAGCAGTTTCGTTGCATCATCGGTGGGGTCGATTGACGAGACTTTGTTGCAGGTCAATCCGTTGATTTTGACTCCATGTGTCTGGCCAGAAGTTCCGCCAGCGCTCCGCGCAGTTCCGGGTCGGCAACGGAATCCGTCTGTTCCGCTATTTTTTGCAGTTCCACCGCGGAAAGAGACCTTCTGTTGAGCTTCTCCGGTGATGTGCGGGGCTTGGAAAGTTCTGCTTTCCCTGCCTTGAGGTAGATATCCCGCACCAGTTCTTCACCGAGCCGGGCATTCAGTTGTTCCGTAATCCCTTTTTTGAGGAAAGTTAGCTGTTGCATCCAGGGGGCGCTGGAGACGGCCACTGTCAGGGTCCCGTCCCTGAAACTCACCGGTCTGGCCCTGCCAGCTATCTGGGGGCCGACCGCGGATTCCCAGACCAGCCAGACCTTACCCTCGCGAAGGCGTTTTTCCGTCGGAGTGCCGTGATAGACCGCGTTCAGAAGGTCGGCGACTGTGAGCGGGCGGCGCATTTTCTCCCTCTTCTCAGCCATGGCGAGTTCTTCTCCTATGAATCATCCCCCCTAACAGTTGTCCGACCAAGGCGCCGACAAGGGTCAGGGGAATGAATCTCCAGCTGAAGCCCGATTTAATCCGAAGGAAAATGATTAAAGGGATGGAAATATGCACATAGAAATACCAGCCGAAGCTGAATTTATCATAATTCTGCCGCAGATACCCGAGCGGTAGATTTATAATTATGGCAAAGAGCATGAGTCCTAGAAGTACAAATAAGTTGTGCATGTATTACCTCTTCAGGCATAGTATAAATTTGCGGAATTTTTGTCAATGCGCTATTTTCTTGAAAATATGTGCTTGCTTTGTAACATGGCGGAAGCGTCATGTTGGAAATAGTGCAAGGATAAATGATGGTCAAAGATGGCGATTACGTGGCGATATTCAATTCCATCCATCGGGTGATGCAGGCTGAAAAG
>Ga0210377_10005785_pt1 | contig 10107 bp, 8 predicted proteins | sample PLM4_65_b1redo_FD_155480 | JGI IMG/M metagenome (GOLD analysis project Ga0210377, IMG submission 155480) | Groundwater sediment microbial communities from an aquifer in East River, Colorado, USA - PLM4_65_b1 redo | ecosystem: Environmental > Terrestrial > Soil > Riparian zone | place: USA: East...
GCTATCCGGCGACCAACTAAAGACAGGCGCAGACGGTTTCGTGACTTTGATCTCCCGAAGAATGTTGGTTGTGACCAACTTCTCTTCCACCGCCCAATGCCAAAGCGAGGAGAGATAATGTGGCTATTCAAAATAAAATTTTTGTGATAATTTAAATTTCCGTCTTGACGCAACACCGTCTGGCGCATCTCATAGTCCTGCTGTAACCAGGCCAAAAACCTCACCAGATCTGACTTTGATATCGTATCAATCGCCGTATCCAACCAAAAAAGCACAGAATGGACGTATTGGAAGAGTTGGAAGATGAGACTTTAGAATCACACAGTATATATGGACATAATGGACGCAGTAGACAGAATGGACAGCTAGTACACAAGGTCTTGTAGTTTAGTTGGTTATAGCGCGCCGTTCACATCGGCGAGGTCACACGCTGCGCGCGAGTCCTGTCAAGACCACAAAAAACAGGTGATTTTGCCTGAAAATGAGGCGAAAATGTGTAACCTCACGGCATGCTGCCGAAACCCTAAAGTACATCCCTCGAAATCGGGGAGGTGTTTTTTGTTTAGATCTGTTAGCTATTGCTAAAGTGTTGCGATGAGAATAAAACGCAAACATCATTCACACATACCGCAGTTCGCACACGCTAGAAGTTTAATTGAGATAATCACACAATCTACCAAACACCTTGCTAGTTACGCGTCGCTGTTTCGAATGCTGTCGGGACCGCTTATCAAGACAACTTGTAAGTATCGCTTTTATGCCCGGAGCCCAATGTGATCAATCTCAACGACAAGGAAATGAAGAATGCCAGATATAGACTGCGATCGTTGGCGGGTTGGCCAGGAAGCCATGGATCTGCTTGCTTAGTCCGGGAGCGATGAACGCCACGAGCATGTCCACCAGGGCGGTAAACACCTGCGAAAGTAGTTTGCTTTGAACGTCTGACGCATCTGTTTAGCCGAAGCCTGAAATCGTTAGACACATCTCTCACAAAGTCGTGTAGGAGCAGGTCGGCTGATGCCAGTGTCCAACGTAAGCATTAGCGCAGCAACAAAGCGAGCCCCAAGGCAATCAGCCAGACGGACCACAAGATGTAACTGATCGCATTGATCGCACCTGCGGCTTTGAAGCCTGTCTCCTCGAACACCCCCATCAATACACCAATCGCGGGGACGATTCCCAACCACCCAAAGAGCGGATTCACCACATCCGTTGCAACAATGGCAATGCATAGCAGGATCGACCAACTACTAGTGAAGATATAACCCAAGTGTTCGCCTATCGCCACTCCGGCATAGCGATGAAAAGCCTGAAAGACGACTGCTACACTATCGCGTGTTGCTTGAGTGGAGTTGGGGTCAGTGTATATGTCTGCCAAGGTAGGAACAAGAAAGGGCCAGCGTATTAATCCAAGAAATTGAACGGCACCAGCCAGGACACCGAGTGCTGTACCCACTACGAGATACCACGGCACGGCTGGTTGGAATACTTGTTGCACCAAAACCGGAACGGGAGTGAACAGCACCGCCGAAAATGTAAAGGCATACCAAAGCTGGCGTAATGGCGCGCCACCATTCTTGAAATGCTTCAAAACATAGTCGGTTGGCTTGCGCAAGATATCCGGATACTCAAACGCTCTTTGCAGGAGGAAGAAAGTTACGTTGAAAGCAATCGGAACAGCGATGAGTAATATCCCGGTCAGAGTTATCAATTTACACTCAGCCGTTTAGGTGAACGCAACAAGAAATATAGTGCCAATCCGGTGAGGAGTTGGAAAGTCAACGCGCCACTTATGCCAAACACATACCATTTAAGGCTGAGGTCAATACCGGCCGCGCGTGTTACGAACCACCCAAGAGCCCAACCAAGACTGACAACCCCAATCCAGATGGCCGATTGAGGCAAGGGTAAGGCCTGACGAAGAATTACCCATTGAGCAATACCGATGCACAAACCCGTTATGGCGCCCCGCCACAAAAGTTCATTGCCAGCGGTTTCACTTCCGAGGAGGGCAGTGCTTAGAGCAAGCCCCACAGCCATTCCGATGCCGGTCGCGGCTACCCACCAGATGGGCAGCGATGGCAGTCGTGACTTAAGAATAAGCCACTGAATGAGTCCGAGAGCTGCACCCCCAATTGCACCAGCGACGAAGGCCCGCACTGGGGTGGTGATTGGGACAACAAAGAACGCGAGCAGGCCAGCGATCGGGAAACTGAGAAACGCTAAGACCCAAAATAACCAGAAGCGCCAATTTGTAGAAGGTTCTTTCATTAGAGACTCCTTTTTGAATTTTTATCAAACTTGAATTGGATAGGAATGCAATTAAAGCGCAGCGATCTATCGACCCATCATCCAAAAGAAATACTATAGGCTAGGGTTGGCCCGCTTTCGTAGTCTTCTAATATCAAATCTATTACGATGTCGAATGGTTAGATTTTTAGCATCTGGCTTTGATGAATACCCCCCATGAGGTGCTTATGCAGAAATCATTCTGTAAATTAATATGTATAGACAGTATACCCACTTACTAGCTATTCAGGTTAACCAAAGTTATCCCGTACTTCATGCACGGCTGTTCGGCTACAACCGATGATTCTTTTATCCGAGCGTCTCAGCAGATTGACTAACATCAGAGCTGAACTTCTACTTTCACACAATGGCCACAATAGCCAGAAGATACACAAGGTCTTGTAGTTCAGTTGGTTAGAACGCACCGTTCACATCGGTGAGGTCGCAGGTTCGAGTCCCATTAAGACCACAAAAAACAGGCGATTTTGCTTGAAAATTATATTCATCAGGTAAAGGCTGAACAGTTTCATTTTTAGCGTTTTTAGATAATCTCGAACCAAATAAAGGGCGATTTCATCGCAAAAATTTCTCAAAGCGCCAGAGTTTGTGTTCGACCTATTCCTGACCAATACAATTTTGCTTGAAAATAAGGCAAAAATGCCTAACAGCACGGCGTGTTTCTGGCATCCCAAAAAACCTCCCTCGAAATCGGGAAGGTATTTTTTGTTAAAATCTGTTAGGTGTTGCAATCGTGTTGCGATTACAAAGGACAGGACGCTATGGTTCATAGTAGACGTCATGAGTCCGAGTCTCTCTGGGGTCACACAAAATGTGGACAAAGGAGCGCATAAAACGCAAACATCCCCGTGATTTTGGGATGTTGACATTAGCATTGAACTAAGTCGCCATCTGACTAGATTATCTTAACAGCGTACTTTATGCCGGCCTTTGACAAACTGCTATTCCCGGTCCGGATAAAGGGCAATTTCGCTTGTCTGGGTACCTGCCAAATTTTTGAATGTTAGTTTTATAATAAATCTATGTCCGTGCCAATTTTAGGTATCAAACTTTATGTCCCCCAGCCTCGGCCACAACTCGTCTTACGCCCTCGCCTAATTGAACAACTGAACAAGGGTCTGCACCGCAAACTGACCCTCATCTCTGCCCCGGCCGGCTTTGGTAAGACCACGGTAGTTAGCGAATGGGTCGCCAGTTGCGGGCGTCCAGCCGCCTGGCTGTCGCTGGACGAAGGGGAGAACGAAACAGCTCGCTTTCTGATATACCTCGTCTCCGCTTTGCAGACAATTGCGCCAAATATTGGAGAAGGTGTATTAGGTGCGCTCCAAGCTCCTCAACCACCACCAACTGAATCGATCCTGACAACCCTGCTCAATGAAATTTCCACCATGCCTGGTAATTTCATCCTGGTCCTTGACGACTACCATGTGATTGATGCCAGACCTGTTGATGCCGCTCTCACATTTCTGCTTGAGCACCAGCCACAACAAATGCATTTGATCATCACCACCCGTGAGGATCCCAATTTACCCCTAGCTCAACTACGTGCCCGGGCTCAATTGACCGAACTGCGGGTTGCAGACTTGCGTTTTACACCCTCCGAAGCTGGGGAATTTCTCAACAAAACGATGGGATTGAACCTCTCAGTAGACGACATCTCCACGCTGGAATCCCGTACTGAAGGCTGGATTGCCGGACTGCAATTAGCCGCACTTTCGATGCAGGGCCACCAAAATGTCGCCGGGTTCATCCAGGCATTCGCAGGAGATCACCGATATATTGTGGATTATCTGATCGAAGAAGTCTTGCAGCGCCAGTCCGAATCGATTCGAAACTTCTTACTTCGAACCTCCATCCTTGACCGCTTGAATGGTCTCCTATGTGATGCTGTCACCGGCCAGGCAGGAGGCAAGACACGATTGGAAACGTTGCAACGAGGTAACTTCTTTCTTATTTCGCTGGATGATCAGCGTCACTGGTATCGTTATCATCATCTTTTTGCCGATGTCCTTCATATACACTTGATGACAGAACAGCCTCAGGAGGTGCCTGCGCTGCATCAGCGGGCGAGTGAGTGGTATGAGCAAAATGGTTTGGTGACAGATGCGATCCGCCACGCTCTTGCCGCTGAGGATTTCGAGCGGGCGGCGGAGCTGATCGAACGAGCCTTGCCAGCCATGCGTCAGAGTAGACAGGAGTCCAGACTGCTGGGCTGGCTCAAGGCACTACCTGACGAGCTGTTCCAGCACAGGCCTGTGCTCAGTGTTCACTATGCCGGCACATTATTGCAGAATGGTCAGCTTGATGGTGTTGAGTCCCGCCTGCGGGATGCCGAACGGTGGCTGGCTACGCCTGAAGACATGCGTGATCGACCCGTCTTCGTGGACGAAGAGGAATTTCAGCGCCTGCCCGGCTGGGTCGCCATGTACCATGCCGCAATTGCCCTGGCTCACGGTGATGTGGTAATCGCCATGAAATACGCCCGGGAGGTGCTGGCACTGGCGAGGGAGGATGACTATTTCTTGCGTGGAGCGGCATCGTCTGTCTTGGGACTTGCGTCCTGGACGAGCGGTGATCTCGAAAGCGCACACCAGATCTATAGTAATGGTATGGCTTATTTGCAGCGGATTGGTTATATCTCTGACGTGATCGGGGGCTCCGTCATCCTGGCGGACTTGCGGATTACACAAGGCCGTCTGCGCGAGGCAATGAGTACTTATGGGCGCGGATTGCAGCTGGCGACAGCGCAGGGCGTGCCTGCCTTGCGAGGCGCGGCAGACATGCATGTAGGAATGAGCGAGCTCTACCGCGAGCGTAACGAGCTGGATACTGCCGCGCAGCACCTCCTGAAAAGCAAGGAGCTGGGTGATCTCAATGGATTACCGAAAAACCCGTATCGCTGGAGCGTTGCCATGGCTCGAATACGAGAGGTTCAGGGAGAGCTCGATGAGGCGCTTGATTTGCTCGAGGAGGCAGAGCGCCTGTATGAGGCTGATTTCTCCCCTAACGTCCGCCCTATCTCGGCGTTGAAGGCACGGGTTTGGGTCGTGCAGGAGAGGTTAAACGAAGCCATCGGCTGGGCGCGTGAGCAGGGACTGTCTGCTGAGGATACACTCAGCTACCTGCACGAGTTCGAGCACATCACGCTGGTCAGAATCCTTTTGGCTCGCTATAAGAGCGACCCTCAAGACAACTCGATTCGTGAGGCGACCGGGCTGCTTGAACGCCTCCTGAAAGCAGCGGAAGAGGGTAAGAGGATGGGAAGTGTGATCGAAATCCTCTTGTTGCAGGCGCTTGCCCACCAGATGCCAGGCGAGATCCCAGCCGCACTCACAGCGCTGGAACGTGCCTTGACGCTCGCAGAGCCGGAAGGCTACATCCGCATATTTCTGGATGAAGGCGCAAATATGGCGGCACTGCTTCGCGAAGCTGCCCGGCGCAGGATCATGCCGGACTACATAGGCAAACTGCTGGGAGCATATAACGCTGAAGGACAGACGAGCGCAACGAGCGCCGGCGAATCAACTCTCCCCACTGATCCCACTTCACAGCCGTTGATAGAGCCGCTCAGCCAGCGTGAGCTTCAAGTTCTCCGCTTGTTCAAGACTGAACTATCCGGGCCCGAGATTGCCCGTGAACTGGTGATCGCCTTGAGCACGGTCCGCACACATACTGAGAGCATCTACAGCAAACTGAACGTCAAGAATCGCCGGGCGGCCGTCCAACGGGCGACTGAGCTGAAGTTGATCTAGCCGCACAAAGACACAGAAGAAAGCTTCTACTTGGCCCTGCCAGACCCGGCAGGTTTTTTTATCTGCCTGGCATCCCCTCCACAACTCCCCACATAAATCCGTACATCTGCGGAAGACATCTCCGTACATTCATTTGTATATTGAACTCAGTTGAACCCAAACAGGCAAATCTGCCGGGGATCAAACACTTATCCGTATCGTTCAAAAAAGGAGACAGACAAATGAACACAAACAGAAAGACCACAGTCAGTGAAAAAGACAAACCCGTGGATACGCATCGGCAGGCCGCAACCATTGTCGGCATGATGTTTATCTTTGCGACGGTTTCGGCCATCCTGGGCCTTCTCTTCTACCAGCCCATTTTGACCGGCCCTGACTATCTCATGAATGGTGCTGGACAAAAGAACCAGGTGATCCTGGGAGCACTTATGGAGCTGGTTCTCGTTGTCACCGCCATCGGTACCGCGATTGGCCTGTTCCCCGTTCTGAGACCGTACGGCGAGCGGATTGCCCTCGGCCACCTCTTCTTCAGGTTCCTTGAAGCGATTGTTATTACGGTTGGTATCGTCGCGATCCTCACGCTCCTGACCTTGAGCCGGGACTTTGTGGCAGCGGACTCTTCGGATACATCCGCTTATCACGTGGCGGGTGCCCTGCTCCTCGCGGTCTATAAATGGACCTCTATGCTTGGCCCCCTTTTCTTCCTGGGCATCAACACGTTCATGTACAGTTCTCTGCTCTACAAATCCAAACTCGTCCCCCGACCGCTGGCCATCCTGGGTCTTACCGGAGCAACTCTCGTGTTTGGTTACGCTATGCTGGTACTGTTCGGCGTAGCTGTTCAAGGTGCCGCCCCGTTGATTGTCCTGGCTCTGCCAATTGCCGCCTATGAAATGATCCTCGCCGGGTGGCTCATCGTCAAAGGCTTCAATACAGCCGCTATAGTCGAGAACTCTGACAGAGTAAACGTGAGTGAATCGTTGAACGCAGCCTAGATATGAGTGTGCCTGGCAGCGAAGGTACTCAGCCTTCGCTGCCAGGCACCTTACAGATGCTAGAAGGAGAATTTTAGAATGAAAGCAATTGTTGCAACCAAATACGGCGGACCTGAAGTGCTCCAACTCAAAGAGGTTGAGAAACCGACGCCCAAAGATAATGAAATCCTAGTAAAAGTGCATGCGACGACCGTTACAGCCGGTGACTTTCGAATGCGGAGCTTTACCGTTCCTTCAATGTTCTGGCTCCTCGCTCGAATCACTTTGGGTCTCACAAAACCAAAACAACCAATCTACGGCATGGAGCTTGCCGGTGAAGTGGAAGCTATCGGCAAAGATGTAAAAATAATCAAGACAGGCGATCAGGTCTTCGCATCCACCCTCACCGAAAACTTTGGCGCCTACGCCGAATATAAATGCCTGCCTGAGCAGGCGATGGTGGCGATAAAACCGGCGAATATAACTTACGAGGAAGCTGCGGCTTTTCCAATCGGCGCTACCACAGCGCTGCGCCTGCTTCGAAAAGGAAATATCCAGCGCGGACAAAAAGTCCTGATCTACGGCGCTTCTGGAAGTGTCGGTACGTATGCCATACAGTTGGCAAAGTATTTTGGGGCAGAAGTGACCGGGGTTTGCAGTACGGCCAGTCTGGAAATGGTGAAGTCTTTGGGAGCCGATCACGTCATTGATTATACAAAAGAGGATTTTTCATCAAGAGAAAAACGATATGACGTCATCTTTGATACAGTTGGAAAGTTCCCGAAATCAAAATACTCGAACGCTCTCACGCCGAACGGGATCCATGTAACGATTGCCAGGCTAAGCACGAAAGAAGGCATGCAGAATTTGATATTCATCAAAGAGCTGATTGAGACAGGAAAAATCAAAGCGGTCATCGATCGCTGCTATCCATTGGAGCAAATGATGGAGGCGCACCGCTATGTCGACGCGGGACACAAAAAGGGAAATGTGGTCATCACTGTGGAACAGAAAAATGTTAAATGAAAGCAGCCCAATAAGTGATACGGGCCAGCCAATGGTTTATCAAATCAGGATCAAGGGCCATCTGAGTGATCGATGGGTAAACTGGTTTGAGGGCAGGACCATCACTCTTGAAGACAACGGCAATACACTTTTAACTGGCCAGATGACCGATCAGGCTGCATTGCATGGATTGCTAAAGAAAGTGCGCGATTTGGGAATGCCATTGATCTCGGTCAATGCGTCAGTCCCAGTCAGGTAGATGCGTCAATTGTCAAACCGTTAGGCAGCCAAAATTTTATTGGAGGTAAAGATATTTCAAACAATCAAACGTTGGGTGAACTTCGCGCAGAATTCGGTCAAAGCCGATTTCTTGCAATGCCGATCGCTGGCACGCTTGCATGGTCAGTTGCTGGAATATTAGGCGCAATCCTTCCCGTAGATTCTGCTGCAATCGCCTTGTTTATTTGTACAGGCTTCATTTTTCCTTTGGGACTTCTCATTGCCCACTTGACTGGCGAAGATTTGCTTGGCACCAAGAGCAACAATGAGCTGGATCGTCTCTTCGGGTTGACGATCCTCATGGCCAATTTTGTTTGGGGGATTGGCATTCCGTTCTACATGATTGAACCATCATCACTCCCTCTGAGCGTCGGGATCTTTTTAGGTCTTATGTGGATTCCATTCTCCTGGATGATTCAGCACTGGATTGGCATGTTCCACGCCATCGCACGCACAGCTCTTGTCGTTGCAGCATGGCTCTTGTTCCCTGACCTTCGGTTCGTACTGATTCCTGCATTGATCGTGATCATTTACTTAATTTCAATCTATGTGCTTGTCAGGCGCGCACCGTCAAAACCAGCGTCAACAAGGGCAGTCTGATAGTTTTCAGCCCATTCCATTTGAGACTGATCTTGTTAATGGGTTGACCCATTATTGAATTTGGGGAAGTGTGCATTACAATGGCGCCATGCCCACATCAACTTTAGCCATAAAACTTTATATCCCTTCACCTCGAGCTAAAGTTGTCTTGCGTCCTCGCTTGTTTGAGCGGCTGAACAACGGTCTCTCCTCCGGTCGCAAACTGACCATCATCTCTGCTCCCGCCGGTTTTGGGAAAACCACGTTGGTTAGCGAATGGGTCGCAGATTGTGGACGACCAGCCGCCTGGGTATCACTGGACGAAGGGGATAACAAACCTACACGCTTTTTGACGTATCTCATCAGTGCATTGCAGACAATTGCGCCGAATATTGGAGAAGAGATGTTACAAATACTCCAATCTCAGCAGCCGCCCCCAATCGAATCGGTTCTGACAACTCTGCTCAATGAAATCCTATCCATCCCGGATAATTTCATTCTCGTTCTTGACGACTACCACCTTACCGATTCAAAAGTGGTTGACAATGTTCTCACTTTTCTGCTCGAGCACCAGCCGCCACAAATGCATCTGGTCATCACAACGCGTGAGGATCCAAATTTACCCCTGGCGCGGTTGCGAGTCCGCGACCAATTGACCGAGCTGCGCGCCACAGACTTGCGCTTTACTCCATCTGAAGCTGCCGAATTTCTCAATCAGGTGATGGACCTGAATCTCTCGATGGATCAGGTTGCTGCATTGGAAACCCGAACTGAAGGCTGGATTGCCAGTCTGCAATTAGCCGCACTCTCGATGCAGGGCCACCGGGATGTCCCCGGGTTCATCCAGGCATTCGCCGGAGATCATCAGTATATTGTGGATTATCTAGTCGAAGAGGTCCTGAAGCGCCAGCCTGAACCTCTTCGAAACTTCCTGCTCCAGACCGCCATCCTTGACCGTTTGAATGGTCCACTATGTGATGCCGTTACCGGTCAGACGGGAGGCAAGGCGCGGTTGGAAGCTCTGCAGCGGGGTAACTTCTTTGTCGTTCCGCTGGATGACAAGCGTCACTGGTATCGCTATCACCATCTCTTTGCCGAAGTTCTTCATATGCACTTGATGACCGAGCAGACCGATCAGGTCCCTGCTCTGCATCGGCGCGCGAGTGAGTGGTACGAGCAGAATGGTTCGGCGGCAGATGCGATCCGCCACG
>Ga0210377_10005786_pt1 | contig 10107 bp, 11 predicted proteins | sample PLM4_65_b1redo_FD_155480 | JGI IMG/M metagenome (GOLD analysis project Ga0210377, IMG submission 155480) | Groundwater sediment microbial communities from an aquifer in East River, Colorado, USA - PLM4_65_b1 redo | ecosystem: Environmental > Terrestrial > Soil > Riparian zone | place: USA: East...
TTCCTCGATAAAGTTGAAGCCGCAACGGCGGGCGACCGTGTTGAGGTTGACTTCGACGCTTCAATGAATGGTACGCCGATTGAAGGCGGCTCCAGTCGGAATCACCCGCTCGTCATTGGCGGCAAGAGTTTTATGCCGGGTTTTGAAGAAGAGCTTACCGGTCTGGCTGCCGGCCAAACAAAGCAGCTCACGCTCACCGCGCCGGCCGACTATTACGAGCCGAATCTTGCCGGCAAGCGCGTTGATTTTTCCGTGACGATGCGTCGCGTGCAGTCGGTGCTCAAGCCGGCCGCCGACGATGCATTCGCAAAGTCGTTGGGTAACTTCGCAACGCTCGAGCAACTGCGCGCGAGTCTTCGCGAGGGGATTGCGAATGAAAAGCGTGCGAAAGAGAAGCAGCGCGTGCGACTGGCGATCCTTGATGCCATTATCGAAAAGTCATCAGTGCCTGCACCGGAATTGCTCGTGAAAAACGAACTCGATGACATGGTGCACCGGTTCGGCCATGACCTGCAGAGCAAGGGGATCGAATTGAGTATGTATCTCGCACGCATGAAAAAGACGGAAGATGATTTGCGGAAAGACTGGCACGCGGAAGCTCAGCGGCAGGTGCGCATCACTCTGGTGCTCCGTACAACGGCAAAACAAAAGAGCATCACTGTCTCGCCTGAGGAGGTCGATGCGGCGCTCAACGAGGCAATCGGCGAGCTCATCCGTCAGGGACGGGTAGCCGAAGACCAGGTCGATCCGCAACGGATCCGGGGGGCGCTTCTGGAGCGCATGCTGACCGATCGCACACTCGACTTCCTCGAAGGTGCGTGTGCAACCGCGTAACTGAATCCGGTTATGCACCATTGTCCGAACTCATACACACCCTATAATGGGCATGTATGTATCAGTCACTGCATTTCTCGCAGCTCTCTCTTCGTATCGGCCTTGCGGTGGTCTTTCTTTGGTTTGGGGTGAATAAATTCATCCAACCGCAATACTGGGTGGACGCGTGGATGCCGCAATGGGCTCAGCATGTTGCGCAAGCCATTGGCATGAGCGGCACGAACGTCGTCTTTCTTATCGGTATCTTTGAAGTGTTGGTTGCGGTCAGCTTGGTGACCGGTTTTTTCTCGCGAGCCTTTGCGTTGGCTGCGATTGTTTTCCTGTGTATCGTGCTGGTAGCCAGCGGACTCAACGAAATCGTGGTGCGCGATATCGGTCTCATTGCCGGGCTTGTCGCGCTTGTCATCTGGCCACAACGAAGGTACAGTTAGCCGTCGCATGGCCAAGGAGATCTACTGTGATTATGCCGCTACAACACCCGTCGATCCGCGGGTGATTCGCGCTGTCGCTCGCGCGATGGCTATCACCGGCAACCCCTCATCTTTCAATGATGCGGGGCGTCGTGCCGCCGCGGCACTGCAATCTGCGCGGATGGGTATCGCAACATTTCTGAACGCTCGCGCAGGAGAAATCGTCTTATGTTCGTCTGGCTCGGAAGCGAATGCGCTGGCCATTCTCGGCGTGATGGACGCACAGCATGGGGAACATATCATCACGACGCCCATCGAGCACCTCTCGGTGCTCGCGCCTGTGCGACAACGTGCCGCCGCGGGTGCGCGGGTAACGTATGTGCCTGTTGATGCGCAGGGTTTTGTGAATGAAAAAGATGTTGTTGGCGCCATAACCGAAAAGACAAAACTGGTCTCGGTGATGTACGCGAACAATGAGATTGGCACGATCCAACCGATTGCGCGCATCGGTCGTGCTATAGCGCAGTGGCGGCGCGCGCATCATAGTGCGTACCCGCTGTTTCATGTTGATGCGTGTCAGGCAACCGTCTATTTGGATATGGATGTTCAGCGGCTTGGCGTCGACCTGCTCACACTCAATGGCGCCAAAGCATACGGTCCGCACGGGGCGGCTGCGCTCTTTGTACGCCGTGGAGTCGCGGTTGCACCACTTGTACTGGGCGGCTCGCAGGAAGGCGGCAGACGCGCAGGTACGGAAGATGTCGCATCGGCGGTTGGCCTCGCGACCGCGCTGTCATTGGTGAAGAAAGATGGCGCAGTGAAGGTAGAAAAACTACGAGACCATTTGATAAGCGGCCTTCATATGGCAATTCCGGCTGCGCATATCAATGGTCCGATCAGGGCGGGGCGCATGCCGAACAATGTGAACATATCGATTCCCGGAACCGACAGCGAAAACCTCCTGCTTGAACTCGACAAGTACGGCATTCGGGCAGGTTCCGGTTCGGCATGTACCGCGCATAGCGTTGAGCCGTCCCACGTGCTTAAGGCAATCGGGACGCCGAAGAAGTTACTCGATGGTGCACTGCGTTTTTCTCTGGGTCGTGGTATCACCACGGCAGATATTGATACTGTGCTTGCGAAGCTTCCGGTTATTGTTGATCGGGTGCGAGCGCGCCAGGCCCGTTCCTAGTGCTTGAGGTGTGCCTCTTTTTATGCTAGAATATGGCCGTTCGGTAGTATATGAGTCCCCGTAGCTCAACGGATAGAGCAACAGCCTTCGAAGCTGTTGGTGGGGGTTCGATTCCCTCCGGGGACACACCGGAGACGCCGCGGTAACCGCCCTTAGCTCAGTTGGTAGAGCTGCTCCCTCTTAAGGAGAAGGTCCCTGGTTCGAATCCAGGAGGGCGGACACCAAGCAAAGCAAAGCACCCCGTGAGGGGTGCTTTGCGTAGTGAGATTACTGAATAACCTCGATTTGTACCAACCGGCGGCCCAACTTCAGGGCGGCCGTCTTGTCGGCGAACCAGATGTCTACATGCTTCTGGTACCGCGTGTTCATGCGGTCCTCAACCACGAAGATTTTGTCGCCGTAGAGGGACGGAATCTTAATGGCGGTACCGAACGGGAACATGTTGGTGGCGACGATACCGTCACGCACATAGGTTCCCTTTGCGGTAATGAACGGGCTGGCATCGGTCTGCGCGACCTCCGAGGTATACGCAGAGAGCTCAACCATGTAGTTCTTACGGATGGCCTTCGTGACACCACCGACCGGCGAGTTTGCCGGGGCAACGGCATTTGCTACCAAAGTCGGCTGTTCCTCATCGGTCTGTGCGGCTCCCATGACAGAAGCGTACAGGACATTGAACGAACCGTTGCTGGCCTGTTCGGTTGTGGCACCGTTTGAACGGAACCAGTCCAAAAAGCCGGCTTGGGCGGTCAGAGAGGTCATCAGTGAAATGGTAACGATCGAGACTATCAGCATACGCTTGTTCGTCTTCATTGTGTTGCCGTCTCTGTCTCCGGGAAGGTCTCGCTTTGAGGCCTTTCGGGGGCAGGGGGCGGTGTTGCAATCCGGCTCATCAGACAGTGCAGAGGGACGAAAAAATGGCCTATCGAGCCATTCATTTACCCCTCATAATACACGCTGGATTGTACATACAGTATAGCAAAGTAGGGTCGAAAAGTCAATAGCCAAAAAGGGGCCAAAAGAGGCCTAAAACAGGGGTGTTTTGAGGGGATTTGTTGCGACCTCCTTTGACTGCCTGGTGAGCGGGTAAGGGGAGTCGAACCCCTTTCTAGTCCTTGGCAAGGACTCATAATACCGGTATACGATACCCGCAACGAACAGGAGCATTATAGCACGAAAGTGGCCCCAATCAACCCATCCAGCAGGGGACATGTCGCGAAATACACACTTCGCACAATATACGGAGAGCACCGGGAGAGTGGATATCGAGCTGGGGATAACAACATGTCGCAAAAGGAATACACGGGAGAGCGTTTGTTGATAACCCTCTGTTGATATGGCACAATGCCACCATGGCAAACATTCTATTTGTATATGGCACGCTCATGAAGGGCATGCGCAATCATGTGTATCTGGAGAAGGCAAAGTTCCTGGAGGCGGGCGAAACTGCCCCTGAATACGAGCTCGCCTACAACGGGAGTATTCCTGCCGCGCGTGCAGGGAACGAGTCCATTAAAGGCGAGCTCTATGAGGTGGATGATGAAACACTGGCAAGTCTTGATGTGCTTGAAGAAGTCTCCAGCAGGCTGTACGAAAAGAAAGAGGCGAAAATCGGCGACAAGCAGGCGACGATTTATTTGGGGGGCACCATTTTTAACACTGATGTGTGGGAGAGGATTCCCGATGGTGACTACCGCAAACTGATTGAGGGTCATCAGAAAACCGCCTAAGGGCGGTTTTCTGATTCTGTGCCGGGTCCCAGAGTCGAACTGGGCACGCCTGCCTCTTCAGGGCAGCGCTCTACCGATGAGCTAACCCGGCGTTTGTACTATTGTACTCCATGCAGGTGGGCGGTATAAGACTCGAACTTATAACCCTCTCAACGTCAATGAGATGCTCTACCAATTGAGCTAACCGCCCTTTTTCTCTACTGGTGCGCGGGAGAGGACTCGAACCTCCATACCCTTGCGGGTGCTACCACCTCAAGGTAGTGCGTCTGCCAATTTCGCCACCCGCGCATATTGTCGAAAAACTATGTATGCTGTCGAACAACCTGCATATCTTACCGCATTTTGCCTCTCTTTTCAAGGGGCGGTCTAGAACAATCAGCCCCGACGGGTGTCGGGACTGATGTGGTATTACTCTGCTTTTTCTTCGGTGGCTGGCACTTCTGCGCCAGGCTTCTCGAGGGCCTTGAGGTGAGCCAGCTCGGACCGCGTCTTGCGGCGGATTTCTTTGGCCGTTTTCTCGCGGAGGTAGTACATCTTGGAGCGGCGTGTGCGGCCGACCTTCACTACCTCGATTTTTTCGATGCTCGGAAGGCGCAGGGGATAGACTTTCTCAACGCCGTAGCCGCCTGCGGTACGGCGGACGGTCATGGTGGCGCCGGCCTCGTTGCCGTGCTTGCGGGCGATGACCAAACCCTCGAACACCTGGCTCTTACCCTTTTCGCCCTCTTTGAGCTTCTGGTGGACGCGGACGGTCATGCCGACTTTCAGGTCGCCAAAACGGCTTGCGGGGTTATGCTGTGCTGCGAATTCGTTGATGATTTGCTGTGTCATGATTAGTAAATGAGGGACAGGTATTGGATTTGTGCAGAGGTTATTGTAGCGTATCGAGCGCTTTTTGTAAAGCGTCCGGCAGGTCAGCCTCCAGCGACATAGCCGTACCCGACGGGAGGGTCAGTTCCAGCTTCCATGCGTGCAGAAACGGACGGGCGAGCCCGAGCGTAGGCTTCCCGGATGCATATAGCGTGTCGCCGACGATGGGAGCGCCAATAGACTGCAGGTGGGCGCGGATTTGGTGGGTGCGTCCGGTGCGGGGCATGCACTCCAGTAGCGTGTAGTCTTTGAACTGATGCGCGGTGCGATAGTCAGTAACCGCGGAGCGCTCCACGAGGTCACGCGTGCCGTGAATGTGGGTCGTTGTCTTGGCGCCGACACGCGCGACGGGAGCATCAATCGTGCCCGACGGTTTTGCCGGTGCGCCGTACACAAGCGCGAGATAAGTCTTACGAATCGTGTGCTCTTGGAACAGATTCTTGAGATATTCAAATGACGGCTGGTTCTTTGCAATCAGAATGATGCCCGAGGTGTCGCGGTCGAGACGATGCACGATACCCGGCCGCAGGGGGTCTTCTCCCACGCCCTTTATTTCAGGCCAGCGCTCCAGCGCCATATCGGCAAGCGTTGTTTGCGGGTCATCGGCTGATGTTTTGTGGACGGTCAAACCCGGCGGCTTATTGATAGCCACCACATCGGCGTCTTCGTAGATAACTTCTAGTGATTCAATTTCCATTGTATTGCGGTCACTGGCCGATCCCAATCGGTTGTAGCTAGCGTCTGGACGAGATGGGAAACATCTTCGGCATTGCGAGTAATGATATAGAGAGAGGGTTGTGGAATATTTCGATAGAGCTCATGCCACCGTTTCACGCGCGCAAGATAAGATTTCGGGTAGTAAGGCTTTTCTTCCGAATGAACTTGCTCAAGGTGGACCTGATCCGCAAGTGTTTCTGCCTCGTCAATAATAACGATGTCAGCGTCTTTGATTTCGACTGGATGATTTGAATCCGTCCAATAACAAACATTCTTACCTTTTTCGCGAAGAAGGGGAATTAGCTCGTTTGTCACCAGTTGCGTTTTCCCAGAATTTGTCGGGCCGATAAGGGCCACTGAAATTCCAGCAGACAACAGGTCGCCAATTTTTTCTATGAGGGAATTCATGGTGGGCGGTGAGGGATTCGAACCCCCGACATCCTCGGTGTAAACGAGGCGCTCTGACCAGCTGAGCTAACCGCCCTTATTTCTTCTTTTTCTCGAACCGGTGCTTATCGCGTGTCTGGGCTTTGTGCATGCTCTTTTTGACGGCACGGTCCAGGTCCAAGCTGTGAGCATTCGCAAAACAGATGAGGCAGTACATGATGTCACCCATCTCATCTTCCAAATTCTGCTCTTTCTCACTCGCTTTCTTGGGCTTTTCACCAAACTTGTGGTTTACGACACGGGCGAATTCGCCGACCTCTTCTATGAGACGGGCGAGCATAGACAGCGGCGACCAGTAGGGCCAGCCGTGCTTCTTGTAGAATGCATCGAGGTCTTTTTGATATTTCTTGATGGGCATATTCGGTGTGAATAAAGCGCTCTGACCGACTGAGCTAATACCGCTCGAAGTATGTTTTCAATGCCTGGAAGTAGCCGTCAATATCGTTATCGGCATACTTCTGATAGGTATCCTTATCTACCCACTCGTACTTGTCATGCTCGCTACTCAATACGACCTCACCGCTCGTATACGCGCACCGATATCCGACAAGGAATAGATCTTTGCCCGCATTACGGTGAGGGCCCTCGGGCATTTTGAAGTGCCAGGCGGTGAACGGCTCACCAACGGTAATCTCGAGCCCGGTCTCTTCCTGCACTTCGCGTTTCAGAGCATCAGTCCAATCTACCTCGCCCTCCTGGATTTTGCCACCCGGAAAATCCAGGCCTAGGATAGGGTCGTTCAGCACGAGTACCTTGCCGTCGCGTTCGATGAACGCTTTCTGGTCTACATAGAATTGTCTGTCGTTTGCCATAGAGTGGGGGAGCTAGGATTCGAACCTAGGACCACCAAGGTATAAGCTTGGCGCTCTAACCAGCTGAGCTACTCCCCCCAAATAAAGAACTAGATGGTCTGCACCGGAACCGGCTTGCCGATGAGCGTGTAAAACTCTTCCTGCTCGATAGTTTCCTTTTCTATCAGGTGTGCGGCAACTTTCTTGAATGCGTCCATACTCGCCGTGAGCACTTCTTTGGCGGTCTTCACCGCTTGTTCCACAAGCGCACGAACCTCGGCATCGATTTGCTGGGCGATGTGCTCACTGTAGTTGCGGTCGTGCATCAACTCGCGGCCGAGGAAGAGGGACTCGTGCGTTTCACCGTACGACAACGGACCCAGTTTTTCGGACATACCGAACTGCGTGACCATCTTGCGGGCAAGGTCGGTGGCAACCTTGAGGTCGTTGGATGCACCCGTGGTAAGTTCGTTGAACACGATTTGCTCCGCGGAGAATCCACTCAACAACACCGCGAGGTCCGCTTCGAACTCGCTCTTCGTTTTGAGATATTTGTCCTGACTGGGCAGTTTCAGTGTGTACCCGCCGGCGCGACCACGCGAGATGATGCTCACCTTGTGGACGGGGTCGCTGTGCACGAGGGCGGCGGCAACAATGGCGTGTCCGGCCTCGTGGTACGCGGTGACTTCTTTTTCTCTCACGCTCAAGAGATGCGACCTGCGTTCCGGGCCGAGCATGACTTTTTCGATGGATTCCAACAGGTTATCTTGTGAGATAGTATCCTGTTTTTTGCGTGCCGCGAGAATAGCCGCTTCGTTGATGAGGTTCGCGAGGTCCGCGCCATTGAATCCAGGTGTGCGTTCGGCAACTACGCGCATATTTACACTACCTGCGAGCGGCTTTCCGGCGGCGTGGATGGTCAGCACCTCGATGCGGTCATTGAGCGATGGTTCATCGAGGATGACGCGTCGGTCAAAACGGCCCGGACGCAACAGCGCGGGGTCGAGAACATCGGGGCGATTCGTTGCGGCCATCACGATAACAGCGTCGTTCGTGTCGAAGCCGTCCATCTCTACCAGTATCTGGTTGAGCGTCTGTTCGCGCTCGTCGTTGCCTCCGCCGATGCCCGCACCGCGCTGGCGTCCGACGGCATCAATCTCGTCGATGAACACAATTGCGGGGGCGGCGCGCTTCGCCGTCTCAAAAGTATCACGCACACGGTTGGCGCCGATACCCACGAACATTTCGACGAACTCAGAACCTGATACATAGAAGAAGGGCACTTCGGCCTCATTGGCCACCGCTTTCGCCAGAAGAGTTTTTCCGGTGCCGGGCGCGCCAACGAGGAGGATACCGCGGGGGATGCGAGCACCGAGCTTATGGAACTTCTTGGGGTCTTTGAGAAATTCAACAACCTCTGACACTTCTTCTTTTGCTTCGATGAGTCCCGCGACATCTTTGAAGGTAATGTTCTTATCGGACGGGTTCATGCCGGCAAGTTTTGCGCGTGATTTGCCGAACGAGAACGCCTGCATTGAACCCTGTCGTGCTTGACGGTACATGAACCAGAAAAGGCCAAGCACGAGCACGAACGGGAGCAGGATAGGAAGGAGATTTGCAAGAAACACGGAAGCGCCCGACGGATCCTTGACCTCGACTTTGACTGCTTTGAGTTTTTCTTTATCTGTTCCTGCGTTGGTGAGTGTTTCGAACACGGAGACCGCGGTTTCTTTCTGCGACAGGAATTTTGTTTTGTCTTTCGCGACAGCCACTACCTCATCGCCACGCACGGTGATATCGCTGATTTGATTGTCGTTCACCTTGCCTGCCAATGCGCTAATGGAGATGCGTTCAGGAGCGGGGCCACTGTCGACAAACAGCGACGCGAAGAACGCCACACTGATAAGAATGGCGAAAACAAGAACAATTGAGCGGATGATGGGCCTCATAATTAGTTCACAATCTAACACGGAAACTGCCATTCGGCAATGTGCGGCAGCGAGGCGGTTCTTGACGTCTGGCGCTCCGGTACTATTGTATGCGGTACTCCGTTGAGAGAGTAGGAGGGGGTTCATGGGACGTCGATGTTCACGGTGGCCGACACGTCGTCAACAAAGCCGCGCGTTTAAGTATCGTCAGGGCGCGCGAGCGGTTCAAAAGGGTCGCGAGAACGAGGCGAGAGTCGGGCAGGCACTTGAGATACTACAAGAAGGGGGATACATCACCGATTATTTTGTTTCCAAGCCCAATGGTACATGGGATCAAAATGGGGTTGATGCGTGCCTGACGACACCTCAGGAAAAGAAGATTCGTTTCCAGATTAAGAGTAGTTATTGGCATGCGCAGAGGCACAAGCAGAAACACCCCGACATCCCATGCCTGGTTGTGTCAAGGGACATGTTTTCGCTCGACATCGCTAAGCTGATTCGTGACCAATTCGCTCTTTCGCGCAAACGCACGGCCTGAAAACGCAACGCCCCGGTACGACGTCGTACCGGGGCAAAACTCTACTCCCTGCTGTTCTGTCTACGCTTTCTGCTCGAGTGTAAGGATGAGCTTGTGGTCTTTTGCGTCGATGTTCACGATGGCGCAGTCGTACTGTGAACCGACCGTGACAACGTCAGTTGCGGGACGTCCGCCGAACTCGGCGGTCGGCAACAGGCCGACGATATCATCGTTGAGCTGAACGAAGGCGCCGTTACTGCGGATTTTAATGACGGTTCCCTTGACCTTCTGGCCGACCTTGAACTGTTCATCCACGGTGAGCCACGGGTCAGGACGCAAGACTTTCAATGACAGTGCAACACGCCCGCCATCGAGAGAAATGATTTTTGCTTTCACCGTATCTCCGCTGTGGAGAATCTGACGCGGGTCTTCGATGAACTTCCAGTCGATTTCGCTGGAATGGATAAGCCCATCAAGATTCTCCGAGAGCCGGACGAATGCGCCGAAATCAGTGACCTCGGTGACGACGCCCTCCACAATATCACCGACGGCGAGCTTGACCAGCTCACCTTTGGCGGCTTCTTCCTGGATGGCGCGCTCGGAAACGATGAGCTTACCTTCCTGCTCATTGTAGTCAAGGATTTTTACCTTGAACGGCTGACCTTTGAATT
>Ga0210377_10005787_pt1 | contig 10107 bp, 8 predicted proteins | sample PLM4_65_b1redo_FD_155480 | JGI IMG/M metagenome (GOLD analysis project Ga0210377, IMG submission 155480) | Groundwater sediment microbial communities from an aquifer in East River, Colorado, USA - PLM4_65_b1 redo | ecosystem: Environmental > Terrestrial > Soil > Riparian zone | place: USA: East...
AGTGATTGGCATCGGCCTCATGGGTAGCGGTATAGCTCAGGTTGCTGCGACTCAAGGCTTTGATACTGTCGTGGTCGATGTGAGCTCAGATATCGTTGAGAGAGGGATGAAACGCATCCAGGATAGTCTCGATCGGTTGGTGGAAAGCCACCGGAAATCCTCCGGGGAAAAGGGCATCGATAGCGCCCGGCGGGACCGGATCCTCTCTCTGATTCATCCTTCGATAGAGCGCGAAAGTCTGCTCGATCGGGAGATCCTGATTGAGGCCGTTATAGAAAATGAGGAGGCCAAAAAAGAGGTTATTGCCGTGCTGACCGGGATGGGCTACCGGGGAATTTTTGTCTCGAACACGTCGTCCATTTCAATTACGCGCCTTAGCAGCTCTTATGCCCTTCCTGATAAATTCATGGGGATGCACTTTATGAATCCCGTTCCGCTCCAGTCCGGATGTGAGTTGATTCGCGGCTTTTTGACTTCCGAGCAGACCTGGCAAACCGTTGTTGCCTTCTGCCGGGAGCTGGGGAAAGAAGCGATCCTGGCCGAGGACAAGGCGGGGTTCGGGATTAACCGCATGTTTGTCCCCTTTCTGGCGGAAGCCGTAAAAGTGGTTGAAGAAGGAGTTATGAGCTGCGAGGACGCGGATAAGACGACCCTTTGTCTGGGGCACAAGATGGGTCCGATTACCACTTTGGACTACGTAGGGCTGGACACGACGCTGGCGATTGCCGAGGTCTTGGAAAAGGAGTTGGGCCCTTGTTATAAAGCTCCTGCGCTCCTAAAGAGGCTGGTGGAGACAGGTTCGAACGGGATTAAGAACGGGAGGGGTTTTTATATTTGGGAAGGCGGAAAAAAGGTGAGGGTCAACCCGGCAGTGGAGAGGTATCGAAGGAAATAGCAGATACAGGAGTGGCTTGGCTAAGTTCCCTCGGGGAGCGCGTCTTCGGCTGCGGCCGAAATGTGTCTCGGGGAAGAGAGCCTTCCGGTCACGGTCAATGGAGGTTGGGGCCTGCCTGTCTTGGAGTGGTGCTCACCGCCGAAGGTGTCTCTCAAGATCGATGCAATAGAGTTGTGGTACGCTGCACCTGAATATACGCTTGAAGCTCCACGACTGGTGCATCGATCTTTCGATCCACCTCCGGCGGTTCTTCCAAGAGCGAGGGGCCTGGCGGAGCGACCCGAAAGCATCAGACGTGGAGTTTCGGATTAACCGCTGCACTATTGCTTTCGGGGAGCGAGTCAGGTCCCGAGCGAACCTATTGCTTTCGGCGAGCGAGGTAAGTCCCCGAACGAACCTCGCAGCCTGTTGCCTATGTGGGTCTGCTAAAGTAAACTTTAAATTATGGTGCTAGACTTCGTTGGGTTAAAGGTGCTCGTTCGCGGTGGCGGGGAGATGGCCAGTGGTATCGTCCACCGTCTCAACCGCTGCCACATGAGGGTATTGATTACCGAGGTAGCGGCGCCGACTACGGTCCGTCGCACGGTAGCTTTTGCCGAGGCGGTCTTCACGGGGAGGCACGCCATAGAGGGAGTAGAGGCGGTTAGAGTTTCTTCTCCTGAGGAGGCTTACCGGGTTTGGGAGAGTGATGGTATCCCGCTCTTTGTCGACCCTGACGCCAAGACCCGGGAGGCCATACGGCCGGAGGTTCTTGTCGACGCCATTTTGGCGAAGAAAAACACCGGCACTGATAAATCTCATGCCCCGTTGGTGATTGGCGTAGGACCGGGCTTCAAGGCCGGATTGAATGTGCATGCGGTGGTGGAGAGCAATCGGGGTCACAACCTGGGGCGGGTGCTATGGGAAGGAGAGGCCGAGCAAGACACGGGTATTCCAGCCCCTGTCGGGGGTTACAGCGAGGAAAGGGTGCTCCGGGTTCCGCAAAAGGGGTTGTTCAAGGCGCTGCATGAGATCGGGGATCTGGTGAAGGCAGGGGATCTCGTAGGTCAGGTCAACGGCTATCCTGTTCGCGCTCAGATCCAAGGGGTTTTGCGCGGGCTGCTCAAAGACGGCATCCCGGTCGAGGAGGGGATGAAGGCCGGGGACATTGATCCAAGGGGAGAAAGGGAGTACTGTTATTTGATTTCGGATAAGGCGAGGGCCATTGCCGGAGGTGTGCTGGAAGCTATTCTTCATTCCTTAAAGGGCTTGAATCTTCACTCCTCTTGAACTCACTTCCATTGAACGATTGATACGAGGATATCCGTGAATCCTAAAAAGCTTACGATTGAAAAGATCCAGGAGGCGCTGCGGGGGCAGCGATACATTTGCGATCGCTCCCTCGCCACCGTGGTCTACCTCTCAATCGCCATGGGTAAGCCCGTTCTGCTCGAAGGGGAAGCCGGCGTGGGCAAGACCGAGATCGCCAAGGTGCTGGCCGAGGTCATGGAGACAAAATTAATCCGCCTCCAATGCTATGAGGGGTTGGACGCCAATACCGCGCTCTACGAATGGAACTACCCCAAGCAGATGCTGCGGATCAAGCTGGAAGAGTTAAGGCGCGGAGACCGCGACGTCGTAGAGACGGAGATCTTCTCTGAGGAGTATCTGATCAAGAGGCCGCTGTTGGAGGCTATTCAAAGCGACGGTCCGAAGCCTCCCGTCCTTCTGATCGATGAGATTGATCGCGCGGATATGGAATTCGAGGCCTTCTTGCTGGAGGTGCTGTCCGACTTTCAAATCACCATACCCGAGATCGGAACGATCCGCGCCAAGCTCCGGCCCTATGTCTTTCTGACCTCCAACCGCACGCGGGAAATCCACGACGCCTTGAAGCGCCGCTGTCTGTACCACTGGATAGATTACCCGACCTTCGAAAAAGAATACGAGATCGTCATGACAAAATTTCCCGAGGTCCGGGATCATCTGGCCAAGCAGATCTGTTCCTTTATGCAGCGGGTGCGGCAGATGAATTTTTACAAGCGGCCCGGGGTGGCGGAGACCCTCGACTGGGCCTCGGCCCTCATTGCGCTTAACCGCCAAGAGGTGGATGAAAAGACATTGGAAGATACCATGGGATGTATTTTTAAGTATAAGGAGGATCTGCACCATCTAAGAGAAGAGTTGACGGGCAAGCGGCTGGTGCTGGATCAAATGCTCAAGGAAATACCTGAACTGTCGGCCTAGACCATGCAGATTTCCGACGAGGCCATTCTCAAAGCGGTGGATCGCTTTGCCGCTATTCGGGGCAAAGGAACCAACCTGTTGGCCTTTGGCCGGGTTCTCAAAGAGACGGGCGTCAAGGTCAGCCTGAGTCAGGTGATCGATGCCAGTCGTTCGCTGGAATTGGTGGATATCGCGCGCCGGGACGATTTTCGTGCTGTCTTGCGCTCGAATCTGGTCTCCGACAAAGAGGAAATGCCTCTATTTGACCGTGTCTTTGATCGTTTTTGGCAAGAACACGGGTTCGAGGAGCCGCCGATGGAATCGGTCGAGATGCCGCCCTCCTCTGCGGAGCAGAAAGGCGGAGACTCTGCCGATGCCGGAGGGTCTCTCGAAGAGATCGTGGCGCAGGCCGCCAGCCAGGAGGCCAGGCTAAGCGAGGAGGCGGAACGATTTCCGGTGCCCACGTACAGCCCTCACGAAGCCCTGCACAAAAAAGATTTCAGTGAAATGGGTATCGAGGAGAGCCGCGCTATTAGCCGGGCGATCCTTCTGATCGCCACCAAGATCGCGACGCAGGTGAGCCGCCGCAAGAAGCGCGCCGCCAAAGGGGAAGAGATCGATCCGCGCTGGACCATGCGCAAGAACATCAAATACGGCGGCGAGATCATTCAGCTCTTCTCGCGCAAAAGGAGGATCAAAAAGACCCGGGTCGTTTTGCTCTGCGATGTCAGCGGCTCCATGGACTGCTACAGCCGCTTTTTGATCCAGTTTATGTACGGTCTGCAAAACGAGCTTTGGGGAGTGGAGACCTTTGTCTTCAGTACCTCGTTAAGCCGGATTACGCATCTCATTCGCACCAAGGACATCGGCACCGCGTTGGAAAGAATTTCTCATTCTATCTTGGGATGGTCCGGCGGGACAAACATCGGCCGCTCTCTCTGCACATTCAACCGGGATTTTGCGCCCAGCCTGGTGACCCATCGGACCGTGGTCGTGATTATCAGCGACGGGTGGGACCGGGGAGACGTGGGGCTCCTGGAGCGGGAGATGAGAAGCCTCAAGCGGCGCTGCCACAAAATTATATGGCTCAATCCGCTATTGGCGAGCGAGAATTATGAGCCCCTCTGCAAGGGGATGCAGGCGGCGCTTCCCTATCTCGATCTCTTTCTATCGGTGCACAATCTCAATAGTTTGATCGCTTTGGGCAGGACGTTGCAGAAGATGGTTGCGTAGGAACGGACAAGGGTTAAAGGGAATCTAAAATCGTAAATCGGTAAGGAGGACGGCATATGGCGGGTCCAGGGGCATGTCATGAAGATGCAGAGATCGAACAACACAAGACCGATTCGATCTATCATCAAGTGAAAGAGTTTCTCGACAAGGGAGAAACGCTGGCGGTAGCCACGATCGTATCGACGCGCGGTTCCACCCCCAGGGAGGTGGGCGCCAAGATGGTCGTGACCGCCTGGGGCGAGATTCTGGGAACGATCGGGGGAGGTTGTGGAGAGGCGGATGTCAAGCGCGAGGCGATCGAAGTGATTCGGACACGCAAGCCCAGGGTGGTGCGCGTGGATCTCCTTGACGACATCTCTTCAGACAGCCCGGCTGTTTGTGGAGGCATTATGAACGTTTTTATCGATCCCTGGTGGAAGGAACGTGACGCAGAGGGTGCGGGCAAATAATGAGCCGGTTATCTGAAGAGTTGATTCAGATCCAGGAGCAGGGGGATGCCGCCGTGCTGGCGACCGTGATTGACGCGGGCGAGAAGGGCGGGGTGGAGCCGGGCGATAAATGTCTTGTCCGTGACGGCAGGATCACGAGCGGTACGATTCGTCATGAAGGGCTTCTCCGGGCAATCCTCCAAGAGGCGGAGAATCGCCTGCGGGAAGAGAAATCGAAATCGGTGGCCTTGGAGTTTCCCGATGCGGGAGGCAAGATAGAAGTATTCTTCGAGGTGATGCCCGCTCCGCCCAAAATCATTGTGGTTGGCGCAGGTCACATCGCTGTTCCGCTGGTGAAATTAGCCAAGGTTTTGGATTTTCGTGTTATCGTCATGGATGATCGCATGCTGTTCGCCAACCGGGAGCGGTTCCCGCAGGCCGATGAGATTCTCGTGGGGGATATGGCGGCGGCACTGAAGGGGTTGCCGATTAATTCCTCAACCTATATTGTCCTTATTACCCGGGGCCATAAGTACGATGAGCTCTGCCTGCGGGAGATCATTCATGGCCCGGTGAAGTACATCGGCATGATCGGCAGCAGGAGACGAATCAAGGCGTGCTTTCAGAGATTCAAAGAGGAGGAAAATATCGCCGAGGAGGTCATCCAGAGAGTTTACGCTCCCATCGGCTTGGATTTCAACACGGAAACCCCCGAAGAGATTGCCCTTTCCATTCTCGCCGAGATCGTCAAGGTGCGCCGGGGGGGCAAGGCTCAGTCTCTGTCGGGAAAATGATTTGGTTACTAGTAACCAGTAACTATTAACTAGTAACGTGGGCCGGAGAATCACAGGGGTTGTGTTCAGCGATTTGGGCCAGGCGTCTTCCTTCATGGCTTTGGATTGGGTGCAAAAGGCCTTGCGCGATGGGCTCGGTTTTTCCCCCTACCCGGCGACGCTCAACTTGCGGCTGGAGTCCGACAAAGCGATGGCGGTGTGGCAGGAGGTGAAGAGCGAGATGCGCGGCATTGATATTATCCCTCCGGATCCCTCGTTTTGTAAGGCGCGCTGTTTTTTGGTTGAAATTGAAGGGAAGCAAAAAGGCGCCGTGCTGCTTCCGGAAGTCGAGGGCTATCCGGCAAACAAGGTCGAGGTGATTGCTCCGGTCCGGCTGAAGGACGAGCGCCGCGTCCGGGATGGAGGGCAGATCACTTTGGAATTTACGGGTTGACCCCGATCCAAGAAAGGGCTGTGCGAGAAACGGCTAGGGGGCAGCGACGAATTCTTTGATTAGCGCTTTGTGTATGAACGTAATTTTGGATCGGGGTTGATTTCCATGCGAAAATTAATCGTCGGCATATCCGGCGCCACAGGCGCGATCTACGGGGTGCGGATCTTAGAGGTCCTTGTGGGAGTTAAAGACGTCGAGACCCATCTGGTGCTGACCCGTGCGGCCAAGATGACGATTCAAGTGGAGACCCCTCACTCTACCAAAGAAGTGGAGGCGATGGCGGATTACGTTCACGACATCAACAATATCGGCGCCGGTATAGCGAGCGGCTCCTTCCGCACGGAGGGCATGGTGATCGCCCCTTGCTCGATGAAATCGATGGGCGGGATCGCCCACTCGATAGCCGGCGACCTTCTGGTGCGGGCCGCCGATGTGGTGCTCAAAGAGAGAAAGAAGCTGGTGCTCCTTACGCGCGAGACGCCGCTCCACTTGGGGCACCTGGAGAGCATGGTTGCCCTGACGCGGATGGGAGCGGTGATTTTTCCGCCGGTGCCGGCGTTCTATCATCGGCCCAAGACCCTCGATGATGTGATCAATCAAACCGTCGCCCGCGTGCTCGACCAATTCGGTATCGATGTGAACCTCTTTGAACGGTGGAGCGATGAGCAGATGAGCCGCCATCCCGAGGCATCCCGGGCCGCTTCCGGCCCCGCCGGCAGCAAAAACAGACCAGGCACGAAAAAGGTCAAGTGAACCCCGATCCAACAGCGACACCGATGGAAATAAAATCTGGCACTTATCCCCATGTATGCATCAATTCGATCCATTCCGATCCGCAATCCAAAATTGGATCGGGGTGAAGTTCCCTCTGCCACGCCATGCCACGCAGAAGGGGTAAAAAATCCCTCACAGCTACGCAGCAGAGAAAGAAAGAGCATCTCGAGCTCTGTCTTGACGCCAGGCCTGTTGTCCCTCCCTATGGCACGGGCCTGGACCGATACTCTTTTCTCCATAATGCCCTGCCGGAGGTCGGTATCGATGAAATCGACTTGAGCACCTCCTTCCTGGGTAAACCGCTCAAGGCGCCTCTTCTGATCTCCTCCATGACCGGGGGTTTCGATCTTGCCCGCAAGGTCAACAGAAACTTGGCCTTCGCTGCTCAAGAACTTGGCCTGGCTATGGGGGTCGGCTCGCAACGGGTTGCGTTGGAGGAAAAGAGCGTAGCTGATTCATTCGAAGTGAGGGATCTGGCCCCGGACATCCTTCTGCTGGGCAATCTTGGGGCGGTCCAGCTCAATTACGGCTATGGCATCGAGCAGTGTCGTCAAGCCGTGCAAATGATTCAGGCAGACGGCCTGATCCTCCACCTGAATGTTTTGCAGGAGGCGGTCCAGCCTGAAGGAAACCGGAACTTTCGCGGGCTCGCCGCCAAAATCGGGGATGTCTGCCGCCAGCTTGAAGTCCCGGTGGTAGCCAAGGAGGTGGGTAGCGGGATTTCCGGCGCCGTGGCCTTGCGGCTCAAACGGGCAGGCGTGAGGGCCATCGATGTTGCCGGCCGTGGGGGGACTTCCTGGTATGAGGTAGAGGCTGAGAGGGCGGCACGCAGAGGAAAGCCTGTTGACCTTGCCTTTGCGGATTGGGGTATTCCCACAGAGGATGCCCTGGTTCAAGTGAAGGAGGCGACGCCCGATCTCGAGATTGTCGCTTCTGGCGGCATCCGCAGCGGCCTGGATATCGCCAAGGCCATCGCCCTGGGGGCGAATATCGCCGCCGTCGCACAGCCGCTGCTGGGGCCGGCTTTGGAATCGGCTGAAGAGGTGATCAAATTTTTGACTGGGATCATTTATGAGATCAAGGTGGCTATGCTCTGCGTCGGGGTTACCCACCTCGCGGCGCTCAGCAAGGCGCCGCTCACACGACGGTAAGGCTCAATTTTAGATTCTGGATTTTCGATTTTGGATTAGCAGAGTATGGCTGAAGAGCTAAGGCGGCAGATCTTGGATTACATGGAAAGTCATAACACCATGACGCTGGGGACCTGTCAGGGGGACATTCCCTGGGCGGCGACGGTTTTTTATGCCAGCGACGGTTTTCGGCTCTATTTCTTCTCCGCGCCGGACTCCCGCCACTGTCAGAATTTAGCGGCCAATCCGAGAGTAGCCGTGACGATCCAGGAGGATTATCACGATTGGCGTCAAATCAAGGGCATCCAGCTCGAAGGCAAGGTTGCGGCGGTCGGTTCTCTCCTCGAGAAGGGGAAAGCAATGGCGGCTTACCTGCGCAAGTATCCCGAGGTCATGAAGATTTTCACCGATCCGGCGAGCGGCGTTCTTTACCAGGCTTTTCTCAAAGTGAAGTTCTATTGTGTCGTACCGGAGCGGATTTATTATATCGACAATAAACAGGGGTTCGGCAAGAGGCAGGAACTTATCGCCACGGACTAAAAGTTGAAGGGTTTAAGGGTTGAAGGAAAAATTGCAAATTGCAAAGGGCAAATTTAAGCTCCTGCGGAAAGTGAGATCATGGCTCCCAATGCAACTTGCTGTCAATTGGATGCATAACTTTTAAGGAAAAAGGCCCCCTTGGGCAAGTCTACCCAAGAGGGCCTTTTGGTCTCTTCTTGTGTCTTTCTCTATGAGGCCTTGCAGCCACTTCTCAGCTAGCCCGTGTCCATCCAACAGTTCCTCTTAAAAGGATGGTGTCCCGCTAAAAAATGCAGCCAGCTTCCCTACGGAGTCTTAATCGACGGCACGCAAAGATCCTCTTCCTTGATCGTATTCAGTTGGTCCGGCCCGAACTGGTTGTTCACTGGAATTTGGCCCACCTCACTTTTTAACCACGTCTGTCACGACGGGGGCACCGAGTGTGTTGTTCGCCTTCTTCTTGGTTCCACACCCTTTATCCTTGATTGTTCCATCCGGATTAGGATCTATTTCAAAGGGCGGCGCCACACTCCTTGGGCAGGTGTCATCGTCGCCGTGACTGTCAGCGTTTCCATCCAGAACTTCATGGTGCACAGTGGCTACATGGGCGTAGTCTCCACCTGTGAACTTCTTAAGCGGGCTAGTGCAATTGTAAGTCACCAGGTAGTTGACCGCGAGCTTGGCCTTGGGCTTCAGCACCTTTGGTCCCCCCTTGGGAAAGATCCTGTCGTTTTTGGTGGTGTCTAAAGCAACCCCAGCCGTTTGACACGACTCACTGTCAGAGTCCACCACACTCACTGCCAAGCGGACTAGGCCCGTCGAGGTGCCGTTCCCCAGATCCCCAGCCTCAACCGTCTCATTGTGGGGGCTACGGTTCTGGATCTCGACTTTGACTGACTTGGTCACCGGACTTGCGCTTTTGACCGAGTTGGGGGCGGTAATCTGCATCACTGCCAGGTCGTGGACCACTCCCGTCCCGCTCAGGGGAACGTCTTTGGGGTTTTCATCAGGATCGTTAGAGGCGAACCGGAGTGTCGCGCTCTTGCCGCCGCCTGAAGTGGGCTCAAACCGGACGGTGACAATCCGGGTATCGCCAGGGGCTAGGCTAAAGGCGCCGCCACCACTTTGGATGGAGAACTGACCAGCGTCCGCTCCTTCCAGACTCGTGGCCGAGACGTTCAGGGTGTAGGTCCCGGTGTTCTCCACCGTGAAGTCCTGGTCGCTTGTGCTGCCAACCACCACGTCGCCGTAGTTCGCCGACGAAGGCTGAACGTCGATATCAGGCAGTAGGTTGCGAAAAACATAGGCCGAGCCTGAATTGGCGCCGTTGTCATCGTTGAAACGAGCCCCGACGATGGCCGTGTCGCCGCTGATCGATACGCTAGTTCCGAACTCGTCATTGCCGGCCGCGTCGCTGGCGGTGAGTTTCTTCACCTCCCCCCAATTGTCCGCTCCCCCTTGATCCCGCTGAAAGATGTACGCCGAGCCTGAATCGCCGCCGTTGTCATTGTTGAAAGGAGCCCCGACGATGGCTGTGTCGCCGCTGATCGCTACGCTTTTCCCGAACCGGTCACCGGCGGCCGCGTCGCTGGCGGTGAGTTTCTTCACCTCCCCCCAATTGTCCGCTCCCCCTTGATCCCGCTGAAAGATGTACGCCGAGCCTGAATCGCCGCCGTTGTCATCGTTGAAATGAGCC
>Ga0210377_10005788_pt1 | contig 10107 bp, 3 predicted proteins | sample PLM4_65_b1redo_FD_155480 | JGI IMG/M metagenome (GOLD analysis project Ga0210377, IMG submission 155480) | Groundwater sediment microbial communities from an aquifer in East River, Colorado, USA - PLM4_65_b1 redo | ecosystem: Environmental > Terrestrial > Soil > Riparian zone | place: USA: East...
AGCAGGACGCCAGTAACACTGCCGCCGACCAGGCCCGGCAGTGGGGCATGCACAACGATGGCCTCGCCTTCTTTCCGATCCGCGGCTCGACGCGGGGGCTGCTCGTGCAGAATCACGAATACACCGACGACGTCCTGCTCTTCCCCGACGGGACCGCGGACTGGAATCAGGAGAAAACCGACAAATCGCTCAACGCCCATGGCGTGTCGGTCATCGAGATCACCAAGCAAGGCGGTCATGGCCACAAGAGTGGCGAGTGGCAAGTCGTGCGCCCATCCCGGTACGCTCGTCGCGTCACCGGCATGAGTCCGATCGACATCGGTGGCCCGGCCGCCGGCGATGATCGCCTGAAGACGAGCGCGGACCCGGAGGGCACTAGGGTCCTGGGCACGCTCAACAACTGCGCCATGGGCCAGACGCCATGGGGCACCTACCTCGCCTGCGAGGAGAACTTCAACGGCTACTTCCGCAAGGACAGCCCGCCGACCGACCTCGAGCGCCGCTATGGCATCACCCCGGCCGGCTTCGGCTATCTCTGGCACACGGTGGACCATCGGTTCCAGGTCGACATCGAGCCGAACGAGCCGAACCGCTTCGGCTGGGTGGTGGAGATCGACCCGTTCGAGCCCCGGTCGACCCCGGTGAAGCGCACCGCGCTCGGCCGCCTGAAGCACGAGGGCGCGTGGGTGCAGGAGACACGGCACGGCAAGATCGTCGTCTACATGGGCGACGATGAGCAGTTCGAGTACATCTACCGGTACGTGTCGAACCTCCCGTGGCGCACGGCGCGGCGTCGGGGCATCAGCCCGCTCGACGACGGGGTCCTCTACGTCGCCAAGTTCAGCGCCGACGGCTCCGGTCAGTGGCTGCCCCTCACGCCGGACAACCCGGCGCTGGCCACCTGGTCGCTGAACGACATCCTCATCAACGCGCGCGGGGCCGCGGACGCGGCCGGCGCCACCAAGATGGACCGGCCCGAGTGGATCGACACCTTCCCCGAGTCGCTCACCGCCATCGGCACGCTGACCAACAATAGCCGCCGGGGCACCGGGACGAATCCGGCAACGGACGCCACGAATCCGCGGGCCGCCAACGTCTATGGTCACATCATCCGCTGGCGATACCGTCATGACTGGACGGAGCCGACGTTTCAGTGGGACATCTTCGCCCTCGCCGGCGATCCCTCAGTCACCCCACCGAACCCGGCGGACAAGTCGACGATCGTCGGGGACAAGTACGGCTCGCCTGACGGCATTTACGTGGACGCGAGCGGCCGGCTCTGGATCCAGACCGATGTGTCCGGGAGCACCATCAACAGTGGAAGCTACGCCGGCTTCGGCAACAACCAGATGCTGTGCGCGGACCCGGAGACTCGGGAGACCCGGAGGTTCCTGGTCGGACCCATCGGCTGCGAGGTCACCGGAGTGGTCGTGACCCCCGATCAGAAGACCATGTTCGTGGGTATTCAGCACCCTGGCGAAGCGCCGACCGGCGCGAACGACCCGGCGAATCCGAAGCAGTTCAGCTCCTGGCCAGACGGCCCGACGGGCGGGCGGCCCCGCTCCTCCTGCCTCGTGATCACGAGGAACGACGGCGGGCCGATCGGCGGTAACCATCGAGGCCAGAACTAGTCAGCGATCTCTTCGTCAGGCCCGCGGGGTTGCTTCCGCGGGCCTGACGGGAGGCGGTGGAGCCTAGGGCAGCTTCGCGTCCACCCGCTTCCGGAAGACGATCCGGCCCTGGTCGGCGTCGACGACCACGGTGTCGCCCTCGCCGTAGGTGCCGCTCAGCAGCTCGAGCGCCAGCGGATCCTGGATCATGCGCTGGATGGTCCGCTTGAGCGGCCGCGCCCCGTACACGGGATCGTAGCCCTCCTGGGCCAGCAGGGCCTTGGCGGCCGTGGTCAGCTCGAGCGAGATGCGCTTGTCGGCCAGCCGCTTGACCAGGTGCCGCGCCTGGATCTCCACGATCGAGCCGATCTCCTCGCGGCCGAGCGGCTGGAAGATCACGGTCTCGTCGATGCGGTTCAGGAACTCGGGTCGCAGGGTCTGCTTGAGCAGGTCCAGGATCAGCCCGCGCACCCGCGCGGGATCCTTCTCCTCGCGGAAGAACTGGCTCCCGAGGTTCGACGTCATGATGACCGCCGTGTTGCGGAAGTCCACCGTGCGGCCCTGGCCGTCGGTGAGGCGGCCGTCGTCGAGGAGCTGGAGCAGCACGTTGAAGACGTCGGCGTGGGCCTTCTCGATCTCGTCGAAGAGCACCACGGAGTAGGGGCGCCGCCGCACCGCCTCGGTGAGCTGGCCGCCCTCGTCGTAGCCCACGTAGCCCGGGGGGGCGCCGATGAGCCGCGCCACCGTGTGCTTCTCCAGGTACTCGGACATGTCGATGCGGATCATGGCCCGCTCGTCGTCGAACATGAACTCGGCCAGCGCCCGCGCCAGCTCGGTCTTGCCCACGCCGGTGGGGCCCAGGAACAGGAAGGAGCCGATGGGCCGGTTCGGGTCCGAGAGCCCGGACCGCGCGCGCCGGACCGCATTGGAGACGGCCACGATGGCCTCGCGCTGGCCGACGACCCGCTCCGCCAGGCGCTCCTCCATCTTCACGAGCTTCTGGACCTCGGCCTCGAGCAGCCGGGTGACCGGGATCCCCGTCCACTTGGCCACCACCTCGGCCACGTCCTCCTCGTCCACCTCTTCCTTCAGCATGCGGCCGGCCTTCTGCATCTCGGCCAGGCGGGCGTTCTCGGCGGTGAGCCGCTTGTCCAGCTCCATGAGCGTGCCGTAGCGCAGCTCCGCCGCCTTCTGGAGATCGCCCCGCCGCTCGGCGTCGGCCATGGCCGCGCGGGCGGCCTCCGCGTCCTCCTTGATCTTGCCGATGGTCATGATCGCGGCCTTCTCGGCCTGCCACTGGTTCTTGAGCCGCGCCGACCTCTCGCGCAGCTCGGCGAGCTCCGCGTCCAGGCGCGCCAGCCGCTCGCGCGAGGCCTCGTCGGACTCGCGGGCCACCGACACCCGCTCGATCTCGAGCTGCATGATGCGCCGCTGAGTCTCGTCCAGCTCGGCGGGCATCGAGTCGATCTCGATGCGGAGCTTCGAGGAGGCCTCGTCGATCAGGTCGATGGCCTTGTCGGGCAGGAAGCGGTCCGCGATGTAGCGGTGCGAGAGCACCGCCGCCGCCACCAGGGCCGAGTCCTTGATCTTGACCTTGTGGTGGACCTCGTACTTCTCCTTGAGGCCGCGGAGGATCGCGATGGTGTCCTCCACCGAGGGCTCGCGCACCAGCACCGGCTGGAAGCGGCGCTCCAGCGCGGGGTCCTTCTCGATGTGCTTGCGGTACTCGTCGAGCGTGGTGGCGCCCACGCAGCGCAGCTCGCCGCGGGCCAGCGCCGGCTTCAGCATATTGGCCGCGTCCACCGCCCCCTCCGCCGCGCCCGCGCCCACCAGGGTGTGCAGCTCGTCGATGAAGCAGATGATCTCGCCGTTGGACTCGGTGATCTCGCGCAGCACCGCCTTCAGGCGGTCCTCGAACTCACCGCGGTACTTGGAGCCCGCCACCATGGCGCCGATGTCCAACCCCACCAGCCGCTTGTTCTTGAGCCCCTCGGGGACGTCGCCGGCGACGATTCGCTGGGCGAGCCCTTCGACGATGGCGGTCTTGCCCACGCCGGGCTCGCCGATCAGCACCGGGTTGTTCTTGGTCCGGCGTGAGAGCACCTGGATCACCCGGCGGATCTCCTCGTCGCGCCCGATGACCGGGTCGAGCTTGCCCTTGCGGGCCAGGTCGGTCAGGTCCTTCGAGTAGCGCTGGAGCGCCTGGTACTTGTTCTCGGGATTGGGATCGGTCACGCGCTGCGTGCCGCGCACCTCCACCAGCGAGCGGTAGATGGCCTCCGCGGTCACGCCCGCCGCGGCGAGCAGGCGCCCGGTGGCGCCGCCCTTCTCCTGGGCGATGGCGATCAGCAGGTGCTCGGTGGAGACGTACTCGTCCTTGAGCCTCTCGGCTTCCTGCCACGCTCGCTCGATCACGCTTTCGAAGCGCTGGGAGGCGTACTGTCGACCGCCGCCGCGCACCGCGGGCAGCTTCTCGATCTCGGTCTGTACCTGGCGCGCGAGCGCCTCCGGGCGCGCCCCCAGCTTGGCGAGCAGGGGGCCCACCACGCCCTCCTGCTGCTGCAGCAGCGCCAGCAGCAGGTGCTCGGGCTCGACGGCCTGATGGGTACCCTGGTCGGCCAGCGATTGGGCGGCCTGGATCGCCTCCTGGGCCTTGACGGTCAACTTGTCCAGCCTCATCAGTTGGTCTCCGGTCTGAGCTTCTTCAGCTCCTGAAATAGCTCTTTCTCTCTCGGGCCGAGCCCGGTTGGAATCGCGATCTGGACCCGCACGAACTGGTCACCGGCCCCGCCGCCCTTGAGACGCGGCATGCCGTAGCCGGGGAGCCGGAAGGTCTTGCCGCTCGACGTCTCCGCCGGGATCTTCATGGACACCTGGCCCTTGAGCGTGGGGACCGAGACCTCGCCGCCCAGGGCGGCCACCGTCACCGGCAGCGGCAGGTCCGCGTGGACATCGTCGCCCTTGCGCTCGAAGCGCGGGTGCGGCGCCACCGTCACGCGCAGGTAGAGGTCGCCGCGGGACCCGCGGGCACCCGAGCCGCCGCCCACGCCCTCGGACGCCATGCGCACGCGCGAGCCGGTGTCCACGCCTGCCGGGATCTTCACCTCCAGGTTCCGCGTGCTCTTGGTCCAGCCGCCGCCCCGACACCGCGGGCAGGGGCGCCGGTTGACGTTGCCGGAGCCGCCGCACTGCGGGCACGGCTCGTCGAGCTCCAGCGAGATCGTCTTCTTCGCCCCCTGGAAGGCCTCCTCCAGCGTCAGCTCGATGCCCGCCTCGACGTCGTGGCCGCGGCTCACCGGGCCGAAGCCGCCGCCCAGGTCGCCCACGTCCGAGAAGTCGAACTCGGTCGCGCCGCCGCCGGCTTGGCCGCGGCGGAAGCCGCCCAGGTCCGAGAAGATCGTGCGGAAGAAATCCGAGAAGCCGCCCGCGTCACCTTCCTGGCTGAACCGGACATTACGGCTTTCGAAGGGCGAGCGGCCTCCCGCGCCGGCACCCGCGCCGGCCTGGGCATAGCGCTCCCAGTCGGGCCCGAGGGTGTCGTAGCGCTTGCGCTTCTCGGGGTCGGAGAGGACCGTGTAGGCCTCGCTGATCTCCTTGAAGCGGTCGGCCTTGCCCTTGTTCACGTCGGGGTGGTGCCTGCGGGCGAGCCGGCGGTAGGCGGTCTTGATCGCCTTGTCGTCGGCCGTCCGCTCGACCCCGAGCGTCTTGTAGTAGTCCTTGAATTCCATAGGGTTAGACGACGCAACGGCGTCGCCTATACGAAGTGTAGCAGACGGTGGGCCAGTTGGCTGGGCGCCGGGTCTCTTTCCCGCCATCTTCCCGAGGACTACAATGGGCGGGCCCGTGACCAAGACCTGCACGCTCGCCATCGACGTAGGCGGGACCTTCACCGACATCACGTTCACCGACGCCGCCACCGGCGCCCTCTGGGTGGCGAAGACGCCCTCCACGCCCGGGGCGCTCGAAGCCGGCTTCGTCACCGCCGTGCGCAAGGTGCTGGCCCTGGCCGGCCGGGCCCCGGCCGACGTGCTGCGGGTCTTCCACGGCACCACCACCGCCACCAACGCGATCCTCGAGGGCAAGACGCCGCCCACCGCGCTGGTGACGACGGCCGGCTTCAAGTACGTGCTCGAGATCGGCCGGCACGACATCCCGCGCCACGGCAACCTCTACGGCTGGTCCAAGCCCACGCGGCCGATCACGCCGGAGCGGGTGTTCGAGGTGGAGGAGCGGCTCGACGTCGACGGCTCGGTGCTGCGCCCGCTCGACGAGCCGGGCGCGCGCGTCCTCGCCCGCCACCTCGCCCACATGGGCGTTCCCGCGGTCGCGGTGGTCTTCCTGCACGCCTACGCCAACCCCGCGCACGAGCAGCGCATGCAGGCGATCCTGGCCGAGGAGTACCCCGGCGTGCTCGTCTCGCTCTCCTCCGAGGTGCTGCCCCAGTTCCGCGAGTTCGAGCGGACCATGGCGACCGCGCTCAACGCGGCGGTGATGCCGCCGGTGAGCCGCTACGTGAGCGTGCTGCGCGAGGCGCTGGACGGCCTCGGCGTGCAGGCGCCGCTGCTCATCATGAAGTCGGACGGCGGCGTCACCAGCGCGGCCACCTGCGTGCGCCAGCCGGTGCAGACCGTGCTCTCCGGCCCCGCCGCGGGCGTGGTCGGCGCGGTGTCGGTCGGGCGCTCGGCCGGCTTCGGCGACATCATCTCGATCGACGTGGGCGGCACCAGCGCCGACATCTGCCTGGTACGCGACGGCCGGCCCGAGGTCACCAAGGACGGCATGATCGGGCCGTTCCCGCTCAAGCTGCCCATGGTGGACATCCACACGATCGGCGCGGGCGGCGGCTCCATCGCCGCGGTGACCAGCGCGGGCCGCCTCACGGTGGGGCCGCGCAGCGCGGGCGCCGAGCCGGGCCCAGTGTGCTACCGCCGCGGCGGGAGCGAGCCCACCGCCACCGACGCGCACCTGGTGCTGGGCCGCATCCCGGCCGCCCTGCTGGGCGGCGAGCTGCCGCTCGACGTGCCGGCGGCGCGCGCCGCCATCGCGACCCGCATCGGCCGCCCGCTCGGTCTCGAGGTGGAGGACGCGGCGGCGGGCATCGTCGAGATCATGGACAATACCATGGCCCGCGCCGTCCGCACCGTGTCGGTGGGGCGCGGCCACGACCCGCGGCGCTTCGCCCTGGTGGCCTTCGGCGGCGCCGGGCCGCTCCACGCCTGCCGCCTGGCCGAGCTGCTCGAGATCCCGACCGTGATCATCCCGTCGCGGCCGGGCGTGCTGTCCACCTGGGGCCTGCTCGACACCGACATCCGCTCGACCTTCGTGCGCACCGCGGGCACCGGGGCGCGCCGGCTGGCGGAGGCGGGGAGTAGGGTCGCGGAGCTCGCGGCCGCCTGGATGGATCTGGAGCGCCAGGCCCAGGCCTGGCTCGAGGGCGAGCAGGTGGAGCGCGAGCGGCAACGCTTCGAGCGCGGCGCCGACCTGCGCTACGAGCACCAGAGCTTCGAGCTGACCTGCCCCCTGGGCGAGGGCCCGCTGACCCCGGCCCGGCTGGAGCAGCTCGTCGCGACCTTCCATGCCGAGCACCGGCGGCTCTACAGCTACGACCTGCCGAACGCGCCCGTGGAGCTGGTGAACCTGCGGCTCACCGCGGTGGGCACGCTGCCGCATGGCGAGATGCGCCGGCCCGCGACAGGCGAGGGCGCCCTGGCCGGCGCGGTCACCGGCCACCGGCCGGTTTACTTCCGGGGCGCGGGCTTCGTCTCAACGCCCTGCTACGCGCGGGGCGGCCTGGCGCCGGGTACGGTCTTCGACGGGCCGGCGATCATCGAGCAGGACGACGCCACCCCGCTGGTGGCGCCCGGCTTCCGCGCCCGGATCGACGACGCGCACAATATCCTCCTGGAGCGCTCCCATGCCTGAGTCCGCCCCGTCGCGCGTCGATCCGATCACGCTCGAGATCATCCGCGGCAGCCTGGCCTCCGCGATCCGCGACATGGAGCTCCTGATGGAGCGCTGCGCGATGTCGCCCTTCATCAAGGAGAAGAAGGACTACTTCGTCGGCATCTTCGACACGCGCGGCCGCATCGTGGCCTGCCACATCTCGGGCAGCGGGCCCGGCATGCTGCAGCCGATCCTCAAGCTCTACCCGCTCGAGACGATGCGGCCGGGCGACGTCTACTGGTTCAACGACCCGTACATCTCGGACGGCGCTGTGCAGCATCACCAGGACATGGTCTTCACGGTGCCGGTCTTCCACGAGGGGCGGCCGGTGGCCTTCGCCACCACGTTCGGCCACTACCAGGACATCGGCGGGCTGCGAGCCGGCTCGATCTCGCCGCACGCCACCGAGATCTACCACGAGGGAATACTCGTGCCGCCCGTGCAAATAGTCCGCGAGGGACAGCTCAACGAGGAGGCCTACCGGATCTTCCTCCGCAACTCGCGGCTGCCCGACCTGGTCGAGGGCGACACCCGCGCCATGATGGCCTCCTGCCACCTGGCCGAGACCCGGCTAGGGGAGCTGTGCGCCCGCTACGGGGTGGACACGCTGCTCGCGGCCTTCGACGAGTGCATCGCCCAGACGGCGGTGCGGGCGCGCGAGCTGTTCCTCGAGCTGGTGCCGCCGGGGGAATGGCGCTTCCACGACTTCCTCGACAGTGACGGCGGGGCCGAGGCCCGGCCGTACCGCATCGACCTCACGCTGACGCGCGCGGGGGATCACGTGCGCCTCGACGGCTCCAACTCGGACGACCAGGCGCGCGGCCCGATCAACTTCACGACCAATCCCGGGCTGCTCCGCATCGCGTTCGGGCGATATCTGCAGTCGCTCGACGCCGATCTCGAGGTCAACGAGGGGCTGCTCCAGAACCTCGACGAGTGGATCGCCCGCGAGGGCAGCATCCTCAAGCCGCGCTTTCCGGCGCCGCTCGGCATGCGCGCCAACACCCGCTTCCGGGTGATGTCCTGCATCTTCGGCACGCTGGCCCAGGCCAACGGCGGCCGCGTGCCCGCGGGCTCGCCGGTCTACGTTCTCTACTACTTCCGGGCCTGGGACGCGGCCCGCCAGCGGCCGATCCTCTGCATCGAGGGACTCGGGGTCGGGCTCGGGGCGCGGCCGTTCGCGGACGGGGTGGACGTCATCTACTACATCGCCCAGGAGAACTACCCGGTGGAGTACGTGGAGCGCGACTTCCCGCTCCGGGTGGAGCGCTACGCGGTGCGCCCGGATTCGGGCGGGCCGGGCGTCCAGCGCGGCGGCACCGGCGTGGTGCGCGACGTGCGCGTGCTGGCCGAGCGGGCCGAGCTGGCCACGCGCATGGAGAACACGGTGGTCGCGCCCTACGGAGTGGCGGGCGGCGGCGCGGGCCGGACCGGGCGCATCACGCTCAACCCGGGCACGCCGGAGGAGCGGGTGCTCCCCGCCCTGGGCGACGCGATCATCTTGAAGCGCGGCGACCTGTTGCGCTTCGAGACGTGCGGGGGCGGCGGCTGGGGCGACCCGCTCGCGCGCGAGCCGGAGCGCGTGCGCCAGGACGTGGCGCGCGGCTTCGTGACCCCGCGCGGGGCGCGGGAGGACTACGGGGTGGTGATGGACGAGGCCACGCTCGAGGTGGACAAGACCGCCACCCAGGAAGGGCGCGCGCGCCGGGCCCGCGACCTGCCGCTGATCGACCGCGGGCCCGGCTTCGCCCAGGCCGAGGCGCGCTGGCGCGCGTTCCGGAGCGCGGAGGCGTCATCATGAAAAGCATCGAGATCGATCGCACCAAGCGGCTGATCGACCAGCCCCGCACCGGCCACAACCGGTGGCACCCGGATATTCCGCCCATCCTCGAGGTGTCCGAAGGCGAGGAGGTCGTGCTCGAGACCCGCGACGGCGTGGATGGTCAACTCGGGCCCACGACCACCGCCGCGAGCATGGCCACGATGGACGCGGGCGCGATTCACCCGATCACGGGGCCGGTGCTGGTGAAGGGCGCCCGCCCCGGCGATCTGCTCGAGATCGAGTTCGTGGACGTCCTGCCGCAGCCCCACGCCTTCACCGGCATCGTGCCCGGGCTCGGCTTCCTGCGGGATCTCTACACGGTGCCGTATCTCGTGCACTGGCGCCTCGCCGACGGCTGGGCCACCTCGAAGGAGCTGCCGGGCGTGCGCATCCCTGGCGCGCCCTTCATGGGCGTGATCGGCGTCGCGCCGTCGCGCGAGCAGGTGGCCCTCTGGGCCCAGCGCGAGCAGGCCCTGCTGAGCCGGGGCGGCCTCGTCATGACGCCCGATCCGGCGGGCGCGGTGCCCGGCACCGGGCCGGCGGCCACCGAGGGGCTCCGGACCATTCCGCCGCGTGAGAACGGCGGCAACATGGACGTCAAGCAGATCACCAAGGGCGCGACGCTCCAGCTCCCGGTCGCGGTGGAGGGCGCGCTGTTCTCGGTGGGCGACGGCCACTTCGCCCAGGGCGACGGCGAGGTGTGCGTCACCGCGGTCGAGATGGGCGCTACCG
>Ga0210377_10005789_pt1 | contig 10106 bp, 11 predicted proteins | sample PLM4_65_b1redo_FD_155480 | JGI IMG/M metagenome (GOLD analysis project Ga0210377, IMG submission 155480) | Groundwater sediment microbial communities from an aquifer in East River, Colorado, USA - PLM4_65_b1 redo | ecosystem: Environmental > Terrestrial > Soil > Riparian zone | place: USA: East...
GCGGTGCAGGTGTTACTCGTCTTTCTTGCTCGCCTTCTTGGACTTCTTGATCTTGGCTCCACCCTTTGCCCATTTCGGCGCCTCAACAGTTGTGAACTCGCCGTGATTGACAATGTGCGACTTGTACCAGCCGAAACGCTTGGACGTGCGGCCGCCTGTGAGGAATGAGCAGCCCGGATATTCTTTCTTGGCGATGGCTATGACATCATCCACAGACGCCTCGCGATTCTTGTAGAACACGGCCTCGACCATATGGCGGAAGCTCGTATACTTGCCCGTCTTGGATTCACGGGTAGACTCCTCTTTCTTGCTCGCCTTCTTGGACTTCTTCTCACCCTTGTCTTTCTTGGATGACTTCTTCTCGGCCTTGGACTCCTCAGCACGACGGATCGCCCGTTTCTCTTTCTTGGACAATTTCTTTTCTTCTTTCTCGGCGACGGCTTTTTTCTTTGACATGGTAATCTCCTTTTTAGGTTCGGCCTCATGGGCCTGGGTTTTTGATTGTGCCATCTGCGCCTGTCTGCGAGCAATCTCCTCTTGTTCTTTTGTCATGAACTCGCCAGCGTCTAAGATAGCGTCTTCTTCGGGTGTAGATGTCATGAGTAGATTAAGTGGCTTCATCCTTTTCACAATCGCCTCATATCCCTCATTGTATTTCATGCTACGCCTCCGGCTTTGTGCCGATGATGATGATGTTACACGAGACTTGGCAGCGATGGCCCGCGACAACTATCTTGCCCATTGCGCTCCATCCCTTTGAGCCAGTTTTGAATCCGGGCTCACCCGTCTCCTTGTTTATCTTCCAGAGAGCGGGAACGGATTGGCCATCTATAACCATGGCCAGAGATTGTGGAACATCCACGAAGCTTACAGGTGCAGGCGTGGATTTCTTTGAAACTTTCTTGGGTATTTTCTTTTCTGCCTTCTTCATTTGCTACCTCCATGTTAGAGTGTGGATTCACGCCTTGTTTTCTTCCCTCCTTTCTTGGCGTGGTGTTATTGACACCATTTTAACATGTATCAGAAGGCGATGCAATGAAAAAATCACCCATTTTTTATCAATTAAATCAATGACTTAGCCACCTTTCGACAGTATGAAACGTCATCCACATAGAGAGAAAGCCGGCCGCCGTTCCGCACAATCAACGCGGTCCTTCTTGGATTAATGAGTACCTGATCTTGACACCGCTTAAGAAAAGCCCTTTCTTCCATATTATCACTAACCCACACCGTGTGTTGAATGAGACCCTTCTTTCGTGCCACACTCCAATCAACAATCTTCATAGCTTTCAAATCATTAATCTCTGACTTCGCCATACGAGGCCCCCCTGTCTGCTAACTCATGTGGAATAATTTTGGCCTTCAACCATTTATTAAAGCCCGGGTTCTTTCTATAATAGTTGCTGGATGGTATCTTCACTATCAGCTTCATCTCATTTAACTTAGAAATACACTCACGGGCAATCTCATCTGAAACATTCACTTGTTCTACGAGGTCCCGCAGATTTATCGTAACACTTTGGAATAACGACTTCATCAGTCGCAAACGGCTATTCGTAAATGACTTGAAGTACTTATCAATACGTTTCAAATCTTCTGAACTTGCGCCGCGGTCTACTTCTCGCTGGATAACAGAATAATCTAGATATCCGTTGGCTTCCAACTTGTATATCACATTAAAGAAAGCAAAAGCGCAGTCGACATGAACACGATTGACAAGTAGAGTCTCACCATTGTTCTTGTTACTAAAGACTCTTCCTGCAAAACACACAGCCAACTTCGCGATTTTGATTCTGACATTCTCCCCTTGAATAAGCGGTATTGAAAACGAGTACTTCTTGGCCAACTCTTTCGCTCTTTGAAATATCGCATCAACCGCCTTATCAGAGAAGTGAATCTGGTTATGCTTCCTACTCCATACCCACATGATTAAGTCTTGCTCAAGCTTAGAAGAAAACATTGGACGAGATATTTCACTTCGCTGTTTGTTAATATCGTCTACACTCACTTCATCATGTGACACCACGAGAACATAATCAAATCTCGCAATATCTTCTGGCGCTTTCACCACATCTATCAGCGACTGGATGCCGTAGCTGTAAGATGAAATAGTTTTCAGTGGCGGATTCGCCAAAAATATGAGACGAGTTCGAGCGTTAGTTATCTGCTTCTGAATTTTCACAATCTCCGCGATACCCTCCGATCGTACCCGAGACAATCTCCCCCAGTCTTCTGGCTTTATCTCACCTGCCTCATCTATGACCACAAGTCCTTGGTCGTTTATTGGAATTTTTCCCCACGATATAACCCGATGATTGTCGTATTGGTCAATACCACCTACGAGTCCGGCGTAGCTAGTGTTATCACCAGAGATGGTTTCTCCCACATTGAAATACTCTACGAGCTTCTCCGACACATACCCTTTTCCACATCGGGTATCGCCTATAATCATAATATCGGTCCAGCCCTTGTGAACCTTCTCATTGCCGAATGTAAATGATATTGGACTACGGAAAGCCATATCAACGGCGAGATGTAAGTGGAATCTCCCATAAATCTTTGTTACGTTTCGAGCATAGTATTCATACAGCTGCTCGAGAAATAGATATATTTTATCTTCTGTAACATTCTCAATTTGAAATTCTTCTAGCCCACTTCTGGCCTTCTTTAATGAGAATGTCTCGATGTCTGATTTGAGCTTCTTTGAATCCGTAAATATGCAGGTCCCCGTCTGAGTGTTCGGGTCAGTGGTTGAAAATCCACTTAACTCGTATATGACGTTCACGTCTATGCCTAGCCCAAAATTGTAGCAGACATAGTTTCCCACATTCCGTATTCTCTCTTTGCCTGTCGGCGCGGTTACAAATATCCGCTCGATGTTCTGAACATCTATGATTTCGAATGCGAATGAACATGGCAACTTGAACGAACCTTTTATGATATTCCTAAAGTGACTTTCAGCTACTCCGATAAACTTCAACATCTCTACATACTTACCTTCAAAACTAACCTTGCGATTGTAATACTCGCATTTTGATTCTCCCAAACATTTTTTATCTCTTTCCCCAACGCACCTTATTTTAATGGTTTTCGGAACCGCGTAAGGAGAGATTGATTTTCCGGACACAAAACATTTGACTATTATGTGCCGATTGTAGTGTCGCTCATGGAGCATTTCCGAAAATGATACTCTCCTCATATAATCCCCCGATAATGCGAGAGAGGGCGGACAAACTACATCCGCCCCCTTATATTAAACGGGCCTCTCAGCCTGGTCCCGACGCCGATCTACTTCTTTTTCTTTTTCTTGTCGCGCTTCTTCAACGGCGGCTCATCATCGTTGTCTTTCTTGCCGCGGCTCTTTCGCTTGGACTTGGACTTGGTCTCTTCTTCGTCTTCGTCCTCATCTTCGTCCTCGTCTTCGTCTTCGTCTTCGTCCTCATCCTTCTTGGACTTTTTCTTTTTCTTTTTCTTCTTCTTGTCGTCTTCGTCCTCGTCTTCGTCTTCGTCTTCGTCTTCGTCTTCGTCTTCGTCTTCGTCTTCGTCCCCATCCTTCTTGGACTTTTTCTTTTTCTTTTTCTTCTTCTTGTCGTCTTCGTCCTCGTCTTCGTCTTCGTCTTCGTCCGCATCCTCATCAACGAGGCCGTTCACGTACACATTCGTGAACTCATCCTTGGTGGCCACCGTGATCTCAACGATGCCATCAAAGTTTTCTGCGAAATCCTCGAGCGCATCCGGCAGCTTTGAGAGCTTGCTCGGAATCTCGAGCCCAAGGGTCTGGGCCATGGCTTTGAAGTATGGCATGCCTTGCTCGGTCAGACCATCAAACCGCCATACGGTCCGGCCTTCGAACTTGGCCGGCTTAACGACCTCGAACACGGTTTTGACCTGGAGCCGCTTGTTGCTCTTCGATGTTTCCACCGCCATGGATTCGATCTTGCACTTGTATTCGCCGTCCTTAACTTTCTTGCCGCCGGCTTCTGCCGTCTCGGCATCCTCCCACAAATCCTGCGCCTTTTTCAACTTCTCTTTGATACCCATGTTCGTGTTCTCCTTAAAAAGAATTTAATACCCCAAGCTACTTACCAAACTACTCCCATTGAAACCGTTACTACACCATGTTCATCATCTCATAAGCACCTCCTTATTCGTAATAGCTGCGAATTAGTTCATAGTTCATCCGAGCATATTTCTCAACTACTTCCGGCGTCCGCTTCTTCCCTTCTGGAATCACCTTGAGAACAAGCTCGGACGGAAGTACGCCCATCCGATCGCCGGCCTCGAGCGTTTCCGTTCCCTTGAATGAAATAATCAATCGCTCTTCATAGTTGTCTTTGTCAATCTTCTTCTTCTTGTATCGCATGAGGCCGATCGTATCAACCATCGGCAATAAGATGCGACGAGCCTGATTGGACAACGTCGGAACCGTCTTTGTGATCTCAGTCATCATCGTTGTTATCTTGTCTGACTTAGTATGAGACACAAATACAATTCCATACTTCGACATCATGAGTTCGTTCACCGCTCTTGTGAACTCATTCTTCACCTCCCTCCATCCCCTACCCCATTCACCTTCGCTCTGATCTTCTATGCCAAGCTTAGCGTTCGTATACTGGGCGCACAGTTCTACGAGCTGATCAACAGTATCGATGATGGCCGTCTTGTATTCATGGTCTCCTTCAACCATGTCTTCCACAAATTCAAGAAAGTCTTCCCATGACAGAATGTCTCTCTTGGAAACCTTCAACGCCTTATACCCCTTCTCCGTAGCCGCAAACACTGCCTTTGGAAAACCGCTAAGCAGAGAAGTCTTTCCAATCTTTGGGGGCCCATACAATAGCCACCTGATGAATGCTACGTTGGTCTTTCCTTTTGTTCGCTTCACGCCCCTCATCTCCTTGCCTCCTTTTTCTTGAACATCGCCATTATGGCTTTTGTCTCCCCGTTCATGCACGGCTCAAAGAAGTCGCACCACCCACAATCATTATAAGTCTTGAGAGGTCTTCTATCATCTCTCAACTCACCTATGCGGAAGGCGCACTCCTTTACTGTCCGCACCCAACTTACTCGATCAATCTTCGGTTCTTTTGACACCTCCTTAAAAAATTTAGTAGAAGCATCTGGCCCCTGATAATAACCTTGAAGACGTTTCAGATACCCACGGTATGATTCACCTTTCTTTACTCTAATGGATGGCTTCATGACCGCGTCAAAAATAATCCCAGAAAACGACTTCGCCTTGAGCGTTATTGGATTTCCCTTCTTGTCATTGCCGACAATAATGTTCGGGTCATCTTCATTCTCCATGCGGATATTATGGGCATGGAAGTAGGTGGCCGTCTGGAAGCTACTCTTGGTATTTTCTACCACCTTCTCATTGAGCGTCTTCCACGCCTTCCCTTCATGCACATACCACTTATCACCGATCGCCACTATATTATCAAGCTTGATAAGTACACTGGCATGCTTGCTTACTGTGACTATACTCTCCACCTCATTCGCCACGTGGCGCTCAATACCAATGTCACGTTTATATCTTTTCAGATATCCAATAAGCATCCCTTCAAGAATCGTCTTCATCTCAATGAATATCTGCTCATCTTTGGGAGACATGCTGAAATCTTTACGCAGCTGTTTCAGTCTATCATCGACAAATTTCCTTACGATAATGAGTGTCTCCTCAATAGATTTCTTATCCATCAAGTGATACACACCGAGCTGAAAAGCATCTCCAACTTCAAACTCCTCTTTCCATTGCTTCTTGCGCAGATTTTTGATATACTCATAAGCCCAAGCATTCTCGCACTTCATCAACTTCCGCATACTGGAATAACTCATTCTTTCCATGTCATCTCCTCATTGAAATAGCCCGAAATTGTTTTTTCAAGTCACCAACCAGACTTCCCTTATTCCTCAGACAATTATAAACAACCTCATCAATAGAGTTCTTAACAAGAATGTCAGTATACATGATGTGGCTGTGCTTCTCTGAGCCTTTCCGTCGAATACGAGCCTCACTGTTACTGCGCAAATCATATGACCACGGACTGCTATAGTAGATGGCATGCTTAGCACTTGTCAGTGTAATGGATTCACTGGCCTTCTTTTGAGTGGCCAATAGAATACGATATTTCTTCTCATATTGAAATTTTCGAATTGTCTTGTTCGGGTCTTCGGTCGCGCCGGTGAGCGTAAGCACAGGAATGTCCATACTCGTAAATAATTTCTTCAACTTCTTTATCGAATAACGATACATGGCCCAAACAACTATCTTATTCTTGAACGGGTCGATCTCCTCAACTAAATCTACAATCGCATCGTCCTTATTCGTATCGAGTACCTCGAGATACCCTTTATGCCCGCAGTAGAGGCAATACTTCTTTCCTTCATACTTCGCAGCATTGAACTTCTTACCGCATTTATAACATTCAAGTCGATCTCGTTCAATACCAATTTTCTTATACCAATTGGATTTTACAAATCCGTCCGATATTTCTAGAGACTTGTTAATAAGCGTAAATATATATTGAGTGTCTATTTTTATTCTCCCCAGCTCGAGAGAAAAATATTGATTCAAATCATCCATTAACTTCTTCTGTTGACTAGTTGGAAAAACCTTCTGCACCCGATACACCTTAGGTGGAAGCTGCAAGACCTTATTGGTAACACGAATAGAAAATGGCTTTATAAGTCCAAATATCTTTTTCTCCGTACCTATCTTTGGCTTACGCTTAAAACCCGCCCGATAGAAATACTTCTCGAGAAATGCGTAGTATCCCGCACCTAGCGCCTTTCCGTGATCAAGGAATTTTATCTGGCTATATATCTCTCCAAGATTTTCCGTAATGGGAAACCCGGTCATGATCGTTCGGCGCTTTACTGTTCTACCTAGTGCCCACAATATTTTCGTACGAGCCGCTCTTGGACTTTTAATCTTTGTTGATTCATCTACTACCACATAGTCAAATCCCACCTGCACCAACTCATCGTAGATATTTCTCACTCCATCAAAGTTAATAAGAAAAAATACCGGCTGGGTATGTTCAGCACCATACGGCGTCTCCTCTTGATATGAAGCTCTCAGACCAAGCCTCAGCGCAATCTGCTTCTTCCTCCTATTGCCCAGCAGATGCACATATCGAAAATTACTGTGCTTCTCAATCTCATCTGGCCAGGTTGACTGGACCGCAGTTTTTGATGATACAATCAGAATCTTTCGAGCTCGCTCCATCTGATCAACATGGGCCAACACGCAGAGCGTCTTCCCAGTTCCATAATCGGCAAACACCGCCGAGTACTTCTTATCTTGCATGAAGTCAACAATCAGCTTCTGGTGTTTCATCAATTTAGTTCGTATCATTTATCACCCTTACGGCGTTTCTCATTTCGGATAAGACTTATCACCGATTTCCCATAGCCCGTTCGTTCAACAATAGCGGTATTGGTCATCCCATCTCGTATCAAATTCCTAATCTTCTCACGTTCAACATCAGGCATAGGTTTACCTTGAATCATTACACACCCCCAGACAAATAGGCATGAGCAATTCCTATAGCATCAACAATATTATGGTCAAGATCATGAATGGGATGCTCATGCTTGCAGTCAACGCAATACACTCTCTTTGTCCCTTTATACAACGGAAGCTTTGGATATATACGTGACAGCCGAGCCCGTATCACACACTTGGGCAGTTGCGCTTTCCACTGCTGTGGCTCAAGAGCCTTTGTCCTCGGCGTGATATTATAAATCATACCCGCCAAAAATGACAGCTTGAGAATAGCCCCAGACTCACGAGCAAGAAAGCCGGCATTGCCAAAACTCTGCGGAATTTCCGTCACGAGCTGAATATCATCAAACGGATATTCATACTCGCTTAGATCATCAACAATACGGAAAATACTCTTTGCAACTTCGCCAGCCTTCTTTAGGTAGTGGTCCTTCTTAGTTCCCGGGTGGATAATCCCATACTTGAATGGTTTACCCTTTTTGAATATGGCCCAGCCACAGTTATCTACTGACGGGTCAATGGCTACTGTGTATGTCGGCTTCATGCTGCCTCCTTGAGCTCCACATCTTTTGCCTCGCCCCATGAAATCTTAGAAAGCTTTGGCGTAACCTTCAACGGAACCTTGAACGTAACCCTGTCTTCCATGCAATCAACCAGATCACGCATAATCTTTTTCATGTTATACTTATCATTTACTTCGAACACAAGCTCGTCATGAATGGTCAACAGCATACGAATGTCAAGCTTGTTCTTTTTGATGTAATCCCAGCATCGCTTCATGCCCACTTTCATAACGTAAGCGCTCGTTCCCTGCACCTTAATGTTCACGGCTTTGTACGCCAGATCAACGGGCACTCGATATTCCCGATACATTTTCATTCTGGACGAATCAAGACACACACTCACATAGCCTTGATGATGAAGCACAGAAATTTCTCTATCCATGTACGAGCGGATGTGATAGCGCTCATTGTATTTTCCTAATGCCTCCTGCGCCTCAATAGTCGGCAACTTGAGTGATTCAGCCAATAGATTAACGCCCATACCGTAGATGACTCCAAAGTTAATTCCCTTTGCCTTCTTACGATATGTCTTAATCTTACTCTTCAATAAATCTATTCGCTTCTTAACCTTTTTAGAAGCTATCCCAACAAGGCCTAGAAGTTTCTTTTCTAAAATGGTCAAAGACTTTTCCGCTTCCGCAACTTCCGGCCAAATTTCCTTGGCCGTCTCAAGATGTGGGTCAAGCCCATCAAGAATATTCTGTATAAAAATCTCATTGCCTGAAAACGATGCGAACAGCCTCATCTCCACCTGGTCATAGTCAGCAGATATCCAAGTACAACCCCGACCGGGAATGAAAGCGTTTCTCACCACTCTTACCTTTGCGCCTTTATCATCTTCTCTACGCGGTATCGTCTGCACGAGCTCGGCCGAGAATCTCCCAGACTTCGCTCCTGATTGATATAGTGAGAAATGCGCCCGATCATTGTCAGGTCCTGTATACCAATAGTAAAGCGGCATATAGTAAGTGGTCAACTGTTTGCTGACAAATCGATATCTGAGCATATTCGCCACAAACGGCTTATCCCCATACTTCTCGAGCGTAGCCATATCTGTTGGCGTCTTATACTCATCTGGAACTATCTCACCATCTTTTTCTTTTGGAACCTTGGGTATATGTATTCCTAACTTGTCCAGCACAGTAATGACATGCTTCGTGCTGTTTGGGTTGAATGGCAAATATTTTATCGCCAGACACCCTTTTTCTTTTTCTATTATCTTATCCCACTTCTCAGGAAGTCTTGGCGTAGTCTTATACCGCTTCTTCTTCTTAAATACCGCGCCTGCCAGTTTGGCCTCTTTCGACATACCCTTGAGCAAACTTTCTATCTCCGCGCTCAATTCATCTATTTGATTTTTGACAAATTTTCTATCTATCCGCATTCCGTTTTGATTCATACTGACGATAATTGGAATGAGGTCTAGTTCAATATTATAGACATCACGAAAACGCTCAATCTTTTTCGAGAAGAGTTTCCAAAGCCGCATCGTATACCACGGGTCTTTTTTAGCGTATGGGTAAAGTACTGCTGCGGGAATCATCTCGTACGAGAATATGACTCCCTTCTTCTTAGCCTCACGTTTTAACTTTGCAATAACCTTCTTGAGCTCCTTCTCCTCATTGCACGGCTCATGTAGATATATCTTAGCCAACTCCTTGAGCGCCTTCGTCTCAAAATTCTCATTGATTATATTGGCCTGCGTCATCGTATCTTCATATGGCCCAACTATTTCTATACCTATATTCTTGCAAGCATTGATATCTGAAGGCGCATTGTGAAAGACCTTGCGAATAAACTTATTACCCGCCAAAATCCTGAACGCTCTCCGATCAGATTTCTTGGATAAATCATAGAGATGAGTTTTGAGATTCTCATCACACGTGGTAGCAACGAAAGCTTCATTGCGATAATTCTTCCATGAATATTCCGTGTCAATGGCGATCGCTCTCATTTTCTCTCCACAACCGGTTGATGGCTGCTGCACGTTTTACAAAGCCACTGTTCAACGCCTCTGCTAATCCAAGTCCCGT
>Ga0210377_10005790_pt1 | contig 10106 bp, 9 predicted proteins | sample PLM4_65_b1redo_FD_155480 | JGI IMG/M metagenome (GOLD analysis project Ga0210377, IMG submission 155480) | Groundwater sediment microbial communities from an aquifer in East River, Colorado, USA - PLM4_65_b1 redo | ecosystem: Environmental > Terrestrial > Soil > Riparian zone | place: USA: East...
TCTCCGGTGGGATTCCCTCGGCGAGTTCCTCGCCCTGGCGGAGTCTCTCGATCACATGGCGCGCGCTTCCAACAACGCCAAAGCGAAGGTGTTCGCCGAGACGCTCCAGAAGGCCAACGCCAAGTTCCTGGACAGGGACAAGTCGCCGTCCCGCAAGGTGGGCGAGCGTGACACGCGCGGAAGCCACTTCTACCTCGCCATGTACTGGGCGGAGGCGCTCGCGGCACAGACCCAGGACACGGAGCTCCGGGCGCGCTTCTCCAAAGTGGCGACGCAGCTCGTGGAGAACGAGGCCAAGATCATCGCCGAGCTGAACGCCGCGCAGGGACGACCGGTCGACCTCGGCGGGTACTTCCGGCCGAGCCGAGACCTGGCGTCGAAGGCGATGCGCCCCAGTCCCACGTTCAACGCCATCGTGGACGCCATCTCCTGATGAGCGTCACGACTGCTGCCGACGGCATCAAGGACGTCTCGACGCCGCTCAGCGACGAGGACGTCGCGTCACTGAAGGCGGGTGACCGTATCCGCATCTCGGGCGTGATGTACACCGCGCGCGACGCGGCCCACGGGCGGCTGCTGCCGCTGATCGAGAAGGGCGAGCGGCTGCCGATCGACGTCAAGGGCGCCATCATCTACTACACCGGTCCCACGCCGGCCCAGCCGGGCGACGTGGTCGGCGCCATCGGCCCCACCACCGCCAGCCGCATGGACAAGTTCACGCCGGCGCTCCTGAAGCTCGGCCTGAAGGCGACGATGGGGAAGGGGTACCGCGGGCAGGCGGTGAAGGACGCGCTCCGAGAGTACCGCGCCGTCTACTTCGGCGCGATCGGCGGCGCCGGCGCCGTGCTCTCGCGTCACGTCAGGAAGCTGGAGATCGTCGCCTACGAGGACCTCGGCACCGAGGCGATCCGGCGCCTCGAGGTCGAGGCCTTTCCGGCCATCGTGCTCAACGATTGTCATGGCGGTGACCTGTACTCGGACGGGCAGAAGCAGTTCGCCCGTCCCGAACCCGCGTAGGGTTCCCCCTTAGGAGGACGCATGGCTCGGGTGATGAGTGGCGCGCGGCCGCCGATCGCGGCGGCGCATCTGCGCAAGGACGCGTGGTGGGCGCTGCCGGTCACCGTCGTGATCGTGCTGGGCAGCTTCATCGTGTACTCGACGTGGGCGGCGTTCCAGAACGCCCACTACTTCGTCGATCCCTACCTGTCGCCGTTCTACTCGCCGTGCCTGTCGGCGAGCTGCAAGCACCTCACGTTCGGCCACGGCCTGCCCGACGTCTCGCTGCCGATCATCGGCATCGTGTCGCCGGCCTTCCTGATCCTGGGGGGCCCCGGCCTGTTCCGGCTGACCTGCTACTACTACCGCAAGGCGTACTACCGCTCGTTCTGGCTGGCCCCGGCCGCCTGCGCCGTGCGCGACGTCAAGTCCGGCTACACCGGTGAGACACGCTTCCCGCTGATCGTCCAGAACTTCCACCGGTACGCTTGGTATATCGCGGTGATCTTCATCGTGCTGCTCACGTGGGACGCCATCCTCGCGTTTCGTTTCCCCGCTCCCGGCGGCGGCCATCGCTTCGGGATTGGCGTGGGGACGCTCGTCATGTGGGCGAACGTGATCCTGCTCGCCGGCTACACCTTCTCGTGCCACTCCTGCCGCCACGTGTGCGGCGGCCACGTGGACGTGTTCTCGCGGGCGAAGACGCGCTACCGCGTCTGGCACGTCATCACGCGCCTCAACGAGCGGCACCCGATGTACGCGTGGCTCTCGCTGTTCAGCGTGGGGCTCACGGACCTCTACATCCGCCTGGTGTCGATGGGCGTGATCCGCGACCTGAGGATCATCTAGTCATGGCCAAGCCAGCGTACGAGACGCACGAGCACGATGTCATCGTCATCGGGGCGGGCGGCGCCGGGCTGCGGGCGGCCATCGAGGCTGCCGCGCAAGGTGTATCCGTCGGCCTCATCTGCAAGTCGCTCCTCGGCAAGGCCCACACCGTCATGGCCGAGGGCGGCATCGCCGCCGCCATGGGCAACGTGTGGCCGGAGGACAACTGGCAGGTCCACTTCCGCGACACCATGCGCGGCGGCAAGATGGTCAACAACTGGCGCATGGCCCAGCTCCACGCTCAGGAGGCGCCCGACCGCGTGCTGGAGCTGGAGCGCTACGGCGCGCTGTTCGACCGCACCAAGGAAGGCTTGATCCTGCAGCGCGACTTTGGCGGCCACCGCTACGCCCGGCTGGCCCACGTCGGCGACCGCACCGGGCTGGAGATGATCCGCACGCTCCAGTACCACGCGATCCACCAGGGCATCGACGTGTACATGGAGTGCAAGGTCGAGCGCCTGCTCAAGGACGGCGACCGCGTCGCGGGCGCCCTCGGGTATTGGCGTAACACCGGCGAGTTCGTGCTCTTCAAGGCCAAGGCCGTCGTGCTGGCCACCGGCGGTATCGGCAAGGCCTGGAAGATCACCTCGAACTCCTGGGAGTACACCGGCGACGGCCAGTCGGCCGCGCTGTGGGCGGGCGCCGACCTCATCGACATGGAGTTCGTGCAGTTCCATCCGACCGGGATGGTGTGGCCACCGTCGGTGCGCGGGATCCTCGTCACCGAGGGCGTCCGCGGCGACGGCGGGACACTGAAGAACAACAAGGGCGAGCGGTTCATGTTCAACTACATCCCGGAGTTCTTCAAGGGCGAGACGGCCGACAACGAGAAGGAGGCCGACGCCTGGTACGCCGACAAGAACAACCGGCGCACGCCCGACCTGCTCCCGCGCGACGAGGTGGCCCGCGCCATCAACAGCGAGGTCAAGGCCGGGCGGGGGAGTCCTCACGGCGGCGTCCTGCTGGACATCTGCACGCGGCGCCCCGCCGACTACATCCGCAAGCGTCTGCCGTCCATGTACCACCAGTTCAAGGAGCTGGCCGGCGTGGACATCACCAAGGAGCCCATGGAGGTCGGCCCGACCTGCCACTACGCGATGGGCGGCGTGCGCGTGGACGCCGACACCACCCAGGCCACCGTGCCCGGGCTCTTCGCCGCCGGCGAGGTGGCGGCCGGCCTGCACGGCTCCAACCGCCTGGGCGGCAACTCGCTCTCCGACCTGGTGGTGTTCGGCCGCCGCGCGGGCCTCCACGCCGGGCTCTACGCCAAGAACTTCGCCGGCGCCCTGCGCGTGGACCAGGCCGAGGTCGAGTCGACCGCCCGCGCGATGCTGGAGCCGTTCACCCGCAGCGGCGGCGAGAACCCGTACGCGATCCAGGCCGAGCTGCAGGACGTCATGCACACCCTGGTCGGCATCATCCGCACCGAGTCCGAGATGCGGGAGGCGCTGCGGAAGATCGAAGGGTTCAAGGAACGGGCGAAGAAGGTACGGGTCGACGGCGGGCGCGTCTACAATCCGGGCTGGCACACCGCGCTCGATCTGGCCTCGCTGCTCACCGTCGCCGAGTGCACCACCCTGGCCGCGCTCGAGCGCAAGGAGAGTCGCGGCGGCCACACCCGTGACGACCACCCCTACACCGACGACACCTGGGGCAAGGTCAACGTCGTCCTCCGCCTCCGCAACGGCGCGGTGCAGGTGAGCCGCGAGCCGCTGCCCGAGATGCCGGCCGAGCTCAAGGCGCTGTTCCAGGAGAGGAAATGATGCCGACCTTCACGCTGAAGGTGTTCCGTGGCGGGCCCACGGGCGGCGACTTCCGCGACTACCGCGTGGACGCCGACGAGGGCATGGTGGTCCTCGACCTCATCCACCGCATCCAGGCCACGCAGGCGCCCGACCTGGCCTGCCGGTGGAACTGCAAGGCCGGCAAGTGCGGCTCGTGCAGCGCCGAGGTCGACGGCAAGCCGCGGCTCATGTGCATGACGCGCATGGATCTCTTCCAGCCGGGCAAGACGATCACGGTGGCGCCGATCCGGACGTTCCCGATCATCCGGGATCTGGTGACCGACGTGTCCTACAACTACGTCAAGGCCAGGCAGGTCCCGCCGCTGCGCCTGAAGCCGCCGGATGCCGACGGCAAGTACCGCATGATGCAGGAGGACATCGATCGCGCTCAGGAGTTCCACAAGTGCATCGAGTGCTTCTTGTGCCAGGACGTCTGTCACGTGATCCGCGACCACGAGGAGCACAAGCCGGCCTTCGCGGGACCACGGTTCTTCATCAAGGTGGCCGGCCTCGACATGCACCCGCTGGACACCGTGGACAGAACAGAATTCGTACGCAGTCAGGCGGGAATCGGGCTGTGCAACATCACGAAATGCTGTACGGAGGTATGCCCCGAACACATCCACATCACCGACAACGGCATCATCCCCATGAAGGAGCGGATGGCCGACAACTTCGACCCGATCGTGTGGCTGCTCCGTAAGTTCAGAGGCGGGCGAAAAGAGCCGGCGTAGCGTGAAGATCCACGAGTACCAGGCCAAGATTCTCCTGCGCGAGTTCGGCGTGCCGGTGCCCGACGGGGACGTCGCCGACACGCCGGGCAAGGCCCGCGAGATCGCGCAGCGGCTCGGCGGCACGGTGGTCGTCAAGGCGCAGGTGCACGCGGGCGGGCGCGGCAAGGCGGGTGGCATCAAGCTGGCCGACGACGCCGCCGGCGCCGAGGCCGCGGCGAAGCAGATCCTCGGCATGCGGCTCAAGACGCCGCAGACGCCGCCCGGGGGCATCCTGGTGCGCTCGGTGTGGGTCGAGCAGGCCTCGGCGATCGAGCGCGAGCTCTACCTGTCGATGACGCTCGATCGCACGCGTTCCACGCACGTGGTCATGGCCTCCCCGGCCGGCGGCATGGAGATCGAGGAGGTCGCCGAGCACACCCCGGACAAGATCATCCGCGAGTGGACGCACCCGGCGCTCGGCCTGGCCGACTTCCAGGCCCGGCGGCTGGCGTTCGGCCTCGGCCTCGCCGGCGAGGCGTTCAAGCAGGGGGTCGGCCTGATCCGCAACCTCTTCCGCTTCTATCTCGCCAAGGACTGCTCGCTGGCCGAGATCAATCCGCTGGTGGTGACGAAGGACGGCCGCGTGCTGGCGCTGGACGCCAAGCTGAACTTCGACGACAACGCGCTCTACCGGCACCCGGAGATCGTGGCCCTGCGCGACATCCACGAGGAAGATCCGCTGGACGTCGAGGCGTCGAAGCACGGCCTGAACTACATCAAGCTCGAAGGCGATGTTGCATGCATGGTCAACGGCGCCGGCCTGGCCATGGCCACGATGGACATCGTGAAGCTGGCCGGCGGCGAGCCGGCCAACTTCCTGGACGTGGGCGGCGGCGCCTCGCCCGAGCAGATCGAGAACGCGTTCCGGATCCTGTCGTCCGACCCCGCCGTGAAGGCGATCTTCATCAACGTCTTCGGCGGGATCCTGCGCGTCGACCGGCTGGCCGAGGGCATCATCGCCGCGGTGCGGAAGCTCGGTCTGACGCTGCCGGTGGTCCTCCGCGCCGAGGGCACCAACGTCGAGCAGGGCAAGAAGATGCTCGCCGACTCCGGATTGTCGCTCATCATGGCCGACGACATGGGCGACGGAGCGCGGAGGGTCGTGGAGCTGGCGAGGAAGGCGTCGTGAGCATCCTGGTCGACAAGTCCACGCGTGTCGTCGTGCAGGGGATCACGGGCAAGGAGGGCGCCTTCCACGCCGCCCGGTGCAAGGAGTACGGAACGGCGGTGGTGGGCGGCGTCACGCCGGGCAAGGGCGGCACCACCCACGAGGGCTTCACGGTGTGGAACACCGTCGAGGAGGCGGTCCGGCAGGAGGGCGCCAACTGCGCGCTCATCTTCGTGCCGCCGCCGGCCGCCGCCGACGCCATCATGGAGGCGGCCGCCGCCGGGGTGCCGCTGATCATCTGTATCACCGAGGGCATTCCGGTGCCCGACATGGTGCGCGCCAAGCATTACCTGTCCGGCACCGCCAGCCGCCTCATCGGACCGAACTGCCCGGGCGTGATCACGCCCGGCCAGGCCAAGATCGGGATCATGCCGGGGCACATCCACAAGGTGGGGCCGGTCGGCGTCGTCTCCCGCAGCGGCACGCTGACCTACGAGGTAGTGGGGCAGCTCAGCGCGCGTGGCGTCGGCCAGTCGAGCTGCGTTGGCATCGGCGGCGATCCCGTCAACGGCACCTCGTTCGTGGACGTCCTGCGGCTGTTCAACGCCGACCCCCAGACGCGCGCGATCATGATGATCGGTGAGATCGGCGGCACCGCCGAGGAGGACGCGGCGGCCTTCATCAAGGCCAACGTGAAGAAGCCGGTGGTCGGCTTCATCTGCGGCCAGACGGCGCCGCCCGGCCGGCGCATGGGTCACGCCGGCGCCATCATCGCCGGCGGCAAGGGCACGGCCGCCGAGAAGATGAAGGCGCTGGAGACGGCCGGCGCCACGCTGGTCCGCAGTCCCGCCGACATGGGGGCGACCGTGGCCAGGGTGATCGGCGCATGAGCGAGCGCACGCTGGTTATCGTCAAGCCGGACGCCGTCGCCAAGGGCGTGGCCGGCCAGATCCTCGCGCGGATCGAGCAGGCCGGCTTTCGGGTGCTGGCGATCAAGATGATCCAGATGACCGAGCACGACGCGGCCGGCTTCTACGCCGTGCACCGCGAGCGGCCGTTCTTCAAGAGTCTCTGCACGTTCATGACGCAGGGGCCATGCATCCCGATCGTGCTGGAGCGCGACGACGCCATCCAGCGCTGGCGCGATCTCATGGGCGCCACCGATCCGGCCAAGGCGGCGGCCGGCACCATTCGCAAGGACTTCGCGGCCTCGATCGAGGCCAACGCCGTGCACGGCTCCGACGCGGTGGCGACGGCCTCGTTCGAGATCCCGTACTTCTTCAGCAGCCTCGAGATCTGTCCGCGCTGAGGCGCCCGGCCGACGCCGGAAGGGGCCCCATGAGACAGGCGGGTCGCTGGAGGTGGCTGCTGCTGGCGTCGGGCGCCGCCCTGCTGGGCTGGCTGATCCTGCGCAACGACCCCATCGCGGTGCTGGGCGCGGTCTCCGGGCTGTCCTGGCGGCTGCTCATCGTGCTGGTCTTCCCGTTCTCGGTGGTCGCCGTGTTCGACACGCTCGGCTGGCGCTACGCATTCGCCGACAGCCGCGTGCCCTTCCGGGCGCTGCTGTGGACGCGGATTGTCGGCGAGGCGGTGAACGTCACCACCCCGACGGCGTCGGTCGGCGGTGAAGCGGTCAAGGCCTGGCTGCTCCGCCCCCACGTCGCGCTGACCGACGCGCTCTCCTCGGTGATCGTGGCCAAGACGACGATCACGATCGCGCAGGGCCTGATGCTGGCGTTCGGCATCGTGTGCGCCTGGGCCGCCCTGCCGGCCGATTCCGTGCTGCTCCGCCCGATGGAGTGGCTCCTGCTGGTGGAAGTGGTGGCGGTGGGCGGCTTCGTCGCCGTGCAGCTCGGCGGCGTGATGGGCGCCGGCGGCCGCCTGCTGGCCCGGTTCGGCATGCCGCTGGCGGCGGCGGGCGGCGCCGCGCTCGATGACTCGCTCGGAGGCTTCTACCGTCGCTCGCCGTCCCGGCTGGCGCGCTCGATCGGCTTCCACTTCCTCGGCTGGGTGGTGAGCGGGCTCGAGACCTACCTCATCCTCATGCTGCTCGGCCTCGAGGTCTCGCTGCTGACGACGATGGTGATCGAGGCTGCCAGCACCGCGGTCCGGTTCGCGACGTTCATGGTACCCGGCAGCCTCGGCGTGCTGGAGGGCGGTCACGTCGCGGTCTTCGTCGCGCTCGGCCTGACCGGCGCCTCCGCCCTGTCGTTCAGTCTCGTGCGACGCATCCGCGAGGCCGCCTGGGTCGGCGCGGGGTTCGTCGTCCTGGCGGCGCTCAGCCGATCGGCCGCGCCGGCGCCGGCCGACTGACCATGTGCGGCATCGCCGGCTTCCTGGCCCCGCCCGGGGTCGTCGCGGACCGAGCCGTGCTGGAACGCATGGTGGCGTCGCTCCGCCACCGCGGCCCCGACGCCGTCGGTTACCACGTCGAGGGGCGGGTGGCGCTCGGCGTCGCCCGGCTGCGGATCATCGACCTCGCCACCGGCGACCAGCCGCTGGCCAACGAGGACGGCGCCGTCCAGGTCGTGCTCAACGGCGAGATCTACAACTTCGAGGCGCTGCGCGACCGCCTCGAGCGGATGGGCCACCGCTTCGCGAGCCGCGGCGACACCGAGGTGATCGCGCACGCCTGGGAGGAGTACGGCGAGGCGTGTCCCGAGGACCTCAACGGGATGTTCGCCTTCGCGCTGTGGGACCGGCGCCGGCAGACGCTGTTCCTGGCCCGCGACCGCATGGGCGAGAAGCCGCTCTACTACGCCTCGCCGGGCGGCTGGCTCGTCTTCGGCTCCGAGCTGCGCGCGGTGCTGGAGCATCCGGCGGTGAGCCGTGAGCTCGATCCCGCGGCGTTCGTCCGGTACCTGACCTATGATTTCGTCCCCGACCCGCACGCGATCGTCCGCGGCGTGCGCAAGCTGCCGCCCGCCCATGCGCTGAGCGCCGCCGACGGCAAGGTCACCACCAGTCAATACTGGGAGATCCCGTACCGACCCGACGCGCGCCTCGACGAGGCGGGATGGACGGCGGAGATCGCCGGCGCGCTCGACGAGGCGGTTCGAAGCCGGTTGGTGAGCGACGTGCCGCTGGGGTGCCTGCTCAGCGGTGGCATCGACTCCACCGCGATCACCGCGACCGCGGTGCGCTTCGCGCCCGCCATCCGGACCTTTGCCGTGGGCTACGCCGAGCGCCGCCACGACGAGCGCGGCTGGGCCCGGCGCGCCGCGCAGGCGCTGGGGACACGCCACGTGGACCTGCTGGTGGGTCCCGCCGACGTCGCCGACGTGCTTCCGCGGCTCGGCGCGCTGCTCGACGAGCCCATCGCCGACATGGCGTTCGTCCCGCTCTACCTGCTCTCGCGCTTCGCCCGCCGCTCGGTCACCGTCGCCCTGACCGGCGACGGCGGCGACGAGCTCTTCGGCGGCTACCCGGCCATGGCCGCGGAGTGGTGGCACGGCGCGTTCGCCCGGTTGCCGCGGGCTGCCCGCTCGGCCCTGGCGGCCGTGGGCGCGCGCGCCGGGATGTCGCCCGGACCGGTGGGCGAGTTTCTCCAGGGCCTCGGCTACTCCGAGGCGGCGCGCAACCAGGCGCTGCTCGGCGGGCTGCCGACCGTGCGTCAGGCGCCGCTGCTCAGCGCCGACATGCGGGCGGCGGTGGCGGGCGTCGACCCCTACGAGGACGTCGAGGCCGCGCTGGCTGGCTGCGCGAGCGACGATCCGACCGCGCGCATCCTCCATCGCTACTGCAAGCTCTACCTGGCGGGCCAGAACCTCGCCAACGCCGACCGCGCCAGCATGGCCGTCGGCCTCGAGCTGCGCGCGCCGTTCCTCGACCATCGGTTCGTCGAGCTGGTGGGCCGGATTCCCGCGCACCTGCGCTTGCACGGACTACGTCGGCTCAAGCGCCTTCTCAAGCGCGCGCTCGCGGATCGGCTTCCGCCCGCGATCCTGGCGCGCGGCAAGCAGGGCTTCGGCGTCCCGCTCGGAAGCTGGTTCCGCGGCCCGCTGGCGGCGCCGCTCCGCGCCGCGCTGGCGCCCGCCCGTCTGCGCGCGGCCGGCCTGTTCGATCCGCGGGCGGTCGAGCGCCTCGTGGCCGAGCACGTGACCGGCCGCCGCGATCACACGCGCATTCTGTGGTCCCTGCTCGTCTTCGAGCTCTGGCGAGCCGAGCACCTGGAGTAGCCAAAGTCCCGTCTGGTCATCATCCGCCGCCGTCTGCCGACCGCTCCACCTCCAGGACGTGACGATAGAGGAACAGCAGGGCGCCTCCGGCCCTCGCGCATAGACGACACCGGTGGCTGTCCGGGAGATCACGATGTCGGCATCGTAGTTCCCCTCGCAGGAAATCCGCAAGACGGCAGGAAATCCGCAAGACGTCGCCGAAGCGATACGGCTTGGCTAATCGACCACGCGCACGCCGCCACCGGTCTCGGGGCCCAGCGCGCGGAGGACGAGGACGAGCAAGAGCAGCACGACGCAGCCGACCAGCACGAGGACGTAGATCTGTCGTGGGCTGAGCGGGATGTCGCCGGCGTCGACCACCCAGCGGGTGTGCCGCCAT
>Ga0210377_10005791_pt1 | contig 10105 bp, 9 predicted proteins | sample PLM4_65_b1redo_FD_155480 | JGI IMG/M metagenome (GOLD analysis project Ga0210377, IMG submission 155480) | Groundwater sediment microbial communities from an aquifer in East River, Colorado, USA - PLM4_65_b1 redo | ecosystem: Environmental > Terrestrial > Soil > Riparian zone | place: USA: East...
TACGACTGGCTGTCGCACGAGCTCGTCAAGCTCACGTTCGCGGCGTTCTCCACCACCGCGCTGCTGGGCGCCCTCCTCCTGTTCCTGTTCGTCGGCTACTACCCGAAGTTTTGGACGTACATCAGCTCGATTTTCTTCCAGACCTACTGGGTCTACGCCCTGCTGTTCTTCGCCGAGACCTTCACGGTCTATCTCTGGTACTACGGCTGGAACTGGCTGTCGGGCCCCCGCAAGGGAATCCACGTCGGCCTCGGTGTGTTGTCGAATCTCTTCGGCACCGCCATCCTCGTGGTGGCCAACTCCTGGGTCACCTTCATGATCTCGCCGTCCGGGATCGACGAGTCGGGCGCGCTCAAGGGCAGCGTGTGGGCGGCGATCGACAATCCCACCTGGATGCCGATCAACATCCACCGACTGATCGCCAACATCGTCTTCGGCGGAACCATCGCCGGCGCCTACGCCGCGTTTCGATTCCTCGCCGCCAAGACGGACGAGGAGCGCGCGCGGTACGACTGGATGGGCTACATCGGCAATTTCGTCGCGCTGTCGGCCTTCATCGTCCTGCCCTTCGCCGGGTACTACCTGGGGCGCGAGATCTACGCGTTCAACCAGACCATGGGCATCACGATGATGGGCGGGTTCATGTCGTGGCTGTGGATCATCCAGGCCATCCTCATCGGCATCCTCTTCCTCGGCTCCAACTACTATCTGTGGCTCGGCATGGAGCGCATCCCCGGCGCCGAGCGCTATCGCAAGTACGTGCCGCCGATGCTGATCATCCTCACCATCGGCTTCCTGGTGTGGGCCACGCCGCGCTCGATGGTGGTCACGCTCGACGAAGCGCGCGCCATGGGGGGCACCCACCACCCGCTGCTTGGCTTCTTCGGCGTCATGTCGGCCAAGAACACGGTCGTGAACCTCATGATCCTCACGACCTTCCTGTCCTACATCTTGTATCGCCGCGCCAACAAGATTCCGACCACGTCCTGGGTGAAGACGGGCATGGCCATCCAGTGGGCGGCCTTCGGGGCCGCCGCCCTCGTCGTCGTCTTCTACGGCGTCTACGGCTACTTCGTCGAGTCGATCGTGCGCATCGGCTTCTCGGTCTACCAGGTGCTGGCGGTCATCGGGGCCATCGTGATCGTGATGGCGCTCGACGTGCCGATGTTCAAGGGCGCGCGCTCCACCGGCGAGATCCGCTGGGGGACGATCGCGCCGCGCTCGCAGTACGTGCTGATCTTGCTGGCGGTGACGTTCACCTGGCTCATGGGGTTGATGGGCTTCGCGCGCTCGGGCATCCGCCAGCACTGGCACGTGTACGGCGTGCTGCGCGACACCTCGGCCGAGGCGGTGACGCCCGCGCTCGGCTACGCGGCCAACGTGATCACGCTGGTGACGCTCGCGTTCTTCGCGCTCGTGATGTTCATCTTCTGGCTCGGCGGCCTCGGCGAGAAGGGCAGCCCCGAGGGCGCCCACGGGCACGCCGCGCCGGTGCTGGCCGGCGGCAGCGACCGGGACGCCTAGCATGCGTGTCCCCGTCGGCGTGAAGGTCGGGTTGTTCTCCCTCGTCGTGATGGGCGGCTACTCGTGGTTCGCCAACTCCATCCCCCAGATCGAGTCCAAGCCACCCCAGGAGCTGTCGCTGGAGGGCGGCAACGTCACCCCCGCCCAGCTCGTGAAGGCCGGCGAGGAGATCTACCACACCAAGGGCACGTGCGAGATCTGTCACCGCATCGGCGAGAAGGGGACGCGGGCGCCCGACCTGGCCGGGGTCGGCGGCCGGGCCGCCAAGACCAAGCCGGGGATGAGCGCGAAGGCGTACCTCCTGGAGTCGCTGATCCAGCCGCAGGCGTTCGTGATCGAGGGCTACCCACCGATCATGCCCGCGGTCGACAAACCGCCGATCGCGCTCAACCGTTCGGAGGTCTGGGCGCTCGTGGCATTCCTCGAATCGCTGGGCGGCACCGTGGAGGTGACGCTGAACGATATCCCGGCCAGTGTGGGCGCGGCGGCCGCCGGCGGCGGCACGGCCGCGGCCGAGGTGAAGATTCCCGGCGACCCCAAGGCCGGCGAGCTGGTGTTCCAGGGCAAGGGCACCTGCATCGCCTGCCACAAGGCGGGCAAGATCGGCGCCTCGCCGGTCGGGCCGGACCTCTCGCAGATCGCCAAGATCCAGACGCCCGACTACATCATGAAGAAGATCCTCGATCCCAAGGGCATGGGCACGGTGGCCGGCTTCCCGCCCGGCCTCATGCCGCAGGACCTCGGCACGCGCCTGGCCGCCAAGGAGTACGTCGACCTGGTCGCCTTCCTGCTCACGCTGAAATGAGCCGATGAACGTCCTGCGCTCCCGCTTCTTCCAGGCCGTCACCATCTTCGTGCTGGCGTTCGTGCTGCTGCGCTTCGGCATCCGCCCGCCGGCGCCGTGGAGCGTGCTGTCGCTCTACATGTTCATCATTTCGCTGGCGCTGCTGATCTTCGTGTCCTCCGATCGCGACTCGTGGCGGGACTTCGTGCAACCGGTGTGGCTGACGCTCACCGATCCCCGCTACCGGCTGCTGCGCTCGGTGATCGTCGTGCTGCTGCCGTTGCTGCTCGGCTACTACGCGTACACGCAGGCCGCCGCCAGGCCCCAGGCCCCGCCCGAGCTGCGGGCCGTGCACCCGGCGCCGCCCGCGTCGATCCAGTTCCGCGGCAAGGAGCTCAACATCTCGGGCCTCGAGAACCCGCTGCGCAAGGACCAGGGGGCCTTCAAGAAGCACGTCGCCGTCGGCGGTGAGATCTACATCCGCAACTGCATGTACTGCCACGGCGACAACCTGGACGGCAAAGGCCACTTCGCCCACGGGTTCAACCCGCCGCCCGCCAACTTCGTGGATCCCGGCACCATCGCGATGCTGCAGGAGGCCTATCTGTTCTGGCGCATCGCCAAGGGCGGACCGGGGTTGCCGAAGGAGTCGACGCCGTGGAACTCGGTGATGCCGGCGTGGGAGGACCGTCTTACCGAAGACCAAATTTGGCAGGTGATCATGTACCTCTACGATGCGACGGGGCAGCAGCCACGTCGATGGGAGGCGTCGCATTGAGTAGGTGGCGGGCGGCGATAATGGCCCATCGTCCACCGTTGTCGGTGCGCGTGATCATCTGCGCCAGCTTTGCGGCCTCGCTGGCGCTCGCCGCGGATCTGGGGACGGCTTGGGCGCAGGGCGATGCCAATGCTGGCAAGGCGGTGTATGAGCGGAAGTGCCTTCTCTGTCATGGGGAGAAGGGGGATGGGAAGGGGGCGGGGGCGGAGCATTTGGCGCCGCGGCCGCGGGATTTTACCAGGGGGTTGTACAAGGTGCGGACGACGGCGAACAAGACGCCGAGTGATCAGGACGTCTTCAAGATCATTACTGACGGGATGCCGGGGACCTCGATGCCACCGTGGGCGGTTCTTCCTGAAAAGGAGCGGTGGAACCTGGTGGCATACCTCAAGACGTTCGCGCCGGACCCGTTCAAGGAGGCGCCGAAGAAGCTCGAGCTGCCGAAGGAGGTGGCGTCGTCGGAGGCGTCGATCAAGCGGGGGAAGGAAATGTTCGAGGCGATCGAGTGCCACAAGTGTCATGGCACCGAGGGGCGGGCCGACGGGCCGTCGCGCGCCGAGCTGAAGGACGAGTGGGGGCAGCCGATCCCGCCCGCCAACCTCGCCAAGCGCTGGACGTTCCGCGGGGGCGCCTCGCGCACGGACATCGCCACTCGCCTCGCCAACGGGGTGCTGGGCACGCCGATGCCGGCCTTCCTCGACAGCGTGGAAAAGCCCGAGGACATCTGGCACCTGACGAACTTCATCCTGTCGCTGGGGCCGGAATCGCCGCGCTACACCACGCTGCTCACGGTCACCTCGGTGTCGGACGCGATCCCCGACGACCCCCACGCGGATTTCTGGAAGAAGCTGACCCCCAACAACGTCCCGCTGATGGGCCAGGTGATCGTCGACCCGCGCAACTTCAACCCGGCGATCGACCTCGTCTCCGTGCGGGCGGCCTACAACGACAAGGAGGTCGCCTTCCACCTGACGTGGGACGACCCGGCCGAGTCGAAGGGCGACGGCAAGCAGACCTTCCCCGACGCCATCGCGCTGCAGTTCCCGTCGCAGATCACCGCCGGCACCGAGCGGCCCTACTTCCTGATGGGCGACGCCAACGAGGCCGTGTACCTGCTGCGCTGGGAGCAGGGCAAGGGCGTCGTCGAGGCGAGCGCCAACGGGCCGGCCAAGATCGCGCCGCTGGCGGGCGGCGAGGCGACCGGCAAGGCGGTGTTCGCCAACGGCCAGTACCGGCTCGTGATCAAGCGGCCGCTGGCGGTGAAGGGCGAGGGGCGGCCGACGTTCCGGCCGGCGGTGTTCATCCCCGTCGCCTTCCAGGCCTGGGACGGCGGAGCAGGGGAGACCGGCCCCAAGATGTCGCTGACCTCGTGGTACTATCTGCGGCTGGAGGAGCCCCAGTCGAACCGGCGCTTCATCATTCCTCCCGTCGTGGCAATCCTCACGCTGGCGGCCATGATCCTCGTCGTCCGCACCGCGAATCGAGCGCGATGACGTCGCGGACGATCGACGAAATACGAGCGCACACACACTGAGCAGGAGGGGTACGGGCGATGCGTAGAACACTGACGGCAGGCACCGCGATCGCGCTGATGACGGGCGCGGCGATGTGGTTCGTGACGGGCGCCGGGGCGCAGGGCGGCGGCACCATCGAGGCCGACGTGAAGTACAACGGCGCCGCCCAGGTCGAGAAGCTCAAGGTCAACAAGGACACCGAGAAGTGCGGGACCGAGGCCCTCATCGAGAAGGTGGTGGTCGGCGGCAACAAGGGTCTCGCCAACGCCGTCGTCTCCGTGCCCGGCGCCAAGGGCGCCACCAAGGCCAAGGCCGTGCTCGACCAGCACGGCTGCAAGTTCGTCCCGCACGTGGTCGTGATGCAGCCGGGCGAGCTCGAGATCAAGAACTCCGACGACATCCTGCACAACCTCCACACCTACTCCACGGCGAATCCGTCCATCAACAAGGCGCAGCCGAAGTTCAAGAAGACGATGACGGAGAAGCTGGAGAAGCCGGAGTTCGTGAAGATCACCTGCGACGTCCACAGCTGGATGCTCGGCTGGGTGGCGGTGGTGCCCGGCCTGGCCGGCGTCACCGACAAGGACGGCGTGACCAAGATCGAGAACGTGCCGGCCGGCAAGCAGAAGATCGAGGTGTGGCACGAGACGCTCGGCAAGCAGGAGAAGGACGTGGACGTCAAGGCCGGGCAGGTGACCAAGGTCAGCTTCGAGATGAAGGGAAAGTAGCGCGAGCCGGCGAGGGGGAACGGGGGAGACCGCATGCTTGACTGGTGGCTGCCCGAGAACGTCTCGACCTACGGTCGGGACATCGACTGGTTGTTCCACCTCATCTACTACATCACCGGGATCACGGCCATCCTGGTGTTCGCCACCATGCTGGCGTTCCTGGTGATGTACAAGGACCGGCCGGGCCGGCGCGCCCGCTACACCCACGGCAACACGACGCTGGAGATCGTGTGGACGGTGGTGCCGTCGCTGATCCTCGTCATCCTCACGTTCCTCAGCGCGCCGGCGTGGTCGAAGATCAAGATCCAGGCGCCGCCGGCCAGCGACGTCGTGGTGCAGGTGACCGCCAAGCAGTTCAACTGGCAGGTCACCTACCCGGGCGCCGACGGCACGTTCGGCACCGCCGACGACAAGACGCACCTCGACGAGATGCACGTGCCGGTCAACAAGGTCGTCCACGTGCGCCTCAGGTCCCAGGACGTCATCCACAGCTTCTTCGTGCCACAGTTCCGCATGAAGCAGGACGCGGTGCCGGGGCGCGAGATCGTGCAGTGGTTCGAGGCGACCAAGCCCGGCAAGTACGAGCTGCCCTGCGCCGAGCTGTGCGGCTTCGGTCACTCCGGCATGCGCGGCTGGATCTACGTCCACACGCCGGACGACTACCAGAAGTGGGCGGCCGAGAACCTCACCGCCGCGGTCGCCCCGGCGGCCGCCGACGAGAAGAAGAGCGAGGAGACGAAGCCGGCCCCGCCGGCCGCCGCCAAGGGAGGAAAGGCCAAGCGATGAGCGCCATCACGGGCACCGCTCACGCGCACACCGCGCACGAGCACCACGAGCTGGGCTTCGTGCGCACCTACATCTTCTCGACCGATCACAAGATGATCTCGCGGCAGTTCCTGTTCCTGGGGCTGCTGATGATGATCCTGGGCGGGGTCCTGGCGCTGATCGTCCGCTGGCAGCTGGCGTGGCCGGAGACGGCCGTGCCCGGCCTGGGATCCATCCTCAAGGAGACCGGCGGCATCCTGGAGCCCTCCACCTACAACATGGCGTTCACCATGCACGCCACGATCATGATCTTCTTCGTGGTCATGCCGATCCTGGCCGGCTCCTTCGGCAACTTCTGCATCCCGCTCATGATCGGCGCCCGCGACATGGCCTTCCCGTTCCTCAACATGCTGTCGTTCTGGGTGACGGCCACCGCCGGCGTCATCATGCTGACGGGCTTCTTCGTGGAGGGCGGCCACGCCGCCGCCGGCTGGACCTCCTACGTGCCGCTGTCGGCCGTCACCGCGTACACCGGCGTCAACTGGGGCCAGAACATCTGGTGCATCAGCCTGTTCATCATGGGCGTCGGGTCGATGATGGGCTCGATCAACTACATCACGACCATCATCAACATGCGGGCGCCCGGCATGCACCTGTTCCGGATGCCGCTGGTGGTCTGGTCGCTGTTCATCACCGCCGTCCTCCTGCTGCTGGCGCTGCCGGTGCTGACCTCGGGCGTGGCCATGCTGCTGTTCGACCGCACGCTCGGCACCAGCTGGTTCCGCCCCTCGGGCGGCGGCGAGCCGCTGCTCTGGCAGCACCTGTTCTGGTACTTCGGGCACCCCGAGGTCTACATCCTGATCCTGCCGGCGATGGGCATCGCCTCGGAGATCCTGCCGGTCTTCTCGCGCAAGCCGATCTTCGGGTACCACGCCATGGCGTTCTCGATGATCGGCATCGCGTTCCTGTCCTGGATCGTCTACGGCCACCACATGTTCGTGAGCGGCATGAACCCCTCGCTCGGCATGGCCTTCATGGTGTCGACGATGATCATCGCGGTGCCGTCGGCCATCAAGACGTTCAACTGGCTCGGCACGCTGTGGGGCGGCCGCATCCAGTTCAAGGTGCCGATGCTGTTCGCGCTCGGCTTCGTGTCGATGTTCGTGATCGGCGGTCTCAGCGGCATCTTCATGGCCAGCACGCCGGTCGACATCTACATCCAGGACACCTACTTCATCGTCGCCCACATCCACTACGTCGTCTTCGGCGGCTCCATCTTCGGGGCCTTCGCGGCGATCTACTTCTGGTTCCCCAAGATGTTCGGGCGGATGACGAACCCCGCGCTCGGGCACCTGCACTTCTGGGGAACGTTCATCTTCTTCAACTGGGTGTTCTTCCCGATGCACATCATCGGGGTCGGCGGCCAGATGCGCCGCATCTACAACCCCATGCAGTACGAGTTCCTGCAGCACCAGCAGCACTGGAACGTCTTCATGACCTACGGCGCCCTGCTGCTGGGCGCGGCGCAGATCCTGTTCGCCATCAACTTCTTGTGGTCGCTGTTCGCGGGCCGCAAGGCGCCGCTCAACCCCTGGAACTCCACCACGCTGGAGTGGACGGCGGCGTCGCCGCCTCCGCACCTGAACTGGGGGCCGACGCTGCCGACCGTCTACCGCGGGCCCTACGAGTACAGCGACCCCGAGGCCGCCGACGACTACCTGCCGCAGTCGCAACCGCCGGCGCGGGCCGGGGCGCGGGCGCGCGGCCACTGACGGGGGTGTCGCCGGTGAGGCTGGCCCACCGCCTGGCCGTGCTCACGGCAGCCGCGACGTGCGTGCTGATCGTGTTCGGCGGTCTCGTCACCAACACGGGCGCCGCGCTGGCCGTGCCCGACTGGCCGACCACGTTCGGCCACAACATGTTCCTGTTCCCGTGGTCGCAGATGGTGGGCGGCGTGTTCTACGAGCACAGCCACCGCCTGCTGGGCGCCCTCGTGGGCGCGCTCACGCTGGCGTTGGCCGTCGCGCTGTGGCGGCGGGGCCCACGTCTGCGCGCGCTCGGCGTCGCGGCGGTCGTGGCCGTCATCGCCCAGGGTGCCGTGGGCGGGCTGCGCGTCGTCCTCCAGACCGACGCGCTGGCGATGGTGCACGGGCCGCTGGCCCAGGCCTTCTTCGCCCTGGTGGTGGCGCTCGCGCTGCTGACCTCGGCGCGGATGGCGCGGCCCGCGCCGGCCGTGGACGGCGCCACCCGCGCGCTCACGCTGACGGCGGCGCTGCTCGTCTACGCGCAGATCGTGTTCGGCGCCCTGCTCACGCACGCCGGTCGCATCGAGCTGCACCTGGCCGGGGCCGTGGCCGTCTTCGCGCTGGTGCCGATGGTCACCGCCCGCCTGCGCAGCACCGGCGACGCGGTGGCCGCGCCGGCCGCGCGCGCGCTGCTCGTCCTGCTCGGCGTCCAGCTCCTCCTCGGCGCCGGCGCGTACCTGGCCCGCTTCTCGCCGGTGTGGATGCCCGGCGGACAGCTCACGATGCTGGCGCTGCCGGTCGCCCACCGCCTGGCCGGCGGGCTGATCCTGGCCGCCGCCGTCGTGCTGGCCGTGCGCGTGCTGGCGGGCGCGCGGCCGGTGCCGGCCGCGGTGGCGGCGCACGGCGCCCTGGGAGTCGCACGATGACGCGCCCCACCGACGTCGTCGTCGCCACGCTCGACCGCGAGCGCAGCCGCGTGGCCGCGGACCTCGTCTCGCTGACCAAGCCGCGCGTGGTCGTGATGGTGCTCGTCACCACGGTCGTCGGCTACTACGTGGCTCTCGCGGGTGCCCCCGACTACGGCCGGCTGATCGCGCTGGTGATCGGCACCCTGCTGGCGGCGGGCGGCACGCTGGCCCTCAACCAGTACTGGGAGCGCGACGTGGACGCGCTCATGGAGCGGACCCGGACGCGGCCGCTGCCCGAGGGCCGGCTGGCGCCCCTCGAGGCGCTCCTGTTCGGCGCCGGCCTCACGGCCGCCGGCCTGGCCGTCCTCGCGCTGGGCGTGGGCTGGCTCGCGACGCTCGTCACCGCGGCGACGTTCGTGCTCTACATCTTTGCCTACACGCCGCTCAAGCTGCGCACGTCGCTGTGCACGATCGTGGGCGCGGTCCCCGGCGCGCTGCCGCCCGTCACCGGGTGGGCGGCCGCCCGCGACGATCTCGCCCTCGGCGCCTGGGTGCTGTTCGGCATCCTGTTCCTGTGGCAGTTGCCCCACACGCTGGCCATCGGCCGGCTCTACCAGGCCGACTACGCCCGGGCCGGGGTGCGGCTGCTGCCGGTGATCGATGCGGAGGGTCGCGCGACCGAGCGGCAGATCCTGAGCGGCTGCGTGGCCCTGCTGGCCGTGAGCCTGCTTCCCACGCTGATCGGGCTGGCCGGCGGCGTGTACTTCGCCGGCGCGCTGCTGCTCGGCGGTTCCTTCGTGGCGTTCGGCGCCCAGCAGGCGCTGACGCCCTCTCCGCTGCACGCGCGGCGCGTGCTGCTCGCCTCGCTGCTCTACCTGCCGGCCCTGCTGGCGCTGCTGGCGTTCGACAAGGCATGAGCGGCGTGATGGCGCACCTCGACGACCGCAACCGCCTCCTGCGGCGCATCCTGCTCGGCATCGTGGCCGCGCTGGTGATCGCCTCGTTCCTGGTGGGGATCCGCTGGTGAGCCCGCTCGTCCTCGAGTCGCCGCCGGCCCGGCCGCCCGTCGTCGAGCGCGGCAACGACCGCACGCCGCCGCCACCGCCCGGCGGGGGTGGAGACGACGACCGGAGCGAGCCGGCGCCGAATCGGCCGCGGCTGGACAACGCGCGGCTCGCGATGCTGTTCTTCCTGGGGGCGGAGTCGATGTTCTTCGCGGGGCTGATCTCGGCGTTCTTCGTGCTGCGCCTGGGGGCGCCGATGTGGCCGCCGCCGCTGCAGCCGCGGCTGCCCGTGCTGGTCACCGGCCTCAACACGCTGGTGCTGCTCGCCTCCAGCCTCGCCATGATCGCCGCCTTC
>Ga0210377_10005792_pt1 | contig 10105 bp, 7 predicted proteins | sample PLM4_65_b1redo_FD_155480 | JGI IMG/M metagenome (GOLD analysis project Ga0210377, IMG submission 155480) | Groundwater sediment microbial communities from an aquifer in East River, Colorado, USA - PLM4_65_b1 redo | ecosystem: Environmental > Terrestrial > Soil > Riparian zone | place: USA: East...
GCGCGGGAGTCCCAACTCCTCTCGCAAAGTGCGGCGCGTGAGAGCCCTCCGCGTCTTCTCCTCGGTCTCGCGATCCATCTTCACCCGCGCCTTCGCGAGCAGCTTCTCCACGTCCGCGTCCAGCCGCCGGCGCCGTTGCTCCGGCAGAGCCTCGGCGATCTCCTTCGACAGCCGGCGGTCCAGGCGCGCGAGCGACGCTTCGATCTCGCCGGCCGACCTGGCCGACCGGGCAAGCCGGTCGAGCGAGCGCCGGGCGGACTCGATCGGTTGCGTCAGCGACGGGTCGTTGCCGGCGACCGCGTCCAGGCGCTCCGAGAGACCGGCGAGCGCACCGGGGACGTCGGGGGATTCGCCTTCGGCGCGGCCGGCTCCGCGGCCGACCGACGTCTCCGCGCGCCGCTCCCACGCCGAGAGAATCGCGTCCCGGCAGTAGGAGAGGGAGTTGACCCGACCGGTGGCTCCGCGCTCCTGCCGCCGCGTGAAGGCGTCGTCCAGGCCCGCCTCGACGGCTTCGATCGGAATGCCGAGCGCGCGCCACTCCTTCAAGAGCGCGAAGTCCTTCGGGGATAGAAGAAACGGAGTCCCGCGGCGCTCGATGAACGCCGCCTCGGCCGCGCCGTAGTAGGCCCTATCCTCCTCGGTTTCGTTCATGGACGAGGAGGAGCCCGGTCAGCGTCAGGAGCGGATCGACCACCTCGATTTTTTCGGAACCGCCCCCGAAGAGCTCGGCGAGACCCCCCGTCGCGATCACCCGGGGTTTCGCGCCGATCTCGCGGGAGATCCGGTCGATCAGGCCGTCCACGAGCGACAGGTAGCCGAAGTAGAGGCCGGACTGGATCGATCCGGCGGTCGTCTTTCCGACGACCTTCTCCGGCCGTCGGATCTCGACCCGCCAGAGCCTCGCCGCCCGCTCGAAGAGGGCTTCGGCGGAGATCGAAATCCCCGGAACGATGACGCCGCCGGCGTACTCGCCTTTCGCCGTCACGACGTCGAAGGTGGTCGCGGTGCCGAAGTCGACGACGACGCACGGCCCGCCGAGCCTCTCGTAGGCGGCGACCGCGTTGACGATGCGGTCCGCGCCCACTTCCTGCGGGGCGTCGTAGAGGATCGGCATCCCCGTGCGGATGCCCGGCTCGACGAAGAGAGGCTCGGAACCGGTGATCTGGCGGAGCGCCTGCCGGAGCGGGAACTTCAAGGAAGGGACGACGCTCGCAACGATGACGTCTCGGGGAGGATTGCCCTCGCGGCCCGCGGAGGCGAGGAGCCCCTGCACCGAGAGAGTGATCTCGTCGGACGTCGAATCCTGGCGGGTCGTCAGCCGCCAGTGCCGCGCGAGAGCTCCGTCCTCGAAGAGGCCCAGCACCGTGTTGGTGTTGCCGACGTCCACGGCGAGGAGGGCGGCGGCCGCCTTCTCCTTCACCACTCGTCCAACTCTCCGCTGGCGACCACCGCTTCTCCCGACGGAGTCTTCAGCCGCAGAAACCCCCAGGGGTCGAGGCCGACGTACTGGCCGGTGAGCTCTTTTCCTTCGCGGCGAACGCGGATCCGGTCGCCGGGTCGGTGCAGGGAGACCCGTTCCCACTCCTCGACTTCCCGCGACCAGTCGGGACGCGCGAGCTCGCCGTCGAGACGGTCGAGCAGGGTCTGAAGAACCGTCGGAACCGAAGGGGTCTGTCCCGTCTCCTCCTCGATCGTCGTCGCATGAGCAACGCCCACCTCCGCGGCGCGGCCGAGGACGTTGATGCCGATTCCGACCGCGAGGTATGTCTCGTCCCCCTGGGTGCGCGCTTCGGCGAGCACCCCGGCGAGCTTTCGCCTCCCGACGTAGAGATCGTTGGGCCACTTGAGCTCCGCCGCGAGCCCGCACGAGTCCTTGAGCGCTTCGCGCGTCCATCGCGCGACCGCGATCGGGACCACCGACAACGGTTCCCCTGCGGGGATCGGACGGACGAAGGTCAGGTAGATTCCACGCCCCTTCGGCGCCTTCCACTCCCGGCCCCCGCGCCCGCGGGCGCCCGGCTGCTCCTCGGCGAGGAAAACCGTCGCCGGGAGCTTCTGCTCCTCCTGGAAATAGATGTCGATCACCTCGCGAGCCAGGTCGTTGGTCGACCCGATCGAAACGAGAGACGCGACGTTCTCGAAGACGCTCCAGCGCCCCGGGTCGAGGGTGCCCCCGTCGAACTCGATCACTCCGGACGCGCGATCATTGGGATCCGGCAGCGCCGAGCGCTGCGCGCCTCTGTTCGAGCTCCAGCAGCCGGCGGCGGACTTTTTCGACGACCGCGGCGGGAGCTCTCTCGAGGAACGCGACGTTCTGGACCTTGGCCGACAGGTCTCCGATCTCGCCGTCCAACTGCGAGAGCGTCCGGGCGATCTGCTCCCGGTTTCCGGCGGCCGCGGCGGCCGGCAGAGAGAGGGCGACGGCGACTCCCGAGACGACGTCGCGCTCTCCGCCCTCCGCGTCGGTCCCGAAACGCAGGTCGGCGAGCCGGGCGAGGTGCTTGAGAAGGGGCGCGAGGGCGCGGATCTCCTCGACCCCCCCGGCAGACCCGGGATCGACCGAGAGGACCACCGGCTCGGTCGGCGAAACCCGGCGTTCGCCCCGGAAGTTGCGAACTCGCGTGACGAGCGCGCGCATCCGTTCGACCGCGGCCTCGGCCTCTCGGTCCTGCCACGCCGGGTCGCCGGCGGGATAGGGCGAAACGATCAGCGTTCCCGGCCGACCGGTGAGCTTCTCCCAGATCTCCTCGGTCAGGAACGGCATGAAGGGGTGGAGGAGAGCGAGCGAGTCGGCCAGGCATCGCTCGAGCACGCCGCGGGCGATTTCGCGCGCGTCGTCGTCGCCCTCGCGTCCGGAGAGGACCGGCTTGACCATCTCGAGGTACCCGTCACAGAGCTCGTGCCAGAGGAAACCGTAGAGAGCCTGGGATGCCTCGTCGAATCGGAACTCGCCCAGGTAACGGTTCACGTCCGCGGCGGTGGCCGAGAGACGAGACAGGATCCACCGGTCCGGAAGGGAAAGGTTCCGACCCGGGAGGATCTCCGCGCGCGACTTGCCCTCGAGCTGAGAGAGGGTGAACCTCGCGGCGTTCCAGAGCTTGGTCGCGAAGTTGCGCGATCCGGAGAGGCGCTCCCGCTCGAGCGTGACGGTCATTCCGGACGTCGCCGAGCTGGCGTAGGTGAAGCGCAGCGCGTCCGCGCCGAACTCCGCGATCGCGACGAGAGGATCGACGACGTTCCCGCGCGTCTTCGACATCTTCTCCCCGGCCAGGCGGACGAGCCCGTGGAGGTTGACCGTCGAGAACGGCGCCCTACCCGTGAAGTGGATCCCCGCCATGATCATCCGCGCCACCCAGAAGAACAGGATGTCGTATCCCGTGACCAGGACGTCGGTGGGATAGAAATCCTTCAGGTCCTCGGTCTCCTTCGGCCACCCGAAGACGGAGAACGGCCAGAGCTGGGACGAGAACCAGGTGTCGAGCACGTCCGGGTCCTGTTCGAGCTCCGCCGAGCCGCACGTCTCGCACGCCTTCGGATCCGTGTCGGCCACCGTCACGTGTCCGTTGACGCACGTGAACGCGGGGATGCGGTGTCCCCACCAGAGCTGCCGGGAAATGCACCAGTCGTGGATGTTGCGCATCCACTCGAAGTACGTCTTCGTCCAGAGCTCCGGCACGAAGCGGATCTCGCCCGCCTCGACCGAGCGGATGGCCGGCTCGGCGAGCGGCGCGATCTTCACGAACCACTGCGTCGAAAGATAGGGCTCGATCACCGTGTCGCAGCGCTGGCAGTGCCCGAGCGAGTGGCGGTGCGGGTCGACTCCGACGAGGCGATTCTCCGACTTGAGCCTCTTCACGACCTCCCGGCGGGCCTCGAACCGGTCGAGACCCGCGTACTCGCCGGCCTCCCCCGTCATCCGTCCGTCGGGGCCGATCACGACAACCTGGGGGAGCCCGTGGCGTTTGCCGACCGCGAAGTCGTTCGCGTCGTGTGCCGGGGTCACCTTCACGATGCCGGTGCCGAACTCCCGGTCGACGAGAATCGGATCCTCGATCACCGGTAGTTCGCGGCCCACGATCGGCAGGGTCGCGGTCTTGCCGCGCAGCGTCGCGGTGCGGGGGTCCTCGGGGTGGATGGCGAGGGCGGTGTCGCCGAGCATCGTCTCCGGGCGGGTCGTCGCGACCACGGCGCCCGAAGGCACTCCGGCGACGTCGTATCGGATCCGGTAGAGCGACCCGTCCACGTCGCGGTGAATCACCTCGAGGTCGGAGACGGCGGTCTCGCACCGCGGGCACCAGTTGACGACGTAGCGGCCCCGATAGATGAGTCCCTCGCGATAGAGACGGACGAACGCGTGCCGCACCGCCGCGGAAAGGTCCGGATCGAGCGTGAAGCGTTCGCGGGTCCAGTCGAGCGAGCAGCCGAGCCGCCGGATCTGGGACTGGATCGTATCCTTGGCGTCGCGCTTCCACGCCCAGACCCGGGCGACGAATTTTTCCCGACCGAGGTCGCGGCGGTCGATCCCCTCCCGGGCGAGCTCCTTCTCGATCACCATCTGGGTGGCGATCCCGGCGTGGTCGGTGCCCGGGACCCAGAGCACCCGGTAGCCCAGCATTCGCTTCCAGCGCGCGAGAATGTCCTCGAGGGTCCGCCCGAAGGCGTGCCCGATGTGGAGGCGCCCGGTCACGTTCGGAGGCGGGATCACCATCACGAAGCGGGGCGAGCCGGGCGGGCCGACCGGCTGGAAGCGGCCCTCCTCCTCCCACGTTCGGTACCAGCGCTCCTCGAAGTGCGAGGGGTCGAAGGTCTTCTCGAGCCTCGTCGAAGTCCCCTCCGCGACGGTCTCCACGGATCCGCGGCGACCTTCGTCGCCGGAAGCTGCGCGTGAGTCCAGGGGATCTCGGTTCATGAGAAAAGGCGAAAAGGCCCGCACTCCTTATCAGAAACAGGGCGGATTCGCTAACGGCGCGAGCGGGCGTGCGGCGGGGAGGTCGCTAAGAAAAGGGGACGCTACTCGACGCCGCTCTCGAGCTCCCGGATACGTTCCCGGACGACGAGCTCCGCGGTCTCCGGGACGACGTCCCAGGCAATTTCGCGCACGATGCGCTCCGAGAGTTTTTCGATCACCCGCCTCGCGACCCTTTCGGCGAGAGCTTCGATGTCCGCGTCGGAGAGCTCCCGGGCAGCGGGGGCGTTCGCAACCGCGGCGATCGGCTCGGGCGCCGGAATGGGTTGGGCTGGGGTCTGATCCCCGAAGGGGGTCAGATCCCTCTTCTCTTCCGGCGCCTCCGGCGGCGCCGAATCGGCGGACGGCCGGAACCGGGACACGTCGATCCTCTGCGTGCGGCCGTCGTCCTCCGCGGGAGGTTCCTTGCGCTCCGGGACGGGAGACGCTTCGACCGGACGGCGGGGAACGGGGTCCGTTATTCGGGAGACTTGCGCGTTGGGCCGCTCCGCGGAGCGCTCGTCGACCGCCCGCGAAGTCGGTTCCACCTCCTGGAACGCGGCGAGAGCCGAGTCGACGTCCTCGGGACCGTAGAGGTTTTCGAGCGGCTCTTCCCGCCCCGTCGCGCGCAGGTTGCGGATCGAGCCGGTGAAATCCTCTTCCGCGAAGCCGGCGTCGAAGGGATCCGGAGGGACTGCGGGGAACGGGTGCACGGCGACGGGCGAAGCTTCGAGAGGATCCGCGGCGACCGGTCCGGTCGGGCGGGCGTCCCGGTGCCGGTTTGCAATAAGCGATTCGACCTGGAGGAAGAGCTGATGCGAGTCGAAGGGCTTCGAGACGATCCCGTCGCACCGGACCTGTTCCGCGCGGTCGCGGTCGAACGGCTCGAAAGTGCCGGCGAGGAGAACGACCGGGATTCCCGCGGTCGCCGGATTCCTCTTGATCTCCTCGCAGATCTCGTACCCGTTCTTCTCGGGCATGACGACGTCGGCCAGGATGAGGTCGGGCGGATCGTTCCGGACCGCCTCGAGCGCGAGCCTTCCGTTGGAGACGCACGTCAGGCGGTAGTCGCTGTCCGTGAACGTGAGCTCGACGACTTTCTGAATGGTCAGGCTGTCGTCGGCGACCAGGATCTTTTTTTCCATCGGTGTCGAGAAGGTACGCTCCGACCGCCGACCTGTCAATTTCGGCGGGAGTCCGAACTCCTCAGGTCTCTTCGACGACCGGGACCCCGACGTCCTCCCCCCAGACGGCCGCGAGGTAACGACCGGGGGGCCGGCGCCCGAGCGCGTCCGCGAGAAACCGCGACGCCGCGACAACTTTTGGCAGTGTCACTCCCGTCTCGATCCCGAGGCCTTCGAGCAGGTAGAGGAGGTCCTCGGTCGCGAGGTTTCCCGAGGCGCCCGGGGCGTAAGGACATCCGCCCAGGCCTCCCGCCGAGGAGTCGAACGTCGTGATTCCGCACTCGAGCCCCGCGTAGACGTTGGCGAGGGCGGTCCCCCGGGTGTCGTGCATGTGCAGCGCGAGAACCCCACGGGTGACGCCGGAGTCGTAAAGCGTTTCGACGACGTCGTACACGCCGGCCGGAGTCGCGACGCCGATCGTGTCGCCGATCGAGATCTCGTCCACCGGCAGGTCGAGGAGTTTGTGGACGACTTCCCGCACCGCTTCCGCCGAGATCTCCCCCTCGTAGGGACAACCGAACGCGGTGGAGACGTAGCCGCGGACGCGGATCCCATCCTCGGCGGCCCGCGCCACGACCGGCTGGAAGCGCTCGATCGACTCGTCGATGCCGGCGTGGATGTTTCGCTGGTTGAAGGTCTCCGACGCCGCCGTGAAGACCGCGATCTCCCGCACTCCGGCGGCCATCGCGCGCTCCAGACCGCGCACGTTCGGGACGAGCGCCGGATACCGCACGCCGCTCGCTCGATGGATCCGCCGGAAGACTTCTCCCGTGTCAGCGAGCTGCGGAATCGCCGCCGGAGAGACGAACGAGCCGACCTCGATCGCCGGCAGCCCGGCCTCCGTCAGGAGGTCGATGAAACGGACGCGGACGTCCGCCGGCAGCGTCTCTGCCTCGTTCTGGAGACCGTCGCGCGGGCCGACTTCGTAGACCGTCACCCGCGAGGGAAGCGAAGGCCGCTCGAACGGGTAGTCCTGAGGCTCGGCCATCGGATCAGATTATCCCCTGCGGCGGCGGTCCGCGATCAGGAGATCTCCGCCAAGACGGCGCCCGCGTCGACCAGGTCTCCCTCGCGGTGATCCAGGCGCGTCACGACGCCGTCTCGCGGCGCTCGAATGGCGTGCTCCATCTTCATGGCCTCGAGCACCATCACGACGTCTCCCCTCGATACCCTCTCGCCGCGCGGGACGGAGATCTTGCGGATGCGTCCGGGCATGGGAGCGAGGAGACCCGCCCCGTGGTCCGCGGCCGTCGCGCCTCTCGCCTTCGAAACGCGGGACCCCTCGGGGCAGATCTCGAAGGTCTGACCGGCGCACCAGACGAATATCCGGCTGCCCTCGCGGGCGACTCGGACCGGAAACACCTCGCCCGCCAGTTCGAGCGCCACGAGCTCCCCCCCTCCCTCAGTCCGGATCTCCCGGAAAGCGACCTTCGTGTCCCCGAGGATCGCGATGCCGCCGGCCAGACGGACTTCGCGATCCTCGTCGCCGGCCTGCAGCCGGACGACCGAGGTCAGGTGCGCCACCCGTCGGCCGAGGCCCAGGGATCGGTCACTTTCACCGCCGCTCGCGCAGTCCCTTCCCGGAGCGCGAGAGCCGCCGCAATCCACGCGGCCTCCGGGACCGGCCGCCGCGAAGAGCGGGAGAGGGACGCAACGAGATCCGTCGCGTAGTTGCCGGACCGAAACGCCTCCGACCGCAGCACCTCCTGCAGAAGCGCCCCGTTGGTTTCGACCCCGAGCACGACCCACTCGCGCAGAGCGGCGAGCGCCCGATCGATCGCGGCGCAACGGTCGGGCGCGTGGACGACGAGCTTGGCGAGGAGCGGGTCGTACTCGACGCCGACCCGGCAGTTCCGCCCGACGCCGGCGTCCACGCGAATGCCGGGCCCCCCCGGCTCGATCCACTCGCGGATGGTTCCGGAGCGCGGCAGGAACTCCACGGGATCCTCGGCGTAGAGACGCATCTCGATCGCGTGGCCGCGGGCAACGAGCTCGCCCCCGCGCCAGGATGCCGGGAGCTCGGCCCCCGCGGCGACGTCGAGCTGCGATCGCACGAGGTCGACGCCGAGCGTCTCCTCGGTGATCGGGTGCTCCACCTGCAGCCTCGTATTCATCTCCAGGAAGTAGAAGCGCCGATTTGCGTCGAGCAGAAACTCGATCGTTCCCGCGCCGACGTAACCGACGGCGCGCGCCGCGGCAACCGCGGCCTCTCCCATCTCGCGCCGGAGCGGCGGATCGAGCACCGGGCTCGGCGTTTCCTCGACGATTTTCTGGTGCCGTCTCTGAACGCTGCACTCGCGCTCGAGGAGGTGGACGACGTTGCCCGCGCGGTCGCCGAACACCTGGAACTCCACGTGGCGGGGGCGGTCGAGCAGCTTCTCGAGGTAGAGAGAGTCGTCGCCGAACGCCGCGGCGGCGATCCGGCGGCCCTCGGCGAGCGCCGCGGTAAGGTCCTCCGGGCGATCGACCCGGGACATTCCCTTCCCGCCCCCGCCGGCGGAGGCCTTGACGAGGACCGGGAAGCCGAGCCGCTCCGCTTCGGCGGCCAGCGCTCCGTCGTTGCGGGGGACGATCTCCGACCCGGGCACGACGGGCACGCCCGCCTTGCGCATCCGGGCCCGCGCGCGCAGCTTGTCGCCCATTTCCTCGATCGCCGGCGGCGGCGCTCCGACCCAGACGAGGCCGGCGTCCTCGACGGCGCGGGCGAATCCCGCGTTTTCCGACAGGAAGCCGTAACCGGGGTGAATCGCGTCGGCCCCCGATCGCCGCGCCGCGTCGAGGATTCCGGGAATCGAGAGATACGTCTCCGACACCGGTCCTTGGCCGAGCGACTCCGCGTGATCGGCCCGGGAGACGTGGACTGCGGCCGCGTCGTCTTCCGCGAAGACCGCGACCGTCCCGATCCCCATCTCGCGCGCGGTCCGGAGGACCCGGACGGCGATCTCGCCGCGGTTGGCGACGAGGAGGCGGCGGATCGGTCGGAGAGCTACTTCCTGCCCCGCTTTCCGCTCTCCCAATCCGACCACAGGCCGTAGGTCTTCATCTGATCCGCTATGCCGCTACCATCGAGCACGCGACCGACCTCGGCGCGGGACTGCCTCTTTCCGATGCGGGCGGGCGCGTTCGCGATTCCGCTCACCGCCACCGCGGCGATGGCCGCGTTCTTCCGCGCCTGGCCGAGGTCCACCTTGTCGAAGGTGTCCGACTCGGCGTGGTAGTCGGGCAGGTACTTCGCCGTTTCCTGGTTGGCGATCAGATTCGGAACGCCTTCCAGCAGGAAGTCGAAGTTGTCGGTTCCCAGGAGCGCCTCGTCGTTCAGGCCCGCCGCGCCCCAGCCGGCCACGGGGGCCAGCACCTTCGCGAGCGCGGGGTGGAGGTCGGGCCGGCCGTCCGTGAAGTAGCCGAGGATCCGGCCGTCGCCGATGTCGTGGATCAGGACGGCGTCGTATTTGTCCATCTCGTCGCGGTGCGCGGCAACGTAACCGCGCGAGCCCAAGAGCCCGTTCTCCTCCCCCGTGAACAGGATGAACCGGACGGTTCTCTTCGGGCGGGGTCCGGCGGCGATCGCCCGGGCCACCTCGACCACGAGGGCGGAGTTCACGCCGTTGTCGAGAGCTCCGGTTCCGAGGTCCCACGAGTCGAGGTGCGCGCCGAGGAGGACGATCTCGTCCGGCTTTTCGGAGCCGCGGATTTCCGCCACCACGTTCTGCGGCTGCCACGGGCCACCGGTTTTGTTACGAATCTCGAGCGAGAGTTGCGGTTCGTCGCCCTTGTCGAGAAGCCGCGCGAGGCGAAGCCCCTGCTCGCGGGAGACCATGGCGATCGGGATCGAGACCAGCGTCCCGTCGAACGTTATCGTGTGGCGGTAGAGAAGGTCCCTCGGGCGCGTGGACACGAAGAGGATCGCCGCCGCGCCCGCGTCCTCGGCCGCCCTCAGCATTTCGGGGCCCGCCAGGTATTCGGCGAACAGATCGTC
>Ga0210377_10005793_pt1 | contig 10105 bp, 11 predicted proteins | sample PLM4_65_b1redo_FD_155480 | JGI IMG/M metagenome (GOLD analysis project Ga0210377, IMG submission 155480) | Groundwater sediment microbial communities from an aquifer in East River, Colorado, USA - PLM4_65_b1 redo | ecosystem: Environmental > Terrestrial > Soil > Riparian zone | place: USA: East...
CATCCGGAAATCTTTCTTTATAATCAAGCCAGTCTCCGAAGTATTCGGTATAGCCTGCATCCAGCTGGAAATAGTCAAGATGCAATCTCTCGGGTAAGTTTTCAAGCGCATCCAGATCTTTATTTATACTTTCTTGGCTAATTTTATTTCCATTCCAGTAGTATGAACAGCACATTGCTTTGATTGACGGGGCGATTTCTCTCACCTTCATATGCTTTGCCAGCGAATGTGCAAATTCTTTTTGAATCACCCCTTCTGTTCCAATTCCAAAGAAAATTTTTTCACTGACAACAACTTGTCCCGGATGTAAAGTTAGGCCATCATATTGACAGGTAACCCGGATAAATACGCCGGGGTTCTCTTTTTTAATAAATATTTGAGAGAACTGATCCGCGGTCGTCACAGCACCTATAAATAGGGTTTTGCCGTTAAATTTAATTGAGGTAAACCACTCGCTTATTATCGAATTGTCTATATAGCCATATTCTTTTCGAAAAGAATATGGATTTTGATCTCTCTGCAAGAACAAAGTATTTTTCTTTGTTGAATAATCAGGATTTTTATATGATATTTCACTGCATTGGAGCCAATTATTCTCCATCACTTTCTTTACCTCCAAATCTTTTGGTAAAAAAAATTCTGCTACGACAAATGAGTAAATCTTTACAGGATCGCTTGAAGTATTTCTTACTCTGAGCTGTAGAATTATTCCATTCTTTTCTTTTGAAGAAACCCTGTCAACTTCAATATTCCCTTCATCACTTAAAATCTTATAATTTGAATCTTCAATAAAATCTATTTTTAACATATGGGGCAAGTATGAGTTCTACGCTCATATAAAAAAATGTTTATCATTTATTTGTAAGCTTTTATAAGTCCTGTCTTAAATAAAACTCGACCTAGAAATACGTTTTTTATTTTTGTCTTGAATCCATTCTTCTTAAAAAAATTCACTAAATCCCGATAGCTCTGTGTCTTATCAAAAAAGTCGTGATACTCCAAGGATACTTTCATAATTTTCTTCATGGCGTTTTTCGGTGTATTTAAAAGTATCTCATACTCGGAACCTTCCGCGTCGATTTTTAGATAATCAATTTTACCTGTTGTTCTCAGAATATCGGAGAGAGTTGTTGTATTTATTTCAACAAAGTCGCCGGAATTTTTCCAAATTACTGAATGTCCACCGGTATTGGTTTCAGAAACATATAATCTGGTCTTTTCTGAATTACCGGTAACACCCAAATTAAAAGCATGAATATTTCTAAAATTATTGATTTTTTTATTTTTTAACAAGAGTTCATAGTTACTTTTAAATGGCTCAAATGAATAAACGTGTCCATTTTTAGCTATATTTGCAGCAAAAACACTAAAAATTCCTGCCTGTGCCCCAATATCCACAATAGTATCATTCTTCTTAATACTAAAATTGTCATCGGTGTATGCGTCCATTTTAAATATCTCCCAGAAAATATATTTATCGATGCTATTTTTTCGCAAAAACAACTTAACTCCCTCTGACTTAATCAGTGCGTATTTCCCATGGAGTTCATCACCAACATAAATAAGCGGCCTCCAAAATTGCGAAAACCAATCGGCAAAGCGTATAAGTCGATAGTGTATATTTTTCACGCTATTTTTGGCAGACCGGGCAAACATACGTTCCACGTCCTCCCAAGAAATATTTTTGAAATCTGGCTTTGTGGCAGCGTTCGCAGGGTTCTCCCTCGTGCCCGTATGCTAAAGTGTGATTTTGATATTCTCCCTCTTTACCATCGGGTGTAACAAACGCGAGTTCGCTCGCTCCTCCATATTTTAATCCCGCTTTAAGAACCGAAAGAACAGCCTCATATAGTTTTGTAACTCTGTCGCTCTGTAACTCTTTTGCTGGTGCCTTTGGGTTTATCTTTGCAAGCCAAAGGGCATCTGTTGCATAAATATTCCCCACTCCTCCCATTTTAGTTTGATCCATCAAAACTATTTTTATAGGTCGGGAGGTTTTTGATAAGATCTGACGAAATATATCGAGAGTCAAATCGCGGAAGGGTTCTGGACCAAGTTTTTTAATGAAACTTTCATTTTCTACATCTTCTGTTTTTTCAACACGAATCCAGCCAAAACGGCGGACATCATTGTAGTAAAGTTTTCCGTTACGATCAAGATTAAAAATAACCAACGTGTGTGGCCCGGGAACTCCACCCGTAACTTTTGAGGAAAGAGTTTTTGGATTTTCTAAATTTGGCCCCCTGTAAATATATTGCCCTGTCAATTTAACATGGGTAAGAATCGAATATCCATTTGAAAGATCAATGACTGACACCTTTCCAAACCTTCTTGTTCCGACAACTTTTCCTCCAACGATTTTCTTTTCATCTCCCTGAAAAGTTTTTCGATTCCGAACTTCAACAGAAACAATTTTGTGTCCTTTGAGGAACTTTCCTAATTGCAATTTCATTGTTTCAACCTCAGGTAATTCAGGCATGTGATCACAGAGAGCACTGAAAACTTTCTAAAGCACAGAGCCTCAGAGCCCTCTATTCAAATTCTGCGCCTTTGGTGATTACTCTTTTTATTTGCAACTTCGATAAACCAAAATTTAATATTAGTCCTAATTTTAAATCCAAAGCTTTTAAATATGAAGCCACTTGTGCGATATGGACATTGTTTACTTCATCAGCTTTTTTGAGCTCTATCACAATTTTATTATCGACTACAAAATCCAATTTCTTTCTGCCAATCCCAATCCCACTATATTGAATTTCGACTTCTTGTTCACGAACGGCATTTATTCCACTTCTCCGAAACTCAATTTGTAAAGCTCTTTGATACACTTTTTCTTCGTAAGCAGAACCCAATTCCTTATGAACCTTTATTGCTGCTCCGATGATTTTACTTGTTAAATCTTCGTAGATATACATTTTCAACAAAATTACTCATTTCTCTCTTAAACCTTTCTTTGGAAAACTTTTTAGCTTGGGCTATACAATCCTCCGATTTGAATTTCATCTTTTCAAATTTCTTAATTGCGCTAGACAAACTTTCAACCGTTGGTTCATCAAAAAATATTCCAGTTTTTCCCCCAACTACTGATTCAAGATACCCTCCTCCCTGAAAAGCAATTACCGGAGTCCCGGCCAGCATTGACTCAACAGGAGTAATCCCAAAATCTTCATCTTGGCTCATGGCCAAAAAGGCTTTAGCCCCTGCATAAAGGCGTGCCATTTTGTTATCGTCAACCTGGCCGACAAATTCAACATTAGAACCAGATAATCTTTGCAGTTTTTTAAGCTCGGTAAAGTACCCTGCAGGGCTTCCGGCTATTTTTAATTTTAAGCCTAACTTAACCACAGTTTTCACTGCTAAATCAATACCTTTTCCACCAACGATACGGGATATTATCAGATAATAGTCTCCTTTTTGTACCCGGGAAATTTCGGGGATTTCCACCGGAGGATAAATTACAGTCGATTCTCTTTTGTAAAATTTCTCTATTCTACCTGCCACATTTTTAGAATTGGCAATAAAATAATTAACTTTCTGGGCAGCGGCATAATCATATATTCTCATAAAGTATCCAATGATTTTGGCATATAGTCTAATCGGCCAATATTTCTGAAACTCGATTGAGGTTTTGTAACCGTAAAGCCATCTGGGAGGTGTATGGCAGTAGCAAATTTCAATTGGCTTTTTCTTATTACTCCCCCGAGTTCCGAAACCTTTTGTTACATACCAGCTGGCGGAAGAAATAACCAAATCATAATTTGAGAAATCAAAACTTCTCCAAATTAAGGGGGCTAAAAATCTTAAAGGACTATGCAGGTATTTTGAAAAAAACGGAATATTATGGACCCAGGAAGTAATTATTTTTTTGCCTTTAAATCGTTCATAGGCCGGGGAACCATCGCGATAAAAAGCGGTGTAGATTGGCGCGTCCGGCCAGATTTCGGAGAGGGCCAAAAGAACTCTTTCTGCTCCCCCAAACTCATTTAGATAGTCATGAACAATGGCAACTCTCATGGTAGTAAGTAGAACGTAGTATGTAGCATGGTTATAAATTTTTTAAACTTTTAATAAGACCGGTGAGCATTTTATGAACAATAATCGTTTGATCCCAGATGCTTTTAAACTCATTTTCCGAGAGATAATTGACATCTCTTGCAATTATAAGCTGATTTTGAACTTCTGATAATGAAGATTGTGCCAAATAATAAAATTGTATTTTTTCTTTAATACCCTGCCTCCCAAACCCTTCAGCTATATTACTAGTAATTGAAACGACAGCCCTTAGTATCTGATCTATTAACGCGTACGTTTCAAATTTAGGAAAGATTTTGGTAGTTTTGTAAATTAGAAGGACTAGTTTATGCGCTTCTTTCCATGTATTAAGGTCTGTAAAATTCTTAATTCCCATACTACTTGCTACAAGCTACGTGCTACAACAAGGACATCTGTTTTTCTTCATCAATTTGTTTCCCAACGGTCTTTACTCTGTTTGTTAAAGTTTTAAATCCGAATTCCTCAAACAATTTTAATACTTCCGGTGAATCAACTTTCCACTTCCCCATTGATTCAAAGTCCAAATCAAGCGGAACATCTCTAATAATTGTAGCTAGTTTTTTGGAAAGTGTGCCCCCCTCTTTCCCCTTCTCTAGCTTTTCCCTGACCTTTTCCGAAACCTTGTTTAAATTTTTGTAAATATTTTCAAAACTCTCAAACTCCTCCAGAAGTCCGATAGCAGTTTTTGGCCCAATACCAGGAACTCCCGAGTAATTATCTGAAGGATCTCCCACTAGTGCTTTATAGTCATCAATTTGGGAAGGAGGAACTCCCATTCTTTCTATTGTTTCTTTTTCTCCAAATAGTTTTGCATTGGCAAGCCCCGCAATTGGCATATACAATTTTATATTTAACTTGTCATCTACGAGTTGTAACTGGTCTCTATCTCCAGTTACGATTAGAATTTCGAATTTAGGGTTTAGAGTTTGGGCCGCTTGCTCCGCAAGCGTGCCTATTACATCATCTGCTTCAAAGCCTGCTTTTGAATAAATTTGAATACCTGCGGCTTTCAAAAAATCGCGGGCTTTTTCAAATTGAGAGGAAAGCTCGTTTGCGGTTGGCGGGCGCTGGGCTTGATAAGTTTTGAGGGCAATATGCCTGAATGTGGGCTCTTTCCTATCGAAGGCCACTGCCATAGCAGTAGGCCGGAGATCCTGAACAACTTTCAGGATCATGCTGACCAAGCCATAAACGGCATTAATCGGTTCCCCCATTTTATTTGTCATTGGGGGAAGTGCATGAAACGCCCTATGAAGAACCGCATTTCCGTCGATTAAAACCAGTTTAGACATATGCATATTCTACATTCTCGCTTCGGATTGACAAAATAGAATCAAACAATATAATCCTAACTATGTCACAAGCAGAAACTCCCAGCTACGTTATTCGGGCCGTAAAATCTGTTAATAGTATTACTTCAGGCTTGATTAATGGCAGATCCGCCATTACGGAGTCTGTTCTTAATGATGTTGTTCATGCGGCAGCCGTAATAACAGTTCCACGTTTGTTGGGAGTACCTCTAAGAAGAATGGATAAACTAGAAAAAGAAATCACTAAATTTTCAAATATACCCACTAGGGCAAATCGTTAATTTTCTTCCCCACAATCTTTTCAAATTGATCGCGGTCCAAAGTTTCTTTTTCGAGTAAGGCCTCGGAAACTTTATCAAGAAGTTTTCTTTTTTCCTTAATTAGTTTCACGGCTGCTTTATAGCCTGTATCCAGGATCTTTTTAACTTCCGTATCAATCTTTTCCATAAAGGCCGGGGAATTCTTGGCTCCCTCAAACCATTCCATTTGGCCAAAGTCCCCAAGGCCCATGTCATCCCCCAGGTTAATAGGCCCAAGATCGCTCATCCCGAATTCAATTACCATTGCGCGGGCAATTTTGGTAGCTTGAGCAATATCATTTGCAGCACCACTTGTCATTTCGTTAAACACAACTTCTTCCGCAGCTCGCCCTCCAAGCATGGCCGTGATCTGCTCCAAAAGTCTGGATTTTGTCTCATGTGTTCTGTCGGCAGCCGGTGGAATCAACGTATGTCCCAAGCTCATTCCGCGGGCAACTATGGAAATTCTGTGGACCGGATCGGTATATTTCAAAAAGTGAGTAGCAATTCCGTGTCCGGCCTCATGATAGGCTGTAATTTTTTTATCTTCATCACTCTGAAGCCTCTTTTTGGCAGGACCCAATTTAACTTTTGTTGCAGACTCTTCAATGTCGCTCATTGAAATTTCGGTTTTGTCCCCCCGAGCCGCTCCAATTGCAGCCTCATTAAGCATGTTTTCCAAGTCAGCCCCGGAAAATCCTACCGTTCTATCGGAAACTCTTCCCCAATCAATCTTCTTTCCAAATTTCTTTCCCCGCGCATGAATAAGAAGAATGGCTAATCGCCCCTCTTTATCTGGCATATCAAGAACTACCCTTCTATCGAAACGCCCTGGCCTAAGAAGCGCAGGGTCTAGTAAATCTCCCCTATTTGTAGCTGCCAAAACTACGACATTATCATTTGGAGTAAATCCGTCCATTTCAACCAAAATTTGATTTAAAGTTTGCTCGCGCTCGTCATGCCCTCCCATTATTCCCCGCCCACGCTGGCGCCCTATTGCGTCTATCTCATCAATAAAAATAATTGAGGGGCCGGCTGCTTTTGCCTGACCAAAAAGATCACGGACACGGGATGCTCCAACTCCCACAAGCATTTCCATAAATTCACTTCCGGCCATACTAAAGAAAGGAACCCCTGCTTCCCCCGCAACAGCTTTAGCTAATAAAGTTTTACCAACCCCCGCGGGGCCAACCAGAAGCGCGCCTTTCGGGGTTCTTGCCCCCATTTTTCTATATTTTGCCGGATATTTAAGAAAGTCTACAAGTTCCTCTAGTTCCTTTTTAGCCTCATCCACCCCCGCAACATCTTTAAAGGTCGTGTCTTGTTTACCTTTGGCAAAAATCTTGGCTCGGGACCTTCCGAAGGAAAAAATATCCTGTGCGCCTTTATTTTGCGCACGAAGAATGTAGTAAAAGAACGCTGCCATAAGAACCAGGGGTAAAACTATTCCTGCAATCTCGCCAAAAGTTTTGATGAGCGATTGATCTACAATTGTAAATTTGACACTTGAAGGGTCAATTCCGGAGTCCTTAAGTAGCTGCGAGAAACCCTCCATGCTTTCTTTTGTTGAAAACTTTACGCTCCCGTCTTTGTAATTGACCACAAGTTTATCGCTTTCAATCATCACTCTATCAACTTTTCCGGATTTGACGTCGCTTAGAACTTGAGAGATATCAACTTTGCTTGAAGATGAAGCCATTTGAACCCCGGTGATAATTATTGGAACTATAAAAAAGATGACAAGAAGCCCCATGGCAACCGTCCAAAGATTAACTTTTAATTTAAACTGAAACTGTTTTTTAACTTGAGACGCTCTCTTTTTAAGTAGTTTGGTTGGATCCATACCTGGGGATTATATCTTAAAAAACTCCAAACATCCAAGATTCCAAAACTCCAAACAGGTTAAAAGTTAAAATTTTGAAATTTCTACTCTGATTTACTTGGATTCTTTTACCTGACTTTTGTCCCATTCTCGACCTTTTTTTGAAGCTTGAAAAGGACGGTTGGAGTTTCTTCATCCTCCTTGGGAACAGCCATAATCATCATTACTTCGGAAAGTTCCTTGTCCGGCCCTATTGTTTTGGGAGCAAGATTAACAACGAACGGGAATTGTTTACCCACCAGCTGTGCCGGTGTAAAAAACTTCATAATTCCGGAAAAAGCCTTCTTGGTTCCAATTTCCGGGCCCAGGTCAACCTCAAGCCGTATTACCCAATGGCTCCACTCGGGTACGTCAGCTTTAACTACAGTTCCAATTCGGATATCTATCTTCTCAAAATCGTCGAAAGAAATCGTATCCATTTAAATGAAGCCCATCTTCTCGCGAACCTCTTTTATGGTTTTTGCTGCAACTTTTCTGGCTTTTTCCGCCCCATCTTTCAAAATTTCATCAACTTCATCAGGATGATCCTCAAAATATTTCCTTTTTTCTTGAATCGGCTTAAGTTCCTTATAAATCGCTTCCGCAAGTTCATTCTTTAATTCACCATATTTGATTCCCCCACCCAAATACATCAATTCATATTTCTTTCTTTTATCCCCTCCTTCAAAAAGTTCTACAAACTTAAGTAAGTTCGCAACCCCACCTTCAGTTGGAACTTTATCCCCTTTACCAGAGTCGGTTGGGGCTCCCGCAAGTCTCTTTTTAATGGTAACGAAATCGTCGGTTAAATTAATAAAACTCCCCTCAACACTCTTGCTCATTTTTCCTTCTCCCGAAAGAGATGGTACATATTCTCCTTTTGTGGCAAAGCGCTTTGGCTCTGGAAAATCTGTCCCATATTTCTCATTCATTTTCCTGGCAATTTCGCGGGCAACTTCCAGGTGTGGTTCTTGATCAATTCCAACAGGAACAAGCCCTGCTTTATAAATAAGAATGTCTGCAGCCATTAGAACAGGATAGTTAAGAAGTGCCATAGTATTTCCATCCGGATACTGTTTTACCTTGTCTTTATAGGTCGGCAAATGCTGCATTCTAGCAATCGAAACTACACTTGATAGATAAAACGCCAATTCAGCATGTAAGCTATCGGATTGCTCAAAAATAACACTTTTTTGAGGATCAAGACCTGCAGCTAAATAGTCCATGACAACCTCTTTCCTATTTTTTCTTAGTTCCTCAACTTTAAACGGAGTCGTAATTGTGTGAAGATCTGCAACCATATAAAAAGTCTCGTATTCCTCACTCTTTTCGAGTTCCAAAAAACCCTTGACCGCGCCTAAATAGTTTCCCAAATGTAGGCGGCCTGTTGCCCGAATGCCGGATAGTACTCGTTTCTTGTTCATGGAAGTGTGGCTACGACAGGAATCGAACCTGTGACCTCAGCGTTATGATTGCCGCGCTCTAACCGACTGAGCTACGTAGCCTCGTGTTGCGGGGCTGGGAGTTGAACCCAGCCTGGAAGATTATGAGCCTTCCGTGCAGCCGTACACTACCCCGCATGTCAATGAACAAGCCGTATTATACCTTAAATGAATAGCTTCAGCCACCTTCTCCAATTGGGGTCCGGCAGAGTTTCTTCATCATCCTGAGGCTGGGGAGTGAGTTTTCTTAGTGTTTCTGCGTCCGGTAAAACTACTACGGTCTCGCCCGTTTTAACAAACCCAAGTTTGTTCCTAATCTCTTTTTCCACAAACTCGGGGGTTTGGGATTCAAGTAAATCCGCCTGGAGTTTATCGTTTTCCTTCCGGATTTTGGCAATCTTGTCTTTTTCGGTTCTTATTTCCCCCTTAATTTTAAACATCCTTCCCACATTTCTAAAAAGACTAACCGTTAGGACAATTATGAAAAACCAGATAATATAGCCTGTCAGTTTTTTAAATATCATCCTGTAATGTGTTGACTATTTATACCTTTGGGATATAATTGTTTCCTAAACTCATTTAAGTATGACACAAGATACAATCAAAAATCTGCTTCCCAAGTTCATGGAGTCCCTAAAAGTTAAAGGCCGCTCCCCCGCAACAATTCTTGCCTATAAAAGCGATTTAATTCAACTTATGGAATTTCTCATTAAAAGAGAAAGAGTTTTACCGGACCAAGTCAGACCCGATGATCTTGATTCATTCCGCGATACATTATTAGCCGACAAATATACCCCAAAATCTGTTTCGCGAAAACTTAACGCAGTTAAGACATTTTTTAGATGGATGATTTCCGAAAATGTAACCACTTCTGATCCATCTGCCTCAGTTGCCCATCCCAAGATCGAAAACGCCCTTCCCAAGTTCCTTTCCCAGCTTGAATATAGGGCCTTACGGGATGTTGTAAGGAGTGACATCAGGGTTGCCGCCATAGTTGAGCTGATCCTGCAAGCGGGACTCCGAATTTCCGAAGTTGCCAATTTAAAAACCGCCCATACCCAAAACGGAACCTTGAAAATTGAATCCTATGCAACACAGCCGGAACGCACAATCCCCCTGAATAAACCGGCTTCCGACATT
>Ga0210377_10005794_pt1 | contig 10103 bp, 5 predicted proteins | sample PLM4_65_b1redo_FD_155480 | JGI IMG/M metagenome (GOLD analysis project Ga0210377, IMG submission 155480) | Groundwater sediment microbial communities from an aquifer in East River, Colorado, USA - PLM4_65_b1 redo | ecosystem: Environmental > Terrestrial > Soil > Riparian zone | place: USA: East...
TGGAGGAAACGCTCGCGAAGCTCGGGGTCACGACGATCGGCGAGCTCCAGGCACTCGACCCCGGGCGGCTCCAGCGGCGGATCGGGACCCACGGCCACGACCTGCAGCGTCTCGCCCGCGGCGAGGACGACCGCGGGGTGGCCTCAGAGTCGGCCGGAGCCAAGAGCCTCGGCCAGGAGCACACCTACGACGAGGACACGGCCGATCGCACGCGGCTGCGGGCGACCCTGCTCCAGCTCGCAGACGCCGTCGCCGCGCGCCTGCGCGCGCACGCGCTGCGTGCCCGCACGATCACGCTCAAGTACCGCGACGAGGACTTCCGCACCACGACCCACGCGCGCACGCTGAAGCGTGCGACCGACTCGGGCGACGAGCTGTTCCGCGTGGCGAACGAGCTGTTCGGCGAGGTGCACGGCAGGAAGCGCGTCCGGCTCCTCGGGATCTACGCCTCGCACTTCGGCGAGGCGACGCCGCAACTCGGGCTCTTCGACCCGCAGCCGGCGGCGACACCCGTCGACCGCGTTCGAGACGAGCTGCGCCGCCGCTTCGGCGACGAGGCGATTACTCGCGCGAGCCTGCTCGGCCGGCGCGAGCGGCGCAACCCATCGGACAAGCCCCCGCGCTGAGCGAACGGGACGGCACGGTCTCGATCGATCCTACCGGTCGATGATGACCTCGGGCGGGGAGTTGCCCTCGATGAACTCGCCGGTCGCGGAGACCTGGGCTGAGTAGGAGTAGGTCCCTGCGCCGGCCGTGGGGCTGATGTCGACACAGCGCGTTTCACCTTGGTCCATGGTGAAGGGCGAGCCTACCAGGAAGTCTCCGGGGAACCAGACCCGCACGGGGCTCCCGGTCAGGTTGCGGAAGCACACCTGGGTGTCCGCGGGCCGAGCTGTGTGCACCGGGGGGACGGCCCGGTAGTTGCCCGTGCGACCCTTGAAGACCACGTCCGCCGGCGTCCTCGTTGCGATCGGCATGCGCTTCTCCTTTCGATGCACCCATCCAGAACAAGTACACCCGGGGCACCGTCAAGGTTGGGCCTTGACGAGCGCTGCGTAGCGGGAATCGCCGCGCAGAGCTTCGAGCCACGGGTCCTTCTCGACCTGATCCCTCGAGTAACCCCCGCGCAGGGCCGCGCCGAGCCAGCGCAAGGCCTGGTCGCGGTCGCCGATCTGCTCGTAGGCACCGGCCGCAATGCGCGCGACCGGGGTTTCGACCTTGCCGAGCGCGATGCCCTCGGCGAGCAGCGTGCGCGCCCGCGCGCGCTCGCCGGCCATCGCGAGGCAGTCGGCCAGCTCGACGACGGCCGCGGGGTTGCTCGGGTCGAGCCGGCGCTCCTCGCTCACCAGCTCCGCCATCCGGCCGCACACCGCCCCGATCCGGCTCCGCTCGCCAGGGGCCCAGTACAGGGCTGCGGCCAAGTTGCGGAAGACGCGGTAGTCCCGGCAGTCCGGGGTGGTCGCCCGCTCGGCGGTTCGGGCTGCCTCGGCGTAGCGTCCCTGCGAGAACTGCAGGACGGAGAGGTTCGTGATCGCCGTCGGCGTCGGCTGGATCGCGATCGAGCGCGCGAGCGCCTGCTCGGCCTCCCGCAGCTGGCCGCGGCGCAGGCGCGTGGCTCCCAGGTTCGACAGCACCCGCGCGTTGTCGGGAGCGAGCTCCAGCGCGCGCGCGAACGCCTTCTCGGCCTCGTCGGGGCGGCCCTGCGCGAACAGGAAGCCGCCGAGGTAGTTGTGGTTGGCCCAGTAGCCGGGCCGCAGCTCGATCGCGCGCGCGTAGGCGGTCTCGGCCTCGCCGGAGCGCCCCAGCCGCTCCAGGGCGAAGGCGCGCTCCCGGTGCGCGTCTGCCGATCGTGGGTTGCGGTCGAGAGCCTTGTCGAAGCTGGCCAGGGCCTCTTCGACCCGCCCGGCGGCCACTCGGACCATGCCGAGCGTGATCCAGGGCCCGGGGCTGAGCGCGTCGAGGGCGAGCGCGCGCTCACAGTGCTGCTCGGCGAGGGCCAGCTGCTCCGGCTTGCGCGTGGCCCGGTGCAGGCGCAGGTACGCCTCGCCGAGGCCGGCGTGCGCGAGGGCGTAGCGCGGATCGCGCTCGAGCGCGAGATTGAAGAGCTCGATCGCCCGCTCGAGGTTGCGCGACTGCTCGTAGCGCTCGAGCGCGGTGCGGCCTTCGGCGTAGGGCCGGTAGCCGAGAGCCTCCGCGGTCAGGGTCGCTGCCTCGGCCACGCCCGTGGCCGAGGCCTGAAGCGCACCGCGGGCCTCGGGTTCGAGTTCGAGCTCCAGCATCCGCACCACGGCTTCCGCCAGCTCGTCGAGCGACTCGGCCGTGGCGGCGCGCAGCGCGCGCCGCTGCCGGGCGTCCTCGAGTGTCGCGGTCAGGAGCAGCTTGCCCGAGACGCGCTGGACGCTCCCGGTGACCACGAGCGTGACGCCGAGCCGGCGGCGGGCTGCTTCGGCGCTCGTGACGCCGGCCTGCAGGATGTTGGCGGCAGGCTCCACCCAGAGGCCCTTCTGAAACCGCTCGAGGGACGCGAGGCGAGCCGTGAGCAGGTCCACGACTCCCTCGGCCAGCGCGCGGTCGGTCGCGTCCGGCGCCAGGGGCCGGAACGGCAAGATGGCCAGGCGCTTCTCGGCGGGGACGGGGCGCAGGCCGACCGCGACCGCCATTCGCTCCATGAGAGGGCGGCCCGCCCAGAGCACGGCCACGACCGCGAGCGCGCCGGCGAGCAGGGCCGTGTTGCGCCGGCCTCGCAGCCGGGAGAGCCCGACGTGGAGCGGAGCCGACGAGCCGGACCCCCCCACTTCCCCCAGGTGCTCCCGCAGTCCGCGCAGCTCGCGTGCGAGATCGAGCGTCGAGGCGTAGCGCTCGGTGGGGTCCTTGGCGAAGCAGCGCTCGATCACCCAGCGCAGCGGCGGCGGGAGCCCCGGGTTCAGGGTCGCGAGCGGCTCGGGCGGGTCCTCGATGATCGCGGCGATGGTCTGGGCCGGGGTCTCGCGCCGGAAGGCCTGGCGGCCCGTGGCGAGCTCGTAGAGGATCGCGCCGAGCGTGAACTGGTCCGAGCGGAAGTCCACGGCCTGACCGCGCGCCTGCTCGGGGGACATGTAGCCCGCCGTGCCGATCACGGCGCCGACCGCGGTGTGCGGCGAAGGGGACTCGGGCCAGGTCGGCTGGCCCGAGTCGAACCACTGCTCGCCGCCGCTCCCGTCGCGCGCGTGCCCGGGGCGCGGGGTGCCCTCGGCGCGCAGCTTGGCGAGGCCGAAGTCGAGCACCTTCACGAAGCCGTCCGCGGTCACCATCACGTTCTCGGGCTTGAGGTCGCGGTGGACGATGCCCGCGGCGTGGGCCTTGGCGAGGCCGTCGGCCGCCTGCGCGCCGATCTCGAGCAGCCGTCGCGTCGGCACGGGCTTGCCTTCCTGCGCGAGCAGGATCTCGCGCAGCGTTTGCCCGTCGACCAGCTCCATCACGATGTAGGGCAGGCCTGAGGTCTCGCCGATCTCGTGGATCGTCACGATGTTCGGGTGGTTGAGCGAGGAGGCGGCCCGGGCCTCCTGCGCGAAGCGGCCGAGACGGGCGGGGTCGGAGGCGAAGCGCTCGGGCAGGAACTTCACGGCCACGTCGCGGTGCAGGTCACTGTCGTGCGCCCGCCACACGTCGCCCATGCCTCCCGCGCCGATGCGGGAGACGAGCTCGAAGCGCGAGAACCGCATGCCGACGGAGGGAGGCAATGGCGCTCCTCTGGGCGTTGGAGTTTAGGGCAGCGCCAGAGACTACGCCCCGCTCCGCGCGCGGGTCAAGACGGCGGCAGGCAGCCTATGCGTAGAGCGCTTCGATCGCGTCCTTGTGCCGCTCGTGGATCGCGCGGCGCTTGAGCTTCAGCGTCGGCGTGAGCTCGCCCGCGTCGACCGACAGCTCGCGTGGGAGGATCGCGATCTTCTTGATCGTCTCGTAGCGGGCCAGACCCTGGTTGACGGCCTCGACCTGCTTCTCGAGGTAGGCCCTGAAGAGCGGGTCGCTGGCGGCCGCTTCCGGCGTGCGCGCGGAGCTGCCGGCCCGCTCCGCCTCCGCGGCGAGACGCGCGGGGTCGAGCGTCAGCAGCGCCACCACGTACGGCCGGCGGTCCCCGATCGCGACCGCCTGCGACACCGCCGCGATCTGCTTGAGCTGCCCCTCGAGGTGCTGCGGGGCGATGTTCTTGCCGCCGGCGGTGATGATCAGCTCCTTCTTGCGGTCGGTGATGTGCAGGTAGCCGTCGCGATCGATCTCGCCCACGTCGCCCGAGTGCAGCCAGCCGTCGCCGTCGAGCGTCTCGCGCGTGGCCGCCTCGTTCTTGTAGTAGCCCAGGAAGACGTGCGGCCCGCGCATCAGCACCTCGCCGTCCTCGGCCAGCTTGAGCTCGGTGCCGGGGATGGCGTAGCCGGCACGCCCGAGCTGGTAGCGCTCGGGCACCGACATCGTAGTGGGCCCGGTGCACTCGCTCATGCCGTAGGCCTCCATGATCGGCATGCCGAGGCTGCCGAAGAACTCGAGCGTCTCCTTGGCGATCGGCGCGGAGGAGACGCAGAGCATCCGCGCCGCGTCGAGCCCCAGGCGGGCGCGCACCTTCGAGAAGACCAGCCGGTTCGCGAGCGCGTAGCTCCAGGGCCGGGGCCGCCCGGCCTGATCGGCCTCGACCGCCGCGCGGCCCACGCCCCTGGCCCACGCGGCGATCCGCCGGCGCAGCGGGCTCGCCGTGGCGCCGGCCGCCTGGATGCCGGCCTGGATCTTCTCCCACACCCGCGGTACACCCAGGAAGAAGTGCGGCCGCACCTCGCGCAGGTTCTCCGGCATCTTCTCGAGGCTCTCGGCGAAGTAGACGGTCGTGCCGTTCGCGATCGACAGCAGGTGCGAGACCACCTGCTCCGCGATGTGGGACAGCGGCAGGTAGCTGATCAGCCGGTCTGCGGCGCCGATCGGCACGAGCTCCTGGATCTTCTCGGCGATGAAGGCGAGGTTGCGCTGGGTGAGCATCACGCCCTTGGGCATGCCGGTGGTGCCGGAGGTGTAGATGAGCGTCGAGACCGTCGAGGCGCCGAGGGCCGTAGTGCGCCGGACGACCTCGGCCTCGTGGGCGGCCTCGCCGCGGGCCATGAAGTCGGCCCAGGCGAGCGTGCCGGGCTCGGCGCTCGTCCCGTCGAGCAGCACGACGAAGCGTAGACCCTTGGGCCGGCCCGCCGGGCCCTGCAGCTTCGCGAGCGCCGTGGCGTTGTCGACCACGGCCACCACCGCCTCGGCGTGCTCGACGATGTAGCGGCACTGCTCGGGGGTGCTGTTCGTGTAGATGCCCGCCGTGCGCGCGCCCACGCAGGCGGTCGCGAGGCTCGCCACGAACCACTCCGGGCGATTGCCAGCCAGGATCACGACGCCGCTCCCGGGCTCCACCCCCAGCGCCACTAGAGAGCGGGCAGCCCGGTGCACTGCTTCCCGGTACTCCCGCCAGCTCAGAAGCTCCCACGACCCGCCACGCTTGCGGGCCATGGCGGGTCGCTCGGCGTGGGCGGCGGCCGTGGCTTCGAAGACCTCGAGGACCGTGTCGGGCATGTTTGCGCTCTCGCCCTCGCTCCTGGGGCGGCCGTCACTGGCAGCAAACACTAGGAGGCGTCCGCGGGGGGTGTCAAGCGCCCGCCGGCGGAGCGAGCGGACGATATACTCACTCCCCGCCCGGGAGGTCTCAGCATGCTGCGTCGTCCAGTCCTGATCGCGCTAGCCCCGCTCACCCTCGCCGCCTTTGTGCCGGCTCGCGCCTCGTCCGCCGCCGAGCCCGCCGACCTCGTGCTCCTGAACGCGACCGTTCACACGGTCGACCCGAAGCGGCCGCGGGCCGAGGCGGTGGCGGTGCGCGGCAACCGCATCGCCGCGGTGGGCACGCTTGCCGAGATCCAGGCGTACGTGGGGCCGCGTTCCAGGGTCATGGACCTGCGCGGGCGGACCGTGGTACCGGGCTTCGACGACGCCCACGCGCACTTTCTCGGCATCGGCTTTGCGCGGCTCGACGTCGACCTGGTCGGAACGGGGACGTTCGATGATGTCGTCGCGCGGGTCGTGAAGGCGGTGGGTGCGCGCACGCCGGGCGAGTGGATCCGGGGGCGAGGCTGGCACGAGGAGAAGTGGACGGCTCCCGCGCGCGGGGCCGTGCGCGGCTTCCCCACGCACGCGGCGCTCTCGGCAATCTCCCCCGACAACCCCGTCGTCCTCGAGCGCGCGGACGGACACGCCGTGCTGGTCAACGCGAAGGCGATGGCCCTTTTCGGCATCACGCGCGCGACGCGCGCTCCCGAGGGCGGCGAGATCATCCACGACGCGGCGGGCGAGCCCACGGGCGTCTTCGTCGACAACGCCGAGCCCCTGGTGACGCCGAAGCAGCGCACCGAGCCGGAAGTGCGACGCGCGCTCGAGCTCGCGATGGACGAGTGCCTCGAGAAGGGCGTCACGAGCCTGACCGACGCCGGCGCGCCGGTCGAGGTGATCGGCCTCTACAAGGAGCTGGCGGCGGCGGGGAAGCTCCGCACCCGGCTCTACGTGATGGCGAGCGGCCTTCCCACGATGCGGGCGCTCGGCAAGCCGGAATCCGGGCTCGCGGGCGGCCTGCTGGACGTCCGGGCGGTCAAGCTCTACGCGGACGGAGCGCTCGGCTCGCGCGGGGCGGCGCTGCTCGAGCCCTACGCCGACGACCCGGGGAACCTGGGCCTGGTGCGGACGCCGCCCGAGGAGATGCTGGAGGCCGTGCGTTTCGCGCTCGCCCACGGTTTCCAGGTCGGCATCCACGCGATCGGCGACCGGGCCAACCGGATCGTGCTCGACATCTACGAGAAGGCCTTCGGCGAGAGGCCCGAGGTGAAGGACCCGCGCTTCCGCATCGAGCACGCCCAGATCCTGGACGCCGCGGACATCCCGCGCTTCGGCAGGCTCGGCGTGCTGGCCTCGATGCAGGGCATCCACTGTCCCTCCGACCGCCCCTGGGCGCCGAAAAGGCTGGGCGACGCGCGCGTCGGCGAGGGGGCCTACGTCTGGCGCAAGCTGCTCGACACCGGGGCCCGGATCCTGAACGGCACCGACGCGCCGGTCGAGGATGTCTCTCCGATCCAGAACTTCTACGCTTCGGTCACCCGCGCGAGCGCCGCGGGACAGCCGCCCGGCGGCTTCGACCCGGACCAGAAGCTCACCCGGGCGGAAGCGCTGCGGACCATGACCCAGGACGCCGCCTACGGCAGCTTCGCGGAGACACGCAAGGGCTCGATCGAGGTGGGCAAGCTCGCCGATCTCGTCGTGCTCTCCCAGGACATCCTTTCCGTGCCCGAGGACGCGCTCATGAAGACAGAGGTCCTCGCCACGATCCTGGACGGCCGCGTGCTGTACGAGAAGAAGTAGCCCAACTTCCGGCCGCTCCCGCTGTAGTTACCGGCGTGGGGGCACGCATGGTTCGAAACGAGGCGGCGTTGCGGCTGCTGGACTTCGCCTTGCCGGTCCTGGGCCTGGGCCTGCTGCTGATCGGGGTGACGGCGGAGCCCCTCGCCCTTCCGCTAGCCTGGACGGCGCTGGGACTCGCCTTCATGGGCTGGGTGGCCGAGGCGGACGGGCTGGCGCTGCCGCGCCCGGGACGGGTCCCGATCCGGCCCTACGGCTGCTGGGAGACGCCGCTCGCCTTCAGCGTCCGCCACCAGGGCCGCGAGCTGCTCTTCAACCGCGAGGAGGACGAGCACGGGGCGTGGGCGGACGTGTACACGGTGCGCGAGCGGCCGTGGGTGAAGGGCGCGGACCCGCGCTTCGAGCTGCCCGTGGCGCCGACCGGCGGCTGGTCGGTACGGGGCCGCACCCCCGTGGCGCAGCTGCGGTTCGAGCACCGCCAGCGCGTCAGCTACGTGACGCGCGCCTCGCTCGAGGGGGCCCTCGCCGGGGCCAGGTCCTGAACGGACGGAGGCGCTATCTCGAGACCTGACCCCGTCGCTTACCGCCCGCTCGGGCGGGAGACGAGGTTGGCGAGCAGCCGCCAGCCGCCCGGCACTCCGGCCGGCACCTGGCGGAAGAGCGCGAGACCGACGTAGGTCCAGGTGCCCTTGCCGACCTTGGCGTCGACCAGCAGCCCCCGCTTCTCCCCGGCGTTGTACGGGAAGGGATCGGTTCCGGCCAGCAGCTCGAGGTAGCGCGGGTCGTTTTCGGCCAGCAGCTGGATCCCGCGCTCCTGCACCCATCCGGACCAGTCGTCGGCCGCGATGCGGTTGGGTGTCGTGAAGAGCGCGTGCTCGGGGGCCAGCAGCTTCATCGCGGTCGTCTCGTCGCTGATCCGCTCCGGCGTGACGCTGGCGGGATATGGCGCGTAGGGACTCGGCACACCCTCGGCCGGGGCCGGCGCCGAAGGCGCCAGCCGGTTCATCGCGGCGCGGCCGTACTGCACGACGAGGTGGCCGCCCGCCTCGACCCAGCGCATCAGACGGCCCTGCGCCGCGCGCAGGTCCGCGCGGGTCTCGTAGGCGCGGATGCCCACGACGATCGTCGTGAAGCGCCCGAGGTCGGCGAACAGCAGATCGTCCTCGGCGAGCAGCGTCAGCGGCAGCCCCAGCTGGCGGATCGCGCCGTCGAGCGCGTCGCCCGATCCCATCACGTAGCCCACCGAGACGCCGGGCGTCGTGCGCACGTCGAGCACGACGAGGCGCGTCTCGGCCGGCCGCAGCAGCTGGCGGCGCTCGACGTGGTCGTAGTCGATTGCCTGGACGGAGTCGCGGTGCTCGCGGCCGTCGCGGGTCGCCACCGCGCGCAGCGCCAGCGAGCCCTTGTGGAGGGCGGAGGGCGGCGTGACCCGGAAGCGCGCGACCGCCTCCTCGCCCTCGACCGCGAACTCCAGGCGGACGCTGGGCGGCTCGACCGTGAACCCGGAAGGCGCCTCGAGGCGCACCTCGGCGGGTGCCGCGCTCTTCGAGAAGCTGCGCACCGAGGCCCGGACCTCGAGGACCTTCCTGGGTCCGGCGAGTGGAATCGCCGCGACGTCGGGGGTGAGCCGCACCGAAAGCTCCGGCACGACCGTGAGCTCGTGCCGCCTCTCACCACCGACGAAGGGGCCCTCGTAGCGCCACACGACCGGCACGCGCAGGGTCGTCGGCACACCGGCCACGCGCAGCCGGGCGCGGGCCATCACGGCCGGCGGGCTCCAGGGGAGCGTCTCGTCGGCCGCGACGACGAGCTCGTGGCGATCCCGATCCGGCAGCCGTCGCCAGTAGGGCTGCCCGGGCCGGGCGTCGCGGGCCACCGTGAGCGCGAAGCGGGCGCGATGCGACGCGCCGCCCGCAAGCGTCCCGGGCTCGCCCGCCTCGCGCCGCTCGACGCTCCAGCCGGGGGGCGTTTCGAGCTCGAGCGCCTCGACGTCGAGCGGCAGCGTCGCGTTGTTGAAGAGGGCCACCGCGACAGCCAGTGACTGGCCGGGCGTGACGAGGCCGTCGTCGGCGCGGGCCTCCAGGACCAGTCCCTGTGCCAGCGCCAGGGCGGCTTCCACGTCGGCCGCTTCGTCCTGGAGCCGGCCGTCGATCTCGGCTCGGGCGCGGGCGTCGGAAACGGCCGCAGCGAGGTCGGCCCGGGCCGCGCGAAGGCCGGAGAGCGCCGTGGCGAGCGCCGGAACGGCCGCGGCGGGCGACGCGGGATCGAACGCGGCGCGGGCCGCAGCCAGCTGCCCGTCGAGCGCGACGAGCGCGGGCCCGAGCGTCGGGCTGCCGGGCGCGAAGCGCCGCAGGCCGGCGAGCGTCGAGTCGACGCCGTCCAGGATGTCGGCCTCGGGAGCCGTGACCGGCGGCTCCGCGTCGACGAGCCTGAAACGGCCCTCGGCGGGGCCCGGATCGGCGCCGAGCTGGCCCGTGCCCTGGCAGCGGTGCATGGCCCGCGAGCGCATGCCGAGCTGTTGCCAGGTCATGCCCAGCAGCGTGTCGTAGACACCCGTCGGCACGCGCACCGGCGCCGTGTCTTCGACCCCCCCGAATCCGCCGATGCCGCCCGCGTAGATCTTGCGGGCCTGCCAGGCGGGAAGGCCCTGCTCCGTGAAGCGAGCGGGGTCGGCCGCGGCCCGGAACGCGTCGCGCGTGAGCTGGGCG
>Ga0210377_10005795_pt1 | contig 10102 bp, 9 predicted proteins | sample PLM4_65_b1redo_FD_155480 | JGI IMG/M metagenome (GOLD analysis project Ga0210377, IMG submission 155480) | Groundwater sediment microbial communities from an aquifer in East River, Colorado, USA - PLM4_65_b1 redo | ecosystem: Environmental > Terrestrial > Soil > Riparian zone | place: USA: East...
CCAGGAATCCGCTCAGCAGCCGCGCCAGGCGGTCGATCTCGCCGGTCAGGACTTCGATGCGCGCGACCAGTGCCGGATCCCCCACGTCCCGGCGCAGGTTGGTGAGGCCCATCAGGATGCCCGCCAGCGGGTTGCGCACCTCGTGCGCCAGGGTGCCCGCCATCTCTCCCAACGCCGCCAGCCGCTCGGCGCGAGCGAGCGTGCGCTGCTGTTCGAGCAACGTCTGGGCGGCGGCGCGCACCTCCTGCTCGAGCGAGTCGGCCCGCGAGCGGTGCTCCGCTTCGAGCTCCCCCAGACGCGTCACCAGATGGTTGTAGTTCTCGAGGAGCGGTCGCAGTACGGGGTGGGCCGTCTCCACGGCGACCACGTTCAGCTCGCGATCCGCGAGCCGCGAGAGCAGGCTGCGCAGATCGTCGAGGGGCTTCAGGATCCGGCGGCGGAAGGTCCAGCCACCCATTCCCGCCAGCGACACGAGCGCGAGAAAGACGCCGGCGGTCAGCGCGACCCCGGCGCGCGCATCGGCATCGATGCGCGCCAGCAGCTGCCCCTGGGCCTCTCCTTCGGCGGTGAGGACCCCTCGCGCCAGGTCGAGAGCGGACAACATGTCCGGGACACGCAGCGGTTCGCCGCGCGAGAGGATGGCTTCGAGCGATTCCAGCTGTGCGGTAGTCCCCGACGCGAGGTGCAGATCCAGCATGCGGATCTCGGAGATCTCCCGGCGCAGATCCTCGAGGGTCGCGGGGTCGATGGGCTTCCCGCGCACCAGGTCGCCGAGCAGGCGCTCCTGCAATCTCAGACTCGCCTCCTGGATCCGCGTCGTGTGCCGGGTGTGGATGCGCACGGAATCGAGGTGACGCAGGTTCCGCCACTCCGAGTTGGCGAGCAGCACGGCGCTCACGACGAAGACCGCCACCAGCGCCAGGCCCGCGATGCGGGCCGGCCGCTCGAGCGCGCGTCGCCACGGGCGCGTGGGAGCGTCGTCCTTCGTGACGTTCCTCTCGGGATGGAGCGGGAAAAACTAGCAGCTCATCCTCAGCCGCTGATAGGCTTCCTCGATCCCGACGCGCAGCTTATCGAGGTCCGGAACGCGCTCGGCGTCCGCATTGAGTCCGATGTGGAGCCCACCCGCGTACGAGAAGACCGCCAGGCCGAGTCCCAGGCCGTCGGTGATCGGCACGATCGGGTAGATCGACTCGACCTGCAGCCCACCCAGGAAGCGCTGCTCGCGAGGCCCCGGCACGTTGGTGGCGATCAGGTTCGCGACGCCCGTGAGCCGGATCCGACGCGTCAGCCACGCGAACAGCGGCACCGGCACGAGCTCGAGGGAGTCGAGCAGGATGCTGATTCCCCGGGAGCTGCCTCCCTGCTTGAGCTCCGCCGTGATCGATCGCGTGACGGCGAGCCGGTCGATCTCGTTCTCGACCTGCGTGGCGAGCGGGACGAGCAGGGCCGACACACGGTTGCCGAGCGCTCCCACCTGCTCCGAGCTTCGCAGGCTCACCGGCACCAGCGCCGTGATCGGTCGCTCGACGGAGGAGCCGGCGGCGCGCAGATAGCGGCGAAGACCTCCCGCCAGGATCGTGAGGACGACGTCGTTGACCGTCGCCCCCGTCTCGTGCCGGATCCGCTGCACCTCGTCCATCGGCAGGCGTGTGAAGGCGAGCTGTCGCCGGTAGCCGATCGCTCCATTCCACGGAAGCCTCGCGGGTGCGTGGGTCGCGAGGTCGAGGACCCGGCCCGCGGCCTGGCGCAGGCAGCCCGCCGTCTCGCGCGCAAGGGCCGGGCTTCGCAGCGTTCGGGCGGCGCGAAGCCAGCGGCGCAGGGGACGCCGAACCGACGCCACCAGCGCCCCTCCGAATCGGGCCGCGGTGCTCGCCGGAGCATCGGCAGGTGGATGCGCCGGCAGGTCGAGATCGCTGCTGGGGAAGGGACTCGCCTGGAGCAGGACTTCGAGCAGCCCCGCGCCCGACACGCCGTCGATCATGCAGTGATGCACTTTCTGGAACAGCGCCGTGCGGTCTCCATCGAGGCCTTCCAGCACGTGCATCTCCCAGAGCGGGCGTGTGCGGGCGAGGGGCTGCGAAAGCAACGTCTCGACGATCTCTCGCACGTCGTGCTCACCGCCCGGCGAGGGGACCGTCCAGCGGAAGACGTGATGGCGCACGTCGAAGTCCGGGTCGTCCTCCCAGGTCGGATGCGCCAGGGAGAGCGGCGCCGGCACCGCGCGTTGCGTATAGCGCCGCATGCGCGGCATCCGGGATTCGAGGTGACGCACCACTTCCTCGCGCGTGATCGCGCCGTCGAGCGTCGCGAGACAGCCGATGTGGAGCGGTGCATGCGGTCGCTCGAGGTACAGGAATCCCGCATCGATCGACTTCATCCGCCGAGCCGGCTTCGCCAGCTTCACCGAGCCCATACCGACTCCCTCCCGTGCGTCTCCGTGCGATCCCCCCGAAGCGACCCAAGGGGGGCGCGGCAAGGGGGTTTCCGCCGCGCCCCCGCACCCGGCCAGGCGACCGGGGCATCGCGGTGGGTCCTCCGCGATGGCTAGTAAGCGCTCTTCTTCAGCGGCCCGGGCGCCGCCGACCTGGCCAGCTCGATCCGCGTTGCCGTGCGCGAATCGCCGCGCGTGACGTAGGTCACCGTGACCGGGTCCCCGACCTTGAGCTGGCCGAGGCTCTCCGCGCTCGCACCCGCCATGATCTTCGCGTCGCTCGCCAGCGAGAACTTCATGTCTTCGGAGTGAGAGCCCTTCGCGTGCTCTCTCACCGACAGGGTCTTCGCCGCGGCATCGACGCTCGCGATCTCGCCGACGAGCTTGTGAGTGGGTGTCTTGGCGGCGGCGATGGAGGCTCCGCCGAAGAGAAGGAGCGTGGCGCTCAGGAAGGCAATCGCGGTTCGCATGGATGTTCACCTCTGTTTGACTCGGATCGACCGAGCTCGAGAACACAGCATTGCAACGCTCGTGCCAGCGCGCGGACCAGCCCGGAGCGCCCGGCCGCCTCGCGCGGCGGGCGGACGCGACCCAAGTGGCTCACGCCGCTGGCTGATCGGAGCCACTCGGCTCATGCGAGCCACCCGGTTCGATCGACGCGCCCGATTGGCGCGAGAGCTCCGCCGCCCAGCGGCGCCCCTGCCCGGAATCCTCCTCCCAGATGTAGAAGCTCGGCCCCGACGCCGCGTAGCCCGCTGACTCGACGCGGGGTAGCGGCGCGCTACCTCGTTCCCCCTCCGCCGGGGCTTCGTCGGTCATCGGGGAGCCCGTGGCGAGGCCCACGAGCGAAGCCGCCACGCTCAGCACGGTCCGTGTCCAACCCATGTTCCACCTCCCGTTCGTTGTCCCTTGGAACCCGCACCCGCCAGGCGGAGTTCCCGACCGTGCCACGCTGGCTCGCGCCGCCGCGCGCCGACGGTTATTCTGGGGCGCAAGGCTCCGTGGCTTCCGGCGAGATCGCCGCCGTCGGAGCCCCGGGCGCCTCCGACCCGGATTAGGAGCGGATCGCGGCGGCCATCGCGCTCGCCCACGAGCACGAGACGAACGTTGCCCCGCGCATTGGCGAATCACGCCACCCGTCCGAGGCCCGCGTCCCAACCGGCTCGCTGCCAGCTCCGAGCTGCGTGCTCGCGGGAGACGAGTGGGATCAGCGAATCGCGAGCGGTTCCGGATGCGGCGACTTCGCCCGCTGGTGCCTCGCGCGCAGGCGAGGAGTGCTCCCTTGGCCCAAAAGAACAAGAAGACGGACCGCACGAACCTGATCGTCGGCTCCTGCGTCGCTTCCTGCATCTCCTTCGCATACGGGTTCAGCAATCACAGCGCGATCTTCCAGTGGTTGATCCCTGTCGCGATCCCGATCCTGGCAGCCGCCTGGGCCTTCCGGCCGCGGTCCGCCGGGCGGCGCGGCCGACCTTCTCAGTCGCCCTGCACGTAGCTCTGGTGGAGCTGCACCGGAGGCTCACCGCCTCGCCGGATCCGCAGATTCAGGACCTCGACGAAGAGGGAGAACGCCATCGCGAAGTAGATGTAGCCCTTCGAGACGTGCTGGCCGAAGCCGTCGGCGATCAACATCACGCCGATCAGCAGCAGGAAGGAGAGCGCGAGCATCTTCATGGTCGGGTGGCGCTCGATGAAGGAGCTGATGCCGCCGGCGGCCAGCATCATCACGAACACCGCGACCATCACCGCCGCGATCATGATCTCGACGTCGCGCGCCATCCCGACGGCCGTGATCACCGAATCGAGCGAGAACACGATGTCGAGCAGCATGATCTGGACCAGGACCGCGCCGAAGGTCGCCACCTTGACGCGCGGCTGCCCGTGCTCGCCGCCTTCCAGCTTGTCGTGGATCTCCCAGGTCGCCTTTGCCACCAGGAAGAGGCCGCCGACGAGCAGGATCAGATCGCGTCCCGTGAAGCCCCGATCGAACAGCGAGAGCAACGGGCGGGTCAGGCCCATCACCCACGTGATCGCGAGCAGCAGTGCGATCCGCATGCCCATCGCGAGCAGCAGGCCGAGCCGGCGCGCGCTGGCCTGGCGTCCCGCCGGCAGCTTCGCCACCAGGATCGAGATGAAGACGATGTTGTCGATCCCGAGCACGATCTCGAGACTCGTGAGCGTGAGCAGGGCGATCAGGTTCTCACTCGTGAACAGCTCGGCCATTCGTTCTCCTCGCGCAGCGCGGATGAGCCATTTGGAAGGGAATCTGGGACAATCGGGGCTCTTGGATCCCGTCCGAGGCGGCCATGATCCTACTCGACCCGAAGCATCACGACCGGAAGTACGCGGATGAACGCTCCCGGGAGGTGATGCAAAAAACCATCGCGTTCTTCGAACGGAAGGGGAAGCGCCGGCTCAAGGAAGACGATCGCGAGCGGGTCTGGTACGCCGATTTTCTCGAGTTCGTGAAGACGGAGCGGATCTTCGCGACCCTGCTAACGCCGGCCGGATATGGCGGCCCCGATTGCCGCTGGGATACCTGGCGCAACTGCGAGTTCGCCGAGATCCTCGGCTTCTACGGCCTGGCCTACTGGTACACCTGGCAGGTCTCGGTGCTCGGGCTGGGGCCGATCTGGATGAGCCAGAACCAGGCGATCAAGCAGCGCACGGCGCGCCTGCTCGAAGCAGGCGGGATCTTCGCGTTCGGTCTCTCCGAGCGCGCCCACGGAGCCGACGTCTACTCGACCGAGATGCAGCTGGTGCCCCAGGCCGACGGCAGCTACCTCGCGCGGGGCGAGAAGTACTACATCGGCAACGCCAACCAGGCGGCGCTCGTCTCGACCTTCGGAAAGATCGCGGGCACGCAGGACTACGTCTTCTTCGCGATCGACTCGCAGCACGAGAAGTTCGAGTGCATCCGAAACGTGGTCAACAGCCAGTCCTACGTCTCGAATTTCGCCCTGCACGACGCGCCGATCTCCGAGGCCGACATCCTCTCGAAGGGGAAGCAGGCCTGGAACGCGGCGCTCAACACCGTGAACATCGGCAAGTACAACCTCGGCTGGGCGTCGATCGGCATCTGCACGCACGCCCTGTATGAGGCCCTGCATCACGCCGTCCACCGGAATCTCTACGGCCGGGCGGTCACCGAGTTCCCCCACGTGCGGCAGCTCTTCACCGACGCCACCACACGCCTGCTGGCGATGAAGCTGGTGGCGCTGCGCGCCGCCGACTACCTGCGCTCGGCTTCGCCCGAAGACCGCCGCTACCTGCTCTACAACCCGGTCGTCAAGATGAAGGTCACCACCCAGGGCGAGGACGTGATCGACCACCTCTGGGACGTGATCGCCGCCAAGGGCTTCGAGCGCGACGGCTACTTCGAGATGGCGGCCCGCGACATCCGGGCGCTTCCCAAGCTGGAGGGAACCGTACACGTCAACATCGCGCTGATCGTGAAGTTCATGCCGAGCTTCTTCTTCAACCCGCAGAGCCATCCCGAGATCCCCCGCCGCGACGATCCCGCGAACGACGACTTCCTGTTCGACCAGGGCCCCACCAAGGGCCTGGGACAGATCCGCTTCCACGACTATCTCCCCGTCTTCGCAGCCAGCGCGCTCCCGAACGTCGGCGTCTTCCGCGAGCAGGTCGCCGTGTTTCGGGAGCTGCTCGAGAAGGCCACCCCGGGCGACAGCCAGGCGAACGACATCGACTTCCTGATGGCGGTGGGGGAGATCTTCACGCTGGTGGTCTACGCGCAGCTCCTGCTCGAGAACACTGCGATCTATCCGATCGAACCGGAGCTGGTGAACCAGATCTTCGACGTGCTGGTGCGCGACTTCTCGCGCCACGCGGTCGAGCTTCACGGCAAGCCGACCAGCACGCCCGCCCAGATGGAGCACTGCCTGCGCATGGTCCGCAAGCCGGTGGTGGACCGCGACGCCACGGCCCGCGTGTGGAAGCAGCACGTGCTTCCGCTCGCGGACCGCTACGAAATGAACCCCTGAACCGGCCGATGGCGACCTCCCGGCTCGAAACCCTGACGGCCTGGCTGGCTGGCTCGGCCGCGATCGACGACGCGCAGATCGAGGAGTTCCTCGCGCGTGTACGCGAGGAGCCGGACGCGAAGCTCGGGGCGGCCGCCGTCGCCGCGCTGATCGCCTCGCCGCGTCTCGGCCTGGCGCAGCTCGAGCGCATCGCCCGCTCCGACCGCGCGCTGATGCTCCGCCACGAGCCGCTGATCCAGCGTACCTACCTGGCGCGCCGCCTGGAAGCCGAGGTCAGCGACGAGCTGCTGGAGCGGGTGCTCGACCTCAAGGACGCATCCATCCAGACCCGGCTGGTGCGCGACCCCCGGCTCACGCGCAAGCAGGCCGAGCGGCTAGCGAAGCGCGGCGCGAACCCGACCATCCGCGGAAACGCCGAGGCCTGGGTGAAGGACAAGAAGGCCTGGGCCTAGAACGGCGGGAAGGCTCGATCGACGAGCGACCAGGTGAAGGCGAAATGCGCGCCGGCGCCGATCAGCACGCACAGGTGCCAGATTTCATGGTGCCCGAAGCGCCCGGGCCACGGATCGGGCCACTCGCGCGAGTAAACCAACGCGCCGAGCAGGTACGCCGCGCCGCCGCCCACCAGGCAGGCGAGCGCGTCGCCCGAGAGCTGCGGCAGGATCCGGTGCCCCGGCACGACCACCACGGCGCTCAGCCCCAGGTAGAGGCACATGCCGAGCCAGTCGGGGCAGTCGATCCAGAGCACCTTGAGCACCGCCCCCGCCAGGGCGAGCCCGAGCACGAGCGCCAGGATCACGAGGCGTCCGCTGCCCTGGAGCACGAACAGCAGCGTGGGCACGGCCGTGCCCGCGATCAGGAAGAAGATCGCCGAGTGATCGAGCCGCTTCAGCCAGCGGTTGCCGCGGGGTCCGAGGTCCAGGAAGTGGTAGAAGCTCGACGCCAGGAAGAGCCCCACCAGCGAGGCGCCGTAGATCGCCATGCCCGTGGTTCTGGGCAGATCCCCGGCCGCGCGCGAGACGAGCACCCCCGCCGCCGCGAGTGCCAGCCAGAATCCCGCGAAATGGGTCGTCGAGCTCCAGGGATCCTTGAAGATCCGCAGCCGTACTTCGGGCTTCATGGCGCATAGCCTATCGGATGCACGGGGCCGCCCGTGTAACGGTTTCGTGAAATTCGGCCCGCGGGAGCGCGCGGGGTTTCGGCTCCTCCTCCGCTACCGTGCGAAGCAGACGACAGGTCGAACACACACAGCGAAGGGGAAGAGAGCATGGCCAAGAAGACTCGGAAGACGGGAAAGCGGTCGGTCACCAGCAAGAGCGCCAAGCCGCGCGGACCTGCCCGCAAGCAGCCGGGCGGCGCGAAGACGGCGACCGCCGCGCGCAGGCCGGAGCCTGCGAGCACGGCCGGCAGCGGGCTGGTCTATACCGACCTCCTGCGCGAGGCGCTGGCGCGACGCCGCGGCTAGAGCGTGTAACGTTCTTCCGTCCCGCCGCGTTCCTACCTGGAGATCAGGATCGGAGACCGCGACGTCGAACCAGCCTCCCGAACGAACGGCGCAGCTCGCGACGCTCTTCGGCGTCCAGCAGCGCCGCCTGTGGGGTCTCGCCTATCGAATCACCGGGAGCGCTGAGGACGCCGATGACGTCGTCCAGGAAGCCTTCGTCCGCCTGGTGGCCCAGCCGCCCGACACGCGGATCGAGGACCTCGGGCCCTGGCTGCGGCGGGTCGCCACCAACCTCGGGATCGACGCGCTGCGCCGCCGGCGCCGGCGGACGTACCTCGGCCCCTGGCTGCCCTCACCGGTCGAGACTTCGGATGCGGACTGGCTGGATGCGCGAGCCGGCGACGTTCCGGACCCCGAGACGCGCTACGGCCTCGCCGAGAGCGTCACCTACGCGTTCCTGCTGGCGCTGGAGGCGCTCGGGCCGCGCCAGCGCGCGGTGCTCCTGCTGCGCGACGTGCTCGGATGCTCCGCGCTCGAGACGGCCAGCCTGATCGGCGCATCCGAGGGCAATGTTCGCGTGCTCCATCTGCGCGCGCGGCGTGCGCTCGAGGAGTACGACAAGAGCCGCTGCATCCCGACTCCGGAGCTGCTGGCGCAGCACCGGGCCACGCTGGATCGGTTTCTCGGCTGTCTGCTTTCCCAGGATGCGGGCGGCCTCGAAGCGCTGCTGGCGGAGTCGGTCCATACCGTGACGGACGCCGCCGGCGAGTACACCGCGCTCGCGACGCCGTTGGCCGGCCGGGCCCGTGTGGCGCGCTTCTACCTGGCGGCCGCCCTCCAGCGACGGGGACCCGGCACGCGCATCGAGGTGCGTCTCGTGAACGGCCTTCCGGCGGCGCTGATCACGCTGGAGCGGCCCGTGCGGCGCCAGGCGCCGCGAAGCCTCCTGCGCTGCGAGCTGGATGAGGCCGGCCGGATCCGGCTCGTTCACGCCGTCCTGGCGCCACGCAAGCTCGCGGCTCTCCGACCGGATTGACCTCCCCGGGGCGAGGCGTGCGCTTGCCAGGAGCGCCGTCGGCGGGCTATGGCAAGTGCGGCCCTGCCAGGAGGATGCATGAGCGGCGACAATCCCACGGACCCGGCTCGGCTGCACGCGCTCGAACGCGAGATCGCGCGCGGCTCGGCTCAGACGGCGTACTCCCAGCTCGCCGACGAGCCGGATGCCGTGGTGGCCGAGGTGCTCGGCCGCATGATGCCGCCGCACGCGCTGCGGATCCTCGATCAATTCCCCGAGCGACGTCGTGAGACCGTCCTCGCCGAGGTCCCCGAGTCGCGGCGTCGCCAGTGGGTGATCAACGCCAGCCATCCCGACCACAGCGTCGGCCGCCTGATGGTGCTCCCGGTCGGAGTCTTTCCGCCCGAGGTGACCATCCGCGACGCGATCGAGGGGCTACGCGAAGCGGTCAAGACCGCCTTCATCTCATACATCCACGTGACCGATGCCGAGAATCGTCTGACCGGCGTCGTCGTGATGCGCGAGATGTTGCTCGCCAATCCCGACCAGACCCTGGCGGACATCATGATCCCCAAGCCATTCGCACTGCAGGCGAACGCGCCGGTCGCCGACGCCATGCGCGAAGCCGTGCAACGCCACTTCCCGGTCTATCCCGTCTGCGACGAGGCCGGCCGACTGGTGGGCCTGGTGCGCGGCGAGGATCTGTTCCAGCAGCGCGTGTTCCAGCTCGTGGTGCAGGCCGGAAGCATGGTCGGCGTCGAAAAGGAAGAACGCCTGGCGACGCCCTGGCCGCGCGCGCTGCGGCTGCGCAACCCCTGGCTGCTCGTCAATCTGCTGACGGCGTTCGCGGCCGGCGCCGTGGTCGGCATCTTCGAGGAAACCATCGGGAAGCTGGTGACGCTGGCGGCGTTCCTTCCCATCCTGGCGGGACAGTCCGGCAACACCGGCTGCCAGGCGCTGGCGGTCACGCTGCGCGGCATGACCCTCGGCGAGCTTGCCGAGCATCGCCCGTTCGCGGTGGTCGCCAAGGAGGCCGTCCTCGGTATGTTCAACGGCGTGTTGGTCGGCGCGATCGCCGCCGGGGCCATGTACCTGTTCGCCCGCCACGAGAGCAACGCGCTCGGGCTCGCCGGCATCGTGTTCGTCGCGATGGTGGGGAGCTGCATCGCGAGCGGCATCTCGGGGGCCCTGGTGCCGATCGGGCT
>Ga0210377_10005796_pt1 | contig 10101 bp, 12 predicted proteins | sample PLM4_65_b1redo_FD_155480 | JGI IMG/M metagenome (GOLD analysis project Ga0210377, IMG submission 155480) | Groundwater sediment microbial communities from an aquifer in East River, Colorado, USA - PLM4_65_b1 redo | ecosystem: Environmental > Terrestrial > Soil > Riparian zone | place: USA: East...
GGCGTTATCTTCGGTGTTATTTATCCTGTGTTGGGATGGCAAATTCCAGGCGTTGGATGCCAAGGGCGGTGTTGGTTTACTAATCAACCTGGCGATTCTGTTCATCATCCTGATTTTGAAGTGGCGTCCCTAATCGGAGCAATTATGAACTCGTCTCCCTTTCCTCTCACACGAAACATCTCAACTTCCTACAGTCTCTCACTCATCGTCGCCTTCTTCATGACCGCGGCCTCGCTGATTAGCTTGCTCTTCCCATCCACCATGTATCCAAATGAGGATCTACGCCAATCATTTATCCCCAATGATGTGGTCAATCTGTTTATCGGCCTGCCTATCTTGCTCGGTTCAATGTGGTTGGCCCGGCGTGGCAAGTTGATTGGTCTGCTCTTCTGGCCGGCGCACTGTTCTATATCATATACAATTACATTGCCTATTCCGTCGCCATGCCATTCACCTTGCTGTTCATCCCGTACCTGGTATTGTTGGTCTTGAGCGTTACCGCGATCTTTAGATTGCTCTCCAGCATGGATTCAACTGCCATCCAACAACGGCTCATGGGTGCTGTTCCTGAACGCTTCGCAGGGGGTCTATTGATTGGCTTTGGCGGACTGTTTTTCGCTCGGGCTGTAGGCCAGATGGTGAGCGCCTTCACCGGTCAGGTTTCTTTCGCCGGGCCGGAGTTGGCCGTGGTGGCAGCTGATTTCGTAATCATTCCTGTCTGGATCATTGGCGGGGTGATGCTGTGGCGACGACAGGCGTTCAGTTATGTCCTTGGACCCGGATTGCTCTTTCAGTCTAGTATGTTGTTCATCGGGTTGCTCGTCTTTTTCATCTTGCAGCCGTTCCTTACCGCAACACCCTTCCCGATGGAAGATTTCGTCGTGATCTGCATTATGGGGCTGGTTTTCTTTATACCGCTCGGATTGTTTGTGCAAGGTGTGTTATCTGCTGATAGCAGAATTTGACATCACTGGTGCAGGGTCTGTTCAAGGTCGGTGATCGTCTGCGCGAGCTTCTTCGGCTCTTTCCAAAGATCGAGTGAACTGAGTTCTCAATCCAGTCCAAACGTGTTATACGAGGGGAGTGATCAAGGTGTAAAACATAATCACCTTGTTCATTTTTGTTTATTCCTGCCAATTCAAGCTAGCCAGAAGATCAACGAGTTTAACTGCTTCGAGATTGGTTCCGTTGGCAAGGATGGCGATCCCCAGATTTTCTTCAGGGTACAGTCGCATGATCGTCGCAAAGCCAGGCCCACCGCCCTGGTGCTGAATCCAGGGGCGTTCGCCCACTTCGTATTCCGCCCATCCCAGTGAGCGCTCGCCAGGCAGGTCGCCTGTTGGGAGCATGGCTTTCTTTGATTCTTCCGACAACAAAACCTCAGAAGTAAGCAAATTCTTCATCAACTCCCCAACATCATTAGCTGAGCCGATCAAGCCGGAGGACGGTGTAACATCCAGATATAGGCGGCTGAACCAGAGAATTTTTCCCTCCCGCTCACGCACCAAAGGCTTCATATCCAGCAGAAAAGGAAGCATGGGCGTGTATATGTTGACCAACGGGTGGGAACCCATTGCTTCATGTTCCTGCATACTGTCTGTATACAAAAAGTTTGTTTGTGTCATGTTTGCAGGCGTCAAAATGTGTTCGATAACATACTCTTCATAGCTTTGCCTGGATACGGCTTCGATCACGGCGCCCAACACCATGTAACCAAAATTTGAATAGGAAGAATCACTGCCTGGTGCATATCGAAGCTGGTTGTAATCCTTCAAGTATCGTTTTACCAATTCAGTCTGATTATAGATCTTATCCTCATAGTGAACCCAGCCGATGATGGCGGGGACTGTATCCGGCAACCCGGAGGTGTGGCTTAACAATTGGCGTATTGTGATCTCATGAACCTGAGCCTTCTCGTATTGGACCTGAAAGTACGGAAGATATTTTTCAACTGGGTCATTGATGTCCAACAAACCTTTTTCCTGCAATTGCATAATCGCTATAGCGGTGGAAACCTTTGTCATCGACCACCAATGATAGGTGGTATCCATGCTGGCGGGGATTTGATTGGGACCATCTGCCATGCCATATGATTTGGCATACACGATGTTGTTATTCTTTGTTACGACGATGGAAAGCCCTGGCGGAACGTTGCTTTTCACCAATTTATCAAGGTGTGTTTCAAGTTCCGTTATGTTCTCAACTTTCTTTGGAGGGCCGGGTGGTTTTGTTATGAAGATAGCAGCAGATACAGCAATGACGATAATCAGTAATATGATTAGAAAATTTTTCATTTTTTTCCTTATGGACTTCAGTTATTCTCGAATCAATTGTTTGGTTTTACGCATTCCGGAACTTGCAAGGATGGCGCTCGCGCCAGAATCATCTGTGCAAGTTCTGCTCGATGTGGATGATCGTTTGTGCGAACTTCTCCGGCTCATCCCATAGGATTGCGTGCGCCGAGTTCTCAAACCAGATCAATTGCTTGCCTGCCGGTGCGCTGAGTTGCTCACAATAGCGTTCAACCAGTTCGTGCGGGGTGTTATAGTCGTATCGTCCGACAAGAAAATATACGGGTATTTCCACTTGAGGGATGGTTTTAAAAAAATTTACCTGTAGAACCTCAGGATACATTTGCTTGAGCGAATGACTGCTCCCCGACGGCCAGAACATGAAATCAACAAGGGAATATTCGGGCGCCGTGAATAACATCCAGGCTTCGTGGTTGTAACTGTCCCGGGTGTGGTACACGCCGCCAAACTGTAGCAACCACTTCCGCTGGATCATCAACTGGTCGAACCAATCCGCCGATGTGTAGCTCGTTGAGGCAATGTGTGCTAATTCAACCAGCGCTTCCTGATTGTCCTGCTGTTGTGCTTGTTCGCGGACATATTCGAGTGAGAGAAGTTCGCCTTCCAGCGCATTGACATACTGTCCAACGCCGATGTAAGCGTACAAATTCTCCGGGTGGTCGGCGGCATAGGATAACCCCAAGACCGTCCCCCATGAGAACCCCACCAGATAGACTTTCTCGACACCGAAGCGGGCTTTCAAATATTCCACTAGCGCATGCGTATCAGCCTGCAATTGAGCCACAGTCATATGCTCGTTCGCGAATGGCTTGACCGATTTACCTGCCCCGCGCTGATCCCAATTGACCACCACAAAGTGTTGCTCAAGTTCCGGGGCTTGTTTGCGCAACAGCGCCAAATTTGCAGAGCCGGGTCCACCGTGCAAAAAGAGCAATACCGGCTTACCCCGGTCAACCGCACGGATCGAGATCCACTGTTCTGAACCACTTAATTTCACTTTTTCCAAGGTGTTGATCCCCTTCGGAGTATTTCCAGGCAAACTGGCTGGTCCAGACCAAAACACTAGAAACACAACACCAACCAGGAATGCCAGAAAAATCCACATCTTGCGAAGCTCCTTATTTCTCTTTTTCTTCATCTTTCACCATAACTCCGGAAATCCACTATGCCTTTTGCACGAGCCATACGTAGGCCGACTCCACCTGCGTGCGTCCATCACTCAGTGTTGGATAAACCATCGGGTCCAAAACCCACATGGGGAGACCAGCGGCCAGCCAGATGCCTAATATTTGCCAGAGGGTGTATTGCTTGTTTTCTTGTGCCATTTGATTTTCCTTAATTATTTTTATGAAGTGCGAATCATATGCGTTACTCTATTTCCTAAATACTTTTCTTAAGGAGAATTCCTTTCATCGTGCGCAGACAGGTGTTCCTGTCTACCCTGCCACCATGATTTACCCTGCTGATATAGAAACATCATCAACCCTATGCCAAGGGCTAGAAAACTTAATAACCCGAAAAAGTTCTTCACAAGGGTCGCAAACCCCGCGACAGTGGCAATTCCATTAAGCTGTGTGGGGTAATTGACCAGCAATGTAAGGAGCATTATGTTTTCAAGATAATCTGCCAGCATATTTGCAGCTGGCAACAGGTTCAACATGTGCCAGTTGCCAGTTGCAGGGGTGACACGTCGAAACAAAAGGGTGATGGCAATGCTTAGAAAGCATCCCAGCAAGACTGGATAAATCAAATCCCCCGTTAGAATCATCAAATAGGCTGCACGTCCTTGTTGACCAAACATAGCGAACCGTTGATAGGCTTGTTCTGCCGTGTAGTACATTTCCATATCCAGAATATTTACGTCACCGCCTGTGTATGGACCCATCCTGGACAAGCCAAACGGCACATCGGCATAGAAAAAGACCGAGAAGTAAAGAGTGTAAACTACAAATAGAACATAGAATATCTTCCCGTTGGATATTTTTTGAATGAACGAACTCAAATTTGCCATCATGTTGATTAAATTCCTCTTTTTGCGAGTAAACCTGTGTTTATGATTGACCACGTTCTGCTCTATTCTTTGGGAATCTCGCCATTCTTTATTCGCTTGATGACGCTCTCCGCCCATTTCAGATTGGCGCGCATACTGGCGATACCGTTTTCGCGGGTAAGCAGCCAGAAGAAATGTTCTCGAGGCGAAGGGATTTCCTGCTGGAAGGGTCCCAACTGGTCTGCAACCTTTTCATATTGATCCAGTAGCGCGCGCATGATCGCCGCGTACCCCTCGAATTTTGTGAGAATTTCCTCATCCGATAACTGTCCGCTGAAGAAGACCTGGATGAGAGGAACACTGCGCGGTTCGCTCAGCGGCGGCGGACCAGCGATCCAACTTCGCAGTTCGGTTCGCCCGGACTCGGTGATGTGGTACACCTTGCGGTCAGGGCGGTCCTCCTGTGGGATTTTCTCCATCTCTGCCCAGCCATTTTTGGTGAGACGGGTGAGGGTGCGGTAAATCTGGCTCTGGTCAGCGGGCCAGAAATGGCGGATGGAGGTATCGAATATCTTCTTGAGATCGTATCCGCTGTAAGGGTGGTAGTTGAGGAAACCGAGGATGGCAAAATCAAGCGACATAGTAGACCTTTCTTATATAGGACTAAACATATATAATATACATCCAGTATTAATGTTTGTCAAGAGGAGATTCAAACCATTTGCTGATCGCCTCCATCTTGACAAAATAGAGTAAATACTCTAAAATATTAGAGTATTTACTCTAGAGGAATAACCATGAACACTCGTGAAAAGATTCTGGATACCGCCCTGCGCCTGTTCAACAAAAGCGGAACAGCCGAAATCAGCACCAATCACATCGCCGAAGCGGCAGGCATCAGCCCGGGGAATCTGTATTACCACTTCCACAACAAACAGGAGATCATACGCGGACTATTCCAGCGTTTATATGCCATTTGGGATGCAGGCTTTCTACTCCCGCAGGATCGTAAACCTACACTGGAGGATTTGAATACTCTTGTGAAAGCTAATTATCAAATCATATGGGAATATCGCTTTGCCTATCGTGAACTGGTAGCCCTGCTTCGCCAGGATGCAGAATTGCACGCTGGCTTTCTCGCAGTTCGCCAACGCGAGTACGATGGTTTTCATAAAATCTTCAATGACTTTGTTGCCGCAGACATTCTCGTTGAGCCGGAAGATCCCGCAGCCGTGGAGGAACTCATGGAGGTCTGCTGGCTTATCAGTGAATTCTGGGTCACCAATCTGGAGGTCAATGGCCGCAATGTGGATGAGACTGAAATGCAACTGGGTGTGAAATTAATGCTAAGAGTATTGCAACCCTACCTGGCTTGAAGGAAACCCAATGTCAACAAAAAAATTTCGTCAACTTACCGGTTTATTCTTTGTTCTCGGCGCGGTGTTGGTCAACATTCCCTATACCCTGCTGATCATCAATTTCGATTACCCCGATATCCTGCGTGCGCCTGTCGATCAAATCCTCATACAATTTCAGATGGGCGGCAATTCCCTGATCTACACCTGGCTGGCTTTTGCGTGGGTCGGTCTGCCGATGCTCTTCGGCGCCATTATGCTCAAGCGCATCCTTGAACAGGAGAATTCCTTTTTTCTTGAAACGGCGACAATGATCGGAGTCATCGGATTTATCGTGCAGGTGATCGGACTCCTGCGCTGGGTCTTTGTCGTCCCCGTGATCGCCCGCCTCTATACTGCCCCGACAACTGTCACTGCCACGAAGGACGCCCTCTCCGCTTTATTCCTGGTCGTGCATCAATATGGCGGTGTGGTGCTTGGTGAACACATCGGTCAATTCTTCATCATCGTCTGGATGAGTATGATCAGCGCCATCCTCTACAAATCACCGTTATTTTCCAAATGGGTCGCCTGGTTGGGATGGGTTGCCTCTGCTATTTATCTGCTTGCACAGACGGAACTCATCGCGACTGTCATCCCTGCCTTCCCAGTCATCGGTTGGGCAGGGTTATCCGGAAGCCTGCTATGGCTTTTATGGATGACCATAGTAGGGATTTACCTAGTCAAAAGCAGGGCCGCTCATGTTGTCGCATAAATATGGTATGTGAAGCCAGAATATATTTGTGTCACCTCATGTGAAATAATGCGCTTCAGTGAAGTTCAAAATGATATGCAAGGAGAACAGGGTGGAATTATTGGTATTTAATGTAACGGTGGGAAATAAACCATTAACTACCCCTTAACTACCTGTTAAAAACGGTCATGTAAAATTCTCCAATACGGGTATAACAATTATCAGAATATCAATATGAGGAGAGAATCATGAATCTAAAAGCAGTCAACATTTTTGTCTTGGTCTTTGTTGTTCTGGGATTGACCTTTGGTCCCCTTGCGCAAGGCAATGTCCGGGCAAATGGGAACAGCGTCCATCTTGAGGAGATCGGTCGGTACGACACAGTTGGGGCGGAGATCTCAGCCTACGATCCCGCGATGAAACGTTTGTACGTCACTGGTGCAGGTGCGAATGTGGAAGTGTTGGATCTATCAGACCCTTCCAGTCCCACTCTGTTCAAGACACTTTACTTTGACGCCACCAGTGTCGCTGTCAAGAATGGCATTGTAGCGATTACTGTCCCTTTCGCTGGTGACAACACGCAGAGAGGAAGTGTGTACCTGTATGACGGTGCGTCATCTTTGGAAAACTCGGTGATTGTCGAAGTGGGTTACCTGCCTGACATGCTGATCTTCACACCCGATGGCCGGCGAATTCTGGTTGCCAATGAAGGTGAGCGTGTTGGAACAGCTGACCCGGAGGGCTCTGTCAGTATCATCGATGTGGGACGCGGCATCGAGAAGGCAAACGTCAAGACGGCGTCGTTCAGAAGCTACAATGATCGCCGCGCAGAATTGCTGGCGGAAGGTGTACGTATCTTCCCGGATGCCGCTACGGTTGCCCAGGATTTTGAACCGGAATATATCGCCGTCTCAGCAGACGGCAAGACGGCATGGGTCACATTGCAGGAAAACAACTCCATCGCAATCCTCCAGATCCCTGCCGCTGCGTTCCAGGATATTGTGCCGCTTGGATACAAGGATCACAGCCTGCCGAGCAATAGGCTTGATCCCAGTGACAGGGACGGTGCATCCAATGGTCCCGCCATCAAGATCAACAACTGGCCTGTCCTTGGGATGTACATGCCGGACGGTATTTCAGCCTTTGAAGTAAATGGGCAGACTTATCTGTTGACCGGAAATGAAGGCGATGCGCGCGCGAATGAGGAAGTGCGCGTCAGCACCTTGACTCTGGATCCAACCGCATTCCCAAATGCCGCAACCCTCAAAGCAAACGCCAATCTCGGGCGTCTGACCGTGACCAACGTCAATGGCGATACGGATGGGGACTCAGATTTCGACAAAATCTTCGTGTTCGGTTCCCGCTCGTTCAGCGTGTGGTCAGCGGATGGCTCTCAGGTTTTCGATAGCGGTGATGATCTTGAACAAATCACTGCTGTTCTCACGCCCGCTTTCTTCAATGCCAATGATGGTCTGGCTTCCCAGTTCGATACCCGTAGTGACAATAAGGGACCGGAGCCGGAGGGTGTTACGACTGGTGTTGTAAATGGTGTTACTTACGGTTTCATCGGTCTGGAGCGTTCTGGTGGCGGTGTGATGGTATATGATATGAGTGATCCTGCCAGTCCGGCTTTCGTGGAATATATTCGCGCGGATCTTGACATTTCTCCTGAAGGACTGACTTTCGTGCCTGCTGAATCCAGCCCCAACGGTTTGCCGTTGTTGGTCGTGACGAACGAAGTCAGTGGCACTGTGACCGTCTATCAGATCGAGTCATCGAATTAACAAGAAAGCATTTTCGGGTTGAGGAGGCTCCAGTTTCTGGAGCCTCCTTTTACTTGGTGTTCAAGTCTAAAGTGCCAGCCAGAGTAAAAGCGTTTCAACAAGATTCAGTGCAAGATGCGCTGCAAACGGGACAAGGATACTCCCTCGCCACTGACGCAGAACAGCAAACGGAATTCCCACGAGAATGGCGGTTGTAAGAATATACCAAATTCCACCTGACCAATGTAACAGTCCAAAGAAAAGACTAGAAAGAAGAATCGCGCCTATCGCTCCAAAGCGAGGCAATAATTTTGTCATTCCATATCCACGATAGATATTTTCCTCCACAAATGGCGCGAGTATTACATTCGCGATGGCAAATGGGATGATTGCCGCACCCAAAGCAGGGAATAACGACCCCGCAGGAACATAATCACCGACTGTGCTTTGTATCGTGGATAGAATCGGCTCAATGAGATAAATCCACAACACACCTAGTGGAGCGCCGATTACCGCACCGATTGCCAATTCCTTCCACGCTTCTTTCCCCACTCCAGCCTGCCAGCCGAGATCGGACAGGGTCAACCCCTGACGGCGAAATACTACGAATTGGATGACCAGTAAAAGCAATTGAACAGTCAACAAAATGTATGGAGTTGCCTCCGCTGTTTTTTCGGTGATGACAGTTGCATCTCCCAGTGCTTGTGCTCCAAAGTAAATTGAAAAGACAACGATGACCAACAAAAACAAGACAGGTGGGAACCACAGCAAAAACCACGGACGATTCTTTTTCAATGATTCAACAGTACTCATGATTATCCCTTTGTAGTAAAGAAGAGTTCTCGTTTTCACAGTTTATCTGGAAGGCGTGAACTTTGCACTACTTCTAGTCAGGCAAGTCTTCACAAACGAGGACGGTTCGACAGGCATTTTGCATACTGGTCACCAGTGATACCACCTTGGATGGTAACGGGATTACCGCTAGCTATCAAAAACGATGGAACGTGGAGCCCTATCACAAATCGCTCAAGCAAAATGCTTCTTTGGAGAAATCTCCGACGCAGACGGTGGTCACTCAGACGAATCATTTCTTTGCAGCTTTGTATGGCTATATCAAACTCGAACTGCTCAAAGGCGACACCAAACTCAATCACTTTGCACTCAAATCAAAACTGTATTTGCACGCTATCCATGCCGCTTATGCCAAACTGCCGGAACTCAACCCCGCCTGCCTGGCTGCGTAAGGTGAGCACTTAAATAAAAAAATTGCGAAGGCTCAGGTCCTTCGCAATTTTTCCGTAGTTACGGATTGGTCTGTTGATTCTGCCAGCCAAAGCCGCCGCCCATCATCCCGCCACCACGACCAAAGCCAGTCCCATTATTCATAGGACAAGTTCCAGTTCCCATTCCATAGCTGCCCTGACCGAAACCCCGAGACTTCATCCAGTCTGCCTGCGTCTGGGTAATTACACCATCCTTCACAGCCTCATCCAATGCCGCCGCGCGGACATCCACCATCAGTGCAGGGAAATCTTCAGCCTTGACACCGTCCGCGATGGCGATATCGTACATGGTCTCACCAGCGGTAATGCGGGTGTTGACATCGTCAACCTTCAAGCCCAGTTTCTCCGCGAATACCGTCACCATGTAAGTGTGAAGGTAGCCTCCGCCATTTTGGATCACAGGACCATTGCCACTATATGGGGCGGGTCCCTGAGCAAAAGCAGCGCCCACACCAAACACTGCCAGCGCCGTCACAACCAAACCAACGATCAAAATTGTCTTCTTCATTTTTTGTACTCCTTTTGAGTGAATTTTCAGGTTTTGCCTGACTTACACCCAAAGGATACAACTGCAATGTAAAGGCTCGATAAAGAAAAAATCAAGATTGGAGAAAGAAAAAATATCGTTTGCTTCGTTGACATTCAATACCGGCAATGGCGTATCA
>Ga0210377_10005797_pt1 | contig 10097 bp, 10 predicted proteins | sample PLM4_65_b1redo_FD_155480 | JGI IMG/M metagenome (GOLD analysis project Ga0210377, IMG submission 155480) | Groundwater sediment microbial communities from an aquifer in East River, Colorado, USA - PLM4_65_b1 redo | ecosystem: Environmental > Terrestrial > Soil > Riparian zone | place: USA: East...
GCCGCCGTGACGGTCATTTCGGTCGCTGCTTCGCTCTCCCCGTCACAGGCCTTGCTTGAAACCCGTCGGAGACTCAGCCCAAATCGGAGACTTCGGCAGGCTCGTGAATAAGCCGGGTTAAAGCCCCTTCTTGACCCGACGGCCTCTCCATCGAAGGACAGCCTCGGCGAGGGCAGCGAAGATTGCACCATAGACTGCGGTCGCCGCCAGGGTGTCCCGGGCTCGACTGGGATAAAAGTCAAGAACGTTAACGGCCGGGTTCGCCCGGTCATAGGTAACAGTTACTCGCTCGTTGGGCCACGAGCCGCCCGACCATGACCCCGTGAACCATTCGCCATTCACAAGGAACTTATAAAGCACCAAGCCGTGTGCGTGAGGAACACGCTCGGTTATTAACCCGTCAACACTCTGCCCTCTTTCGCTGAGGACGAGGTCTTGACGTACGTATCGAAGCTTGCCGGCCACTCCCAGGGACACGTAGATGACAACCAGAAGAACCGGTCTGGCTATTGCTTTCCACATCCCGCGCCCCCAAGGCTTTTCGTGTCCGTCTTGTAGGAGCTCGCGCTCACTCCGCCAGGCTTTCCAAATGTGAAGCTATCGACCGAGGTAGGGCCTGCCTCGTGGTGCGAATACCCCACCGCCAAGCCGCCCGCCTGGTATGTCTGGAATGGCCCCAAAATATCCGACGCTGTTCCCGAGTTCATATAACCCAGGGATCCTCCGAGGCCGGCCGTACCTCCGATCGCAAATGGGCGCTGCTTTTCGTTGCCGGGCACATGCGGGACCGCTTCGATGGACTGTCCAAGCGCTTCGATGAACGCCCCCCCTGTAAAGGTCGCTGTGATGCCACAGCTGCTGACGGTCACTCCGACGTTGAGCTGGAAACCCAGGTCAAGCAGCAAGGGAACTCCACCCTCTGCCTGCCCTCCAACAGTCACGACGATTGACGTTCCGCTTGTGCCGCCGGTTCCGCTTGTGCCGCCGGTGCCGCTCGTTCCGGTGGTGCCCGTCTGGCCGCCGCAGGGAGTCTTTGGATTCGTGCAATCCTTGTCCTTGCTGTCATTGCCCGTGCCCCTCTGCCCACGGACACGGACATAGTCCTGGTCGAAATCTGGGATCGGGTCGAAGAGGCAGTTCTCGGAATAGCACGAGCCAAAGTACGCGAAGGATGCCTGCCCGGCCGGGGCTCCGTGATTGCATCGGACCTGGGACTGGCTACCTATCACGTTCGACGCGCCGTTGGTGGTCTCTGTGTTTACCCACCCGTCTCGACAGGGAAGCAGGCCACTTGGATCCGAGAAGTTCACTGAATCGCCGAAGCCGTACCTGTAGGTGTTTAGATCCGCGCTGATCGGATCCGGGCTCAAGAACATCCCGAGGCTCGAATCGTAGTATCGAGCATGTAGGTAAATGTTCGCTAGTTCCGGTCCAAACGACGTGGTCCGAGCAGCTACGGCGTCACTTAAGGGAAAGGACGTGGCCGACATCCGAGGCCCAATCACAGGCATCGACGGCTCGACCAGCACAGCCAGAGGCGCGCAGGACCGACGTTGAATCAGGCTCGTCTCCATAGCTTTTTTCGCTGGGGAGATTGTACCTTTCGCCCGCCCCAGCGTTCACGAGGATGAGCCTTTGAAATCGCGGCGGAGAGCCCTTTCGTGCTGACCTGGGTGTAGAGCGCAGTCGTGGCCACCTGAGCATGCCCGAGCAGTTTCTGGACGGCCACAATTGAGGCACCTCGTTCGAGGAGATGCGTGGCGCACCCATGCCGCAGCGTGTGAGGCGTCACGCGGATATCGAGCCCGGCCGCCTTCGCGTGCGCACGCACGAGGCTTTGAATCATCTTCACCCTGAGCCGCTCGCCCGAGCGAGCGAGAAAGACCGCCTGCTCCTTCGGGTTCTTCACAATCTCGGGCCGCACGTCGCGCAGGTAGACGTCGATCGCTTCCTTCGCTCGGCCGATGAGCGGCACCATTCGATCCTTGCGGCCCTTGCCGCTGCGGATCATCACCAGCTCCTTCGAGAGATCGACGTCGTTGATGTCGAGACGCTCACACTCGCCCACACGGATCGCGGCGCCGTAGAGCAGCTCGAGGATGGCCAGGTCGCGCTTGCCGCGCGCCGTCGAGACGTCGGGCGCTGCGAGGAGCCTTCGGCCCTGCGCCTGGTTGAGGATGGCCCGCGGCAGCTTCTTCCAATGTGGGAGAGAGAGTTCCTTCGTGGGGTCGCTCAGGATCACGCCCTGGCGCAGGAGAAACCGAAAGAAGCGCTGGATGGTCGTGAGGTACGTCCGCTGCGTGGCGACCGAGTAGGAGGCGCCGCGAGCGTTGCTCATGGTGGTGAGCTCGCGGGCGTAGCTCGTGACGTGCTCTTCGACGACCGCTCGCAGATCGCGCACGCGCTTCCGCTTCAGGTGATCGAAGAAACGTGCGACGACGCTCTCGCTCTGCTTCACGAGGTGCGGTGAGTACCAGCGCACAGAGAGCTCTCGCGCGTGGGCTGAGAGCGCCCCCGCGAAATCCCGAGCGTCGACGGCCTTAACGCCCGCGCGGGTGCGCACGCTTGAGAGCCTTGGTGAGATCCGAGATCTCGACGTGCGTGTATCGCTCGGTGGCGTGGAGCGATGCATGCCCCAGGAGAATCTGGATATGCCTGATGTCGGCCCCGCCCTTGAGGAGATGCGTCGCGATCGAGTGACGCAGCGTGTGGCAGGTGACGTGCTTCTCGATGCCCGCGGCGATCGCGGACCGCTGCACGATCTCGTTGAGCAACGACGCGTAAGGTTTCCCGCCACGCTCAGCCAGGAAGAGCCACGAGGACGAGGCCGCCTTTCGATAGTGCGGGCGGCCGTGCACGAGGTACGCCTCCAGCGCCTCGACCGCGGCCCTGGTGAGCGGCACGTGTCGATCCTTGCTGCCCTTGCCGAGCAACACCCTGAGCACGCGGTCTTCGGTGTCGATGTCGGAGAGCTTGAGCTTCGCGAGCTCGCCGGCGCGGATGCCCGTCGCGTAGAAAACCTCGAGAACCGCTCGATCGCGCAGGCCGAGAGGCGTTGACGTATCCGGCATCGCGAGGAGCTTTCGCACTTCTTCACGGCTGAGGATGCCGCGAGGGAGACGCTGCTCGCGCCGCGGGTACTCGACGCGGGCGGCTGGATCGCTCAGGACATCACCACGCTTCACGAGGTGGCGAAAGAAGAGCTTCACGGCGAGGAGCCGGTTCGATTGGTTGCCCAGAGACAGCGACGTGCCGTCCTTCTTCCGCAGCGTGTAGACGTGGGTCTGATACGCCTGCACGTCCTGGGGCCGCACGTCGGAGAGCACGATCGGCCCGAGCCATTCGAGGAATGAGCGGACCATCGAGACGTAGCCCTTGGCATAGCGGACCCGCGCTTGATCCTCGAAAGCCTGGAGCGAGCGCTCGTTCTTCGCGGACACACTGCCCTGCTGGTTTCCGTGGCGGGTTGGCATGTTTGGACCTAACTCACTGAAAACTCAGGCCGAAAAACCCGCCACTGCCCGTTTGGCATGTTTTGGCGGGTTGGCATGTTTTTCTGCGCGAGTTCCTCGGGCGTGAGCAGGCCGAGGACCACGGGCTTCCGCACGTCGCGATCGGCCGCGCGATACCGCGACTTGTTGCCGGCCCCGCCCTTGCCGGCTTCAACTTCGAGGTACTCAAGCTCGACGAGCTCAGCGAGCCAGCGCCTCACGGTTGAATCCGGCAGGCCCAAGGCCTCGCGGATGTCGCGGCGAGAGACGCCGCCCTCGGCCGTGGCCATGGCCTGAATGCGAGAGAGCGCCTCTCTGAGCGGCTTCTTGAGATCGCCGAGGGTTTCGGCCAGGACTTCACCGGCGAGCGCGTACGCGACCGCGTAGTCAGCGATAGACGCGACGATGGCTTCACTGTCGCGTTCTCGTTGGTACTGATGGAGAAACGCCGAGACTTCGATGAGGTTGAGAAAGCGGGCGTGGTCGCGACGTGTGCGCAGCCACGACGACGGAAAGGTGATCTTGTTCGCGTAGGGAATCACCACGGGCAAAGGCTCCAGAAGACGCTGAGCGTTCCAGTGCTTCCGGGAAATCGCTTCACCCTCCTTTCGCAGAGTGAGGCCAGCCCTCATGCGACCGATCTGCTGACGCTCCTGGATTCGCTGTGTCTGCGCGGGGCTCTCGTCCATCGAGAGTTCAAAGCAACGCGTCGCGTTCTCGTGATTCACTGAGCCCGCCGTGGTGGCCTCGATGAATGCGGCCCGCGCCTCCACGGTGAAAATCTTGGTGCGCATGTTGCCCGTCGTTGGATCCTTGATGGGCGCCGCGGCGATGAGCTTCTTCCGGCTCTGCAGGACGCGAATCGAATAGTCGGCTTCAACAGATCCGGACCGCTCTTCGACGACGATGAGTTTCCGATCCAGAAAGCCAGGCTCGACGTAGTAGAGGCTCTGCGGCGTCAAGCGCGTGAGCAACACCATGTCTTCGGCCGGCGTGAGTTTCTCGATCACTTCGGTGAGGCCGCTCTTGCCAGCACCGGACTGAGACATCACGATGGCCGAAAGCGGATCGTCCAGCTTGCGCGAGACGGCGACCAGGTAGACAAGCCGTTTGTTCGTGTCCTCTCCCACGTAGCCCAGGGCGTCGATGTCGCGCGAGATCTCGTCGAGCAGATCCGGGCGCTTCAGGAATGCGAGCGCTTCACGCCGCTCGGCCTCGGTCATTGGCTCCAGCTGAGCCGCGACCACGTCGCCGGCGTCGGCTTCACCCGCCCGCTCGCACTCGACGATCAGCGAGAGCAGCACCGCCTCGACCTGGGCGGCTTCGGCCGAGAGCACCTTCTCCACCTTCTTCGCAAACTCAGACCGAGCCCGCGAGGCGTAGAGGTCTATCGAGTCGACGTGGAAGGAATCGCCGCGGCTGACTTTCACGGTGACGCGCAGTCGGCCGAGCAAAGTCGATTGAACACGAGCTGAGAAATCGAGCCCGTTTCTAGACAGCAATATCGAGCCGTCTTTATTGGTCGGAATGGGCATCGCCGCAGGAACAACAGAAACGGAATCAATTAAGGGAAAGGAGTCGAGGGCGGCGACGTCCTCACCATGGCTACTCTCAAGGGCCTCGGCCTGACGATGGCCGGAGGCAATCTCTCTCAGCAGCTCAGCGCTCCAAGACACGAGGACTTCGTTGGCGTCCTTCACGCCCTCAGGCCACTCGACGGCTCGGACTTCAACGCCGGCCGCGGCCAGTCTTTCCTTAATCGAGTCCGTCGCCCTGCGCCCCGCCTCGTCGTTGTCGAGAGCGATCACGGCGCGCTTCACGCCTTCACGCTTCAACAGGTCCAGGTGATCACTGGTGAATCCGTTGATGCCGTAAAGAGGAATCGAGTTCCTCACCCCGGCCTGGTGGAACGAGCAGGCGTCGATGACTGACTCGGTGAGGATGACTTCCTCGCCGGCCCTGGCCGCTTGAAAGTTGAAGACGCCACGGAGCGGCCCCGGCAAGTAGCAGTGTCGATCGCTCTTCACGCCTCGGCCGTAGAGGTTGATCCATGCGGCCGAGACCGGATCAGCAAGCGGAAACACCACGCATCCGCCCATGAGCTCGCGGCCTTCAGCGGTGATCATGCCCAGGGCGAGCAGACCGTCTCTCACTTCGCCACTCTTCGGAATCGTCTTGAGCAAAGAGCCGTCCGCATAGCCGACCTTCCAGGCCTTGAGGAGTTCAGCATCGACGAGCCCGCGGCTCTTCAAATACTCCTGAGCGTCCGGCCGCTCGCAGAACGTCCGGTGGTAGTGCTCCACCACTGAGCCAAGCAGTCGCCGCGTCGTCGCTGAATCAACGGCCGCGGTCTCAATCTGTGGAGCCTCGTGGCCATGACCGTTGAGGCCGTTCACGGCCGATCGCTCGTTCATCAGCTCTTTCAAATCCAAACCTGCCCTTCTGGCCAGAATCTCCATGGCCCTTGGAAAGCCGACCTTGTCGCGCTTGGTGATGAATCCGAAGACATCGCCGCGGGCGCCACAGCCGAAGCAGTGATAGAGCCCCTTGGTCGGTGTCACCGTGAAAGACGCCGTCTTCTCTTCGTGGAACGGACACCGGGCCACCAGCACCCGGCCCTTCTTTCGAAGCTCAATCCCTCGATCGGCCAGGATCACCTCCAGTGGATTCGCCGCCTTCAGCCGGTCGATTCCTTCCTTCGTCACGTGCATGGGCGCTCCTCCAAAAACCTGTCAAGCGATTTCTTGACGTTTCTTCGACTTCGTATAGCGCTCACGTTATATTGCGTTCTGCTCTTTGGTCAAGATGACTCAATCTCTTCACGAAAAAACCAGCCTGATACTCACAGCCGAGGAGATGGCTGTGCCCAAAGTTCACAAGAAGAGTCCGCTGCTTTCCGGAAAGGCGATCGGAGCCCGCATCCGCGCCACGCGCCTTGAACGCGGCCTGAGCCAGGTCGAGCTTGCAAAGGCGATCGGCTCTCACCAGACCGCTCTCTCTCAGGTTGAGGTCGGGAAACGCGGCGCTTCCCTCAATCAGATTCTCCGGCTCTGTCAGGCGCTCAAGGTGCCGCCCGAAAAGATCCTGGGCGAGAGCGAGCACCAAGCCGCATCACCCCAGCTACGACAGAGCCGAGTCATGCGCCGTCTCGAGAGAATCGAATCTCTCCCGCCCGCAAAGCATCGCGCGCTCCTGCAGATGGTCGACGCCTTCATCGAGAAACACGGACGACAAGACGCGACCGCCGCCTGATCTCATGAAAAGAGATCTCGACCTCATCCGGAAAATCCTCCTCAGCATCGAGGACGCGCCCGGCGGCTACGCACCAGAGCTCAAATTCGACGGCTACACCGATTCACAAATCGGCTATCACGCCTACCTGATCATCGACGCAGGTCTCGCCGTGGGCAGCGACGTCAGCACCATGGGTCAGGACAGTCCAGAGGGAATGATCACCAACCTCAACTGGGCCGGACACGAGTTCGCGGAAGCTGCCCGCGACGACACGCGCTGGAAGAAAGCCATGAACATCGTCAAAGACAAGAGCGGTAGCGTCACCATGGACGTCCTCAAAGAACTGCTCACGAGTTTGATGAAAGCGGCCATCGGCCTCCCCTGACCCGCGACCGTCTGCCGTTGCTTCTCTGACTAGGCCAGAGTGGAGGAATTGTGAACGAGAGAAACAAAGCGACCATCAGGGCCACCAAGGACGAAGGAATATTCGACCTGATGATTGTTTCGAACGGAGGCCGCAATCGCATCGACAAACCTGGCCTGACAGCGACCGAGGTCTGCGATTGCCTCTTCTCAGGTCCCTTGGTCGACTTCCTTGAATTCGGCCTCGACGGCAAGCCCGTGAATCACGAAGCCATTCATGCCGAAGCCAAACGCCGAGGAAAGTCGATTATCAATCAAGGCCCTTGCCCCGGCTGTGGAAGGACCACGAGCGCTGATCCTTCGTGTGCAGTGTGCGGAGTTCCTTGGCCGAGCGCGTGAGCGCCTACGAGCGCTCACGCTGGTCCCACCAGAGCCAACCCGATTGAGCCCGCCACGGCCGCGCCGCTCTTCCCTTAACTGATTCCGTTCCCTCTCAACCACAGCCAACCTGGTTGGACCGCGCTTTGTCGCGCCCGGCTCTCACCAAAGGAGCCGGGCGCGGCAAAGCCAAGGCGCGGGTTCGCGAGCGCAGAAAAGCAAGGACCGTGACAGCGGCCACCGACGAACGAAACGGCCGCTGGCGCGGGCGTTGCCCGGAGCGAGCGCTTCAGGAATGAAAACGCCGAGGCCCACCACGCGCCACGCAGCCCGAGAACACGGCGCGCACGAGCCGAGGGCGACGCAGGAGCCCGCAGCACGGGCGCGACGACGAAACCGCGGACCACGAACCACGCGATGCCTCGGCCCCCGTTTTGGCGACGCAGGCGCGCGGACAACAGGGGCGCCGGCGTGAAGCGCGCACAGACCACAGACGAGGCCTTGCGGCCCGAAGCCGCAAGGCCGACCACGACGGCAAGGGCCGCGAAGCGGACCGCAGACGAAACGCGACCAGGGCTCGGCGCGCAGCGACGAGCCCACAAAGAACAAAACGCAACTCTGCGCGCTTCATGACGGCGCCCCAACGAGCGCGCGGCGCTTGCGGCCACGGCGGCGGCTCCGTCGACCGACCGCGAGAACAAACAGACAACGCGTGGGCGAGGCGTGCGTGTCCGAGAACGTGACTTATGTAGGCGACGCCCTCAATGAAGACGGCCCGCAGGGCCAACCGAAACGGCGGCGACCTTGAAGCTGCGCCGGGCGCGGGCCTTGCCTAACCACGCGGCCTTTCGCGCGCCGCCTGGGGCGGCGGGCGAACGTTCACACCACGGGAATCAGCAAGGCCCGTGACCGATCAGCGCGGCTTTGCATAAGTGCGCGTTCTCGGACATGCGCGACTCGACCCCATCAACGCACCACGCGACCACGAGATCAATCGTCGGCCGCCGCCGTGGCTTTGACGACGACGGCTCGCGAAGCGAGCCCTCCTCTTATCAGTGTACGAAGAGTGCAGCACCAGCCAGTGCTTCCGCCGGTCGCTCACCTTGGTCGAGACCCTCTTCGCCCTCACGCAGTAGCGTAACGATGCCGGCGTCCAGGCTAAGGCGAAAGAACCCATCACTGGAAACGTGCGGGTTGAAGCCCTTTCCTAGAAGGCTGCGCGTCGTCGCATCGATCGAGATGATGCTGAACCCATCCAGTGACACCCTCGCACTCTCCCACACGCGGCCTTCGGCCCCGAGCGCAACGACGGTGGTAAATGTCGAGAGGAGCAGGAGGTCCTTCGATGCCTTCGTGACCTGAACGATAGGAATTGCCGCGACGGCTTGATACCGAGAAGGTTCAGTCGCTGGCACCCAGTAGCCTTGCCCGCCAGAAACCACCAGCAAGCAATCCGGGTTCGGTGTAGCCACAAGAACATCCTGGACCCCTGTCAAGGGGCCGGCCCCACACATCAACGTCCAAGAACGACCGCTCATGTCGGTTATCTCTACCAGAGGGCCATCCTTTGATCGCTGTGAGCCAAGCGGGATCAACGACACCGGAGCCTCCTGCCCGGCTATTTCGCGGATTCGCTTCACCGAGTAGTTTCTGTGGAACCAGTCGATTGGCAAGATGGACGACGTCATCGACTCACCACCTCGGATCAAAGAACCTGTGGGTGGCCACAAGGGTGTTATTGGCGGAGTTGAGAAATCCGCCGATGATGTAGGCACCGTTCACTCCGTTTATCGAGCCAGGGTAGCTGTATTGAATGTACCCTCCGCCGAGCACGGTTCTGCTTCCGTAGTTCATGATGACCGGATCAATCAACGATGGAAAGTTGTGATAGGTATCGCCCGCATCTTTGGCCCGCTGAATGACGCGCGGCCCCAGTATCAAGGCTGGTGCACTCACGACGCGCACTGCTGCTGCGGTCAGAGTCGCGCGGGACATGGCGGCCGTCGCCTGTATGGCACCAGAACCAGCGAGCAGCGTGGCGGCTGAGCCTGAAACCGTCCCGGCCATGTAGGCACCGCTGGAGCGATCCACGTATTGATTGAGTCCTTGCGACTCCCTCCACATCAAGGTCAGGCCAAACGACGCACCATCACCGATGCCGATCAAGAAGCTCTGACACGACGCGCACGCGACCCGCGTGCCCGTCGGGACTGGGTTCACGAATATTGAAGTGCCCGTGGTCGGGTTATAGACGTGGCCTCCCCCTCTCTCAACGGCCGAGCGAACCGGATCCGCTGAGCCGTATGCGTAACCGTTTCCCGTGACGACAACCGAACGAGTTTCCTCCAGCCCGCTCTGACTGCTCGCCATACTGCCCGGTCCCGGCCCGCCCATCCCGCCATAGCCACCACCCGCCTCCTGCGCGGTGCATGCCCAACCAAACCGCGCGCATAGCTCATCGCTGCCGCCCCTACCTTCATCTGGGCCACGCGGTTCGAGGCCGCTTGGATCCACGAAATTCGCGGGATCTCCGCCGGCATAGCGGTAGGTATTCCGATCAGCGCCAATCGGATCTGGGCTGATGAACAGCCCAAGGGCGGAGTCGTAGTACCGAGCATGTAGGTACGTCAG
>Ga0210377_10005798_pt1 | contig 10094 bp, 11 predicted proteins | sample PLM4_65_b1redo_FD_155480 | JGI IMG/M metagenome (GOLD analysis project Ga0210377, IMG submission 155480) | Groundwater sediment microbial communities from an aquifer in East River, Colorado, USA - PLM4_65_b1 redo | ecosystem: Environmental > Terrestrial > Soil > Riparian zone | place: USA: East...
TTGGCTTGCGCGTAAAGGCTCGACGACCCGAGCCCGATGGCCGCGATCGCGGCCGACATGCTGAGCAACTTCAGTACGCCACGGCGTTTCATGTGTTCCCCTTGTTGGTTGAACGGACTACGTGCTGGGGGAAACGCAATGAGCGTGCCAGGGGCTTAGTGCATGAGGAAAATGGAAAAGCGGCGCCCCTGCACCATGGCGGCGCACGAAGCTGATCCGTGCGCACCGAGATGAGGCGTCGAAGCGCCTGCTCGCCAGTTCGCGCTGATCTTCGCCTCGCGCACCACGCACGTCTACGCGCCAGAAAACGGCGCGCAGATCGATAGGATCGGCCTCGTAGAGGACGGTTCCAAGATCTTCACAACGCACTCCACGCACGCCGAGGTGATGCTCGCCTACGTGCGCTTCGGCCCAGGCGTGGGCGGCATCGGCTCGGTGCTGATCGACACCCAGGCGGTGGGGGCGCGCTTCGGCAAGCCATCGAGATTCATGTCGCAGGAGAAATGGGTGCAGAGCTACTTTGAGAATGTCCTCGTTCCCGCCGACATGGTGGTGCTCAAGGAAGGCGGGTGCAAGAAGCAGATCGCCGGATTCAACGTCGAGCGCATCGGCAACAGCGCCTGCTCGCTCGCGCTCGGCCGCTATTCCTTCGAGGCGGCGCGCCGCTGCCGAGGCAGGATGATCGCCGGCGGCTCGATCGAGATCCTCAAGAACCGGATCGCTGAAAGCGTGTTCGAGCGCAGCTTCTCGCAGCGCCCGGACAAGGAGTGATCGACCGGCGAGTTTCCCGCCGGGGCGCTCAATGGGTTTTCGCGTCCTTGTTCAGCTTTTGCAGCATTTCCTCGAACAAAGGCCGATCCCTGAGGCTCATGAAGTCCCCCTTGAAACTGACCGCGTTAAATCCGACAGCCCCCTCTTTCTTGTCGATATACGATAAAAGCAGCGCAAATCGTCTGCCGTCGAACAATCGCATATTGTCCGTGTAGGGTAAATCTAAAAAGGATACTTCAAACTCTATGGTTTTAAGCGCCCGCACAAAGTTCAACGTGTCATTCTTGAACGATTCCTGGTACGGAGTCATCTTTACCCTGGCGGTCGTCTCGTACACTTCCACCAGCTCCACTTCGATCGCAGGAGAGCCCTTGTCCATTCTTTCGGGGTTCTGGACGGATGCATCGGTACACCTCCCGATCTTCGTATCCTCAAGGGATCGTTTCTCGAATTTATCCGTTAATTCGAAACGATTTTCTACGGAGTAAAGGCGGATACAGAAGACTTCCCCTTTGGTCAAACTAAAAGTTCTGCTATGCCCCGATGGCGTCAGCGTCGCCAATTGGCTTGAGGCGACAGTTGTCGCCACCCGGATCAGCTCGTCCTGCAATTTCCTCCATGCCTCGTACTCTTTGCTGCCTTTTTTTTCCTTTTTCTTCGCCTCCAGCCGCAAATAGACGTCCTCGAACAATGGTCTGGCATTCAGATATTCATGAAAATTCAGATTCAGCAGATCGAGAAACATGATTCGTTTGCGGAAGGATTCGTCGTTCTCGGTCGTTTTTTTATCATCCTCAAATTTTCCGAGATAATTCGTGAGCAGAGTTTTGAACATTTCCTGCCTGATGGCGGTGTCCGCTTTCTCTCTCTCGCTCATGACTTGCATATATACCTTCGCCCTATCACTCTGCTCCGACGTTTTTTGAATAATGTAGGGAATCGCAATCGATCCGATGGACACTCCCACAGCCGCCGCGATTTTGGCTAAGGATTCAAACTTTTCCCAAAGATCCCGCTTCGGGTTCATTACATCTTTCTCTTCCCGCTCTTCAGCCATGCCGTGCCCCCTCTTTCCGCCTTTATTGCACGTGGAAGTTCCTTTCCGTCCCCCGTGGAGGCACCAAGACCTTTTCGGTCCGGCCCCCGATTGTCAGCGTGTAAATCCCTGGAATAATGTCCGAGAACCGATAGAATCCACTCGCGTTTGTCGTCGTCTCTTTCTTATTTAGGAAGATCGACACGCCGGCGGCCGGCGTGCCGTCGCCTCGTAAAACCTGGCCCTTGAGTTCTGCTGCCGCGAGGGGCGCAGCAACGACCAGCAAGAGAAATGAAAACAGTCCGATTAGCAGGTTCCTCATTTTACTTTCCTCCTTCAGCACACCACGCGATGCCCTGTTATTGATCATCGGCAAGCGCTATGCCAATCAGTCGGCGCGCGCCGGAGATCTTCACCACCTCGCCCCAGCGCGCCACATCCCCGCGCAGCAGCAGGTCGAACTCCCCGGGCGTTTTGCCAACGATAGGAAATATGGTTCATCGCGGAATCAAGATCCTCACCTGCATGCTCGCCAAGCTCCAAAATGCCCCCAAATCACCCACACAAATCCCCGAAGAGCCTTATTTCTTAATCACCAAGCGGTTATTGTCCGCCGATGCGATTCGCATCACGCGGATGGGAGTGGATTCGGACTCTCCGTAAAAGGTAATCATGTCGCCGTCTTTAATCTGCCAAGTACCGGACGTCTGCGACGGCCGGTCGGTCGGGCCAATTCCGAACTCGATCACGGTGCCGTCAGGTTTCAATTCGAAGCCTTTGCGCCCGCGCGAACGCGGAAAATCGAACGTCGCCGGACGAAACACCGTTTCCGTCGCCGTGTCCTCCTCGTGCGAGTGGACCCAATGCTGATGTAGGAGATCGGCGTGAACTTTCTTGCTCATGGCGTTGCTCGACAATGCGGTTGTTACGCCCCGATGGAACTCCGGGCGCCGTCCAATGCCACTTGCATGCGGGTCACTTGGCCGCTGCTGAACATGAACATGGCGTCGTCGTCCACGTAGTCCATGTAATTCATGAACATGTCGCCGTTCGGTCCGTTTCCACACGAGATACTCGGAAACATCGGCTTGTTGTAGTTCGGCCCCGCGGCATTCGGCGTATCGGCGACGAGATCGGAACCGCTGCAGTCCTCGGTGTCGGCCCAGATGTGTCGCAGATTCAGCCAGTGCCCGACCTCGTGAGTCGTGGTGCGGCCCTTGTTAAACGGCGCGCTGGCCGTGCCGGTAGTGCCGAACGCGGTATTCAGAATCACGACGCCGTCGGTTTTTACTGGTCCGCCCGGGAACTGCGCGTATCCCAGCAGGCCACCGCCGAGCGTACAAACCCAGATGTTCACGTACTTTTTGGTCGGCCACGCATTGACGCCGCCCGTGGCGGTGAATTTCACCGTGTCGTCGGTACCGAAGGAGGAGTGATTGGTTTTCGTTCGCGTGATGCCCGTGGTCCGTTTTCCTTTCGGGTCCTTCGTGGCCAATGCGAACTGGATTCGCGTGTCGGATACCAGGCCAGCCCAGACGGAAGGGACCTTGGTCTTGTCCGGGTTCTTTGCGCGAAAATCCAGGTTCAGCGCCTTGATCTGCGACTTAGCCTGCGAAACGGAAATGTTCTCCGCGGCAGTTCTGTAAACGACGTGTACGACAACCGGAATGGTCGTTATTCCAACCCGAGCCAGGGCCATTGTCATTCGCGCCATCGTGGCGTGCTCGAGAGCCATCTGCTTGCCTCGAAAGCTCGGATCACTCTCCAACAGCCGATGGTGTACTTCCATGCAACCGCACATGCGTCTTTTCGCTGGTGCTTTCTTTGCCATGGTCAGGTCCTTTCATGTTCGAGTGCCGGGTGACACTTAAGTTGCGACTATGAATACCAGGGATACAGCTTACCGAAAACTTGCGAGTTGCCGGAGGTAAGCGGGCGATCATGATTATTTTGTGAACAAAACCTTGATTCGCGAACCGGACCACTCCGGCCAGGCCCATAGCCCGCGATGCGGTTAGCTCGGGCTGCCGGTGAGGCGCGAAACACTCGATGCGTTTCTGTTGCCGGAAGCCCTCGCCGCTGTGGCGGAGTCCGCGAGCGATAGGGAATTCAATCCGGCCGCGATCCCGCCGCGCCGAGCCGAGGCGCCGGGAGCGGCTGCGGAAGAGGTCCCCGAGGGGATACCTCAAGGACAGACCACGGTTTCCGCGCATCTGTGATCGTAGAGCAAGCCGGGATTCCCTCGACAGCTCACTTTTCTTTGGCCGTCCCGATATATAGAGAAGAAAGAACGCCCCAATTACGCTAACCATTTACTTGTCCTCCGTTGGCCATTTGTGAGCTCAACGACCTCATTCATACCTGATGGTCTCGCCCGTGCATCTGGCATCTCCTCTAGGAAGTCCTCCGGTAGATGATGTGCCTTACGAGGTTTCCGGGACGCAGGACGTAGAGGGGACCCCACGAGGGGTTTCCATCGTGCATCGTTTTCAGCATCGAGAGCATCCGGTCGAAAGTGGTTTTGATGACGGCCTTTCCAGATACGGCTGAGACCACACAAGCGGATACGGCATGAGCCGCGTAGGCCCCCGCTGGGTAAGCAGATGGCAGGGGTTCAGAGGACACCAGGGCCGAGCTTAGCTCCGCCACGATCCCTTCGTCTCGGTTTCGCCAGTCCTGAATCTCCCCCAGTGAGTGATACTCGAGACTCTGGACTCTCGCGTGCATGAGACGATCGGCGACGATCTGCGCCGCCGCCGCAGCTTCCCATCGGGTAACAACTGTTCCTTCGATCTCGATTTGCGAGATATCCTTATCCGCCTCGCTTGTCAATATGTCTGCCCAGGCTTTTGCGTTGTCGAAGCTGAGCATCCTCACGGTTGACGCGGCGAGGTACCCTCGCAGGATGTCTGCAGGGTGGGGATCAGAGGCGTCTCCTATGTTGCCGAGCTTGGACTCTCCCCCAAGAGCAGACCGAATGCCGCGGAAATACCCTATCAACCCTATTCCCGCAGCGGGGCCCATATTGAGGATCCCAAGCACATCGGAGGCCGTCTCGTCTATCCTGGATGACCAGTACCTTGCCCAGAACTTCTTGAGACGACGCGCCTTTCGGAGGGCATCTGCGACTTCACGCGCCAAGTCCCCCCGTAGCCCCGTGTCGGCATGGAGGATGTCGTGCCCGCCCGTTTCGTGCCCCAACGCGGCCCAAGCGAGAAGTCCCTTACGGGGCATAAGCGGGAGGCAAACTGACGATGGCGGCTTGAACACCGAAGGAGGCCGTTGCATCCACCGGCCAGGTGTACGGACCGAAATCATGGTTGCCCCACTTGACCAAGGGCGGAATCATCCCTTGATCTGGAGGATTCACACCTCTTCGATCCTCGGCGCTTAAGAAACCATCGTATAGATCGCTCACGACCTCCTGGAGCGCGTCCGTTTCGCGTGCATTGTAGTCTTCGCCGTTCTGGATGATTGCGTGGGCGATATCAAGCATAAGGCCCGCTCCCCTCTCACGTTGAGGGTCGACCGCAAGAATCTCGGCGAAGCCGGAGTCGCCAATCTCCTTCAACGTCTTGACATAAGGGTTGGCGACAGTTTCGCGGTACAGAGGGGGCAGCTTCTGCCGCGAAGCGTCAAGCCGCATCAGCAAATCCGAGTAGTTTGTTGGATCCTCGGGGCCAGATTCGGCATCCATGACCGCCAACCTCGCGTCTTCCTGGCATTCGGTCAGGTTCGAGATACTCGGTTGGCTCGACACGAACTGCGAAGGAGAAGCGGCCCTACCCGCCTTCGCCCCGGTCTTTCGCCCTTCCTGCTTCACCAATTCCTTGCCCATATGCCCTCCTCGCCGAATTGAGTCATTAGAGACAACGAAAGTACATTCGCTTCGTTTCGGTCACCCTTCGAAGATAAGAAATTCCATCCAGCCTTGATCCCGGTTCGCCGAGCCCGCGCGCCGGGAGCAAGTGCGGAAGAGGTCGCAAACTCCGCATAACGGACCTTATGTTCGCGCTGGCTTCTCCCTCCCCGGCAGAGGACCGCGTTCCGAGCGGGCATTGAGCGGATTTAGCGGCCAATTACTTCCTTCCGTAAAAAGACGGGACGGGCAATGCCCGTCCCGCCATGGTCAACGCAAACACGCAACGACTTTATTGGCCCAGACGCTTGGACGTCCGGCGGCCGCGCGCGTCGATGGTCGTGACTTCCATCATTTTCAACTGTTGCGGACCGACGCCGGCGAACGCGCCGGCGACTGCTGTCGCCGAGGGCTTGAAGCCTTCCGCGAACATCGTGCCGCCGCTGAACTCCACGTCGCCGCCGCTGGTCCAGATCTTCCAATAGAAGGTGTGATTGCCGGCCGGCAGGCTCACGGCGATCATGGTGCTGAAATTCACCCACTGATTGGTGTGCTGGATGGTCACGTCACGCAGCGAATTGGTCCACATGACGTTGGCCGCGGGCTGGTTGTAGAGGCCGGTGCTGAACTTGCGCGGGGCGCTGCCGCTCGCCACCCGCGCACTGGTGTTCGCAGAGATGTGCACTTCCATCGGCTCGTCCACGTGGAGGTTAATCTCCAGGATGTTGCTGTTGGCGGAGACCTTCTTGGCCGGAATCCACGGGAAGTGGCCGGCCGAGCCGGGCGAACCGGCGCCCGTGGAGCAGTCGGCCGGACGCGGGATGTTGCGCGAATCCGCGGCCGCGGCCAGCTCTTGGAAATGCGGCGAGCAGGTGGCGAGATTCCCGTCGGTGTCGTCGACGACGAAACTCAGATACACCGCTTCCGGAATGTTCGCCGGATTGGCCGCCGCGGCCGCCATCACCAGCTCACTCGCGAGGCGGTACGCCTCCTCTTCCGAGTAGGTATTGCGCAGCTGCTGGATCAGTTCCCAAGTGAAGCCGGCATAGCGGCGACCGATGGCGTGCACGCCCTCGCCCGGCGCCGGCGGCCACAGGATCACGTCGGTGGCCGGACGCAGGCAGGTGCCGGCACCGAAGAAGTCGCGGCCCAGGCACGACTGACGGGTGCCGAGGATCGCCATGGCATCACCGAAGCCCTCGCTGTAGCCGCCGTCCAGGATACCGCCCTTGCGCGCGTCTACGCCGTGGCCGTACTCATGCAGCACCACATCCGAGTACGCGGTGTTCGGGCAACCGCCACCGGCCCGGAAGAAGTTGATGGAAGAACCGTTCCAATAGGCGTTGCACGTGGAATTGATGTTCACCCGCGTCGGCAGATTCGGCAGGTCGGTTGCCAAAAGAATGTTCCCGGCCAGCCGGTGTGCGACGTTGGTCCAGTAAGAGGCCGTGACCTGCGCGAACTCGAACTCGCTGGCAGCGCCGAAATTGAGATCGATGGGATTGGCCGGCGTCCCACTGTTGCTGACGCTCATCACCGTGCCCGCGCTGTTCTGGATCACTGAGTTCGGGCCGGACAGGCTGGACGACAGCGTGGCCGTGCCGCTGCCGCTGGTGAATGCATAGCGCCCGTCGTCGCCGGTCAACGCTGTAACACCGGAGCGGGTCACGTTCAGCTCAGCCAGCGGACGACTGACGGTGGCCTGCAGCGGCGTCGTCGACCACAGGGTACCGGAGGCAGTGCCGGCGTGTGTGTGGTAGATCTCGTTTTCCGCGTGCAGGACGCGCGCTTCACCGGTGGCCGCGATCCAGTAGCGATACGCTTTCGGGGCTTTCTCCGAATCCGAAGACAACAACACCGTCCAGGCCAGGTGGCCTTGCTGGGCGTCGTCCACCCAGATCTCGAGGCTCGGGGTCGCGGCGGTGATTTTGTCTTTTCCGAACTTGGCGCTGGCCGCTTTGCGGGCCGCCGCCACCGCCGTCTTGTCGGTGACCGTCGGCTTGACGGCATCGACCTTAGTCGGCAGGTTGCGTTGGCGCGTGGCGAGCAGACGCCCGTCCTCGGTGGCGATACTTAGGTAGTCGCTGCCCTTGGCCAGCGGCACGCCCCGGTATTCGACAGGGTGCAGCGTCATGAGCTTGGCCCGGGTGTCGCCCGCGCCGGCCGCCGTCTTGGCCGCGGACAATTTCGGTGCCTGCGACATGACCCGCACGGTCTGGCCGGGCTTGATGGTGAAGCCCTCCGCGAGCTTCGCCTGGGACTCGCGCGCGGCGAGCGTGCCGATCTCGGTCGCCGGCATTTTCGCGCGCGCGCCGGGCAGCGCCGCGCCGTCCTTGATCAGCTGATAGTCAGCGCGGGAACGGCTGCCATCGGGGTAGTCGACGGTGGCCGCGGATCCGGCGAGCGGGGCGGCCGGTGGTTTCTGCGCGTTCGCCGTCAGCACCGTGCCGGTGGCGAGGATTGTCGCAGTGGAAATGCCGATCCATGATGATCGGATCCATGATCGTTGGGCGTGATTCATGACAGGCTCCTTTGTCGTTCCGTTGAAGGAATATCCATGTTTTTTAACAGTGACAACAGGCGTGTTGTGGGCGGGTTGCACTTCGTGCAATTGGGTTGGTAACGAAACCGGTTATTCGCCGATGCCGTCCAGGAAAACGCGCACCACGCGGAGAAACCGATAGCGGGGGTCGTTCTCGTTTCGGGAATACTCGCGCCATGCTTCGCCGATGGATCGGCCGGGCGGCAAGGCCAGCGTCCAGGTTCGCTGCGCGAAGCGTATGACGATCGTGCGCGGATTGATCTCCGCCTCCCGGCCAAGCCGGGCGGGGAGCGGCGACAGCTCAACCTCCATAGCCTTGCCCAGCGCGTGCAACGGCTCGGGGGCGAGCTGTCCTTGTTTGTACGGCGGCTCGATCCTCTCGTTCACGAAGCGCGCGGCGCGATACTTGCCGTCGGCATCGATCGACCAGATCGCGCCCGTGATCCCGGCAAACCCCGATTGTTGTTCGATGATCGTCAGTGTGCCGAGCAACCGCCCGTCTGCCGCCAGGGCCTCGATCGGGTTTGTGGTGGCGGCGACAACAGTGGAGACGCAGCCCAGCAGACCGGGCAAAAGTACGGGGAACAAGATGCGAACCGCGGGTCGCATGTGGCCTCCTGGCCGAGGGCTGAGAGAGATAAGAATTTCGGCTCTTCAGGAACTCGAGTGGGTGAAGAGGCGCATGACGTGGAATTTGTCGAACGGGATCGCGTCGCGCACGACAGATGCAGGTTGCGGGTGGAAAAAGATTGCCGGACCGTCCACGCTCATAGCCAACCTTGAGCCGGTGACGTGGCGTTACTGCCGCAAGGCAAACGAAGGTAATCCATTGCGGGAGAACTCCCCGTGCGGATTACGACCAGACTGGAAAGTTATACGCCTGTGCAATCCAATTACGCAAATCTCAAAACGAGATATCAGAGAAAATCTTGACTGGGCATGCGACGCCTACTCTCTTCGTCCTTAGGCGTGTGCCGTTAGGCATGCTCCCGGCCTGTGCGACTACCCCTTGAGCGCGCGTCGCAGGCGCACGACGCCCTCGGCGAGCTTGTCCTCGCCGGCGGCGAAACACCAGCGCACGTAGCCCTCGCCCTGCGGCCCGAAAGCCGCGCCGGGAGCGAGGCCCAGGCCGTAGTCGGCGACCAGCTTCTTGCAGAAGGCCAGGCTGTCGGCCATCCCCCGCACGCGGAAGAACGCGTACATGGTGCCGGAAGGCAGCGCCGCGTCGATGCCCGGGATGGACTTGAGCTCCCGCACCAGGAAGTCGCGCGCCTTGCGGAAGCGCTCGAGCGTATGCGCGATCACCGGCTCGCCCTGCGTCACCGCGGCGATGCCGGCACGCTGCACGAATACCGGCGCGCAGGAGGTGTTGTACTCGATGAGTTTCCCGAGGTCGGCTTCCAGCGCCGCCGGCACGACCGCCCAGCCCAGGCGCCAGCCGGTCATCAGCCAGCTCTTCGAGAAGGTATTGGTGCTGATCACCCGCTCGCCCGGATCCGCGAGGTCGAGGAAGGACGGCGCGATGTGGTTGCCTTCGTAATACAACCGCTCATAGGCGTCGTCGGCGAAGATCCAGATGCCGTGCCGGCGGCAGTGCTCGAGGACGACGCTTTGCTGTTCCCTCGAGATGGTCCAGCCGGTAGGGTTGTTGGGCGAATTCAGGTACAGCGCGCGCGTGCCGGGCTTGAGCTGCGCCAGCAGCCGCTCGAGGTCGAGCTTCCAGCCCCCGGGCGAGAACTCCAGGGCCACGGTGGCCACAGTGGCGCCCAGTATTCGAGGTATTTCCTGCAGGTTCGGCCACAGCGGCACCACCTCGACCACGCGGTCGCCCGGGTCGAGCAGCAGCTGCGACACCATCATCAGCGCGTTGACCCCCGCGCTGGTGA